>Ga0307515_10007828_pt1 | contig 21016 bp, 5 predicted proteins | sample 17_EM_MG_FD_194513 | JGI IMG/M metagenome (GOLD analysis project Ga0307515, IMG submission 194513) | Populus trichocarpa ectomycorrhiza microbial communities from riparian zone in the Pacific Northwest, United States - 17_EM | ecosystem: Host-associated > Plants > Roots > Unclassified | place...
AATTATAATTTATATAGTTACAATTTGTACAATTCGTACAATTCGTACAATTCGTACAATTCGTACAGTTTTTACAATTCGTACAATTCGTACAGTTTGCGCACTATTTATTTATGGGGTAGCGTTTTGCTGCTATTTATTTATAGGGGTAGCATTTTACCGCAATTTGCTATTAGGTGCTGCGATTTTGTTGCAAAACGTGCGTTTTACGCAAATTGCTATCAACTATATCCACCTGCCGCAAACCGCAACAACGAGCCCTAAAGAAAAATCCTAATGTAGGCCCGTCTATAACTAGGGTTTATTTAACCGGGGTTTATAACCTGCTAGTAACCCGCTAGTGGTAACCTATACTAACAACTTATATACTATTTTACGTATATACTACGCAGACAACGTATAAGGCTAAATATGGGTTAGTGGCGGGTCTAACGGGTATATAGCCTTACCGTCCTAATCTGGCTGTATATAAATAACCTATAACCTACCCGCGAAGTATATACGGCGCTATACTGGTATAGCGTAAGGCCAAAGTAGGGTTAGCGGCGGATTTAATAGATATATAGCCTTACCGTCTATAAATCTGGCTGTATATAAATAACCTATAACCGACCCGCGAGGTACTAGTGACCTACCTATATAAGCGAGCTTTTAGAATACTTCTGGTCTACTAAATTTAGGTAACAGTATTAAGCTTTACTGGCTCTACCTATTAAATAAACTAATTAGGATTTTCTATACCGGGCATATAAAATCGCTATTAGCTTAGTTAAATGCGGGGGAGTCTTAGTAAGGCAAATCTAACTAATTAGACAACTTTAACTGCCGGTTAAAGTTCCTTAACATCTTTACGCCGCGTATATATACTACCTGTCTCTCTATACGCAAAATTAGGACGCTCTTTCCCCTCTAAAAAAATTTTCTTATTAAGGTTTTTTATAGGGTTTTATTAAGGCTTAAGTATATAAAGGATTAGGGACAACCCTTTTTAAAGGGGGGGGCATTGTTAGGTAAAACCTAAGTAGATAGTTATATAGCCGTAAGGTACGGGCGACCCTGGGGCAACCCAGGGGTGACTCGCCCGTGAGGCACGTGCTCTATACGTGCCTAGGGAAAAACCTTCCTACCTCGCACACAGACTCCTCCTTTTCCCTTAAGGATTCGTCTCTGTCTATACAATATACCTATTGTTCTATCATTGGACTCCCTATCTATATCCTTACCTTACATCTATGCTATTAATTAAAGGCTTGAAAAGGCAAGAGCTATCTTATTCTAGTAAATTACTAGGGCCTTAAATAGCTTGTTAATTACCTCCTCTTTAGAGCCGCATATATATATAATCTCTAGAAATTATTTATAGAGCCGCTTTTTAAGTTATATTTAGGCATACTTAAAAGAATATAAATTAGGCAAATAGAGCAACTAATTAATTACGTTTATAATGGTTTTTTTTAAACTACTTAGCTATAAGCTTCGATTTATACATTAGAGTATTATCCTATATAAATTAGAAATTGGGCTTATAGATTTAAGGTATCCAGTCCTTTAAAGTTTAAATATAAGATTAAATAAAGTACCCTCCCTTATGCGACTCCTTATCCCTTTTTATAACTACTAAATTAAACCTTCTAAGAGCTCTATATAAGGAGGCTTTATAAATAGTGGGCTATAAGGTATAATTATAGAATAGGATAGGTTATGGAGGAGATGAATTCTTAAAAAGGTAAGGCCTTTAGGATTATAGAGACTATATATTACGGACCTTATATTAGCAATAGTATAACTACTAAAAAGATATATAAATAGGTTAGTTAAGATACTATAGGAGGCGCTAAAACTAATTAAGCTATAAAATAAGGGATAGCTAAGTTATATAGCTAAGTTTAAAAGATTAAAATTTAGGAATATAGGAACGTAGGACGTATTAATATACTAATGTACTAACGTACTTAGGATATTTCTTAGGCGTAGTATTATATATTTAAAGGACTATAGTCCCTACCTAAATAGTTCTCTTCTTTATAGTAAATCTTAGAATATAATTAGAGTTAATTTATTAAGTAACCTACTTCTCTAGTTATATTTATATTATTAACTTTTTATTTACCTATATATCTAGCCTATTAATAAGCCTACCGTAGTATTCCTATAAGGCTTTGTTACACTATATATTATAAGTATATACCTTTAGTATATAACTAGCAACTATTTAAGGGGTATTTAGGGGTTGCCCTAAGGGTAACCTAAGGTAACCGCAATAATATCCCTTATATTGCTCCCCCTTCTTATAGTTAGTTCCCAATTACTATTACCTTATAGTAAAGGGATATTATAAGGGCTTGTCCTAAAAGGGGTTTAGAGAGATATTAGTATACTACTATATATTATCTATCTATCTAACCCCTATTCTAAACTTCTAAAAAACCTTAATAAGGAAAAAAATATAACTAAAGACAAGATATAAGGATTACTAAAAAGATCTATTAAAAGCCTACTAAAAATATACTAGTAACTACCTAGGCTAACCTAAGAATTTTTATATAACTCTACTTCTAAGCCTTTATACTAGTCTATAATTAATTATAAAAAATGTACTAAACCAGTTCTGAGTTGTAAAGGAAATGGCAATAGAGGGCGGGGGGGCGAGCAACGGGCGCCCCCTGATGACTCTACAGTGGTAGAGTAAAGTTTGCGATACTAGCGCGTCCGTAGGCTTGTTACGGCAGCAGTGGTTCCTAAGGAGGTCAAAAAGTAAGGTAGTAGAGCACTATAGGTGACTTGTAGGCGCCTCGCAGGCGCCTTGTAGGCGAGTTCTAAAAGGCGGGGAGATAGATTACGGGGTTTTCTCAAATAGAGTTTTCTCCCCACATGTATATAAGGAGTAGTCCGCGTAGGCCTAATAGGGATCCGAATCGGACGTTAAGCAATGAATAATAATAATTAATTATAAATATTATAGGTAATTTAATATTCCTAGTATAGTTTTATAGAACCTTTTAGTATAGGATTTAATATATAGGGCCTTAGCTTGCCGTTATCTTTAAATATTAAGATAGAATCTATAATCTATAATTTATAATCCCCTATAGTACTAATATATTGCTTTTATACTTGCCCTTAAGCTATTATATATAGTTAGATAATTAATTAGTTAATTAAAGAGACTCATTTCTTAAGATTTAGTATATATACTTTTAAATCTAGTAGTCTTATACTATATAGTTAGCGTAGCTCTACTACCTAGTAAATAGAAAGAACACTTTATAATAGTATATATAGCTATTATACGATTATTAAAAACGTTTATAATGTTATTCTTTAATACTATAGTATTATTTAGGTATAATTTAACCTACATATATCTTTAATTAATATTTTAATTACCTTCCCCTAGCTATATAATTAGTTTTTATATTACCTAGGCTTTCTCTTATTCTAGCGCTAATGCTAAACGTTTAAATAAAAATTAAAACTATACTATAGCTATTTATACTATCTATAACTCCTAGTAAGCTAGCTAGTAGTGCCTAATATAAGAGTAAGGCTAGTATATTAAGGATAGGGTAAGAGATAGGGGTAATAAAAAGAAGGTTGCTGTATACTATAGAAAGAAGTTTAGGTATATATGTTAAGTTTCTAAAGAGTACAATATAATACATTATTAAGTAGGTTACCTTTTGGGTACTATCACAGTACGTGCAAACTGTCAAGGTACGATGTACGAGGTGACTGTATATGATTGACAAACGATGTCGTGTGAGGAGCTCTGTAGGAGGTGAGGCGATATATATACGTGTCGCTCAGGGGTTAGGTCCGTGCTCATGCATACGCGTACATAAGCCATAACAACGTGTTAGGTCAGTGCCGTGACAGGTACTTAGTAAATAGGTAACTAATAGTTGCTATAGTAAGTTCTTGGTGGTTTTAGACTATACTAGCCAGCTAAAATATCTGTTTATTTTAGGCTTAAGCGTATCCTTATAAACTATAAGCTTACGGCTTAAGAGCTTTATTAGTATAAGTGTAGACTTAATATTAGTATTAAGCGTTTAAGAGTTTCTACTACTACTATACTTTATTATCTTACTTCTATAAAGGGGTCTTATTCCTATTAGCTATTACTTAATAGGCCAATAGATACTAATCCTACTCCTAAGGATAAGGTATAGTAGCCTTATAGATTAGGTATTTAGAATTAATTTTTATATATAGTAGTAATTAAGAACCTTAATTAAGTACTTAGAAAGGCCTTATAAGGCTTTTAAAAAGGGCTTAGAAGCCTATAAAAACATTATTTATAATATAAATTAATTAATAGGAATATAATGCTAGCAAAATACCCTATTAATTCTATACTATATATATATATATATATATATATATAAAGGCTAAAGACCTATTCTGTCTTAGCCGTAGCTCTAATCCTTATAGTTTCCGGAGCCTATCCGTTGTATATTAAATTTAACCTATTTCTTACTCTTTAGGGCCTCTTACGGCCTACTATAAGCTTTCTTTATAGGCTATAATAATATATAAGGGATATTATTGCGGACACCTTAGGTTGCCCTTAGGACAACCCCTAGACGCCCCTTAGATGGTCGCCAGTTATACACTAGAGGCATATACCTATAGCATATAATCTCTACAATCCTAAAGGCCTTACCTCCTTAAGGATTTGTCTCTCTTACCAATCTATCCTATTTTATAATCGTGTCCTTATAGCCCCCTATCTACAAAGTCCCCTTATATTTAAATCCTTCCTACTTAATTTAGAAGGGTAGCTAGCTTAAGGACCAAATTATTAATTTATATCTTTTATTTACAATTACTATTTCCCCTTAAAATCTCGCGATAACCTAAATGGAAACTCCACGGACACCTTATAGAAAGCTATTATGCTAAGGTAGGAAGGTCCCTTTAATAATAAGAGATGATAATAATATAAACCTTTAGGTAAGACAGCTAAACGAGCCTTAATATCTAGATGCGCTAGGAGCTCGAAGACTCTTATATACTTATAGTTACCGCTAGGGAAAATATAAACACCCTTTATAATGGTTATGTCGGTATCATCCGGGGGGGTACTGCAATTGCAATATAAGGTAACAGGTTCTTTGATTCATTCGTGTCCTGTCTTGTTTTATTTGTGTCTTTGGTTTATTCGTGTCTGTTCTTGTCTACCAAAAGAGGAAGAAAGGGGTAGTAAAGGTCGGGCTATCTATCGGGCCGTAGGTGGTCAGGTGATCTACACTACGCTATACGGGCCCTGCCGCATACGCTCCACGCTATTCATCTAGTGACGATATTTACAACCCCTACTCGTACAGATAGGTTATAACGCTACTAAAAAGTAACTAAAGCCCCTTTAGCCCCACCTAGGCTAATTAGAAGATTAAGCGCTAAAGGCAACTTTAAGATCTTCTATTAAGCTAGAAATACTAGAGAAATATACTAATATATTTAACTAGGGACCTAACTAGAACCCTATCCCGCATTTTATTTTTAGTATACTAACTTTACTCTTATATTAGGCGTTACTAGCTAGCTTACTAAGAATTTTAGGTAGTATAAATAGCTATAGTATAGTCTTAAATACAACCTAGATATTTAGTATTAGCGCTAAAATAAGATAGAGCCCGGGCAATATAGTAGTTAAGGACATTAAAGAAACGTTGCTACTTAGGCCCAGGCTATTAAAGCTGAAGTTAGTAATAAAAACCTATTAAGGATAAAAAAGCTTACCTTAATGCAACTACCGCTTTTAGTATATATACATTAATTATAAGGACTAAAGGTATTAAATTTAACGTAGTATGTCTTATTATAAGCCTCTAAAATCCTATTATTAGATTTTTAGTCTTTTAAAAATATATAGGCAAAATTATTTAGGTAGGACTAGTACTAGTTACGAGTTAGCAGAGGTTAGGGTTCTATATATAAAGGTAAGGCTAGGATATACTATGGATTTTACTTAAAAGAGCAGTTAGTAGGAGATTAAAGAGGTATATTAAATTATTAATAAAAAAGAAGAAAATTATAATAATATATTAAAGATACGTCTAAATTAGACGAGGGTTAGTAATAGAAAGTAAGGTATTAAGGAAAAGGATTAAGCTTAATAAGTAAAATGTCTTTATATTTTACCTTCTAATACCCTTTTAGTAAATAGCCGTAACCTTACTAATATAACTCTGTTATAATAGCGCTATTTAAAAGAAAGGAAATTATAAAAGGCTAGTCTAACCGGAACGTATAATTATCTAATTAATAGTGTAGAATAAGAGTTATAGATAAGTAGAAGATAAGTTAAGGTAGAATGATCTTTACGTAATAAAGGATAAATGCTTTCTAACCTCTTCTATTTAGAGACTAATTGCTAGTTCTTCTCTAGAAGAGAACTAGCTCCCTATATAATCCTTCTAAAACGCTAGTAAAACCCTTTACCCCTTATCTATCTAACTATATCTTCTAGGACGTAGATGGAATATAAATAGGATATAGATAAAACCTCCTACTGTTTTATCGGATATATACCTTCCGGGGGATTCCGTTACAGAAATACGCGTATAAGCTATTTAGCTATTACTTCCTTATGGGGAAACTAAGTATGTAGCCAGGGGAAGATAATTAAGATATTAATTAAAGATATATATAGGTTAAATTATACCTAAAACAATACTATAATATTAAAGATTAATATTATAGACGTTCTTAACAATTATATAATAGCTATAGTTATTATCGCGAAGTGTCCCTATTTACTAAGTAGTAGAGCTATACTAAATATATAGTATAGGACTACCAGATTTAAAAGTATATACACTAAAATTTAAGAGATAAGTATTTTTAACTAATTAATTAATACCTTAACCGCATGTAATAGCTTAAGGGTAAATGCGGGAGTAATATATTAGTAACGTAAAGGATTATAAAAAAGTATTATAGACTATATCTTAATAGTTAAAGACGATGGCATGCTAAGGTTTTATACGTTAAATCCTTTACTAAAAGGTTCTACGGAACTATACTAAAACATTAAATTACCTATAATACTTATAATTAATTATAGACCGATATAAATGCTTAGAAGTAGAGTTGTATAAAAATCCTTATATTAGCCTAGGTAGTTATTAGTATACTCCTAATAGGCTTGTAATAGGTCTCTTAGTAATCCTCGCGTCTTTTCTCTAGTTATATTTTTTCCTTATTAAGGGTTTTTAGGAGTTTAAAGTAGGGGTTAGATAGATGGATAATATACAGCGGTATACCGATATCTCTTTAATATCTCTCTAAACCCCTTCCGGGACGAGCCCTTATAATCTCTCTCTATAGTAAGGTAATAGCAATTAGGGGCTAACTGTAAGAAAGGGGGAGGGGGGGTAATATAAGGGATATTATTGCGGATACCTTAGGTTGCCCTTAGGATAACCCCTATACGCCCCTTAGATAGTTACCAGTTACGTACTAAATGTACGTGCCTATAGTATATAGTCTCTACAATCCTAGAGGCCTTACCTCCTTAAGGATTTATCTCTTTTACCAATCTATCCTATTTTACAATCGTGTCCTTATAGCCCCCTGTCTATAAAGTCCCCTTATATAATACTATAGTATTAAAGCGCTTTTTATAATTTATATATTATAGACTTTAGTCTTAATATTCCTTTAGAATATCCTTATAATAATTAAGGTAATTCTCTAGTTTCTATATAGAGTCCTTAGTGGGCTAGCCTAGCTATTTAACTTTATATTAAAGCTTATTCTTAATAGACTTATAATATAATATAGCTTAAACCTTATACCGCTCGCCTACTACTTTAAGGTATTTAATTAGGCCTAAATAGAAGTTCTTTTCTAGTAGTAGTCTATAAATAGGGGCAGTTAGAGATAGTAGGCTAGCTTACTAATTTATTCCTTAATTTAGAAAGGACCTAGGTATCTTATATTAAGCTTCTTTAATAGTTAATATATCTTAATATTTGTTAAATATAATAGAATCTTATCGCCTACTCTAAAATACTTATCCTAGTGTTTGCGATTATATTAAAGTCTTTACTACTCTTAAATATTTTATAGGCTCTACTTTATATAGTTCTATTACTCCCCCTATTCCTTAAGGTACCCTTATACTATTTAGTAGATATCCTTAAACTTCTTAATAGGATCCTATAATTAATTATACGGCCTTAACTAGTAATTGTTAAGTATACTATTAAACCTTAATAGTTAAACGCTATAAGTAATCTAGATTGGTGTATATTAATATAATAAGTATTACTTTAAGTTATAAGCGTATTTTGTATACAGAAGTAGCTTATACTAATTATCTTACTAATAGTTTAAATATATTTATAGCTAAGACTCTAGTTCCTAGTTCTAGCGTTCTGTTTACCTATCCGTCTATAAATAAAAGGCTATACTATAATAGTAGCCTATCTTTAAATAGAACTATAGATCTAATTAGTATTAGCTTATAAAGATGCTGCCCCTATTAGTAATAATAAAGTATAGTTAATCTACTTTAAGAAGGTTTTTTCTTTTCTTAATTAGGTTTGTAAACACTTATATATTAATTATTTTATTAATAGGAAGGTATTAGACGTACTTTAAACCCCTATTAATAAGTATAAGAATTAAATTGTATATTTATTCCTGCTTATCTTTAAATAGTAGAAGATCCGTAATAAAATCTATAGTTTAATATTACTATAGTTTATTAGCAGGAGAAACCGATTTAAGTAAACCCTATAGCTTATACCTTCGGATTTTATATACTTAATACTTCTTATAGTAGCTAATATACTCCTTTACTTCCTAATTAAGCTTTAGCCAATAGTATTTATATTAAAGTAATTTTACTATTTTAGCTTAACTATAGTAGCCGCCTAGAGGATTATTATAATTCGTTATAAGAATCTTCTATTATAGATTTGCTTCTTATAGCACCTAACTCTTACTATATTTATATAGTAGACCTATTAGGCCTAGTTCCTAATAGTAGCGCCTAGTGGCCTCCTTTTCGTTGTGTTTCCGGTCTACTTCTATATTAAAGATAGTATAAAAGGCGTTCCTCCGTTGCACCTTATAGATAAAATCCATTAACCTTTTAGATAGTTTCTAGGTAAAAGCTATTTCGTCTTAACTTCTTAGTACGCGTATATTAGGAAGGCCGCTATAAAGTTAAAGTCCTTTAGTTATTATAGGGCTCCGGGATCTGATTATTTTATAGCTTTACTATTAGTTTATAGTATATTGTAATACTAGAGTTAGTATATAGGGATATTAAGCTACTAGTCTATATAGTGGATATATATAGAGGTTAAAAAGAAGATAACTAGTGGGTTTAAAAGATTATTAGTTATAAGGATATAGACAATGGAATATATTATAAAGTAAAGTAAGTAGGCTATAATAAGACTACTTAGAAGTTATTAATAAATTTTAAAAACGCTATAAAGAAGGTATTGGAGTATTGGAGGAAATTAGATTAGGTAATATTAATAAAAAGGGATTATTAAAGAAGGAATTACCTAAGGGAGATATAGGAGGAACACTTACTAACATACTTAGACTTCTTTCTGGCTCTATTTAAGAAAAATCCGTTCTTTTATTGCTAAGCTTGACTAAATCCTATTAAATTGGGTTCTACTCCTTTAAACGGACCCTTTTACGGACCTTCTTAAGACAAAAAGATAAGTAGACGCAGAGATATAAGCCTTAAGTGCGCGTTGCTAGGCAGCCACAGCCTTCTACTCCGCCTCCTATAATTAACGCGGCTTATTAAAGACACTAGGTAGCTTACCATTAAGCTTTATAGCAGTAAATTAAATCTATAACCCTAATGGCAATTAATAAGGGTATTTAATAATTAAAAAGATTAATAGTATATATATATTTGGCATCTAAAATAGAGTAAACGTTATAGAACAACTATACGTTTAATTTTATATACTTAGTATAAAAGGAAGGTTAGTGACCGGAGGGAGCTATAATCGCAATTTAAACTAATCCTAATTTTGCATAACGAGAATATGGAATATATATTATATTACTAAGCAATAATATTATAGTAATAGTACGAGTACATCGTTAGGCAGAAGGAGTTACTTTAGGTATAATAAGTAACTAGGAAAATTAAATTAAATAAGGGGATATTATACCTCTAGTAAACAGTTTAAAGATTTAAATATCTTTAAAGACAAAGATAAGGGGGAGAGAAGTAGTGTTACGGACCCTATAAGTACGATATTACATCTACTTAAAGAGAAGTTAAAATTAGCTAGGTAGTTAATAGGAGTATAGTTTAGGATAGAACTAGTAAAGCTATATAATAAGGTCCGCGAGCTCTATAAGGTCTATAAGGTCTACTATATATCTTATATCCCTTATATCCCTTATATATAATAGGGATTCCTAGGAGTATAGTTATATATTTAAAGGACTATAGTTCCTCCCTAGATAGTTCTCTCTTTATTATAAATCTTAGAATATAATTAAAGTTAATCTATTAAGTACCTACTTTATAGTTGGATTTTATTATTATATTTAATATATACTAACCTATTAATAAGTTTATCGCAGTACCTATTATAAGGCTTCGTTATATAAGATATTATTAAAAATATATTAGGAATATATTATAAACTTTTTTTAGTTATACTAACCTATTTTAATATAGTAGTTTAGGGTAGTAAAGTTGCTTACGTTATTAAATTAGTAGAAAAACATTGCCTATTAAATAAAAGTTTATCTAATATTTGGTTTCGCTAAGCTTACCTAAAAGTAAGCTTAACCCCTTTTAAATTAGTATAATTAGTGGTATTAAATATATAAGCCGAGCTTTTAGCTAGGTAAGCTTAACTAATTCCTTTAAGGGTTGCTTTAGGGGCAACCTAAGGTAGCCCTAATATACTTTTATTTATTAGGCGCCACTAATAAGGCTTCTAGGTAACTATATATTTATTACAGAACCCCACTACAAAGGCCTCTATAGAAGAGCCCTATGCTTTTATATACACCTCACGTATAGCTTATGTTAGCTACGCGTAGGTATAACGTATTCCACTACCTAACTAGCAACACCACTAAATCGGCTACCCTAAAAACTACTAAAAATTGGAAAAACTATACCTTAATAGCTTAATAATAGCTTAATAATAAATTCTAAAATTTTATAATTAGCCTTTTAATAAAATTCTAGCGTAATAAGCCTGGCCGTTATTAAGATGTTAGGTTTTAGCCCCTAATTTTAAGCTAAATTATAATATCTCTAGAGCTACTTAATATATTACTTTTTAAATCTAATAAAAGGTTTTAAATAGGTATAAAAGGCTAATTATAAAATTTTAGAATTTATTATTAAGCCGTTATTAAGATATTAAGGTGCAGTTTTTCCAATTTTTGGTGGTTTTTAGGGTGGCCGGTTTGGTGGTGTTGCCGGTTAGGTGGTGGAACACGTTATCACCTCCTTATGCCCTCGACCCTTACGATCGATCGCGTAACGTCTTGTAGACTCCTCGAATACATACGCTCTATAGCCACTGCCCCCGTCCCGTGACAATATTAAACGCCATAATTGGTTAGTCTATTTTGGCCTTATATAATTAAAGATTTTTAATATTTAAGAGCGTAGCTTCCCCTTTTATTCTCTAGGAAGGTTTTTTTTATTAAAACTACTATTAGAGGCACTAAGTACTTTTGCAATAGTTATATTACAATTAATATTCTACCCCTATCTTAAAAATCTAACGGCAATTTAGGAGCTTTACTTAAATTTTTAGGGTAACTTAATAACTCCCTTACCTAAGCAAACTTAATTTTTATAAATTTTTATTTTTATTTTAAGAAGGTTCTAGCAGTTATTAAATCCTATTTAGTTATACCTAAAGGTAGAGCTAAACAATCTAAACCTCTACTATTATTACGTTCTTTAATACCCACCTCTATAGTAAGTAGAGAGGCATTAAACTTTAGTATATATTTTTAGATTATTAGCTAAAAATTCTAAAACTTTAGATTGTTTTAAAGGAAGATACTAATATAAGAACTATATATCCTTGTGGGTGTTTACGTTCTAATAATTTTTAATACATTATTATATTTAAATTAAATGCTAGTATAGTAGTTCCTAAACTATAAGTAATAAACATTATATACTAGTAATGCGAAGTATTTTAGAATACTTTAACTAGTACTTAGATATAGAAATATCTTATTAGAAGGTAAGTATGTTCAGCCTCTTTTTAGTAAAAAACGCTATCTAGCTTCTATAAGGTATAGTAGCGTTTATAAGTACCGTTTAAAGCAGACCTAATAAATCATAGATTAAGAAACTTAGATTTTATAACGCCAATACGCGGCTAATTTTTATAAAAACGTCTACTTAGATAAGAGCAATAAAATCTAGTTAAGCAACCTAACGCAGTTTCACTTACTACTTACTATAATTACCTCTAAAATAATTATCTTTTCCTAGGTTCTTCATCCGAGGCTGGAACGGGGGATGTCATGGAGGCGGTGAGGTACATGAGGATTGTGAATGTGGAGATCGCCAGGCCCAGAGTTTTGGAGGACTACATATTCACGGAGAATTGGTGGGAGGGCGCCGAAATTCGAGGGCCTCGACCATGGACACATCACTGCTCGAGGAATTTCTGCGAAAGAGATGGGATTGGTCTAAAAGTCAACTTGCTCGATCATCCAGAGTGCGGAAAGACTAACGGCAAACTCTCAGCCCACTTAATCCTCCTCAACACCAACAAGCTTGCAAGAATCGCTCCACAACCTGTCCTCATTCTCCTCATTATACGCCCACGGCGCATACCCATCGTCGCCCAACCCGACCTCACCAATAGCCCCCTTGAACGGGCCCATAACCTCGCAATTACTCAGGTACTTTCCACCCGTGCCTTCCCACTCCTTGCTCACGGCTGCATACACGCTCGTCGCCGCGCCTTGCGCAGGGCTCTTGTAGTACGAATTAGTGTTGGGAAGGCCCTTCCATTGCTCCAGCTCCTCGTCTCCCATGTGCCTTGTCAAGTCCGACCATATGCCGCCGGGATGAAGCGATATTGCGTGTAGCCCCTTGAGTCCGTAGTGCCGGTCGATGTAGTTGGCTAGGTAGATGTTTGCGGTTTTGGACTGCCCGTATGCGGCCATGGGGTGGTAGGAGTCCTTCTCGAAGCTGTAGTCGTGGAAGCGGATAGTGCCGAAGCGGTGGCCTATCGATGCCACGGACACGACGCGAGAGTTGAATTCGGAGGTGGAGGAGGCCAGAAGGGCGGGCTTGAGCAGCTGGAAGAGTAGGAAGTGGCCGAGGTGGTTGGTGCCGAATTGCGTTTCGAGGCCGTCGACTGTTCGGCCTTCGGGGGTGGCCATGACGCCGGCGTTCAGAACGAGCACGTTGAGCTTGTTGCCGTGCTTGAGGAACTCGGCTGCGGCCGTGCGCACGGAAGCGAAGGAGTCAAGAGACATTTCGATGATGTGGATCGGGGCTGTGTTGCTGGGATCCGATGCGAGAATCTCATCGACGACCTCTTGACCCTTCTTGACGTTGCGGACGCCGATGAAGATGGTTGCACCTGTTGCGTGGAGAGCGCGAGTTGTCTCGATGCCGATACCTGAGGACGCTCCCGTGACGAACATGACCTTGTCCGTCATCTTCCCTTCGAGGCCTTCATCCTTGATGATCTGGAGAGCCGTAGGTCGAGCATCTCCAGGTCCGTTGGGATGGGCGTATACTTCGTGATATCTGCCAACTGCCATCGTAGGGATTAGGGGATGTGTGACGAGCTTTGGAGTAGTACTAGAGCAAATACTGTTGATTTTGACGATATAGCAATGATCTGAGAAGCGGACTGAGGATGGAATATCGAACGATTTATACTTCAAAAGCGCTCCCTACCTACGGTCGACGCTCCGACGTTATGGTAACCTACATTTGCCAATCTGAGGCTTTATGGCGCCAATTACCGACTTAACGCCGTTTAATTCCATTGAGCGAAATGAAAGAATCGCCTTGTCCGTGGCGGAGCAGTCGATGCTTGGGATTCGGATGGTGATGGTGGTCGTAGTGAAAACTCGACGCAGCGTCGCAGCGTCGGAGCATCGGAGCATCGTTTGGACGAAAGCGGTGGACAAAATTCGACGGGGTTTTCTCACGCCACAACCACAGCCGTCCACTCGCGCAAATCCGCTATCGCCTTGCGGAGATACCAGGAGTTATGAGATTATCGTCTACAAGTCTTAGGACGCGCTGTGACGCTTCCGTCTTCTCCCAGTCGCTTGCAAACCCAGTCAGTTCGCCGATCTACATCATGGCTCCATGCAATGTGATCGAGTCGTACGCAATTCTCTGGTGTTCAAGAGCTAGACGTCGAGCTGCGATGCCGAACCAAGTACGGAGTGAGTCTCCAAAGAGCTTGGCATCGTATGCCGGTGTCCACCTGGACATGATATGATGAAGGAAGTCGGGCCATGCCGAGATGGATCTCGAACACCGAGATGCAGCTGTGTTGCAACCCTATCGCCTGTTCCCCGCTTGATGCAAGTAGTGAGAGCGCCAAACCTTTCCCAGAGTCCTGTACGATGGTTCCCGATGAGCAAGCAAGATACAGTTCTCATCACTCTCGAGATTGATCACCATAGCAAGAAGAACTAGGTTCCGGGCCGCCTGAGTAACACGATCCCGCACACCATGGTACCGTTGAAAGAGCCTGGCAGCCAACCATGTGGGACCGAGTCGAGCACATCTTCGCGGCCTTTGGTCTCCCCTCCATTTCCATCCTTCTCTTCCGCTTCACTTCCTTCATCTACTTCCATTACATCCAAGAACCCACCTTAAGAGCTACCACCATGCAAGGAACCCTGGGCAGTCGTCACGGGCGCAACCGCAGGCATCGGTTTCGGCCTTGCTCGTTCAATCACAAAGTACGGCTTCAACGTCGTGCTAATCGGTCACAAACCCGACGAGCTTGGCTAGGCGGCAGCACAGACTGAGCAAGCCTCTCCAACAGTCAAAACCAAGATCATAGTTCTGGACGCCACGAAAGCTTCCTTCACGGACACCGAAAAGGCGCTCGAGTAGACGAAGATAAAGGAGCTCAATGTCACGGTCCCGATCAACGTGGGCTGCCTCGGCGCAATCTTCAAAAAGCACTTCAGGACCTTCGCAGAATACACGCCCGCAGAAATAGACAGCGTGTCGCCATCAACAACCGCTTCATGACATACCTCATCTCGCTCATGATGCTCATCCTCTCTTCATCCGAAGGCCGCACGCTAATCATCAACCTCGGCTCCCTAGCGGAAGAAGGGACGTCGTACCAACGCTGTACTCGGGGGCCAAAGGATTCGTCAGCGGCTTCTCCGAAGCTCTGGACTGGGAGCTCAAAGCCGAAGGGTACGAGACCGACGTCGTTGATGTGGCGCAGGGAGAGTTGCGGAGTCAGAGCTATAGGCCGGAGTTGGGTTGGGCGATTCCGCCGGCGGACGTGTTTGCGGAGTCTGTGTTGAGGAGAGTTGGGCCGGGGAGGGGGAGACAGATTGTTCCGTACGCGAGGCATAGGATTCTAAGTTGGATGTTGCATTCTTTGCCGGCGAAGATGCAAAGGAGGGCGGTGAGAAGGTCTCGAACTTGAACCTGACCACCGTAAGTTGCTCTCATACACACAAAGCATATCGAACAGGGCTGACAATACTACAGGAAACATCGAAGTTCTTCCCAGGCCGCGAGCTCCAGGCGAAACTGCTGCCGAGACTGTCGAGCCGCAGCCTACTACCGCATCTGCAGTGCAAGTAAGTTTTACGTGGTTTACTTTGTATATCCGTGCGAGTTCTCGACCCTGGTAACGAGTGGGTAAGACGCTAAATTTGCAGTGCATCGAGAAATTCCGCGTGCCCCTAACTGCATTCAAAATTTAGAGTTTCCGGCTTTAGGCATCAATATTTGTGGTCCACGATTTAAGGAGAATTGCAGGACTGTGCAGAAGAAAACTAGCTCTTTCTCTAACATATTAACCTCGATAGACGGTTTCAGTCGTGCGAAGGTAACAGTCGACGAGCTTGTCAGCAACATCTTTCGGGGTAAATCGGCCTTGGTGGCGATGGCCACGGAGGTGCCCGCCGCGATTTGATGGCCTTTGCCAAATATTTACACCTTTGTATACCAAAAGGAAGCCTTCGATGTCTCTTCTCGTACATGCGGCTCAATTATCTCAAAAATGTCCCGGAACTAATGGTTGTTAAGCTACTTGTCCAATGAAGTCCGATGGATGGCACAAGAACTTACCAGTGTAAGTCCATTAATCTAACGGCTTTGGCCAAACAGGCGGTTCTTATCATAACGCTACGGCTGATGACCTAAGCTTGGCCGAACAAGCGACTTTCATAATGGACGTAGAAAGTTCCAGCTATACATGACGTTGTCTCTATGTTAGAATTTGAAGTTAGAACAGGAGATTGGGTAGACTTCTGAGTCGCTTTAGACAGCTTCTCTTCATGGACTCGACACCCCGAGCAAACAGTTGACTGGCACGAGTCGATGCACTTGTTGAACTAGGCACTAACGACATTGACGGATGGCTTGGGCTGTCGACCCTCTGCTTATGCCGGTCAATAGGTATTGGGTAGTGGGGCTCTCGGGACTCTTGGGCCAGGCCAGGTTCACTGGTTTGGCCATGGCCAAGATGTTGCCGCGGAGGTTGAGAAGCGTGATTCTCATAGACGCAAGTCTCGTTTCTGGACCGCATGCGGTTGCTGGAGGGAGTTTCTCGATTGCAATCAAATCTTACGTCTCCTGCAGAGAGAGCGTGAACTGTATTCCTCCTGTTGTCAGCGCAAACACCGACAGGTGATTCCAACCTACACAATCGGCCTTCTGCGCCGACGTTCGGGCTCGGTCATGGCTATTTCCTTATGACCACCGTTGATTCGCACTTGGGCCGTTCAAAATTGTCAAGTATAAGTAGTCGTACAATACCTCAGACTATGTCATATCTCGGGCCGACTTTTCTCTTGTCTGACCTGAAAAATAAGAAAATCGATAAGTTCAGATAATGTTGTTGATTAGTCGAAGTCGCATCTACGCTTTTGGTCCGTATCGCTCGCCATTTGCCGAACGTTCTTAGCATGCAATTGGCAGAATACACCGAGTCTATGTCCGCGGCCGTGGTATTACCTCCGAGAGATCTCATCTCCAAGAGTACGGCGAAATATGCGGAAACAGTCCAAAAGTGACTTCTCCAGCAATTTTTATAGGTCGATGATAATCATATACCCCCTAATTAATATGCATGTATCTCCCTAAAATAGGCCTAGACCCTTCCGCTTTAGGTTTAAAAATTGGGTGATTTAGCCTTACAGCCAGTTCCTTAGCCCGTTGGCGTCCAACGTTATCAATAAGGAAATATAGCCCGTGCGCGCCCTTTCGAACACCAGTGGCAGTGCCAGGCTTGCGGAGGATAAATTATCCTATCCGGTCGGGCGGATAATAATCCTATCCGAGGATAGCCCGGATATCGGATAATATCCGGATAATATCTAGATATTCGCAAAAATTTTAACTACAAAACTAAACCTTTACCCCCTATCGTACGACGCTATAAATATGGCTAGTACTAGTAAAATTCACCCCAAAAACCTTAACGATAATAATTCCTTTAAAGTTAATATACTTTCTACCCTTTTAAGCAGCGTTAAGACTAAAGCTAATACTAGTTTAATCCCAACTACTTATATAACACAGATCTTAAGACAAGTCTCCTTAATTTATAAACATACTTATACGGTAATAAAGGAAGAAAAGGCTTATATAAAGAAACGCTACTTTTATAAATACTATCCTCCTTAAGACCTAAAAGGACACCATTCCTTAACTATTGGATTATAAGGCCATCTTAAAAAATATAATATTAAATAGAATCCAGCAGAGAATTAAGAGCGTACAACAGTAAAAGATTAGGGGGAGAGATCTCTTTTAGAACTATATTAAAAGCTTTTAATAAGAGAAGAAGTCTAAGGTCTTAAGGGTGAGGTTCTAAAGCGTATAGTATATTAAAATACTATAAAGCAAGCACTTCTAAATCTAATTATCGTATAACGGCTTCCCTTCTTATATATAAAATGGCCAGAGTTTTATACTTTCGTAAAAGCATTAAATTAAGAAGCACCCTTAATTATCCCTATACACTACTTAACAATTATAGCCTAGATTCTTAAACACTTTACTAAGAGTTAAGATATTATATAAAAAGTACTTTAATCTATAAAAACAAATATTCACCTTACCGTGGATATCTGGACCTCTTTAAGTTATTCCCTTCTTCTTAAAATCTATACTAGCTTTATTAATATCCAGGATAAATACTAGAACCCCTTAATTACCCTTTATATAGTATCTAGTTAGAGTAGTATAGATTAATAGGAGGCGCTTCATCCAGTTCTTATTAAGTATAGCATTAAAACAAAGATTGGAGCTCTTATTGGCGATAATACTAGATTAAATAATATTCTCTGTCGTATAATTAGCTAATGGCTTAGCCTTAAGTATAAAATTAACTGGATCGTAATACATTAAAGAATTCGCTATTAGGGGTACGTTATTAATCTTATTATTTAGGCCTTTCTATTTAGTTTAAAAAAGGATAAAAAGCTTATAAACTTATATAATAAAAAGGATAAGGAACAGGACGAAGAAGAAGAGGAAGAAAAAGAAGAAGTTGTATAATAAGCACTACCGCTAGTTAAAAGAAAGAAAAAAAAGGATAAAGAATTAGAGCTAGCATTGGATAAAAAGCATAAAAGAGGTAAAAATATTTGAAATATTATAGGGCCGATGGGAAAGCTTTATAACTATATTGTTTATATCCGCAGCTCAGCTAACCATATAACATGGTTTATTAAACGTGCTAATAAAATAGTTCCTCTAGATAATCGTACAAGATAAAATAGCTGGTTTCTTATACTATATATAGCTCTAGAGAATAAGGTAAAGGCTAGGCTTTAACTCTACGTAGAGTACTATAAAGATAACTTAAAAGATAATATCCTCTCAACAAGCAAATAGATACATCTTCGTACAATTTATAATTTCCTTTAGTCTTTCTATAAAGCAACTCTATTTCTTTAAGGAGATTATATAACACTAGAGAAGGTTCTAGAATTAGTTAATATCCTTAAGGATATAATATAGACCGCATTAGTAAATTATATAATACTCTTAACATTTCTTTAGCTAATTATTTCCTATAGGTAATAGCTACTAAGGCTAAGGATAAGTTTATAACTCCTTAACTCCAATATGCCGAGGAAAAGCTTATAAAGTACGTTAAAAAGCTAGATAATTCTCCCTACTATCTAGCGGCACGAGTTCTTAACCCAGAGTGTTATACGGCTTTTTTAAAAAATTAGAATAATTATATTACCGTTAAAGAAGAAAAGAAGCTCTTTAGCGTACAAAAGCTCTAGGAGAGATTCCGCGAGAAAGCAATACTTTTAGGTTTAACTATATCATACGCAACTAAGAAAGCTTAAAAGTCGCCTTTAAAGTCTAAAGAAAATATCTCTGCCTTTTATAAGACTTATCTTTAGTATTATTTAAAATATACTCGTTTACAAAGTCTAGATAAGTTTAATAACTACATTAACAAGAATCCAATTCCGCTTAATAGCCGTACAATAGCTATTCAATAGTAGAATTAGCCTCTTTAGTATATAAGATTTCCACAACTCTTATAGCTTACAATTAAAGTTCTCTTAATACCTAGAATAAGCAATAAGCCAGAGAGAGTATTTTTAGGTTCTTAACGCCGTATTCTATGGGATTATATAAGAACTACTCTATAAATACTTAAGGCATTAGAGTGCATAAAGGACTAGGCAGCTTATAAGATTCTAAGTATTCCCTTATAGTCATACAAGGGAAAGTATATAAGGGGTATATTGTATAACACTAAAGGGGGAAAGGGGGGCATATAAATAAAATAATTTTAAGCAAAAGGTAACCACTAAAGGCGTGTAGGTAGCGTAGGTAAATATATACTAACTTTAAACTTAATAGATTATAAGTTTAAATCCCACCAACGTTGTCCTTTATTAAGAATTAGGAAATATAATTATCTAGTATACTTCCCGTCCTACCGTACAACAGATTCTCCGGTAACATTATCATACTATAAATAAACTCTCCTCTCTGTATAATATACCTATATAACTAACTACTCTTAGGATAAGCAGGAGAGGGTAGAAGCTTTACTAGCGATTAATATAGAGGCTTAAGTAGGGGGTGTATTAGAGAGGCAGGTGCGGACAGGGAGGCCCTTATATATAAATGCAATTCTAGTTCAGAGCCGTAGGTTTCTAAATATAACTATAAGTAACCTATATTACTTATATAAGGTAGAGAGCTAATTAATACTAGCCTTGCGAGGCTTATATAGCAACTCTATATCGTCCAGTAGGCCCTCGCCCCTTTACTAAATATCAAAGTCTCCTAGGGTTCTATAGTGGGTGCTATAGAAATTGCAAGTGGCGGGATTATGGAGCTTAATATTCGTCGTACAATATAAATTCTTAGCCTATAGTAGCGGCAGCGGGGGCACTAAAGGGTGAGGATTGGATTGTAAAACTGAAGGATAATAAGGAGTAGAAAAAATTTACTAAATTTAAACTGCTGGGTCTCCTCTCTTTTTTCCTATTTTTATTTTATTTTATAGTATTTTATATAAAGAGAAGTATAAATAAAAAGGTAGAAAGAAGATATCTAATTAGTAGGAAAGCTAAAGGTATTTACTAAGGCTCTATACGAAGCTCTGTATAAAGCTCTGCACGAAGCTCTACACAAAGCTCTGCGGAGGCTCTACACGAAGCTCTACACGAAGCTCTGTATACGGAGGCTCTGCATGACGGCTCTGCGTACGACGGTTCTGCGTACGACGGCTCTACTACGGAGGCTCTATATAAAAGCTTTGTGCAGAGCTTCGTGCAGAGCTCCGTACGCGGCTCCCCGTAAGCCTTA
>Ga0307515_10007829_pt1 | contig 21015 bp, 16 predicted proteins | sample 17_EM_MG_FD_194513 | JGI IMG/M metagenome (GOLD analysis project Ga0307515, IMG submission 194513) | Populus trichocarpa ectomycorrhiza microbial communities from riparian zone in the Pacific Northwest, United States - 17_EM | ecosystem: Host-associated > Plants > Roots > Unclassified | place...
TAATCGACTGGTCGCTCTGAGGTTAGTCGTTAGTTCGGTTTTTCGACCCCCATCGACCTCGAGCGACCTTCCTTTCAGGGTTGATCGGAGTCGCGCCCCGGTTGTTCGGACTTTTTACTGGGGGTGACCGATGACGAAGGAGGAATATAACATTTGGCTGATCGAGCACCAGAGACTCGGCAACTCTTGTCGACCGCCAAAAATTCCCGGACGAAGGGAAAGGTTTTCTCCTTCTACGCGGAAATCGTCAGCGATATTTGGTTACGTGTCCAGTGGGGTGTTTGAGTGCATGGACTGCGATGAAACACGACTGCTTCAGCGTCGGCCCTGTTCCGATGTTCTTGCCTTGGATGGTCTATGACTCTATCATTTTTCAATGCAGTACTAGAATTGGTTTGTATGCAGCGCATCAGCTACCGGTGTATCGTGGCTGTGTCTGGCCCGTCTCTCCTTTTACTCCCATCCACGAGTCATCCCAAACAACCATGTTTCAAAAGCGACGTTTGACGAACTCCGGGGCTGCTGGGAGTAACACTGATCTGAATCGATGTGAGCGGATTCAACGCCTTTCGCGAAATCAACTCTTTAATCGTCTGTTTGAATCCCCAGCAAAGAGGCAGAGAGTCGCCGATGGCGCAAAGATCCTCCTCGATGTCGCGAAAGAGTCTGCTGATTGGTTTCCTCCCCTCAAGTCCGCCCTCGGCGGAGTGAACGCGCTCATCAAGCACTACGAGGTATTAGTCGAGTCGGCGACCCTTGCACACAATTGACGTGGGCGCTCGCAGCAATTCGAAGATCTCAAGGAGAAGATAGCAGATCTCAAACCACAGTTGGACAGGTTCAAACAAAACTTTACCACGACAGCCATCGACGAAGATCCTGGGGAGACGGAACGACGTAAAGAGTTGATCGGGTATGCTGGCCGATTGCTCGCCTCGCCACACCTTATACCAACTCCCTTCACAGCGTGTTGGAAGAAATCGAGAAGCGATCCAAGGCCTTGCTGGAAAAAGGCAAGGCCGCCCGGTTCGTGGACAAGGGGAGGGATTCAGGAGAGGTAGTGAAACTCGTCGAACGACTCCGAGACGCCATCACACACTATCAAGTGAGCGAGGACTGATTCGTTGCGCCGAATACGACTTACACCACAGGGTAGGTTTCACAACAGCAAGCAATCTATGACCAAATCACGAAACTCACTGTGAGGGTTTTCCGGTCTGTCTCTGTCCCTTTCACTGATGATTGGTCCTTTCGTCAAGTCTTCTTTCAACGGCCTCTTGAGGCTTCATGAGGTGATACGGATTAGTGAGCTTGTCGCGATATTCGCTGACGCTTGAACAAAAGTCCAGTTGAAGAACAAACTGGATTCTGCTATGGCACGGCTGGATCGGCTGTGCTTACAGGACAACGACGGACTTTGGGATGAAAACATGCACGAGCAACGGGCAAAGCTGCTCGAGTGAGTATTTTGGATCAACCATAACCTGCAATCGCGCTCATTTTCTGTTAGCACCCTAAGACTCGTCAGGGACGCCGGAAACGTGCTGTACAACCGGATAAACACCGAGGGCTACAAGGAATCCCAAGACGATGTTCAGGATGCGTCCGGAATTGCTGAAGATATCCGTGATGCCCTCCTTGAGTATCAGGTTTGTAGCAACAAAACGTATGTGACTGGAGTACAGCTAAACCGAGAACCCTCGATAGATGAGACATCAACAGGCGATATACGACCAGAACTGCAAGCTGATTGTGAGTCGCATGAGCTATGTGTCGAGAGCATATCTGACGTTAGTTGTGGTTCTTAGGACACCGGTCCGGTCCTTCACTCCTTCCTCTTGAACCCTACTTACTCCTGCGTCACATAGCGGACCTATCGGTGTTGAACAGCTGTCGCCGTGCGCAAGGAGCGGAGCATCGTCACAGTAGTCACCATGGGTGTCTCAGAGGGACACGAGAGACAGTACTGAACGAGATCGAGTCATGGGTCAAAGACTTCAACCAGTCTCCTGTCTTCTGGCTCAACGGTCTCGCCGGGACCGGCAAGTCCACGATCGCCAAGACAGTCAGCGAGCGGATCCTTGCTGACGGAGAGCTCGGAGCGTCTTTCTTCTGTTCGCGCGATTTCGAGGACCGCAGCAACCTCCACTTCATCTTCCCCACCCTCGCATTTCAGTTGGCACACAAATTCCCAAAATTTCGATCCGTTCTCGTTCCCCTCCTCCAATCGGATCCGGATATCGCGCACGAATCGCTTTACAGGCAGATGGAGAAGCTGATAATAGAGCCACTTCGATCAGCGGATATCTCAATAATCATTGTCATCGATGCTCTCGACGAGTGCAAGGACGAGGAGCCATCGTCTGCAATCCTGTCCGTGCTGGGTCGGCTGGTCAAACGGATCCCGAAGGTCAAGTTCTTCATCACCGGGAGGCCCGAGCCACGGATCAGGACAGGGTTTCGTCTTCCCATCCTCGTGGATTTGACCTCGGTCTTCGTGTTACACGATGTCGACCCCCCTCTGATCAACAGCGACATCCGGCTCTTCCTGAGACACGAACTCTCCGGACTCGCGGAACGGCGTCGGTTAGGGAAGTGGCCTAGTGACGAGTACATCGATTTATTGTGCAGCAGAGCGGCTGGACTGTTTGTCTATGCCGTTGCGACCATCAAGTTTCTGGACAGCAAAACTCATCTCCCCAAACATCGTTTGGATGTCATTATAAAGCTCCCGGAATGCACAGCTCCCGAGGGCAAAACACGGTTTAGGCCTGAGACGACTCTCGACTCTCTATACACATCGATCCTCCGGGCGGCCTTCGACGAGGAAGACTATGAGGTGGATTCCAAGGTCAGATCCACCATCGGCGCCGTCGTCCTGGTTGTCAACCCCCTTCCACCATCTGCGATTGCCGAACTCGTTCGCCTGGACCCTGACGAGGTCACTCAATTTCTCACGTTGGTTCAATCGCTGCTCACCCTCGATGAAGATTTCAACCAACCTGTAAAACCCTTCCACAAGTCATTCCCCGACTTCATCACCGATCCATCCCGCTGCGCCGACACGAGATTCTACATCTCACCTGGAGACCTACACCTTGAACTTGCCATGAACTGCCTGAGAATGATGAATGATGGGTTGGAACAGAACATTCTATCGCTCCCCGATTATGCCTTGAACTCGGAGGTCGAGGATCTCAAGACGAGAATCAGCAATCAGATCAGCATCACCCTGCAGTATGCTTGCCGGTCCTGGCACAGCCACCTCACGAGGGCCACGGGAGATGTCACTGACGTTGTCCCCTATCTACGCATTTTCCTGGAGGAGAAATTCCTGTGTTGGTTAGAGGTTGTTAGTGCTGTTGGAGTTGTCAGGGGAGCCGTTGTTGGACTCGAAAAACTGGTGCCCTGGTTACAGGAGGTTTGTTTTTTCCTTCTCCGTAGCATCATCCCACGATAATTTACGGTGAATCAGATTGCCAAAGACGAGGAGCTTCTCAACATTGCCAAAGACTATTTCCGGTTTGTGACCAAGTTTTTCGAGGTCATCGACGTCTCAGCTCCCCACATTTATCACTCCGCTCTGGAACTCTGCCCCACATCATCGATCATCCGAAAGTTGTATTACCACCGGCGCATCACTCACTTGCCAAAAGTTGTGATTGGAACCCCAGATTTATGGGACTCGACTATAGCCATTTCTGGTAACGACTACTATAACGGACTCTGTGCTTGGTCACCATGTGGTCAGTTTGTTGCTGCTCAGACATGGGGAGCTGTGGAGATCCGGGATCAACTCACCCTGGAGCTGGTCATCACCCTACAGCCCAGTGGAACAGTCAGGCGTCTCACGGGTCCACTTTCCTATTCACCAGATGGGCATTCCATTGCCTGCGCATCTGATACTGCCATCACAATATGGGATATTCAGACGGGTGGAGTGGCCAAAGAAATTGGATGCAGCGCCAACACTATCTCACTGGTGTGGTCATCAGATGGGCAGACACTTTGTACTATTGATTCAAAGCGCCAGGCGACCTTCGTTGTGCATACATACGATGTTTCCTCAGGTACAACATTATCCTCCGGCACACTCCAGTCAGCAGACGACCCACACGTCTGGACATATGACGAATCTTTCAGGGTCATGACGACGGTGCGGGGCGGATGTTACAGCGATACCATCGACATCTTCGAGGTCGGATCCACTCTCATCGAGATTCAATCTTTTTTTTTCCCTCCCACGGAGAACTCCAAAGCAATCGTCAGGTCCTTCTCCCCAACCACCTACCGTATTTCCATCTCGGATGGCGATAAACTTCGTAAACTTCGCATCCTGGACATTCGAGACTCAAAGCACTTGTTAGATGTCCCAGACAGCTCCGATTTCCACGCCTTCTCTTCTGATGGAAGTCGCTTTACAGCTTCTGGAGTGGTCTGGACGTATGCTTCCGGTTGTTACAGGGACCCCGAGTGTCCGAACTGGTTCGATTCTCCTCTTCAATTCTCGCCAACTTCGTCATCAATCCTAGGCCACTGCAGTGACATCCTCCTGGTGTGCCGTCTACATAAACTCCCCGCTGCCACTCTCAAGAGCCATCGTCAGTACATGGGACTTTCTCGCTCTGGTGCTCGTATCGCAATTGCCTCCGAGCTGGAGAATACCGTCACAATCCTTGACGTGCTTGCACAAACTCCTCCCCAGTTCATTGACACGGGTTTGGAGGTAGTGGGATTGGCCCTCACCGGCAACGTTCTTTTGGTCATGGGTTCCGAAGAACTTGTGGCTTGGTTGCTCACAGAAGAGGGGTTGGTAGACGGCGTTATCGGCAACAGAAGGGTTGACCGCAGCGATAGCATTTGGGCCGTATCGCAGGTACAGCGCTCATGCGCGTTCTGGGTTGGAGGTCACGTTGGGGTCATCAAGCCGGACGGCGGTACCCAGTGTTTCTACCACACAGAGACCGGAGAGGCCCTCCATCCCACTCAAGTACCTCAAAATCCTAACAACGATTGGTACTGCATCACCGAAGGACTCCGCGGCTGGGATCATCTCTTCCGCAACAATTCGTCTCAGTGTAATACAGACAGCTTGGTGTTTTCACCAGAGTTGCAAGAGGGGTGGGTAAAGGATCTGGAAGGGAGACGCTGGTTACGGGTGCCTATCGAGTGGAGGATGGAGTGGGACCCTGAGAATTGGTACCACGATGTTGCGATGCAGCTCAATTTTATGGGTGACATGCCTCTTCTAATAAAGTTCTAGTTGCTCTATTGCGATCTCGTTGTAGTCCCCTCACGTCAAATCACTTTGTTTCTCTTCGAGTTGTATCGTACGATAGTAATACACACCCGGAATAACATAGAATTGTAGTTAGTTAGTAATGACGTGCTGGGTTAGAGCTTGTACACATCCTGCTCTCAAAACACGCCCGACATCTGAGTCTCTGTCCGTTCGTCCTGAACACGGACAAGCTCCTTTTGAATAAGCGCACTAAATGTGGACCTTCGTCAATGAAATTGTATAATGCAGCTACTCCTGCTACCAGCAAGCACTGGGGCCCGCTCCCGCGCACATCACCGCGTTGAAAGTTACAAACTGGACTTCTCTGGATAAAGCCATACAGCTGTTCAAACTGAAGGCAATAACGCCAGACCAAACCTATCGCCCCATAAGACTGACTCCCGTCAGTTGCAACGATATAAAGTTTTCCTCTACTTCGCTCCCAACGTCCTCCAGCGCCCTATTAATGGATCCCGCCACCTTCCCCTTCATCAATCCCGCTTCCGCATTGTTGTCACTATTGATGTGATCCAGTTGGCGCAACAATCCACGGAGCTCCCGAACGGAGTTTAATACAGTCGAATTCGCGGACGCGGTCGGGAGATATGCCGCAATATATCCATTGGTACCTTCATCTGTTGGACCCGTGCTCGAGCCGTGGAATCGGTATCGGAAGGTAGATGATAGTTAAGACGAGTAGGAAAGACGAAATTGGCTCGGAGGGTATGCAGTAAGCTGTCGATGTTTTCGATGGATGAGATGAGAATAGCGTGATCAACTTCTGCTTGCTCCGAATCAGAACCGGGGGGATGCGTCCGAGATGACAGGGTGGAATCCGAGGGAGGCGCAATATCCAACGTGAGAGGGGAAGTGAAGTTTCCGGAAGGACCAGCCTTGTCTGGTGACCGAACACGAGAGCCACTCCTAGAGGCTGTCATCGCCCCCCGAACTGTATCCGCAAAGAGTTCGTCTTCCATCGGTGCAGGCACTGGACCAGGTTGATTGGTGTCGTCCAAGTTCACAGCCCGCGCCTTCCCCTTCCCAAGTTTGTCGGGTCTCTTTCCATCCTTTGGGTCTGACCTGGGTGGCTCGTTTGGGGTGGGAGGAGCGGACGAAAGGATGATAGGAGCGAGTTGGAAAAGTAAGCCAAGCATAGAGAGGATTGCTTGGCCGCCGGAGTTGTTGGCAGAGTCGAGGGTTGAGGATAATGAGAGGACCTTATCCCAACCCACAGGGAATGGATGGCTGGAGTGGTGGGGTCCGGCAGAGGCCAGTCGTTGGATCACGTTGGTTTCGTTGGAGACTTCAGAATCCTGTCCGGACAATCAGTAGGAAAGCGCCAGTGCGATATAGCCTGCGGAACACTCGCCCACGAATGGTCCGACACGAAATGGTCAACGAGCGGGGGCGACATGGATTTTGCAGGCTGATGGAGGGAAGCCAAATCATATCCGAAAGGGTGTCCCAGGTTTCTGTACGGACAGTAGTGACCAAGGAGGTTTGAAGAGGTTGGGGTGAGTGTCATGATCTGCAGGCGGCTCGAAATTTATACCAAAGAATGCGCAACCCTTGAATATTGAATATCGAAGCCCGGGGACGCACGCGGGTGCATCGAGGACGTGTCAGCTGTGTCCGCGACCGCGTAAGCATCGGTGAGTTTTCACAGGGACGCATCAGAGTTTGTCGAGAGTTGGCCATCATGATCCCCGCAGCCTCTGCTTCACCACTCCTGTTCCGTTGTGCGACCTACACCGCGTCGAACGCTTGAACACTCAAATGTCACCTTCGACAAGTTGCTCTTCCGGATACCATCCTCCGCCATTCGAGCCTCAAGGTGGAAGTACCTTAACCGTACCGCCACGCAGTATCCGCAGAGGCCGGAATGGATTTACAATGCGCATCAACCAGCGCCAGTTACCGTTACGTGGCGTGGCTATCTGGCTATGCAGGCGACATCTGCTACCACGAACCGTTCCAGCAAAACTTGAGTAAAACCATGTTTCAAAAGCGACGTTTGACGAATTCCGGGGCCGCTGCGAGTGACGCCGATCTGAACCGATGTGAGTGGATTGTACGCCTCCCGCGAAACCAACTTTTTAACAGTTTAAACCCCCCAGCAAAGAGGCAAAGAGTCGTCGATGGCGCGAAGATCCTCCTCGATATCGCAAAAGAATCTGCTGATTGGTTTCCTCCCTTAAAGTCCGCCCTCGGTGGAGTGAACGCGCTCATCAAGCACTACGAGGTAGTTGTCGGATCGGTGGCCGTCGCACACAACTGACACGGAAGCTCACAGCAATCCGAAGATCTCAAGGAGAAGATAGAAGAACTCAAACCCCAGTTGAATAGGTTCAAAAAAAATGTTACTACGACGGCCATCGACAAAGATCCTGGAGAGACTGAACGACGCAGAGAATTGACCAGGTACGGTCGTCGATTTCTCGCCTCGCCTCACCTCTCAACCGTCTTCACAGCGCGTTGGAAGAGGTCGGGAAGCGATCGCAGGCATTGCTAGCAAAAGGCAAGGCAGCTCGGTTTATCGACAAGGGGAGGGATTCCGGAGAGGTCGTGAAACTCGTCGAACGACTCCGAGACGCTATCACCTGTTATCAGGTAAGCGAGGGCTAGCTTGTCCCGTCGAATACGACTCACACCGCAGGGCAGGTTTCACAACAGCAAGCAATCTACGACCAAATCACGAACCTCACCGTGAGGGTTTTCCCGCTTGTCTCTATCCTTTTCACTGATGATCGGTCCTGTAATCAAGTCCTCTTTCAACAACCTCCTGAAGCTCCACGAGGTGATGCGGATTAGTGAGCTTGTTGCGGTATTCGCTGACGCTTGAACAGAACTCCGCGCCGTTGAAGAACAAACTGGATTCCGCTGTGGCACGGCTGGATCGGCTGTGCTTACAGGACCGCGACAACGGTGACAGATTGTGGGATGCAAACTGGCACGAGCAACGGGCGAAGCTATTCGAGTGAGTGTTCGGGATCAATAATAACCTACCATCGCACTCATTTCCACTAGCACTCTAAGACTCATCAGGGACGCCGGAAACGTGCTGTACGACCGCATAAACGCCGAGGGCCACAAGGAATCCCAAGACGATATTCAGATTGCATCCGGAATTGCTGAAGATATCCGTGATGCTCTCCTTGAATATCAGGTTTGTAGCAACAAACTGTATGTGACTGGGGTACAACTAAAATTGGGAACCTTGACAGATGGCACATCAACAGGCGATATATGACCAGAACTGCAAGCTAATTGTGAGTCACATAATCTGTGCGTCGAGAGCATATCTGACGTTGACTGTGGCTCTTAGGACACCGGTCCGGTCCTTCACTCCTTCCTCTTGCACCCGACTTACCCGTGCGTCACATAGCGGACCTATCAGTGCTGAACAGCTGTCGTCGCGCACAAGGGGCAGAGCATCGTCACAGTAGTCGTCGTGGATGTCTCAGAGGGACACGAGAGACCGTGCTGAGCGAGATCGAGTCATGGGTCAAAGACTTCAACCAGTCTCCTGTCTTCTGGCTCAACGGTCTCGCCGGCACCGGAAAGTCCACAATTGCGCAGACGGTCAGCGAGCGGACCTTTGCTGACGGACAACTCGGAGCGTCTTTCTTCTGTTCCCGCGACTTCGAGGACCGCAGCGATCTTCACTTCATCTTCCCCACTCTCGCCTTCCAGCTGGCCCACAAATTTCCAAAATTTCGATCCGTTCTCGTCCCCCTCCTCCAATCCAATCCGGATATCGCGCACGAGTCACTTTACAGGCAGATGGAGAAGCTGATGGTAGAACCACTTAGATCAGCGGATGTTTCAACGATCATCGTCATCGATGCTCTCGACGAGTGCAAGGATGAGGAGCCATCGTCTGCGATCCTGTCTGTGCTAGGTCGGCTGGTCGAATGGATACCGAAGGTCAAGTTCTTCATCACCGGGAGACCCGAGGCACGAATCAGGACGGGATTTCGTCTTCCCATACTGGTGGAGTTGACCTCTGTCTTCGTGTTACATGACGTCGATCCCCCTCTGATCAACAGTGACATCCGGCTCTTCCTGAGGCACGAGCTTTCCGGACTCGCGCAACGGCGTCGGTTAGGGAGGTGGCCTAGCGACGAACACATCGACTTATTGTGCAACAGGGCGGCAGGACTGTTTGTCTATGCCGTTGCAACTGTCAAGTTCCTGGATAGCAACACTCATCTCCCCAGGCATCGCTTAGGTACTATTATGAAGCTCCCAGAATGTACAGTTCCCGAGGGCAAAACGCGGTTCAACCCCAAGACAACTCTGGACTCTCTATACACATCGATCCTCCAGGCGGCCTTCGGCGAGAAAGACTCGGAGGTGTGTTCCAAGGTCAGGTCCACCATCGGCGCCGTTGTCCTTGTTGTCAACCCCCTTCCACCATCTGCGATCGCCGAACTCGTTGGCCTGGACGCTGAAGAGGTCGTCTTGTTTCTCACGCTGGTTCAATCGCTGCTCACCCTTGGTGATGATTTCAACCAACCTGTGAAGTCCTTCCACAAGTCATTCCCCGACTTCATCACCGATCCATCCCGTTGCTCCGACACGATATTCTACATCTCACCCGGAGACGCACACCTCGAACTTGCCATGAACTGCCTGAGAATGATGAATGAAGGATTGGAACGGAATATTCTATCGCTCCCCGATTATGCCTTTAACTCGGAGGTCGAGGATCTCAAGACCAGAATCGATGATCGGATCAGCATTGCCCTGCAGTATGCTTGCCGGTCCTGGCACAGTCATCTCACGAAGACCATAGGAGACGTCGCCGATGTTGCCTCCTATCTACGCACTTTTCTGAAGGAGAAATTCCTGTGTTGGTTAGAGGTTGTTAGCATCGTTGGGGCTGTGGGCGGAGCCGTCGTTGGACTCGAAAAACTGATGACCTGGTTACAGGAGGTTCGTTTTTTGCCTTCTCCAATAGTGTCATCCCATGATAATTTATCGTGAATCAGATTGCCAAGGACGAGGAGCTTCTCGACATTGCCAAAGACTATTTCCAGTTTGTAACCAAGTTTTTCGAGGTCACCAAAGTCTCCGCTCCCCACATTTATCACTCCGCGCTGGAACTCTGCCCCACCTCGTCGATCATCCGAAAGCTGTATTATCACCGGAACATCACTCACTTGCCAAAGATTGTCATTGGGGCCCCAGATTCATGGGATCCGACTATAGCTGTTTCTAGCAAGGATGACTATAACGGACCCTGCACTTGGTCACCGTGTGGCCAGCTCATCGCTGCTCAGACACGGGGAGCTGTGGAGATCCGGGATCAACTCACCCTGGAGCTAATCACAATTCTCCAGCCCACCGAAACGATCCGTCATCTCACGGGCCCACTTGCCTATTCGCCGGATGGGCGTTCCATTTCCTGCGCCTCCGATACTGCGATCATAATCTGGGATATCCAGACGGGCGGAGTGGCCAAAGAAGTCAAATGTAGTGCCGAAAGTATCTCGCTGGTGTGGTCGTCGGATGGACGGACGCTTTGTGCTATCGGATCGAAGGACCAGGCGACTTTCTTCGTGCATATATACGACGTTTCCTCGGGCACAACATTATTCTCCGACGCATTCCAGTCAAGAGATAACCCACACGTCTGGGCGCATGACGAATCTTTCAGGGTCATGACGACGGTGCGGGACAGATATCACGGTGATACCGTCGATATCCTCGAGGTTGGATCTACTCTCACCAAGATTCAATCATTTGTTCTCCCTCCTACAAAGCATTTTAAGGGCATTGTTAGGTCCTTCTCCCCAACCACCCATCGTATTTCCATTTCGGATGGCCCTGAACTTCGTATCTTGGACATTCGAAACTCGAAGTGCTTATTGGATACCATAGCTCAATCCGTTTCCCATTGCTTCTCTTCTGATGGAAGTTTCTTTGCAACTTCCCGGGACCATGCAGTATACGTCTGGAAGCATGCCTCCGGTTATTACACCCGGTTGGGGGAATTACAGTGTCCGAACTTGCGCAGTTCTCCTCTTCAATTCTCGCCAACTCCGTCATCAATCCTAGGACATTCCAAGGATATTCTCCGGGTGTTGCATTTACATCAACTCTCCCTCGCTCCCAGAAACCGTGGTCAGTGGTTAGTGGGACTTTCTCGCTCTGGCACTCGCGTCGCAACTACCTGCGGTCGGGGAAGCACCATCAAAATCGTCGACGTCCTTGCACAAACCCCTCCCCAATTCATCGACGTGGGCACGGAGATAGAAGGACTGGTCATCACCGGCAATGTTCTCTTGGTTGAGAGTTCCCAGGAGGTCGTAGCTTGGTTGCTTACCGAAGAAGGGCTGGTGGACGGTGTCATTGGTGGCAGAAGGGTTGACCGGGGTGATAGTATTTGGACCATATCGCACTTACAGCGCTTATGCAGGTTCCGGGTTGAAGGTCACGTTGGGGTTATCGAGCTGAGCTGGGGTGGTCCCCTGCACGTCTACCACACAGAGACTGGGGAGGTTTTTCACCTCACTCAAGCACCTCGACGCTCTAGCGACCGTTGGTACCACCTCGCCGATCCACCCCGCGGCCGGGATCATCTCCGCTACCACAATTTGTCTCAGCGCAATACTTCCCTCGAAGACAGCTGGCAATTTTCACGAGCCACGTTGGAAGAGGGATGGGTAAAGGATCCAGGAGGGAAACACCGGTTATGGGTGCCTGTCGAGTGGAGGGTGGACTGGGACCCTAAGGATTGGCGCCACGATGTTATGATACAGTTCGGTTTTATAAGGAACACACTCGTTCTCATCAAGTTCTAGTTGTTCCATTGCGATCTCGTTTGGTTGTATTCCCCTCTTGTTTCTCTTTAAATTGTATCGTACGACAGTGCAACTATGTTTGTTTGTTTAGTACTTGAGCAAGAACACAAGAAATACTGTCACAGTGACCAATTCTTCTCGGGCAACGGTTTCGCAGGCGCCGCTTCCCCATGAACTCGTGAGTCACACAGCAGGGGGCCCGGTAGTTCACTTCGCCGGGATGAAGCAGTAGCGTACGTCTTGACGGTGGCAGTGGTTGTCTCATTCAGATACGTGCAGAGCTGAAACTGACCGGCATACCTCGGGGTTCAGAACGTTCAGCACCAACGACAAGAACCTGAAGACTCGCAAAGGACCGCGTCAAAAACCCCACTGTATTTCCTCGTGCACGGGCCCAGCCAGGGTGGGAACGTGGTTTTCGTCCATCCGTGTAGCGGGGTCTTTATGTGGCCATTGACCGCTATACTCCCCGTCCGGGAGAACGTGGACGTAAGAATAGGAAGTAGGAGTAGGTTACCCTGGGTAATCTCAAGGCTCAGACCGTCACCCGGAGGTACGATGTGCCAGCACCACAAGAGGGAATTTGGACCGAGTACAACTTCGGTGCTCATCACTATGCCAAGATTCTACGGAACGCAACAGACTGTGTCAGTTTCGGCCCATTGACGAAAAATCCGCATATCCATTTCCTCTCCGATGTCAGGAAAGTTTCATAAGCGAGGTAAGTTAAATAATAGGTGCAACTCATATATGTAGGGAGGTTTGACCTGCGGGGCCATGTGGTCAATCTCCGAGTGCCCAGAGCATCGAAGGAAACCACCTCTCGAATCTCGCCACGTCTTACGAATGTGGCAACTTTATATCTTTCTTCCATCCTTCAATCGTTGTCGAGTTCCCTAGCGAGCAATGGAAGCGATACAAGATATGGCCAGGTCAACGAACGGTTCAGAAGACTACGGGAAACCGATCAGTGTCTGAAAACTCCAACGGGAAGTAGTACTGGGACGCAGGTAACGTAGTTAATGGTGAGGAAAACCAGCTCTATGGGCTCCGGCTCGACCTACAGACCAGATGTTGAAATTGGGGGGGGGGGGCGTCGTGAAAGCCGCGCCGACTGCTATGTCTGGGGGTCTTCTGACCAAAGCCCAGCTTTGCGAGAAACTGGGCACGAAACCCTCAGAAAAAGAGAAAGGTTCGGAAGACGTGGAAGGGATCGCTCGTTGGCAGGAGATCGTGTATCGTGACGCGTCCGGTCGCAAGAAAAGGGACGGGAAAGAGCTCTGCTGGAGAAGGAGAGATGCAAGGGATTCTGAAGAGACACGTGGTCGATGCAGAGCTCAACGAGGAACAGAAGACAAAGGAGTTGTAAAATAACCCCACTACCTCTGTCTCAGCGACACTGAGTGACTGTCCGTAAAACTAAGGATATATGTATCCGTCGTAGAAGGGTGCCACTAGCCGAGGTTTGCTGCTCAATATCCCAGAGCTTCCGCATCGTGTACGCCGACGAAATCGGATGATCACGCGCCAAGGTGATGCTAGCGTGTGGTGGGGCCGGGGTAGGTGGGGTTGCCACCCTTCCCGCGGCCGTAGTTTGGAAGGTTGGCTGGGCTTCGAACGAAAAGGTCAAGGCGCAGTGATCCCAGATGCGCGGTCTGAAGATGATATTCATGCCCCGACACAACGGTCGGGGTCCTGACAGTTCCCTCAAAAGGCAATTTATATTCGTCTAGATGCAATTGTACACGGTGTAGCCTTACGGACAGTCATTCACTACACCCACCTCGTTAGTACTCTCGTTCAGAACCTGTCCATCGCAAAATTTGCTTCGAGATCATGAGGCGTTATGGTTCATCGCCGGAGATCATGAGGCGATCATGAGGCAGATTTAACGCATCTGAAAGATCATAACTGGATCGTGACGTCCGCGATTCGTCATGATCTCCCGTTGTTTTTTGCGATGTCCGCGGAGACCGGAATACACCGGCCCGGTGCCCCACCGGATGGGCGCAGCGGCGGTTTCGAACGGAGATACTTTCAACATCAAAACGAACGGAAAACCCAGGGGGTTGAAAGCCATGCATCGGTCGTGGACGACATGTAATAATCAAATATACCAAACGAGAGGCGGGAAAGAGATAAATACGCGTAAAAATCAAAAATGAAAAGAGAAAGAGAGCAGGCTGGATAAATCGTGCGCAGAGTCTACTGCTGTTACGACACGGTAGTGTCGTCTCCTAAAATAGACAAAGAATTAACAAACCAAGGCCAATGGAAATCCCGGAGATAACGAGACTCACAGATATGGGCCTGCCCACCGACTGGATTCGACAATCACCGGGCCTGAGACCCCCGAGCCGAGAGCAGGCTGATGCCAGTGCCACCCGAGGGTCCAGTAACCGCTCAGTGACCTCACCCGTCTCCCGGACAGTCGAAAGAAAGCTGGTCCACGTGAACCCGGGGCGAGAGGGCTTGCGAGATTTCCTGGTACCAGATTGTGTCTGCGACAAACCGGACGATGGACTCCGATCATCACCAGCATCCGTGGCGAAACGGAGGACTCAAGAAATACAACGGGGGTAAACCTCTCAAGATCTCAGTCCCGAACCGGGGCAGCAATCCCATGCTATGTGCTCTTCTTCGTCTCCTACACCTGGGATGAGGCTGTTAGGGGCTTCCCCTGACTTTTCCCTCCGTCCTTAGCTTGAATCTCAAAACCGCCCTTCGGCCGCAAGAAATAAATATGCAAGGTACGCCATTCTCCGCGTGCCAGGGAGTGCGAGCATGGAAACAAGGTGGTACAAAAAACAGCACCTCCCTAGAACGATAATCTCATACTGGTTCCCACGAACAGACTCGGGCGCCATCCTCCCACTCCTGGAAATCCTCAGGGGGAGAAAAGTTGATTTTCAACGATACCCGGGCCCATCCCCTCTTGTCCCCTAATCGTAGCGACCATCACAAACGACGGTACTCTTTCGATATCGTTGGAATCCTCGGTCATCTCGAACCGAAGTAAACGAGCTCGACGAGGAACGCTTGCATCTCCAACAACCTGGATATCGATCGAGATCGCCGCGAGGACAAAGTGAGTTGTGGCCAAAAGGGGTGGGGGTTGGTGAAGATACGTACGTGAATCTGTATCTGAACAGGCATGATGTCCACCGCCGAAAGTCAACCTAAGTGGGGATTGAGTGATGCCTTGGTGTAGGAAGAAGCGAGCGATGTCTCACATGTTCGCACGGATTCCGACGTTTGGTCCCTTCGCTTTCAGCCACCTCAGGCTTGAACTCGTGCACGTCTTCGTTCCAGAGAGTCTTATCGCTATCAAACCCAAGCCAGCGGAGGCCAGCGGCTTCGTGAGCAAGGTACGAGAATGACACGTAAGGCCTGCCGATGACAGGCAGCAACGGAAATGATCATGGTCAATCCCCTGGGAACTGGTACTTCGGTGAGAACCTTTCCGGAAATCGTTGTGATGGGGTTGGAGGCAGAAAGTCGTCGTTAACGGCCTTTTGATACGAGTTGACACGTAGTTCGTGCGTACAGGAAAACCTGCGGTTCCATCCGGTCGCGTTCAACATCTTGAAGGAGTCTGAGAGTAGGATCAACAAACCTTGATAAACGCGTTCGGGTGAGCCGTTCTTTCATAATCCGAGTGCCCGAGATCGACCTCCCCCCCCGCGTGGGCGGCGGTACGGGTAGCTCTGATCTCATCCCGAAGTGCCTTCTGGATCTCTGGGTACTTGGCGAGTTCAAGGAAGACGAAGGACAATGTGTGGGCACTGGCTTCATCTGAGGAAATTGACTAGTCAGGAAGCGTGATGCGGGCCGGACTTGTCATCGCTTACGTCTAGGAACGATAAAGGTCCTGTGAAACGAACCAGTCAGTGTTCTGGAATGGCTCTCGCAGAGGGTAATGAAATGCCTTGCCTCATCTGATCAACGAGCTCGGTGTCACCTAACCCGTTTGCCTCGTCGGACGACCTCCTCGCGCTTACTATCATCTCAAAGGTTAGAGATCACGCCGATAGGGAACTACGAATCGGACGCGCCGAGCAGCGTCAAAATATCCCACCCAAATTCCGCCCCTGGTCTCCCGAATCTTGAACTCGACCAAATCCCTGGCAGCCTTGACGGCGACTCTCCCGCTGGCAAGACCCTCACCAGGGAAATAGTCGTACATAAAGTCGAGGATTGAGAGGGGGGGTATGGCAACAGGGCAATGATGAGAGCTTTCAGTTTGGATGGAACACCGAAGGCGCTTGCCACTGGGAAGTTTATTGAGAGCGGACAGTCGTGAATAAGATCGAGCCACCGTGTGTCAGGTGTCTGACAGGGGCAGTTGCAGTGGAGAGTTGCAGCGAATGTGAAGAAGATGTATGAGGTGAGTTCGAAGAGCGTGAAGGCACCGATGACCCAGGCGATGGGGCGGCTGATGGTCCAGAGGTGCAGCGACAGGGCAAGCCCTAACAGCAGCAACGCAATCCGAAGCATTACTGGAAGGCTTTCAACGGTGAGTCGGAAGTGCCACTTCTCCAGTCCATCCAATTTCCGCTGCCTATCACGGCTCTCGTCGGTAGCGGAACCCCCACGATTCCGGATATATCGATTGACCCACTGCTTCCCAAGCATCGCAAGAAACGCGGCGAAGAGTGAAGTTGCGAGGCTTGCATAAAGTAGAGACTGGATGGTGATGATCTCTGCAGGAGGTCCAGTCCAGGTGATAGAGCTTGGGTCTGCGTCAGGGAAGAGTGAAGCGTTCACGGCGTGGATCAAGATGCGCATGTACGCGGCGGTGGTCTCGTTGGGACCCGGCTCAAGCTTTGATTGGACATCGACGATGAACGCTGAACTGACTGCAGAGAACAGACCGGCCTGTGCGTGCCCGAGTTCAGTGTCGAGCACGACATATGGAAATCAGAGGACTCACGAAGATGAGGGAAGTATTCAGGTCCCGTCGTACTTGCCCACATAATCCCTGTAAAACCCTCCGGATTCTCTGCGGTACACGGTGAAAAAATCGGTCGGGGAGTCATTGGTCCCTGGGGAATCGAATAATTCTAGGAGGGTGGAACGGAGGCTGCGGTGAGTCGTCGCCGGTCATTTTCTACTCCCGCCACCATCAAACGAGGTGAGCGCACCACTTCAGGCTGAGCCCGATCCCCACAGGTCCTTGACCCCCTCCCCGAGGTTGCGGTGAAAGTTGTGCCATCTCTGGCGGTGGTGAGGGGAGGAGCACAATAGCTGGTGCTGGTTGATCGACCGGCGTGCGGTGCAGTGCGGGTAGCCTAGAGTCTCTTAGGAGAGCCAACTTTTGTCGACCGCCAAAAATCCCGGACGAAAAAAAAGCCGTCTTTTTTCACGCGTAAATCGCCAGCGACGTTTGGTTAAGTGTCCAGTGGGGTGTCTGGATGCATGGCGTGCGATGAAACACGACTGCTTCAGCGTCCCTACCAGCGAGGCCCGTGACAGCACTCAGTCCCTCCACACAATCCTTTCGAAGTATGCTCTAACATTGAGAGATTTTCTTGCTAGTTATCAACTCATGCGTTGTCCCCGTGCACCTAGTTCCGATGGTCCTACTTTGGGTACTCCGCAATACGCTGGAATTGGTTTGTGGGCGAGTTACGTATAGCGCCGGCCATGAGGTATCGTGGGCGTCTGGCCTCGTGGCCTTTGCATTGCCGACGACATTTGCAACCACAAAACATCGCGGCAAATCCATGTTTCGAAAGCAACGTTTATCGAATTCCGGAGCCTCCGGAAGTAACGCTAATCTGAATCGATGTGAGTGGATTCGACTCCTTTCGCGAAGTCAGCTCTTCAGCTGCTTGAACCCCCCAGCAAAGCAGAGAGTTGCCGATGTCACAAAGATACTCCTCGATGTGGCAAAAGAGTCCGCTGATTGGTTCCCTCCCCTGAAGTCCGCCCTCGGCGGGGTGAACGCGCTCATCAAGCACTATGAGGTATTGGTCGAATCGGTGGCCGTCGCACACAACTGACACGGAAACTCGCAGCAATTCGAAGATCTCAAGGAGAAGATAGAGAACCTCAAACTCCAGTTGGGCAGGTTCAAACAAAACGTTACCACAACAGCCATCGACAGAGACCCTGGGGAGACGGAACGACGCAAAGAATTGACCTGGTACGCTTGTCGATCATTCGCCTCGCCGCACCTATCAACCCCCTTCACAGCGTGTTGAAAGAGATTGAGGAGCGATCCGAGGTATTGCTGGCAAAAGGCGAGTCAGCTCGGTTCGTAGATAAGCGGAGGGATTCCGGAGAGGTCGTGAAACTCGTCGAACGACTCCGAGATGCCATCACCCGCTATCAAGTGAGCGAGGACTGATTCGTTGCGCCGAATACCACTTACGCTGCAGAGTAGGTTTCACAACAGCAAGCAATCTACGACCAAATCGCGAATCTCACTGTGAGGGTTTTCCTGCTTGTATTTGTCCCTTCCGCTGATGGTCGGTCCTGTCATCAAGTCTTCTTTCAATGGCCTCTTGAGGCTTCACGAGGTGATGCGGATTAGTGGACCTGTCGCGGTATTCGCTGACGCTTGAGCAGAAGCCTACGCCGTTAAAGAACAAACTGGATCCCGCTATGGCACGGCTGGATCGGCTGTGCTCGCAGGACGACGGCGACGGACTCTGGAATGAAAACGGGCACGAGCAACGGGCGAAGCTGTTCGAGTGAGTGTTCGGAATCAGCCATAACCTGCTATCGCGCTCATCTTCTACTAGCACTCTAAAACTGATCAGAGATGCTGGAAACGCGTTGTACGACCGCATAAACACTGAGGGTTACGAGGAATCCCAAGACGATGTTCAGGCTGCATCCGGAATTGCCGAAGACATCCGTGATGCCCTCCTTGACCATCAGGTTTGTAGCAACAAACTGTATGCGACTGAGGTGCACCTAACATTGGGAACCCTTGGCAGATGAAACATCAACAGGCGATATACGACCAGAACTGCAAGTTGATTGTGAGTCGTATGAGTCGTATAAGCTATGTGTCGGGATTATATCTAACGTCAATTTTGGCTCGTAGGACACTGGTCCGGTCCTTCACTCCTTCCCTTGAACCCTACTCACCCGTGCGTCACATAGCGGACCTATCGGTGCTGAACAGCTGTCGTCGCGCACAAGGAGCGGAGCATTGTCACGGCAGTCGGCGTGGGTGTCTCAGAGGGACACGAGAGACGGTGCTGAACGAGATCGAGTCATGGGTCAAAGACTTCAACCAGTCTCCCGTCTTCTGGCTCAACGGGCTCGCCGGCACCGGCAAGTCCACGATCGCCCAGACGGTCAGCGAGCGGATCTTTGCTGACGGAGAACTGGGAGCGTCTTTCTTCTGTTCGCGCGACTTCGAGGACCGCAGCGATCTTCACTTCATCTTCCCCACCCTCGCCTTCCAGCTGGCCCACAAATTTCCAAAATTTCGATCCGTTCTTGTCCCCCTCCTCCAATCGAATCCAGATATCACGCACGAGTCACTTTACAGACAGATGGAGAAGCTTATAGTTGAGCCACTTAGATCAGCAGACGTTCCAACGGTCATCGTGATCGATGCTCTCGACGAGTGTAAAGACGAGGAACCATCGTCTGCGATCCTCTCTGTGCTGGGTCGGCTCGCCGAACGGATACCGAATGTCAAGTTCTTCATCACCGGGAGGCCGGAGCCACGGATCAGGACGGGATTTCGTCTTCCCATACTGGTGGAGTTGACCTCGGTCTTTGTGTTGCACGATGTCGACCCTCCTCTGATCAACAGCGACATCCGGCTCTTCCTGAGACACGAACTCTCCGGACTCGCGGAACGGCGTCGGTTAGGGAGGTGGCCTAGCGATGAGCACATCGACTTATTGTGCAGCAGAGCAGCTGGACTGTTCGTCTATGCCGTTGCAACTGTCAACTTTCTAGACAGCAACACTCATCTCCCAAAGCGTCGCTTAGGCACTATTATCAAGCTCCCTGAATGTACAGTTCCCGAGGGCAAAACACAGTTTAACCCCAAGACTACTCTTGACTCTCTATACACGTCGATCCTCCAGACGGCCTTCGATGAGGAAGACTCGGAGGTGTATCCCATGGTCAGGTCAACCATCGGCGCCGTTGCCCTGGTTGTCAACCCCCTCCCACCATTTGCAATCGCTGAACTCGTTCGCCTGGACCCTGACGAGGTCATCCTATTTCTCACGTTGGTCCAATCGCTGCTCTCCCTTGATGATGATTTCGACCAACCTGTAAAACCCTTCCACAAGTCATTCCCTGACTTCATCACCGATCCATCCCGCTGCACCGACATGAGATTCTACATCTCACCCGGAGACCTACACCTCGAACTTGCCATGAACTGCCTGAGAATGATGAGTGACGGGTTGGAACAGAATATACTATCACTCCCCGATTACGCCTTGAACTCGGAGGTCGAGGATCTCGAGACGAGAATCGATGATCGGATCAGCATTGCTCTTCAGTATGCTTGCCGGTCCTGGCACAGCCACCTCACGAGGACCACGGGAGATGTCACCGAGGTTGTCTCCTATCTACGAATTTTCCTGGAGGAGAAATTTCTGTGTTGGTTAGAGATTGTTAGCGCTGTTGGGGCTGTAGGGGGAGCCGTTGTTGGACTCAAGAAACTGATGCTCTGGCTGCAGGAGGTTTGTTTTTTCCTTCCATAGCATCATCCCGTGATAATTTACCGTGAATCAGGTTGCCAAAGACGAGGAACTTCTCGGCATTGCCAAAGATTATTTCCAATTTTTGACCAAGTTTTTCGAGGTTATCAATAGGCACGGTCAAACTAGGGCGATTAAGGGCCGATTGTGTCCGTGATTTTGAACCCGCTTTTTATTGAAAATCAGGCCAAAATCGGGTTTCGTTTGACCGCTCGAAAAAACGTATGATGATTCGGGT
>Ga0307515_10007831_pt1 | contig 21014 bp, 13 predicted proteins | sample 17_EM_MG_FD_194513 | JGI IMG/M metagenome (GOLD analysis project Ga0307515, IMG submission 194513) | Populus trichocarpa ectomycorrhiza microbial communities from riparian zone in the Pacific Northwest, United States - 17_EM | ecosystem: Host-associated > Plants > Roots > Unclassified | place...
TAAGTTATAATCATGAATACCTGACAACATTTAGAAGTATTAGCATTATTCGAATAAGATAACTAATGTAATCATGTTAACAATTTATAATTCGATTGAAACCTCCTTTGTGCGTGGTTTCCAGCTAAGTAATAAAAGTTTATACTATACTTGTTTGAAATACCATTAGTGTATCCTCTAACCTTGACAATTGTTTTTATCATTGTTTAATCCTTATATCAATATCACATCTCAAAGCTCTCTTCAACTTATTATTATTATTATTATTATTTATAATTTATATAGTTAACCTCCATGTGGTTCGACCCTGGTCTTGTCGGGTTATTTATTACTTCGACACTCCTGCACTTGGGAGAAGACATCAATCTTTTGGTAGTGTCACTTAGTAAGCTCCAGAGGAATTAAGCCTAATCCAGAAAAAATCCGAGCCATCTTAGACATGAAGCCCCCGCGAAATGTGAAGGAACTATAACGCCTTATAGGGAGATTGGCCGCCCTCAACAGATTCATCTCTCGTTTGGGGGAACAAACTTTTCCATTCTTTAAAATACTAAGAAATATAGCCAATTTCAAGTGGACCGAGGATTGTCAAAGGGCCTTTGAAGAACTTAAGATTTATCTATCATCCCCTCATATTTTCTCTCAGCAAAGGGAGAAAGAAGATTTGTTTCTCTATCTGGGAGTATCCGAAACAACAATAAGCTCCATCCTAGTAAGGGAAGATGAAGGTATACAATGGCCCGTGTATTACTCCAGTTGAACTCTTCATGATGCAAAAATAAGATATTTAAAGGTGGAGAAAATAGCTCTAGCGCTTATAAAGGCCTCTAGGAAATTGAAACCATACTTCCAAGCTCACCAAGTGGTAGTATTAATAGATCAACCGCTGAGAAAAATTCTTCATAAACTAGAATTATCTGGACATCTAGTAAAATGGGCAATAGAGTTGGGAGAGTTTGGAGTTCAATACAAGTCACACCCAACGATAAAGGGCTAGGCCCTAGCAAACTTCATTGTCGAGTACTCCTTCACAAAGCATGCAAATGCCTTGAGCCATCCACTTTCAACAACAGAAATCTCAGTTAGGTCAGAAACATTAATGGGATCAGCCTAAATACTTCTTGTTTGGAAGTTGTATGTAGATGGTGCTTCTAACATGAATGGAAGTGGAGTAAAGATAATATTAATAAATCCTGAAGAACAAGTGTAACAGTATGACATTCGATTTGAATTCCTTGCCACCAACAACGTAGCGAAATATGAGGCTCTTCTAGCTGGACTACGTCTTGTTGAGGCCTTGAAAGATTATCCTCTTCAAGCTCATAGTGATTCCCAGTTAGTGGTCAATCAATGCCAAGAAACAAGTGAGGCTAGAGAACCTAACATGCAACGGTATCTTCAAAAAGTTATGCCTTATTTCAACATTGACCACAAGACCGTCTTAATCACTCGCATTCCTAGATAAGCCAATCAGCGAGCAGACCTCTTGTCTAAGTTGGCCAGTTCTAATCCAGTGGAAATCTCTATTGATGTTTTGATAGAAGTTTTGGAAAAGCCAAGTATTAATGCAGACAATCAGGTAGTTGTTCCTATCAGTGTAGGGAATGACTGGAGAATGCAAAACATGAGAGCTATCTTCAAATAGATATAAAGCCATTCAATTGACAAGACATGCATCAGGATATTATCTTTAAATAGATATAAAGCCATTCAATTGACATGACATGCATCAGGATATTGCATGATCGATGATGTGTTATACAGAAGATCTATTTCAGCCCCATTATTAAAATGTCTCTCTCTTCAAGAGAGCTTTTATGTCTTGCAAGAAATACACGAAGGCATATGTGGTTTGTATACGGGCTCTATAGCTCCTACAACTCAGGTAATGCAGACAGGGTATTATTGGCCGACCATACTCCAAGACGCAGTGAGCCTAGTAAAAAGGTATGACAAATGTTAGAGGTTTACGCTAGTTCCTCGACAACCATCTGCAAAAATGATAACTATAACTTCCCCTTGGCCATTTGTATAATGGGGAATGGACATCCTAGGTCCTTTTCCCAAGGCCACAGGTGGAAGACAGTTTGTCTTAATAGCTGTGGATTATTTTACTAACTGGGTTGAAGCAGAAGCTCTAGCAAAATAACCACCAACAAAGTAGTTTCGTTCTTTTGGAAAAACATCATATGCCATTTCGAGCTTCCTAAAATGTTGATCACAAACAACGACACACAATTCGATAACCATTAGATGAGAGAACAATGCCAAAGACTTCATATTAATCATCACATTTACTCGGTATCACATCCTCAGAAAAACGGCCAAGCTGAATTAACTAATAGAGTTCTATTGAGTGGACTGAAGAAAAAGATAAAGGAAGCCAAGTCAGAGTGGGTAGAATTGTTGAATGAAATTTTATGGGCCTACAGAATGACCCAAAAGACATCTACTGACGAAACACCATTTATCCTCATGTATGGAACATAATCTATGATTCCAGTTGAAATCAGGTGTGCAAGTCACCGGGTAGTTCACTACACCACAACAAGCAATGAACAAGGTCTTAGAATTACTCGTAATTTTCTAGAAGAATCACGTATAACAACTGCAATTAGGAATGAAGTCTATAGACTTAAAACCACTCGGTATCACAATCTCAAGGTTAACAATAAAAAGTTCAAATATGAAGATTTAGTACTCAGGAAGTTAGAGGCCACGAATAACAAAGAAGGCAAAGGAAAACTAGCCTCGAAATGGGATGGTCCTTTCAGAATTATAAGAGTGATCAAGGCCAACACCTACCATTTATAGGAAATGGAAGGTAAAAATCTTCTTCATGTCTGGTAGTCAGATCATTTAAAAATGTATTATAATGCATAGGAATGTAACTTTTCATGTATGAATATTTTTTATGTTATATGTACTAATCTCCAAGGGATGGATGTAGTCTTTCCAGTGCTATATGCACCAATCTCCAAAGGATGAACATAGTCTTTCCAATGTTATATACATATTTACTTACTAGAGACGATATAAGCTCTCTAAGAGTAACAATCCCAACATGGTGTTGTACAAACAAACAATTAAGAATTGTCCCAGGAGGAAATAGAACATTAAGGAGGGCCAATAACTATGGAGTGCGGAAATATATGGTATTATTATACAATATCCGCTAGGTATGTAAACGCCTTCCTCCTTTTATCTCAAAAGGGTGATGAGACACTTATTGGTAAATTGTCACCTCCACTCTTTTAAGCCTTTAAATGTGAAATAACATATTAAAGGCTTAAGGGGCAACTAATGAGCCAAATTTATTTATTTATTGTGAAGGTATGGATTTGGCACATATGTCAAACCCAAAGCACTTGGACTTGACAGTTAACTTAGTCCAAGGTGGTGTGGGTCTGGCTTGCATGCCAGACCTAGTATGCTTGGACTTGGCAGTTAGCCAGGTCCTAAGTAGCGTGGCTTTGGCACGCATGCTAAACCCAATACACTTGAACTTGGCAGTTATCTAAGTCCAAGGCGCTTGGACTTGGCACTACGCGAAGTCCATGGTGGCACAGATCTAGCACGTCTACCAGACCCAATACGCTTGAACTTGGCGGTCAGCCTAGTCCAAGGCATTTGGATTTGGCAGTACGCCAAGTCCAAGGTAGCATAGGTGTGGCATGTATGCCAGACCCAATACACTTGGACACGACAGTACGCCAAGTCATGGTAGCGTGGGCCTGACATGCATGCCAGACCCAATATGCTTGGACTTGACAGTGCACCGAGTCCAAGGTAGCGTGAGTTTAGCACGCATTCCTGACCCAATATGCTTGGACTTGGCAGTACGCCAAGTCCAGGGTAGCATGCCAGACCAAATATGCTTGGATTTGGCAGTGCGCCAAGTTCAAGGTAGCGTGGGTCTGGCATGCATGCCTGACCCAATACGATTGGACTTAATAGTGCGCCAAGTCCAAAGTAGCGTGGGTCTAGGATGCATGCCAGAAACCATATACTTGGACTTGGTAGTACGCCAAGTCCAAGGTAACATGGGTCTAGAACGCATGCCAGACTCAATACACTTAGACTTGACAGTTAGCCAAGTTCAAGGCGCTTGGACTTGGCAGTACACTAAGTTTAAAGTAGCATGGGTCTGACATTCATGCCAGACCCAATATGCTTGGACTTGGCATTTAGCAAAGTCCAAGGCGCTTGGGTTTGGCAATGTGCCAAGCCCAAGATAGCGTGGGTTTGACATGCATACCAGACCCAAAGCAATTGGACTTGCTAGACAACTAAGTCTAAGATAATTACCGTCCTCCTATGGCATATCTAGGGGAGTAACCGACCTCCTTCGATTTGACGTCATAAACTCTAGTCTCTTTACTAGCTAATTGATGTCTTAAAATCTAGTCTCTCTACACCTTTTTAGGTGCATTAGAGTCCTTAAGGACCCACTATATTCTTATCAAGTAGAGATATTTATCCCCCTTTCAGTACTATCAAGAAAATTATATTGCAGGCCCTCTTTTTTTATATAGAGACAAGATTTATAGGCTATAAATACATCTTGAAAGCTTTTTAAGAAAGGTTCACTCTTTTCTAATTCTCTCCTACTTGGATATTTTATAAGACATTGACTTTATTATTGAAGGATCTTAAAGCTCTCCCAATTGGGATTGTTTTTCTTGCAGGTATTCAAGACCTTCTTAGTAAATTTTGAGTTTTTTAAGTTGAGAAGAAATCCAAATACTTATATTAATCAATTATAATCTCAAAACACCAAATAACCGTTCTTTAGTTTTAAACATCATCACTTTTGGAATTAAGTTTTCTCTCGTAAACTACAGTGAAACACTAAGGAGAATTAATGTTTTTTCTTAATTAATATGTTAAACTAAGAGAATCCTTTGAACAAGTTAAAGGTCATAGATTCAAGTATAAAAAAAAAATAAACTTACGAGTGATCTTGCTTTATGTAAATATGCTGGATCTAATTTAAAGATGGGTTTTTTTTTAAATTTTTTTTTCCTACCTTTAAAAATATTTTCAAAATCTAGTGTACTAATAAGCCTAACCTATAACGTGTCAACTATAATCAAATCATAAGCCAACAAAACAAAAATTTCAATGGCCAGGCTTATAATTTAATTCTCCTAAAAACTATGCGGGGTTGTCTAAGCAAGAATATAGTTTGGGGAATTTATTGATAAAGCATCGAAACTTGAGGGAGAAAATTGAAATGTGTGTCATATATTTTTTATGTCAGAGATTAAGATCGACCTCTCAAATTGCCAGCTCCAAAGAATTCTCAATCTGCAAGAACGAAAGAAGACTCTCTCTCTCAGAGCTTCTTTCTCAAAATCGAGAAATCTCCCAATTCAGAAGTTACAGGTTATGTCTCTATCCCCTTTCTTTCTTTATAAATCCTTTATTATGGTTGTTGAATTTGCATGGATTAAAACATCTGAAGGGCCGGAAGAGAGGAGAGGAGAGGAAATGGGGCCGAAATCAAAATCTGAGAAATTTTCTGCAGAATTTGTAATGGGAGGAGCGGCAGCAATAGTATCAAAGAGCGCTGCAGCACCAATTGAAAGAGTGAAGCTTTTGTTGCAAAATCAAGGAGAGATGATTAAGAGAGGCCAACTCAAAACACCTTACACGGGGATTCGTGATTGTTTCAAAAGGGTTTTTAGAGAAGAAGGTCTTTTTTCGTTTTGGAGAGGTAATCAGGCCAACATCATTCGATATTTCCCTACTCAGGTTCTTCTCTTTCCTTCACCGTCTTTTTCATTGATTTTACTCACACTTTTTCTTTCTTTTTTGAATTTAATAGATATAAAAGACAATGTAGAAACCTTTCTTACCACAAAACCCAACATCTTACACTTCTGTACTGTAAGGCTTGAACCTTCTCTTGACAGTTGATACTTCAAAGTTAAAAGGGCAGCAATTTTATCAAACTTCTATTAAGTTTGGATTTATAGCTATAATTATCATACTTAAGTGCCCCATCTCTGTTACTCGATGCTCATACTTTAATTTAACTAACTCAAACCATAAGAGGTTACGGCTCAGTTTGATAGCTAGTGGCAGTGTAATGGACTGTTACACTAGATATATCTTGAAGGAAGGGAATTTTGTGCTTTCTGAAAGCTTATGACTGCTGGTGGCTCATTTGTTGAAGGAAAAGACTCAAGTCTGTTCTCTTTCTAACTATGACTGATGTATATTTTTGAAATTTGATCAAACTCTTTACAGTTTGTTTAAATGAGTTGAGTTGAGTTCAGTAAAGTTTATGGTTTCTGCTTCCTTGGTGTGGTTTTATCCAAAAAAGATATAAAGTGCCTCCACGGTGTGGATGGGATTCTTTGTATGAAGAGGCAGGCCTGTATGATTATAAATAAGCCATGGATAAGAACTGCATCCTTCAACTGCATTTGGTATTAGATGTTCTGCTATTAGATATGCCTCCTGTTCTACCATGTGAAAGTGATGCAATAGGCCTCAAAGAAGAACCTCCATAAAATCCTTTTCAATTTAACCAAAGAAGCTATATTCTCAGAAAATTGCTTAATTGTTTGCAAGGATAAAATGGTGTCCAGAAGATTGATGAACTGAGGGGTTTTACACCAAATAGATACTGTTTTAGTTTTCATTCCCCGAAACTGATTCTGTTTTAGTTATTTTTATAGCATTACATGCACATTCTAAGATCTTCTTAAGATGACTGAATTTTGATTTTTCCAGTTTGTCTGTCTTTTAGATCTAGAACTGTGTTTGGGTTTCCCTGTTATTCTTTTTTTCAGCAGGTCATCATGCGCATCTTGTTTTAGTCTCTCCATTTTATTGGCAAAGCTTAGACTCTAATTATTCGATGAGCATCTTGTATTGTTAAAAAATTGGCAATATAATCCTGCATAATTCCACCCTACCCAACAATCAAGCATTAAGAGATTTTCAGATGCAGATACTTATCACCAAAGATCCCAAACATATCATATGATTCTCTCTCTTGAAAATACACACTTTCCATACTCAGACTACTTGACACCAATTTGAAGAAAAAAGAAGACCTCATAACACCATTTCAATTTTCTGTATCATTGTTTTTTAGATCTTGGGATCAAAACAGGCTTATCTTGCCGATTATATGCTAATTATTAATCACTATTGTTGAATGCTAAGTTCATGTTTGAAATTTTATACACTGAATTAAACACTTTGAGCATGACTGCGTTAACTTTTGTTTTATGGTTGCGCATGTGACCACTGAAATACCATATGCAGCTGTGTGCCAAACATTCATATCAAAAGGATTGAGTGATTTAATTGTTTTCTACTGAAGTTTGCTGACTTGCACTTTTGTTTAAGATTTTTCTTATATCATAGTTTCTTATTTGCAATTTATGTTCCTGTCTCATTTAATTACTGAAACAGATGTTCGATTATCCATAGGCTTTCAATTTTGCATTCAAAGGTTACTTCAAGGGCCTTTTTGGATGCTCAAAAGAGAAAGATGGTTACATAAAGTGGTTTACCGCGAATGTTGCTTCTGGAAGTGCAGCTGGGGCAACAACATCGTTGTTTCTGTATCATTTGGATTATGCACGTACCCGTCTAGGAACTGATGCTAGAGAGTGCCCGATAAATGGTCAACACCAATTTAGAGGGTTATTTGATGTATACAGAAAAACTTTGTCAAGTGATGGAATTTTAGGTCTGTATAGGGGATTTGGGGTTTCAATAATGGGAATTAGTCTTTACAGAGGCATGTATTTTGGTATCTATGACACCATGAAGCCAATCATTTTGGTGGGATCTTTTGAGGTAACACATCTGTCTTTGCTTGTGGACCTAGCTAGGGTGTTCTCTGTTTGAAAATAGACTTGATTTTCATGTCACCTTTGACTTTTAACTGTGTTTCTAGATTTTGTTACATGAATTAATTTTTTAGCATTGCAGGATCATTAACATGTGGTGCTAGATAGTGTCCGTGCTGGACATTAAAATTTTTAATGAATCATGATTCCAGGCATCTGATTGAAAGCTATTGGCAAGTTCTTCATAAAACCTCATCATGCTCAAAACATCTAACTCTTCAGTGGGTTTATTTCCTGATGACTAGTAATAATTCTGCTTGCAGTTAACATATCTATGAATTTGAGGGTGTACATGTGATGCTATTTGTTGTCAGCTCATGTAATTAATTATGCTTATTGTTGGTGTATTTTTCAGGGGAATTTCTTTGCTAGTTTCTTGTTAGGTTGGAGCATCACCACTGTATCTGGAGTCTGCGCTTATCCCTTTGACACTCTGAGACGGAGAATGATGCTTACTTCTGGAAATCCCGTAAAGTATCGCAACTCCATGCATGCTTTTCATGAGATCATTCGTCTTGAAGGTTTTCAAGCACTATACCGAGGAGTTACTGCAAACATGCTTGCTGGAGTGGCAGGAGCTGGAGTACTTGCTGGGTATGATCAGCTGCACAGAATTGCAGTTAAATATGGCTATGTTTTGGAACCACGCCAGAATACCATGAAGTAATCCTTAGCATGCTATTTGTACACTGCTGTAGCTTCATTCGCTGATTCTCATGGTAAATAGTCATTGACAATTTTGAGAAGAAAAGGATAAAATAGGGGGGGAAAGATGCTTGTAAAATAGACCAGTGAAATTGATTTGTTGTTCAGGTTTTGCCCTGAACGCCTATGGAATATGAAGGGATAGCTTCCATGATCATCATCTTGAAAACCAAAATGAGCCGAAGGGGAAGACAATGGCCTGGATTAAACTAAAGGATCATATGGTTCCATCAATGTAATAAATATATCAATCATTCAAGGTCTTGCTATTCAAGGCTTAATGGCCGAAGGGAAGAAACTGTAGGCCCCACTTTTTAATGAAATCCAGCTGGACCTTTTATTATTATGCATTCAGTATATGATATGTACAAGTTATGTTTTTATTATATTTATATTTTATTCATTATTTAATATATAGATAATTATTTATAGTTTATATATTGGACATTTATGTGTATTTATTGCCTGTGTATTTTTTTTTTATTATTTAGCATAATATATATATATATATATATATATATATATCATAAATTGATTTTTTATCTCATTTTTTAAAAATTCAAAAAAAGCAAAACCAATTCTGAAAAATGAGTTTTCAATGCATTTTTGTCTTTCACATGATTTTGTAATTTTTAATTATTTTTTTTCTTGTTGATGTCTTTTTTAAAAATAAAATTTAAAGAAATATGTTTTTATTGAATCTACATTAACATTGTTTTTTCAAAAAAATCAAAATACTAGAAAAAAAATTAAAATAGGAAGAAAAAAAACAAGGGGCTGAATTTGTGAAAAGAAAAATTAGAGATCAAAGTGAAATTGAATAGGAAATCAAGTAACTGAAAAGAAGATAAAATTTATGGGCTATAAATAAATAAGTGAATTATAGAGAAAATAAAGGGGCTACCGTATAAAATAAAAAATCTTATTTATCATCTTTTCTACCAAAACCCTAGCTACTATAAATATTTTTAGAGAATGAAATGTGAAGAAATAAACCCCAGAAGAACACTCTTCATATTTTCATACCTTTCTCTAATAATAATAATCCATGACTTTATCTTTCGCTTTCTAAATCCAAATTTCATTTCTTTGATTTCTCTCACCCCTAATATTCTTTTTTAAAGAGATCACCACTTTATTTATCTTGAAGCCCTCTATGAAAACCCCTAATTAATTGAAATTGCATCATCTTCAATCAAATAGAAAGAGAGAAAATAACCTTAAAAACTTTTCTCTAATCTCTAAACCATGCAAGATCACTGTGATGCTTCTCCTCTTGAAAAGTACTATACATCCATATAAGCCCCATGACGGAATAACCTCATTGTGAGCTGATTTTAATGTTGGAAAATGAACTAGTAGAGCGAGAAAAAAACCATCTCAATTTTTCAATGTCAAATCTCCTCCACTAGTGGGAGGTGGCCTACACCGCCACCAGGGCGGAACTATAATTGTTTATTTGGGGGTCAAAATTAATATAACAAGATATAATATTTATTTTAATTTATTGTACATGAGTTGTAAAACAAAACCTGCATAATTTAGTTTTATTCAAATAATTTACTACAAACATGTAATAACCTTATTATAATGTAAAAGGTTTGAAGCAAAACCAAATTAAATCAAAGCAATGAAGTTAATTTCATCTTCATAATGTATCCATTACTTTAATGTTGTTGGTCTTTATATCAATCAAATATAAACATACAAAAGTACATAAGAAACATTAGCTAAAGCGAATCATTATTTATGTTTGATAAACTTTGAAATAAAGCAAAAAATAATAAAGAATGATTCTTACATATTTATTTTAATTGTGCTCGTTGTTTTTTCATAAAATAGAAATCATCGATTATCATATCAATTGTGAATCTTTCAACAATTTCTTTTTCTATATAGACAATCAAATAATTTACAAGAAAATCATCCTCCATCCGATTGCGAAGTCTTGTTTTAACAATCTTTATCGCTGAAATGGCTCTTTCAGTAGTTGTTGTCGAAACAGGAAGAGTCAAAATAAGTCGAATCAACCTGTCAACTAACAGATAAATTGTTGATTTTTATGTTTCAATCAATCCTTGACATAAATCAGCAATCGATGACATGTTCTTTAACTTTGGATGATTGGGTACATGATTGGATGACATGTTCTAAAATCAAAACATATATCGTGAGAAAAAATTGATAATTTTGGTGGCTCTGCTTAAAACAAAACATAAAAAAAATCTAAGCATAATCAAGACAAACCAATAAAATATATCTAATTAATTAGAAAAAAATCACCATAACAAGAATTTAAAAAACAATTGGTAGAACTAGCAGATTTGAGGAAAAAAATGAGCAAAAATGGTAGAATTATAAAAAAAAAACCTCATCAAATTATCAACAAACATCTCAAAATAAAACAAAAATAGATTTTAAATTTAAGTTACCTTGTTTTATTTGATGAAAGATAAATTAATTGGTGGCTCTGCTTCAATCTTTTTGTAGAAAAATTTTACTCATGATTTGTGTTTTTATTTATGTTTTTATTAGCTGCAATTTTTATATTAGAGCTACATAAGGTAATGACCTTATATTTTTTTCTTTTCATGTCCGTCAAGAGTAAATAAAAAATCAAAAGTAAAGTTACATTTAATTCCTGTTAATAAGGCCACCTTTTTAAAATAAAAAAATTCTATCAATCAAATTTTGCCATGTCATTTTTATTTTATTTTTACATAAAAATAAAGTAAAATTATTATAAATGACTTGGAAAATAATTTGTGTGTATATCTTGGTCAATGAAAGGAATCCATATATGGAATGCAACCACCTAGAAGACAATAAACACAAAGATAAAAACTGAAAGACAAACCTGTTTGGCAAGATTGCAAGCACGATCTGGAGAGTTAACACCTCACTTAATTATCTAATGAAAAAATTTTAAATGTTTTGGGGGAGGCCCAGGCCCGGGCCCCTGCTTGCCCCCCCTTCCCTCCATCCCTGACCGCCACCACATAAAGGAGGATGACCTGGTACATCCTATGGTCTCCTCCAAGTGTTGATCAAACACTAGTGGCACGTGGAACGACGTGCTTGTTGTTATCTAATTTTTGATAAATGTTTGAAAAAAACCAAAATTAGCAAAAAACCATCAAAAAATCCAAAAATATATTTTTAACGTATTTGTGTCGATTGCAGTGACTTTTCAAAAGAATTTAAAAATAAAAAAGAAAAAGAAAAATACATTTAATTTTGTTTTAATGATGTAATTGTAACTGTGGAATTAAGGGAAAGAATCATTTGAAAATTAGGAACTTTCTCACCAAGTAACATATTTTTTTAATCAAATGGTTTACAATCAATTCTCTTAATTTAATAATTTATTTGTTTTTATTTTGTCTTCAAGTTAGTAAATAAATAGTTGTGATTTATTCTTGAAATCTAATAATTAATTTTGGTTTGTTTTGCATTCAAGAAAAAAAAAAAATTCACCTAAATAAGTGGTTAATACACTCAAAGGGGGGATTTAAGGGGAGAGAGGAGAGGAGAGAATTCTGGGACGAGCATTAGCCTAAAAAAGAGGAATTAGTTAGAGGGGCTAAAAAACAAAACACCAAACCCGTGAGAGTGAAGAGAGAAACATAATTCACTCTTCCTCTAAAACCACAAGCCACGGCAGCAAGGGCATCACAAGCATTTCATCCAGCTCCTTCCGTGAGACTCCAGCATTCCAGCCCTAGCAGCTCTTCCACACCGTGAGCAGCAACATCCAGCAGTCCCCCATTGAAGCAGCTGCACATGATCTTCCAACACGAGCGACTTTTTCTTCTCGGTACAGCACTATGAGCAGCAAGTCTTCAACTTGGCACCATGAAAATCCAGCAGCCCTCCATTCAAATAGATGCACCATGACCTCTATTAAAGCATCAGCAACACCTTCTTTATTCCAGCGGCAAGTCCTCAGTTTAGCACCATACTCTAGCAACTACTCTTCCTCCTGCACCAGCAATATCCAGCAAGCAATCCAGTAGCATTTTCTCTAGTTCCAGCACCTTTTCTTCTCTTGTTCCTGATGATCACAGCATCAAACACTCCCCAGTGCAACTTCTTCATCTCCAACAGCTTCAACCGTGGACCACCACCAGCCCCAGCCCCTCTTGGCTGCACCACCACCATCCGAAACGATTTCCCAGAACCAGTAAGTGCAACATTGACATCCTCTGCGCAGGTAACCTTCATCTTTGTCATGTTTCTTTTGCATGCTGTTTTGATGTAATTAATGCAAGTAATGGTGGGAGAATAGGGATGTTCGGAATGCAGACGTGATATGCCTTCCTTTTGGGTTTAATAGGTCATGGCATGCTGTGCTAAATGTTAGGGATTTTTTTTTATCAAAGCCCAGCCCGCGTGATCGAGTCTTTATGATCTTAAAGCAATGTTTGGTTTGTGCAACTTTTACAAGAAAAACATGTTTTGGGTCTTTAAAAAGCTAGCAAAAAATAAAAAAAAATAACTCCTTATTTGAAAATAAAAATATGTTTTATTTATGTGTGTATGACCAAATCTCTTAAATATATAAAAAATCATATCGTTTAGTATTTCCATATGAAAATTCAAAATATGTATTTGCATGTATTTTATGATTTAATAAATAAGTTGACTACATCCATGAGAATTTAGCCAATATTTCAACAACCAAAATTTTAATTCATGAGAATTAATGGTTAATATTCTGGTGTAGAACGATGGACCTACAAGTAAGGCTAGTATTTGAAATATCAGAAGTTAACCAAAAAATTCACAAAGTTATTCTAAATATTCACTAATTTAAATTGAGAGTATTTTTCACCGTAATACACAAAATACAAAAAAAACCTTTTCAAAAGAATTTATTTGGGTACCCGAGCCCATAATAAATTTTTAACACCAGATTTATTCATATGAATAATCTCAATCCTAAACCACAGATAGACCACCAATCAGAAAAACCATCAAAATCTCTAAACCACACAAAGTAGCTTACCTTAGGTTGAGTACGCTAGGGATGTTAATACATTCCCTAGCCACAATCAGTCTTTTGCCCTTGAATCTCTGATAAAACCAGTATACTCAGGATTTCTAGTGACCCTAAACCAAACAACTAAGTGGTGACTTCAACGACCCTTCTCCGACACCTCGCGTCCACGTGCGACATAATATCGACTCCACTAGGGATGGTATTGTTTCTTACAGTATTGGAGTAAACTTTATGTATTTGATGTGGTTTAACTGTTTTGATGTGTTTTAATTTTTGAATTTTGGCTTATTTTATTTACGCTTTCGCATATTTTATCATGCCCATATGTATATGTTTTCATGCATCATTAGTTTATTTTTTATATATCGCTCTATGATGAGCACATGGAAACTTCAGGTTAGGTGAAGGGAGTAACAACTTACCCTATGACTTTTAGTCAGGGTTTAAGTTCGTGAAACCATCCAGCTCTTTGTTGAGTGCTTGGACTGGTAGTGATTGGTATACGAGCCATCCCTCTACCTATGAGCCCTCATATTGCCTTCACGAAGGTGATCATTGGCACAACAAGATATCTTTATTAGAGACCAAGTAGTAAACTTACCCCATGTCTCACGTAAAAGGATTAGAACTAGCCTTTAGGATGTATGCTCCCTACACATTGTTTTGCATCAAGGCAAGCCTTTCTTGAAGAATCTTGAATTGAAGACTTATGGGTGACACAATGACCATCACTTAGGAAATTTTTGTTGTAGAGTTCGGGCAAGAATCAAAATTCTTATTCATCATACAAGCATTACGACCATGTGTCACCCTTTTAAGGGCAAGTTCATCATATAAAAACATGCTCATACATTTGACATGCCTGTATCCATAAATGCATATATCCTGAGAAGGTATGTAGGTTCCTCACCTAAGGTTTACAACACTTGACTGAGAGAAAAGATAGAAAATGAAGAAAGGGCTCAGATAGAGGCTCATTATCAAAAGGAAATTGAGAGCATCAAAGGTGAAGTAGCTAGACTCACAAATCTGCTCGAACAAGCGCTGAGTTTTTGTAAACAACCAAAAAAGAAGAAGAAGAGAGAACGAAAGCCGAAATGACTCTACCATCGCTGCCGATTTCTGAGTCAGCAGCGGCACAGTTTTTGGCTGCCGATTTCTGAATCGGCAGCGGCACAGTTGGTTGTCGATTTCTGAATCAGCAGCGACGCAGTTTTGCTGTCGAATTCTGAATAGGTAGTAGAAAAGTTTTTGGATGCCGATTTCTGAATCGGTAGCAACACAGTTTTTGGCTGTCGATTTTTGAATCGGCAGCGACATAATTTTTAGCTGCCGACAGCGGCACAGTTGGCTGTCGATTTCTAAATCAACAGCGACGCAGTTGTGCTGCCGATTTCTGAATCGATAGCAAAAAAGTTTTTGGCCACCGATTTCTGAATCGGCAGCGACACAGTTTTTGGCTATTGATTTCTGAATCGACAACGACGCAGTCTTGTTGTCGATTTCTGAATCGGCAGCGGTAAATTTTTTGGCTGCTGATTTTTAAATCGGCAATGGCACAGTTGGCTGTAAATTTCTGAATCGGCACTGATGCAGTTTTTATTGCCGATTTCTGAATCGGCAGCGACAGTGTAAGACCTAACAAAAATTAGAATTGGACTAGCCTATCCTAGGGGAGAATATGAATAGAAACCAGCCCAAGATAACCTAAAAGGGGGGTAAGGATAGCCTTGGTCCCAAACACCCCAACACACTTTGGGGGCTATAAATACAAGGAAAGAGAAAGGGTGACTCCCCACTCTTCCTAATACGAGCTGCATGTTCTTGTCCCTCGTCCCTCTTCCCGAAACGAGCTGCATGCTCTTGTTCTTTCATCCTTCCCAAAGAGAGCTCAACAACTTTGTTGCATGTGCCTCAAGCATGAGAGAGAGAAGGGAGAGCTTGACAGGGGCTGGACAACTGTAAAGATAAAGGGAGTAGAGGCCTAAAATTGTTGGGAAACTGACAGGAGGAGAAATCAAAAGAGAGGAAGAGGAAGAAGCAAATCAGGAGCAGAAAGGGAGAAATGTTGTCAAACCTGTCCCAAAAATACTAAATCCGTGAGGTATGAACCATGTCTTTCTCCACCTGTTCTTAAGGCCTTGAAATCAAAAGGAAGAAGAAAACTATGGATGCATGGCCTAGGAATTTTACTCCAACTGTTAAGGAAAGAACTAAGCTAAAAGGAGGGATAAAAAACGGGGTTGAGTGGGGGACATAATTCTAGAATATTTAACAAAAGAAATATTGCAAATTTGAATGCATAAACTTGGAAGTTGGCCGGACTTGGTGAGGGCTAGACATAATAGGGATTAAAGGAATAAAATGCATAGATGACAACCTTGTTAGAGATGTTAGATCATGTGAAACCAAAATAGAATTATACCTGTGTTAATGGTGTGATTCAACATGTTTGGTTGATGTAGTTATATGAAAATATGTTGCTAATAAATCTTGAAGAAACATGCTGTAGCTGAAACAAAAATTGCCCCTTGATAATGCATTGATTTTGTTGTGTGATGAATGGATTTGTATAACTTGAGCTAGTAGTTAGAAGAACCTAAATCAAATATGCATGTTAGGATTTGATGGTACACTGTTCATGCTTTTGTGATATGCGAGTCAGTTTTCGATGTTGAATTGTGTTGTCCGCAGCGAATCAGTTTTCGCTGCCGAATTCTGGTGTTTGCGGCAAATCAATGTTTGCTGCTTAATTATGTCATCCGTAACAAATCTGCTTTTGCTGCCGAATTATGTGGCCTACATCGAACCAGTTTTCGCTGCCGAATTGTGGTGCCGACAACGAATAAGTTTTCGCTGCTGAATTATGGTGCCTGTAGTGAATCAGTTTTCGCTGTTGAATTGTGGTGGCTACAGCGAATCAATTTTGCTGTCGATTTATGTTGCCTACAGTGAACCAGTTTCGCTGTCGAATTGTGTTGTTTGCAGCGAATTATGTTTTGCTGCCAAATGGTGTTGTCTGTAGCAAAGGAATTTTCACTACCGAATTACGTTATCTACAGCGAATCATCATTCGCTGCTGAAATTGCGTTGTCTACAGCGAATCTGTGTTCGCTACTGAAATTTTGTGTCTATAGCAAATCAGCATTCGCTGCCTAAAATTGTGTTGTCTGTAGTGAATTAGCGTTCGCTGTTGAAAGTGCGTGTTCTGCTACGAATATGTGATTCGCTGTCGAAATTGAGTTGTCTGCAGCAAGTTAGCATTCGCTGATGAAAGTGTGTGTTCTACAGTGAATTTGTGATTCGTTACCGAAATTGAGCTGTTTGCAACGAATTAGCGTTTGCTGCCGAAATTGAAGTGCCTGTAGCGAATCAGTTTCGCTGTCGAATTGTGCAGCCAGCAGCAAACCAGTTTCCGATGCTGATTTTCTATAATAGACCCCCGATCAGAAATGACTTAAATGCTTGCAACAATTTCATGTATGATTGTGTAAAATGTGGAACATATAGAGTCTTGAAATAGGTATGGTGATGAATGTGATTTCAGAATGTAAATGTGCTGATTTGTGACCATTGACATGTTAGGTGAAGCGACCATGATCGGACCTTCGATTGAGCAAGGACACCCCACATGAGGAATGGGCAGGTGGTTTCCACCTTTTTCTTGTATGATGTTTATGTTTTGAAATAATTTACTTATGATGATATTTTATTAAATCCTTCTTGAATGATGAAACGACGATGAAGTGTTTGATTAAAGTCTTGATGATTGTCGAAACGACTATGAAATATCGATCGGGTTCTTATTGAATGTTGAAACAATGACAAAAATGTTAATGTTCTGAAATGACCTATTAGAGGTGGATATAGTATTGAAATGACCTATGAGATGTTGATTGGGCTATTATGAATTTAGGCTTCTGATGAATGCTAGTATGAGTATTACGAATAATCTACTGTTGTATTTTATTGAATGTAATTGTGACGAATGATTGTATGAGTATTACGAAGGATCTACTGTTGTGTCTTATTGAATGTAATTGTGACGAATGGTTGTATGAATATTACGAAGGATCTACTGTTGTGTCTTGTCGAATGAAATTGTCACGAATGGTTGTATGATTATTATGAAAGATCTACCATTGTATGATATTGAATGTTAATTATCATGGATGGTTGTATGAGTATTACGAGGGATATATTGTTGTATTGTATTGAACATTAATTGTCATGAATGGTTGGATGAGTAATACAAAGGGTGTACTGTTGTGTTACTAAATGCTAAATTGTTATGGAATGTTTTGTTTGTGTATTACAAAGGATCTATTATTGTGTTTACTAAATGTTAAACTATTACAGAATGCCTATACGAGTATCATAAATATTTTGCTATTATGTTGCAATGAATGTCAAGTTGTTATGAATTGTTTGAATGAGCAATTCAAAGGATATTACCATGTTCTAGTGAGTTCATAAACCGCCTCTAGAACGTTTGATTGGTTGATGATTAGCTTCGGTTAATGGCATTCGAATGGATGACCTGGATAAATGATTGATTAGCTTTGGCTAATGACATTCGAATGGATGATTGACACAAATGATTGATTAGCTTCGGCTAATGGCATCCGAAGGGATGACCGAGACAAATGATTGATTAGCTTCGGCTAATGGCATCCTAAGAGGGTGACCGGGATTAATAAATGATTAGCTTCAGCTAATGGCATCCTAAACGGATGACCGAGATGAACAAATGATTAGCTTCGGCTAATGGCACCCTAAGTGGATGACCAGGATGAGTAAATGATTAGCTTCAGCTAATAGAACTCTAAGTGGATGACCACGATGAATAAATGACTAGCTTCGGCTAATAACATCCTAAGTGGATGACCGGGATGAATAAACAATTGGCTTCGGCTAATGGCATCCTAAGAGGATAGCCGGATTTGAGAGTTAGGAGTTAATTTCAAGAATTGATGCGTTCATGTATACTATGTTTTGTATATACGAAGTATATGAAAGAACTATGATTGTTATGCTTTAAATATAGAATAACGTTAGTTCGGCTAACGGTATTCGAGATGAATGATCGCGTTTGAGTATTGTAATTAGCCTCGGTAATTGATGAATTATTAACGGTGGTATTTTCATAAGTAAGGAGAAATGATAGAATTACGCTCTTTTGGTCCATGAATGAAATGTTACGCTAATATTATTTTATTATGTTTCTTTAAATTGCCTATAATGTTTGAAATTATCTTGTGTTGTAACAGGGACATCATACCAACATGGTGTGTAGGGAAATCCGTTTCGCAGCTCACATTTTGAATACAACTATATATTCACATGTTATGAGTGATATGAGTTCTATATGAACGGATGTGTTAATCACTAAATTAGTCGTCTGATCCCTTTTGTAAAGACTAGCAATGAAAATTGAAATGGAACACTTATGTGAATGTGCAAACAAGTTGATATGATGTGTATGAATATACATATGAGGTATTCATCAAATGAGGATGTTGTGTTGTGAAATTACATGAGGTTAGGATAACGAAAGTACTAGTTGTATAACTTGTTGTTCGACACTCTTGTATGATCTCATAATGTTAACGAGACTAGAACAAGAATGTGAATTTATGAGTATGTCAATACGATGTAATGTAAACCTATGAGTATGGAAATATAATATTATGAGCACGTGTATTGAGAATCCGTTTTATGGGAATGTTGATTTACATTATCCTACGTAGAATGTGTCTTGATAATAAACAAAATGTAATGATAAATCTAAAAAATGATGTGGTGAAAAACATCCAGAAACCGGACGTTAAAAAAATTCCATTAATTTTAGCCTTGAAAAAGTCAGGTCGTTACAGTTTCAATAATGGAAAGGGAACATTTTCACAATCTTCCATGGAAGCATTGTCAGCCCACATCCCTCACACATCTCAAAACTTAAGGGTGGACTCAGTAACTCAGCAATATTTTGTCCATTTTCCTTCCATTCAGCCAACTCAAACTCAAGTCACCATAGATCCAACAACAAAAATACCTTCTGATGATAGGTTTACTGGTCTCATGGACCATGATAAATGGATTGCTCTATAAGAGAGATGAAGAGCAGTTGAAAGGAATAATCCGACTGACCCTATTTTAGCAGCTGAAGTTTGTTTGGTTCTAAAAAAATTATGGTGCCAAAGGAGTTCATAGTGTCGGACTTCATCAAATACACTAGGCTAGAATGCCCGAACACTTATCTCTGGTTTACTACAACAAGATGACTGAAGTGATCCATAATGATAAAATGCTAATCTATTTCTTTTAGGATAGTCTCATAAGGTCTGTATTGAGTTGGTATATGAGACCGAATAATATTAAGATTAATATGTGGAAGGATCTGACAAACATTTTCTTGACTTAGTTAAATTCAATCTGGTAACTGTTCCTAACAGAACCAACCTGATGGTCGTGGAGAAAGGAAACCAAGAGTCTGGGAGAACATATGCACAAAGATTGTGAGATAAGGCAACACATGTCCAACCTCCACTAATAAAGACAAAAATGGTGATGTTGTGGTGTGGCTTCTGCACATCAAGCTCATTCCGTCTTGTCTCCCCCAGATCTCAAGTATTCAATCCCCAAAACCCTCGCTGGTGGGTTTTTTGTTGAGGATGTATGTGCTGGATCTAGGGCTGAGCGTGTTTCTCTAAATTTTAATACATCTCTATCTCCTAAAACCCTAGCTCCCTATACTAGGGACGCGATTGCAGGTTATGGCATTGTGTGTGTGACTCCCTCCACAGTGAGGGATCTGGTGGAAGATTTGTTCCCTTTCATGGGATTGAACATTTGGTTAGTGCTCGAAGGCAGATTCTCTTGATCATCTCTGATGGGGTCCTTCTCTCCCCTGTTGCTTCAACTGTTGGTGCTAATGGATGTATTCCTTACTCAGGTAACTCTGAACCTGTTGTAAGGCTATGACGAGTTTTATTCTCTGAACCTGGAAGTGGTAGGGCATCCCCTACTGCTTCTCCTCTGTTACATTTTTTGATGTTTTATCAGAGGGTATATGCCCTCTGAATCCACATGAGATGGTCCACTCATGATCTTGGTGTGTGATGCAACCATATTATTCGATAGTTTCACCCACATTTAACTAGTGTTTTGCCTATGTTTTATATATAAAATGCCTTGATATTCTTTGTTTTATGTTTTGAAGGCACTTTTGGATGAAAGATGCAAAAAGGAGTAAATTGGAGATAATTGGCAGATTTGACCTTTAGTCGATGTTTTGTGCAGAGCGTGAGCTCTAGAGGTTGAAATGAAGTGATTCCAGTGGCATTAAAAAGCTAACATCCATACCTTTCTGGACATCTAAGGCAAGAAAATAAAATAAGGAAGAGCATGGAAATTGCAGCCTTCAAAGTCAA
>Ga0307515_10007832_pt1 | contig 21014 bp, 12 predicted proteins | sample 17_EM_MG_FD_194513 | JGI IMG/M metagenome (GOLD analysis project Ga0307515, IMG submission 194513) | Populus trichocarpa ectomycorrhiza microbial communities from riparian zone in the Pacific Northwest, United States - 17_EM | ecosystem: Host-associated > Plants > Roots > Unclassified | place...
TTTTTTTTCTTTGAATATTCTAGCCCCTTACTGGATCTTGTCATGATTTTGTAGAACTCTGCAGTCTGCACCAGTGGTCCGAAAGAGAAGCTAGATTCCACTGTTATAAGCCAGGTACTTCCTCTTTTTGCAATATTACAGCTGCTAAATTTAGTTAACTATTTCTCCTTTCAAGTTTGAGTGGACAATGTTCAGTTTTTAAGAGCTATTTCAAATTTGTTAATGGTATTTTTTTTTTATGTTAATGATTTCCATTCCAATTCCCAGAAACTAACTAAACAATTGTAGAGAAAGATCATTAAACAGTTCAGAAGAACAACATAATTAAAAGATTACCTTTTAAAACAGGTAGAGTTTGTATGTTTAGAACTTTTTAATTCTGCGTAGAAATGAGTGATTGGATTATGAGTTAGTAGTTTTCAACAATTACCCTATCTTATGAAATGTGAAAATAAAATTTACAATCCTTCGTAGTGGGGAGCATGGTTTCTCTCAGCTTAAATGTGTCTCTGTGAATACTTATATTAGTTAAGTCCTTTCAACTTCGGCTGAATGCTTAACAATCAGTAATTCATAGTTTTTTTTTTTGTTTTTTTTTTATTTTCTTTGACTTCTGTAAAATCCAATGTTATAATTAGCCACTGCCATATTATGTGATGCTTTCTATTTTGTTATATTTGCAATCAAATTTTGTTCTGTTATTTCTTATGAATCTGAAGTGGCTTAGTTTATCTATCCGTGGGTGTCTTCTAAATGTACCATCAATTAATTAATTTAGCTTTTATTTTTCTAGCTTGATGCAAATGTATCTTACATATTTTCAGTATTTTTTATGGACCAAGAAGTTTAATGCAGATTGTTTGTTTCCCTTAGTTGACCAGTTTTTGAGTAGAAACTTGGATTGGTTTGGTTAACTTTGACAGGTGAGTTTTATTAAGCAATCACCTACATCAATAGTTTAGTTTTAGTGTTTGAGAGATGCTTCTATTTCAATTACTCTTATGCATGGGCTCACTTTCCCCCAATAATGAGCACAATGTGTAATACTGGTAATTTGAGAAGTGAATATGGTCCAAATGTAACACTTCCTGATCTAACACCATGTTGAATAATTGCTTCTAGTTCCTGTTCTAAATTATTGTTCATCAATAATGTTTGGTGTGTCTAGCTATTCATAACGTGATAGATTAATTGTTCTGGAACTGTTATCCTTAAATCCGGATTATTAGTTAAACATGATCAATGCATCCTTTCTTCTGAAATATGCTGTCACATTACTAATTTAAGTTTTTTCATATGCATTGCATATTGCAAGTACCACTACTCAATCATCTAAACCATCAATTTCCATATCAACATCAAGTGGTATAAGAGGAAAAACAAATTTGGCATGGGGTCATTGCAGAGAAGCTCCTGAACTTAGTGCGGGATGTAAGAAAACCAAATTAGTATGCTTATATTGTGCCAAAGTTTTTGCGGGTGAAGGCATTAATCGATTCAAGCAACATTTAGCTAGAACTAAAAGAGAAGTGGAACAATGCCACAAATGTCCTCTGGATGTTCATCATCAAATGCTTCTGAATCTTCAGGGGAATGTTGAAAAGAAAAGGAGAGCTAGAGAAAAGAAAGCAGATTTCAATCCATATAGTGCTAAACAAAGAGAGCATGAGGAGAGGATGATTAGACACTTAGAAGATGATTGTAAAGGCGATGACGATGACGATGCTGAAGCTGATGGTAAGAAGCTAATGTTATCACCAGAGGTTGCCAATAAAGGAAAGAGTAAAATCACTGGTGCTGTTAAACAATCGTCTGCAAGTTAGGGAAAACATAAAGAAAATATAACATTAGGGGCATATTTTATTCCAAGAACAACTCATGGTGCTCAAAAGTCTCTCCAAAGTTGTTGGAAAAACAAAGAAGCTATCGAATGATGTGATCTTGCTATAGCAAAATGGATGATTGATGCATGTGTGTCATTCAATACTGCAAACTCTGTTTACTATTAACATGCTATAGATGGTATAACAGCCATGAGTTTTGGTTATAAAGGACCAAATTTCCATGCTTTTCGTGGTTATTACCTAGCAAAGGCGGTTGATGAAGTGAAGATTTTTATTGAGAGTTATCGAGAAACTTGGAAGAAGACTGGTTGCACATTAATGGTTGATGGATGGACAGATCAAAAGAGGAGAACTTTAATTAATTTCTTAGTATATTGCCCTAAAGGAACTATTTTTAAAAAAACAGTAGATGCATCAGAGGCCTCAAAGACTGCTGTGTTGTTGCATAAATTGTTTTGAGAGGTTGTTTTATTTGTTGGGCCTAAAAATATTATGCATATGGTGACTGATAATGCTTCTAATTATGTTGCTGCTTGCAAGTTGTTGGTGGAAGAATTTCCTTCGATATTTTGGTCTCCATGTGCTGCTCATTGCATCACCCTCATACTCCAAGATATTGATAAGCTACAGTCAGTTTGTTCTGTTGTTGATCATGCTTCTAGTATTATAAAGTATATATATAATCGTTGTTATCCATTATATTTGATGAGGAAGTTCACTGGAGGGAAAGAAATACTTCGAACTGCTCCTACTCGCTTTGCTACTAATTTCATAACTTTGCAAAGCATTTTAGTACATAAAGATAATTTGAGAGCTATGGTGACATCTAGAGAATGGGTCTCCTCTGCTTATGCTAAAGATAGCAAAGGAAAAAGGTTTGTTGATAGTGTATTGAACTCTACGTTTTGGGAAGAATGTGCATCAATTGTACGAATGACCGAACCATTGGTTCGAGTTCTACGAATTGTTGATAGTGATGATAGACCTGCTATGGGATATTTATATGAGGCTATCCATTCTGCAAAGGAAGAAATGTTGAGGAGATTTCAAAAGAAAAGAACTAAGGTGCAACCTTTCATAGACATCATTAACAATAGATGGGATGGACAATTGTATAGGAAGCTTTATGCAGCGGGATTTTGGTTGAATCCTCGATTTCAGTATGATGTCAATCTAATGGATAGATATATAAACACCATTTCCGGACTTCTAGATGTTGTTGAGAAGTATGCAAATGGAAATGCAATTCTGCTAAGCAAGCTTACAAGTGAAATGAAGTTGTTTAGGAATGCAGAACATGACTTTGGTAGAGTGTCGGTGAAAAATGATCGCACCCTTTTACCTCCAGGTATATTATTATTTTCATATTCAAAGTAATTTAAAAATATTATCTTGATATAATCTAACTTATTAATTTTGTATATAGATGAATGGTGGGTGTTGTATGGAACTTGTGCTCCAAATCTCCAAAAGCTAGCTATACGAGTTTTAAGTCAAACTTGTAGTTCTTCAGGATGCGAGAGGAATTGGAGTATTTTTGAGCATATCCACTCTAAGAAGAGAAATCGATTGGAGCATCACAGACTTAATGACCTAGTTTATGTCCACTATAATCTGAGATTAAAACAAAAGTATTTTCTTTTCTCTAATTCTTCAAAAGTTATTTATATTATTACATAGCATCATTGATACTTATATTGTGTACTTTAACTTTGATTTTGTAGAAATTATTGGAAAGGACGGAATTATGATCCAATTAATTTTGAGGCATTTTCTGACACTGAAAATTGGATAGTAGAAGATGATCCATCATCTTTAACAACTGAAGAAGTAGAGATCTTTCGTCGTGATTTATCAAACATGACTATTCAAGATACTTTAAATGAAGGTAATGGAAGATTTGATCTTTCACTTTGTGTCATGATTATCATGTTTATTGATTAAGTATGTTTCAATTGTAGATTTGATAAATATAAATGAGATTGAAGATGACTGTGATGATGAAGATACACAAGAGCATGATGATGTTTCAATAGACATTAATGAGGTTGGCTCAATTCCATTGGTATTTGATTCAAATTTTGCTCCTATGGACACTGAAGAAGTCAATGCCTATATTCAACCAAAGTAAAGATATTGTGTAGAAAAAATATGATTATTCCAAAGAGGTCTTGTACTTTACCATTTTTTTCTTTTTTTTTTAATTATATTAGTGTTAAGTGTTCAACATATTTTAAAATCTTTTGTTTTCTTTATGCAGCTGAAGATGTTGATTTATGGATTCTAATGCAAAATGGAGTTAAAATGTTGATTTATGGATTATAATGCAAACTAGAGTTGAATGTTGCCACCTTATTTTTATTATGTTAAATGTTTGTTTATTTGAAGATAAATGCATTGTCTAATCTATTAATGCTAATTAATTATGCTAGTACATATGTTAATGTGATATTTTATGTTAAAAAAATCATATTAATGTGTGTTTTTGTTGTTGACCCGGGTTGACCCGGGTCAACCCACAAGACCCGTGACCCAGTTATTTTACCGGGTCAACTACCGGGTCGGGTCTGATAACTATGGTTTAATGTGTAAATTTAAAGACAAATTAAAAATAAAATTCACTTGCTTTTTTTGTATTAAAAGTGAAGTGCATACTTATAGTTCCAACATGCATAAACTCTAGGTTTCACTTGAAATTTTTTTTTTTTTTTTTTAGCATTTCATTCTTTTGTTAACTAAAGAATCTAGCTCATCTTTTGACCTGCACGGAGCTCCTATAGTTAGCCAGTAGAGTAGTTTGAGCTCGCCCTCACATGTATCGAGTTCACAAGCAGGGCATCGAAATAAGCTGCAGATCTGAAGACAATGGCAATTTTTTTGGCTTGTGATCGAGAATTTGTTAGATTTGCTGACAAAAATGTGTTCAGAACTAAAATTTCTAGAGTGAAAAAACCAAATTAGAGTTACCCGCTGTCCAGATTCCTTTTCTGATGTTACCTAGCACACAAGCTCCACAGGATTCAAGGGCCTTCTCTACATCATCTTTGTTAATTATCTTCAGTGGCAAGCTGAGCCTCTCGGACAAGAGTGCTACATGACATGGGGCTGGGACTTGAAGATCACGCAAGCAAGAAAACTTCCATATATACACTGCCATGCATGATAACAGTGTGAAACCATCGGCAAGTCGCCGCAAGCTTCGCCAGAGGCTTCCCATCCAAAAACCTAGTTATTTCTGTCCATAGATCCACTTCATACCTTTCTCAGTTGAAGTGTAAAACAAAATAATTAATTGCCTGATTTTCTTACTCACAGAAACTTAAATCTGATCATCTTTAACAATTCGAAACCTAAACACAAACTCAAACTCAACTCCGATCTGCTTAGCAGCATTCATGAGAAAATGATAGAAACTGTTATTTTCGTACCTCAAATTCAATTTGAAATATTCAGACTCTTGAGTTGCGTGCTAGACCTTTATTTCCCTTTATTTATATATTTTTTTATAATTAGTCTTTAAATAATTATGGATGGTTGTAATATAAATAATCCATGAATGCAAGCTGACTCTTTATGATAATGGTTATGCTCTTAAGAACCATTGACAAAATCCTTAAGCCTTCATCAGCGATTTCCAGTAAACTTGCATACTAAATATTCTATAGATGCCGTGTGTTTGTTCATCTGGCTTTTTTAAAATACTTTTTGTTTAAAAAAAAAACAAATTAATACTTTTTTCAAAAGTCTTTCAATGATTTTGATAAACTCATATCAAAATCATCTAATATCATAAAAAATAAAAAAAATCAATGCTTTGCAAATCACTTTGAAGACATCTGATGTAGTTGCCATGAGCTATTGGGGTGCTCATTACAACCCTATAATGCAATTATCAGATTTAATGTAGATTATTTTTGTGTTTTAAAAAAAAAATTGAAAAAATTTAAAATTTTTTTATTTTTTTATTTTAAATTAATATTTTTTTTATATTTTCATATCATTTTAATGTGCTGATATCAAAAATAATTTTTAAAAAATAAAAAAAATATATTTTAATACATTTTCGAGCGAAAAACACTTTGAAAATCAACCATTATCACACTTCCAAAACCTCTTTACTTCAGAGTCTGTTTAGTATTATAATAACAATTATGTTTAGATATATATTGAAATGATATTTTTTTTATTTTTTTTAATATCAGGACATCAAAATAAATAATTTAAAGCATGAAAACAAAAAACTAATTTAAAACAAATAAAAAAAATACTTTCTAAATGCAAAAACAAAATTGGTTTACAGCCACTATTTTCACTGAAACATGCCTCATTTCCAGCTAATAGCCTTTAGGCTTGCTTTCATTTCGTTCCATCATTTGGCTCCTTTCATACGGAAAATATACCAAAAAAATTTCTGATGGACAAAAACTAGCACAATACTCATCCATTCTTACACTAGTATGAATCAGAATCAGATTCAAATCCAACCCCTGCGACCGTAAGAGGACAGAACTGAAAGTTGAAACCAGATGATGCGGGTTAATGTTGCAATTTGGATTAAAAGGATTAGCAGCTGTTGTTTTTTTAAAAAAAAAAAATCAAGGTGCCAACCAAACAGCTAGTGAATTTACATTTTATAGCTACAAAAAATTGGATCGTTATCAGAGTAAGTAAATGAATTAGATTACAGGTTCATTGCAGATTAATAGATGAGTCTGATGCTTTCACACAGGTACATCAGAAGTCAATTTCGAGCTTTAATTCATGAACTTCCTGCAATTGGGAGCTTTACAGAGGCAAGGAACTTTCAAGTCATCACGCTCATCTGGATCAAACAAGTAATCGTACCTGTCCACACAACAAATGGCACACATGTGCTTCCCAAATTAAATATCAGGACCAGTGACTTGAATCAAAACCATGGTAATTCACTTAAAGAGAATGAGAGAGGGAGGGAGGGAGGGAGGGAGAGGGAGATTATTTCAATCATACGTTAGCTCGTTGCCGGCAGAAACATCGGTCTTGGCAATGAGAACAATCCGATTCTCCACGTCACCAACACTCATTATCCTCGCATAGCAATTGGGCATACACTGCAATAAGAGCAATTGTAACTCAATTATTTTACCACTAATCGTATATTAAATATGGTTACAAAATAGAAAATGTTTGACCATGAGAATGCGCCATAAGTTGCACAACCTGACCCAGGTAAACCTAGTTGAACTTCCTAACTCGGAGTGAGGCTGAGGTTGTACAATCAAATATAACACATACTAAGTCTTAAGAACAAAGTAAACCAAAGACCAGTTTAATTTGGCAAGTGTCACGATGGTCATTAAATCCCACAAATAAGATCCATTTTCCTTTTTAGTTAGAGGGTACTGCAGACAGCATGGGAATTAAAGGACAAATGATCCCAAGTCCCCAGGTCCTTGGCAACAAGCTGGATTGTGATCCAAGGTACCAGGTCGCTATGAAAGTATTTCACTATGTACTGTTCTGTGAACATGGTCTTACAAACATCTGATCAAACAGAAACATGGAACCATCACAAATATTAAAGGAAAAAAAAAGTAAGTGGGTATCTTTAGATCCAGTTTCAGGTGAAATTTAAGTTCTGCACTTACCGAATGATTGATTAACCGTGCTATATTCCCCTTATTTGTTGCATCAATTACAACTTCCTCGCTGATCTTGAACAGCTGCAAGAAAGATTTGATTGAACCGTAAGAAACGCCAACAATAGAAATAAGTAAAAAAGCAGGAATGCACTTGCCTAAAACACATGCCAGATATCCTCAAAAATAACAGTGAAATCAAGTCATTATAATTAAAAACACGTTCAGTGAGGTAAATTCTACCACTTTACAAGACAAATATGCTCATGCATGTGTCATAAAGGGCTGGTTCATTCCAAATTACAATATGTCCAGCTGTTTAATGGGCCAAAGAGAAGGAGAAGGAATGGAAAAGGAAACCGTGGCATCTTCTACCAGGGCTAATCACATCAGAACTATGTTATTTATATTGTTTGTCCGTAATTTGTTCCAATATTTCAAAATAGTACAGGGAGGTTCAATTGGCCCATAGCTCCTTCAATACCAGATAGCAAGTCTTGGCTTTCAAATCCCTTGTGATGGACCTGGAAGAGATGGGACATGTCAATTCAGACTACATCCTCATCGTCAACCACTAGGTCATCTGCCTACCAATAGTTTGGCAGGGTCTAAGATTAAAGTTCTTCAAGATACCAGAAGAAATTCATGGCAAGTGGGCAAGTACAATTTCTTAGTCATATAACAAAAACCGTGCCGAGAAATATGAGCAGCAAGTCAAGAAACTCACATAACAATCCTTGCCTTCCAAACGGTACCGTGCCTCTCTCAGATCAGCAACACTCCGCCTCACCTTCTCTCCACGATACTCAATGACCTGGAAAAGGGAATATTATTAAACAAAAAAGAAAGACACGCCTAGTCTTGAGAAAGCAATACTTCCAGGGAAGTTAAATACAAGAGAGGTATTACAAAAGCTGTGACTGAAAGTCCAGCCAAACAAAACAATGGATGCTTTAACAAAACACAACCGACAGGCCAAACACTCAAATGAAGTACCATTTCTCCTTCTTGAATATTTCTGCGTGCAAAGAGGCCCCATCCATGTATACCAGATTTACCAAAACACACCCGATGATTTTCAGTTTTCTGAAGACATAAATACATGTCAATTGAATTTGACAATTATATCAGGTATAAAACAACTATCTCATGCAAAGGATGGTGGGACCTGTAAATGGCAAAGGCGTTCTTTGAATGAAGAGAAAACTGTAGAATCTCCAGTTTCCTGCTAGCAGACAGCAAATACAGACAAGTTAACCAACCAAGAGGACAGAAAGGGTAGATCATGAAATTCCAAAATCAAACTTTTTTACTTGTCTTACTGTCAAACTCGTAAAAAGAAATAAAAACTTCCAACAAAGACAAGTGTGTTACTTTATAGGTGCAACAAAGACAAGTGTGTTACTTTATAGGTGCTCAGGCTTATAATTGAATGTAAAGAATCATGTCTTGGTCCCATCAATCGGTGGAATATTGGCTCTCCTTCAGACACCTGCCAAAACAGGAAAAAATATCAATGAGATAAAAAGGACCAATAAACTTGTCTTGATGGAAAACAAATGATCTTTGCAAGAAGTATATGGATTGCACAAATGTGAGTGATGAAAAATCCAGAAGAAAAGTGGAAAGCAAAGCCGAATAAAAGCAGTAAAGGTTCCTAGATAAATCACCTTATAGTTTGTTCTTTTAAAAGCACGGCACTTTGCAGCGGAGACAGGTTCAAAGTCATTACTCTCTCTGGTTGAGGGATCTGGAAGTTCCACTTTCTTGGATGAAACCAACCTTGAACCCCTCAAGCACCCATTCCGATTCTGAAGAAAACTTCTGCCAGAGAAAATCCCTGAAGGAGTACGCACGACTACAACAGAATCTGGGTTTGGCTTCCTGCAACAGAACCAAGGTAAGATGACACAATATCCAAATTAGATGGGTGCACACAAGATGGACAGGATTCCCTCTTCCAATTCGGAGAAAACACAATTTGATATTGAAGATACAGATGATCAACGGCAAAGCTCTAACCTGTGAACAGCACAATATATTAACTTTTCTGTGACTTGCATACCACTCTTCTCTGTGCAGTTCAACTGAAAGTTCACAGTGCAACATTAACAGAAACAGTTGGTATTCTATTCTTGTATAATTTCCAATTGAAAAGTTTAGCACAGTACAAAAGGAACATAAAGACACATGCAAACACCCAGAAAGGTATAGCACAGTACAAAATATGAAATCCGGACACTACAGCAGGAAAACAAATATTATTCATGAGTATTAAAAACAATTCAGAAAAACCTACCTCCATGAAATATCCTGCTCTTGAGGCACACGTTGCATGGAAATAGGTGGCACACTTGCAACACTGGGTGCACGAACCATAGGTCTGCTTACAGATAACACACCTCTGGCAAGCAAATAAAATAAATGTCGACCAAAAGAACTCTCATTCATATAACAACATAGCAAGTGTGCATCAATTTGGAGAGAAACAACTTGAGAAACAATTTAGTCACCATATTGTACAAAAACCTTGGTCCTTAATGACTAAGGCCTTGTTAGTTTGTTTGTTGGAAAGTAGTTTCTTTTTGAAAAGTAAATTCATAAAAAATGAATTATTTTCTTATGTTTAACAATGTCATGGAAAATGAGTTGGTAAACATTTTCCGGTGTTAGGCTAGCCATGGAAAATGAGCTGGAAAATCACTTGTTAATGTTTGAATTTTGTTTAAGTTTATTAAAAAAAAACGAGAACCAAATCTAATAGAAGAAAAAGATGGAAAAAAAATTGAAATTGAAAAAAAATCCAATTTTATAAATTAATTCAAATAAAACAAATAACAATCAAAAAAATAAAAACCAAATCTCACTAATCAAAAAAGTTAGAGGATGAAATTGAAAAAAAAATATTTTATAAATTATTTCAAATAAAATAAATAGTAATCAAAATAACATGACCAAATTTGAAGGAAAACAAACTGAAGAGTTGCTTTGAAAATTCAAAGGGTCAAACATTGAAATCAAGGAGGAGAGAAACGAAGGGGAAAAAGAGAGAAAATGTGGCCGGTGCCAAACCGGAAATCAGTGCGCCACATTGCTACCTAGGGAGAGGCCACTGAGACGATTCTAACTTCATCAAGGAAGGTCACCTTCAGAAACCATATGCAGACTCACATGCATATTGAGGTTGCACATCTAACACGTTGGCACGTCTAATGCACGCGTCAACCACTTTTAATTTTCAAATTATATTTTATATTTATCAAAATACCAAATTGCACCTCAATCAACTTGATCATTACTAAAAACCAATATAAAAATACAAAAAAAAAGAGCACCCCAATCTATCAAATTTTGATTAAAAGTAATTTAGTCATTTCACTTTTCTTTTTTTTTGTTAAAGATCCGGAAAAAAATTTCCGAAGTTGAGATAAGTAAAAAACTTGCCTTTGAAAAGGCTTAAGTTTTTCCTTTGATTGGAACCACTTTTCATTGACCAACTTTCCTAAAGCTAAACAAAATGGTAAAGAAAAGGATTTTCATAAAAACGGTTTTAGGAAACAAAAGCCTCCGAAGGAAATATTCCCCTTTACCAAAATTATAATCCTTTTAAATTCCGGATGTGTGAAAGTAGATACCATTCCCATTCTTAAACATGTGAAAAAAGTTGGATTCGAAAAACTAGGGTATTTCTAACTGATTGTTCAGATCATAACATACCTTTATAAATGATGTCGATGGAATTCTAAGTATTCCAGTGGCAGGTTCCATTTTCTCATGGTTCAAGAAACCAACTTCAGGTTGAAACCAAGCACATATGACGTGAACCCACAGTTTTTCAATATCACTTGGCTTCAGAGCACCCCCTAAAGAAGCAGGTTTCAAATATAAGAAAACAAACCAACATTAGGTTACAATGAACTTTACAACATGAAAGCAGAAAAGGTCACCAAAAAAAATCGATTTGACAGATGGCTTTAGTAGTTTGGTCAGCAATGCAAAAAACTTAATTCAGAACATCAATGGTCATCAAATTCATCATCCATCATGTACTGGAATCAATCCAACAAATTTCACAGTACAGAAGTCAGACAGTGAATTTTTTTCAGCAGCACAGTGATATTTCTTTCCTTTTCAAGGAAAGGAAAGAATCTAAGCAAAACAGACACTTCAGTCATTCATCAAAGACTTTGGCAAACCGTGGAAAAATTACTAAGATCTATCAAAACACAATGCTTGAGAACATGCCTTTTACAGGGCAAAGGCAGCACTCCTTCTTAACATCAGGTGTTTCACATGCTCTGCACACCCACGAAGCAAAATCCTGAACATTAATTGCCCCATAGCATTCTTGGTGGACAGCTATTTGACACCTGAAAATAAATTTTAAAAAAGGAAAATAGGTCTCAGGCAGTTGTAATTGAGTACATAATTCAGTTTCAAACTTAAATTTCTTTGACCGACCAAATAATACTAAACAGACACAAAGAAATGATGAGTGAGGGTCTTTACCTGTTGCAAATTATAATTTTGTTATCATCCCAATCTTCAACCCATCTACAAACAGAACATCTTTCTGATGTCCATTTTGCATAAATAGGTTCATACTTCTCTGTTGAAATGGAAATAAAAATTCATGTTGTTCACAATTAACCCAATTTTTTAAAGCAACCAGCTCTTCCCCCTAAAGCAAAAGAAAAGCGTAGTGAATGTTACGTACCTTGCACAAAAGCAAGTAGCTTCTGCTCATCTAACTTTAGAGGGTCTACACATGCATTATATTCAGCAATCTGCAACACAGATATTGTTCAAAGAAAATTTAATAGCAAGGACATGTGTAAGATTCGTGCACCACAACATAGGAGAAAAGGGAAAAGAAAAGAAAATTCTACAACAATCAAGATCATATTCGCAGAACAAGCATGGAACGCTGGATTGTCCTAGTCAGCTCAAAAAACCCGGGCCTTGAAATGGATCCCAACTCCTAAGGGAGTTAAGAATTTCATACCAACTATAGGGCTAAATTACAATATTGTCAATGTATATCATTTATAAGATAACTGTTTTAAGAGCATTTATATAGTAGGCAAGGCATTTCAGAATATTGCAGCATAATCAACAAAAAACACTGATAGGTTCTCAAGGTTAGCCTTTGACATTGTTCTTAATAAACAAATTAAAATTCCTACTTTGTCAACAATTTGGGCTGTATAATGAAGGATATAATCAATTCCTTATTATTCCTCTTCTTTTTTTCGTTCTTGGTTCTTTATAGGCTCTTTTTTCTTTAAGCAAGTTCTTTAAATGCTGTCAAGATATAGCACAGCATTAGATAAGGTAAAAATTGAATCAGCAGCAGCATTGGAGAAAACGTGACCAGAATCAAGCACCCTACCATCTACAATATTTGAATGCCATCTACTGTACCACGATGTTACAATCAGCAACTTATTTACATGGAAACAAAATCAAATAGGTCAAACCTTAGGAAGCCAATTAAAAAAAATGACAGGTTCCAGTACAAACCCATTGAGCCAGTGGTAACATTGTGTCTTTGATTTTCACGCTATGCTTCCATTTTTTAGATCTACACCCAGTGTGCTTTTCCCATTCACTCGGTGCTTGTTTCCGTGACCCACATGAACTGCAGTGGCACTCAATTCTAGAAACATAGGGAAAGGGAAAAAAATCAATGACATCATTATACTAGATCGAGATTATATATATTAAAAAAGAGAGAGAGAGAATCCACCAAATATTTGTTTTAATCAAAATAAACTAGCACTGCCCTATAGACACAACTAAATTAGATTAGTTTAATCATATCTGGATTTGCACTTCAAACTAATTGTTCCAGTAATAATTTGCACCGGTCCTGTAACATATATAGCAACCCAAAAATGAAAGAGAGAGGAGTACATGATAACTTGTTTATCTTAACCCATAGTTTTTGCTTAGTTTACAGGGCTTACAAATGAAGTTTAGGAAAATATGTTCCTTCCATCCCATTGCAGATAACTGTCACCTTGTCAAGTGGTGCAGCCTGTCCACTGTTTTCTGTTGACCTGGTTTAAATGACATCATTAGAATTAAAATTTCCCAGGGACAAAATCCATAATAAATCTGTGATGTCAAATTTAAAAATCACATGAATTAGGAAAAACAAAGTGAGCAACCTACTTTACTGGAGGCTTCCTTCTCTCTAAATCTGGTTGCACAAATTTAAACTTTACTTTGCAGTCAGGACAATAATAATCAATATCCTCCATGTCCTTCAAACCATAGCAAACCAGTTAGCCTCCACTTTTGAATGAACACAAGCTAACATAAGAGATAAAAGAATGTATTAGATTTAGACTATACATGGTAGACACACCTTGAAAAGTTTGCTGGAAATGTTGTCACACTCAGCGTGCACCCATACATTACAGCCATCACAGCATACCTAATACATAAAAGTTTCAATGCCCAAAAATTTATTTGATTGTTTTACCAAGAGAACAGTACAAACCTAATTCAAATTACTACTGATAATCTTACCCAATTCCCTCCATCTGAATGATGCCAGGTCTTCTTGCATATGCCACAATACTGCTTTGATTTTCTTAACTGTAAGAAACATGCTTGTAATTATCACTTTGAAAAGGGTACTTATGCAAACAAAAGATAACAAAGAGAAGGTATTTCTCATGTACCTTAGCACAATGTTTACATAGAAGTTCAGTTTGAAATGTTGATCTCCTCCTTTTCTTCACAATTTTGCATGGCAAGATTAGATTGCAGCCATCACAGATTTTCATGTCTTTATAACATGCATCCTGAACAATTAATTCACAAGATGAGATTCTGATAACTGAACAACCAAGATACAATGAGGACCTTAAACTCAAAAGGTTTGCTTACAAAAACGAAGTCAAAACCCAAATGCTGTAAGAGAATTTCCAGGAGAAAAAAAAATATCTAGAGAACAAAGTTCCACCATATATACCAGTAACAGCTTTTTAGCGTAAAGATGTGCCAACAGAAAAACAATATGATTTTCTTCAATGCAGATAGCTAATAGACAGCTCAAAGGAAAAATTGAATGTGTTTTCTTACACTGACATCAGCCTGCTGCCAACAAACAGGCCACCAATTTAAAAAAAAAAAAAACACAGAGAGAGAGAGAAGCTTCAGACTTTCATTATATTGTATTATTTTGGTTTTAAGAAGAGGGCAGAGATTTCCTCAACACTTTGGAGGTTGTAAATCTTACAGCATATGAAAGGTAGAAGACAAAGGGAGCACGAAACTATCTATCAAGACATTTCTAATGTCTATGGTATCAGTATTTTAGAAGAGAAAATTAAATGATGAAATTGGTCCTTGTGCACTGTAATTTGACAGAGTTCAGTTATTTGTTGAAACAATTCCAGCTTGATAGTTTTCTCAGCAATTAAACACTGGCCCAGTCCTTTCCATTTTCACCAGTATTTTTTCAGTCTCGACTTTTAGCCACATTTTTAACAATAATTTCTATCCAAATATTTGTCCATTCTGGAGTGCTTACTGTTGAGGATTATACCCAGACTTATTTGGTTATTGAAGCAAGGATAAAACATGACAGAAAATTCTCTAAACAACGGATTTAATCTCCCAATGTTCATTAGCATTCAGAAATTATAAATCCCATCACAAACAGAGAATAAAACAAGAAGCTAGAACAAACTAAGAATAGCCAAACAAATGTACTACTGCATCAGAAAGCTCGACTATGGCAGACTATCAGAGGCTATAAGATTATATTTGTCTTGTACTACATAATTTCCCAGTGATGCATAAAGTCTCATCAACTAGAATCAGGAAGAAAGGTCAGAAAAAAGAGACTACTTAAACTTGCCTGTTGTTGATTGTAGAAGTCCTGATCCTGAATTGAACAGCTGGCTTCTTGGAATCGAGTGGGATGAGCTTCAGGATATGCTATTTCCACACAACTGCTGTCCATGCCTTGGAAACCACTTTCTGCTAAAATTGCCTCTTCTAGTGCCACCTGAAAGTCACTCAGCTTGCACTTGAACATTTGAGACTGCACCTGAAATCTGAAAAAAAAAAAAAGAATTCAAAAAAAAGTATCCTAACAATTTATAATAACACTAATTCAATATGATCATCTACACACCTTTCCATGAATTCTGCAAAGGGGAATACCATCCCCTGTTTCACCCATGCATAGTCCTGCACATATCCATTAATCAGTAACTTCAATCCACGCCCAAACTAAGTAATAAAACTCCTGTGAGAGAAACATGAGAAGAGGCAAGAGAAATATACCCTTTGCGTTCCATTTTTAGAGTAACCATAAAACATAATGCAAATAGCACCAGGAACACAACAACTGAGCACAGCATCAGGAGCTTGCAAAATGGGATCAATCACAATAGCAGGCCACCATGGGTATCTCTTCCCGCATTTGGCCCAAACTATATCACCCAAAGCAAAATCCTCTGGTTTATAAACGTCCTTTTTATGAGCTCTTTCTCTTCTCATTTTATTCAAGCCTGTATACCTATATTTTGGCACAAACTCCCCGTCTTCTATCAATAGATTACCCGAACTCAAAAACTCTGAAGTATTACAATTTCTATACTGAAAATCGTTACACCCTAACTGACCCGCTTCTCTATTTCCTTCCGCGGCGTAGAAGGGGTAGGAATTAGAGCTTACGAAATCGAATTTACTGTTATATCTATATTTCTCACTACAAAAATCCTTTCTATCTTGAAATTCATCATCCTCTATTCCCATATCAGTATCATCAATTCTACATTCCTCGCCTTTCCAAATATCCACAACCGAATCATTAAACCTCGAAGGAAGCATTTTCACTCGCCCTCGAGAAGATCTTGATATGGACTTTCGAGAGCTCACCGAACTCTGATTCTTCAATCTCTTCTTCGAATTAGACTGAACCTCGTTAGCCCAGTAAGATTCTTCGCTGCGATAAGTATATGAACCCCTCCTAAAATCATCAGATTCACTATATACACCCATTGAATTTGAATTGTATCCATTCAACTTTCGCTTCTTTGGAATCAATTCGTATTCAAAATTCTCCTCCTCGTCGAATTCGTTACAAGCCCCCTCTCTCGTATTGCCTCGCCGCATTTCGCCTTTCATAATTTTTTTTATTATCATCGTCTGATAATTCAACTCGAAACCCTAATTTCACATCCGACTCAAAAAAAATCGAATCGAATGTATCCAAATTAAACTATTTACACTTCAGTTTTGAATGAATGATCGCTCAATTCTATTTTACCGGCTTGAATGAAGCTCTAAACCCTAGAATAACCCTAACTGAGGTAATGAAGGGGTAGGAACCGAAAACATCAAACGTTTTGTCTCCTGTTTTGTTGGAAAGAGCAAAAGTTAAAAAAAAAAAAGAAGAAGAAGAAGAAGCAAAGCAAAGCAAAGAGAGGATTCGAAACAAAATTTGCGACTCTGAGTACTTAAATTTTGTGTGTGAGACAATAACAGTTGAATTTCTCGCTAAAAAAAGAATGGAATGAAGGGCCGGTGGAGGTGGCGGAGAGAAACTGAAGCTGTGTAGAGGACACGCTGTCGCGTGTCTAGTCGGATAACCGATGAGGAAGGAATTAGAACTGTATAATTATTATTATTATTATGATTATTATAGGGGGGTTATTATATTTAAACTTTTACCTTTATTATTGTTATTATACGTGTTATTTTATTTGATTTTAAAAAAAAAAAAAGGACTTTGTGACGGTGGGACCAGGTGGTAACGTATTTTGGCTTCAAATATTGGAGTTCCGAGCGAAAAGAAAGGAGGGAGACCGTGCAGATTTTTTTGTGGCGAGCGCGAAATGGAAAATTTGAGAAGGCGGAAATGATATGCTGCTGCTGCTGTGTAATAAGTGTGGGTTTGCTATTTCAATAGCTTTGCTTTTAAGTTTTAAGGTTAAAAACAAATTTAGTTGTGTTTTTTAAATAAATACATTTAAAAAATATATATTTAATTAAAATTTTTATGAAATAGGTTTTTTCAAAATAGATATTCATAAATAAAAAATATATTATTGTAATTTTTACAAAATCAAAATTTAAAACGTATATATACATGTGACTTGGTGTTAGAAAAAAAACCTATTTAACCATCTAAGTGAATTTTTCTACGTAATTAGGTATAAAAACATAAGTTACAATAATACAAGACCATATCTAAAATTACTAATTCTCTTCGAGATTACGAATCAAATTTCAATTCATAGTTGTTGATGGATGGGTCAAGAAATTCAAAATCTAATTGGACCAGGTTATTAATTATACCAATTAATCTTATTAGAGATTACAAATTAAATTTTAGTATATAGTTGTTGCTTGTTCGATGTATGGATTAAAAAGAAGTTCAAGATTAAAACCTAACTTGAACCGAGTTATTAATTAAACCAACTAAACCTCTTTTAGTTACATGATCAATCCTAATTCAAACATAGCCTGTAATCTTCTTCGAGATTGCAAATCAAATTTCAGTCCATGTTTGTTGCATGGCCGATGGATGTGTCAAGAAACTCGGGATTAAAACCTGGCTTAGATAGAATTGTTTAATTATTTTACCGTTTTTAATGTTAAAATTTTATTATAAATTATTTTTTAATAATTTTTTTTGTTACATGAAACATTGCAATGGTTAAAAAAAATTGTAGATAAATAAAAAATTAATATAAAAAACTCAAGTAATTTCTAGTTATTGTTTTTGGATATAAGAGACAAGGATAATTAAGATAAATAAAACAAGAAAGAACACGGTAAATACATATAATTGTGTTTGGTAAAGCTATATAAAATATAGTAATTGTCTTTGTATCATGTTTTGGTTGATTGTGGACAAAACAAAACAAAACAAAATATAAAAAGTATATTTTTGTCACTGCTAAACTTACATGTTTGAAAAATAATTAGTTTTTTTATTTATTTTAGTTTATAATGAGTGTTAAAATTAATAATAATATATGAGTATCATAAAGTATGATAAGATATGTATGGATTTGTATTATCCATCAATTTATGGTATTTATTTCGTCAATGATGACAACATAAGTAACAATGATGATGTCGTCAATAGTGTCCTTACCGACAACTTAAAAGTTTAGTGCAAATAGGACATGAAATGTATTCAATAAATTTGTTTTTCTGATTAATTTAAGCTATAATGATCATTTTAATTACAAGTTTACTGTTATCACAAATATAAATTTATTTAACGGTTATATCGATACAACCCATGCTGATGAATCAAATTTAAGGTAAAGTTCATTACTCTAAAAGCCACTTAAAGAGAAATTATTGGTCAATTGATGTTTCTTGTGCAAAAATTATCATGAAGGGGTTAAAGTTGATATCTAAAACTGCTATACACCTGAAACAAATAAAGAAAAGAAGCTGGAGAGTCTTAATTAGACATTTATGAGATTGAGGGGATAATATCATAAACCCGAGCACGAGTTAATTTTTAACCCAATAAGGCTAATGCCAAAGAATTTTTACAATAAATCATTTATTTTCTTGGTTTTTTTTATTCATGTATAGTTTAAGAAAATATTTTTCTCTATCATGTCTTTATTTTTCTATGTAGTTTATAAATTTTATTTTCTCTTATCCAATTTAAGCATGGAATTAATATGAATATGGTTAATTAGTTTGTATTCGAGGAAACTACTTAAAAATAAATATCTAGTAATAAAATTTTAAATTATAATTTTTATATAATCCCTCGTTAATAAAATTATGTCATTTTTTTATGTTCTTTATCTTTCTTGTGCTGTTTTAGTTTACATATGTTTCTTGCTTAATAAATAACGTGACAAGACGTGAGTATTGTCGATTTCAACCCTAAATTTCATCCAAACCTAATATGTGGAACTTTCATATTTTTTTGTACAATGCACATATATTTTAATGTTGACGTTACACACACATATTAAATGTCAAAATTACATATTAATTGACTGCACAATAAATGTCACACACACATATATACATGGAGAAATGCTATTTCTACACATCACACACACACACACACACACACAAAAAAGACTAAAACATGGAGAAAGTACAGAGGAACGAATTATTTTATCTACACTCGCCCCTTATTCCTCTTTAAAAACAGATGATGATGCAAGAAAATTGAGCTAATTCAAACCTTAAAACACCTTGCCTTAACTTTTTTATGATTTGCTAAGAAGAACAAGAATCAACTGCCTTCTCTATGACTTCACTAATATATATTTAATTATGATAAATTACTCTTGGATAATTAATACTTGATTACACTGTATAAAAATTAAATACACTAGTTTACAAGTAAATTGATTGTATATTAAATATATTAAAATATAAATGGATTGTTAAAATAACATCTGTCTATAAAACGCACACTAGAAAGAAAGAAAAAACTATATTTACGTTATTCAAAATGACATATTAACCATTTAACTCTTTCATTTAGCATTTTTATCTTATTTTTTTAAAATAGTTTATTCTTTTAGAGGTGCTTTTAGGTTCATATAACCTCTAAATTAGTGTGTAATATTATGGTAATGGTTATTTTTTGAAGTGGTTTTTAATTTAAAAAATGTTAATATTATATTATTTTTATTTTTAAAAAATAATTTTAAATATTAATAATTTAAAAACATTAAAAAATTAATTTAAAATAAAATAAAATTATTTTTTTTAAAAGCCGGCCACTCCGCCTAAACAAACACAACCTTGAGTTTCCTGAGCCTAATCATAAATCGAACAAGACCCGACCCGCATTTCCTCAATAAAGTAAACTCCTTTCAACGCCGCCTTCATAATAAACGAACTCCTCCGCAAGCTTCTCCAACCTACTATCCTCTTCCCCCGCCTTCCACTCCTCCAATCTCTTCCCGCATTTTGCACGAATCATCCCCTTCCACTCATATACCGACACGCTTCAGAATACTCGTTTTCTTTTGAACCGCTTTTGTTGCATCCCCCCGGAGTAGTGACCCGAACTCATCGAGCAGACGGAGAGGTACATGGACGGTGGATTCAGAGATCGTGGTGATTGACTTGTAGCACCCACCCCGCCTGCCCTGTGAAGGTTCTTCAGTAATCGACCACCAGAAATACGCCCTTAGAAACTCCACAAAAAGGATCGGTTTCGGTATCTCTTTTTTATGTCTTGAAAGCTAAAACCCATTTTTTTGGTCATGTATTAATCAGAATTTAATTTCAATAGTTTTAAATTATTTGAAATACTGTGTGAATCCAGATGGAAATGATGGCAATATAAAGTAAAAGGTCTGAGCAGAGTGAGACAACGGTGGTAGTAATGGATACCAAAGTCTGGGGATGAGAAAAAAGGAGAGGGCCTCTGTCCTTGCTCTGAGATATTGCATCGCGACAGCGCAACCTCTCCTACAACAAATTTACTGCTCTCAAAGCATGAGTGCTGCGATGGGTTGAAAGAAAAGGCGTGGGCTGCATTCTAGCATTGAATGCTAACCTAGACTTCTCCCGACATTTT
>Ga0307515_10007833_pt1 | contig 21010 bp, 20 predicted proteins | sample 17_EM_MG_FD_194513 | JGI IMG/M metagenome (GOLD analysis project Ga0307515, IMG submission 194513) | Populus trichocarpa ectomycorrhiza microbial communities from riparian zone in the Pacific Northwest, United States - 17_EM | ecosystem: Host-associated > Plants > Roots > Unclassified | place...
AGAGCACTTTGCTTAGCTCCAGGGGGGTCTGGGAGCGTCTGGAAGTACTTAGAAGCACTGGTGAGGTCGCCCGGAGTGTCTGGGAGGATTGCGTGTGGCTTCCGGACAGAATTACATTTTGCTGATGTGGAGGCCGTGATCGTGCAAGTTTGGAGATGCACCCGGAGGCCGTGATCGAGTGAGTTATGAGATGTATCTGGAGGCCGTGATCGAGCGAGTTTGGAGATATGCACTTGGAGGCCGTAATCGAGCGAGTTTGGAGATACAATTGGAGGCCGTGTTCGAGCGAGTTTGGAGATAGACCTGGAGGCCGTGATCGAGCGAGTTGGGAGATGCACCTGCAGGCTGTGATCGAGCAAGTTTGGACATATACACTTGGAGGCTGTAATCGAGCGAGTTTGGAGATACAATTGGAGGCCGTGATCGAGCGGGATTGGACATGCACTTGGAGGCCATTATCGAGCGAGATTGGAGGAGTACTTGGAGGCGGTGAGTCTGGAGGCAGTAGTTTGGGAGGGAGGCGTGACGGAAGCTGTGACTCTATGAATTGGTTAACTCATAATTGTGGGAATGTAGTGAATCGAGTACAACATGGTCTGCCGAGAGATGAGAGACTGGCTGGGAGCGGGAGACAGTCGATCTTGGGATGATGCAGTACTCAGTGTATGCAGTACTTTGTGTATGCTGTACTGGGTGAATGCTGTACCGGGTGTATCCTGTACTCTGTGTATGCTGTACTCAGTGTTCACTCTTGATCATGGCATGGAGTGATAGAACGGGATGACTTAACTTCGTGTTCTTAGGTGATGGTAGAGTTAAGGACGAGAAAGAGAGACTTGAGAGCAGATGGGAAATCATCATGAGACACTGGGACTTAAGAGAATGCTGTGTGCAAGTCAATTTACCATTCCTGATACGGCAGCTACAAGTCCTGATCCGGTGGGTAATTACACCGATACGTGGTCTTCCACATCTAATCTCGCATGTCGTACCCCTTATTTCTTATATCCGCTCGTATCCTCTATATTGTTCCCATCTTCCTCCTCCATCTCTCTTTCTCGTCCACACCTCTACCATCATCGCAACAACAGAAAGTTAAGTCATCCCTCTTTATATCTCCATGCCTTGATCCTGAGTTAACACCGAGTACAGCATATGCCGAGTACAGCAAACACCAAGTACAGCATACACTGAGTACAGCATCCACCCAAGATTGTTTGTCTTCCCTTCATTCTCATGATTACAAGTTGACCCCTGATTGTAGCATCAGCTTCCGGCATGCCTCCCTACATCATCGACCGCCATCAGCCAGCCGTCCATGAGGGCTCAAAGGTGAAGTCACAATGTCACATTCCCACGGTTACGAGCTAACTAACTGATGAATAGAGTCTCAGCACCCGGCGCGCCTTACACCGACCACCTCCAAGTACTCGTCCAAAGTCACTCGACCACGGCCTGCAGTGCATCTCCAAACTCACTCAAGCACGGCCTCCAATTGTATCTCCAAACTCGCTTGATTACGGCCTCCAAGTGCATCTCCAAACTGGCTCGATCATGGCCTCCAGGTGCATCTCCAAATTCGCTCGATCACGGCCTCCAATTGTATCTCCAAACTCGCATGATCACAGCCTCTAAGTTCTCACGATCATGGCCTCCAAGTGTATATCTCCAAACTCGCTCGATCACGGCCTCCAGGTGCATCTCCAAACTCACTCCATCACGGCCTCTGGGTGCGGCTCCAAACTCGCTCGATCACGGCCTCCAATTGTATCTCCAAATACGCTCGATCACCGCCTCCAAGTGCATCTCCAAACTTGCTTGATCATGGCCTCGGAGTGTATCACTGAGTTCACTCGGTCGTCATTTTCAGGCGCACCTCGAATTGCTCTCAATCACCGCCTGCATCTAGTCCAGATATACCGTGTGTAGATGGGTAGCTATATAGATACATAGATACATAGATACATAGCTGAGAATACAAACTGAATACACGAGTTTTAAAAATCGTTGAACGATAAGTAGTAGCTATGATTTCCAGGCGCAACCGCTGTGATACCAAAGAAGATGTTGTTTTTCCCAGCCTGCTGTACTGTGATTCGAGGTGCTCCTAGACTTGTCGTCGGTGCTCCCCGACCCGTCGCCGGCGCTCCCAGCCACTTCCAGGTGCACCCAAAGTTCTCTCCGGCGCTCTGAGGTGTTCCCAAACTTATCACACTCACTCCTGTACCAGTCATCAGAGATCCCAGTTACTCTGCAGGCCAGCCGGAATGCGCTCCTAGGGTCTGATACTCTCCTGAAATTGACGCATCTAAGTTTACACTCCACATCCTCTCAGACACTCCTGGAGTCTTCCAGTGACTAAAATACATTTTGCTGATGTAGGCTGGTACGATGTTTTGTTAAGTCATGATCCTTGACCGGTGGGTCCATCCTGAGGAGACAACGAGGTTAACACAAGGAGCTCAAAAGGAAGCAATCACTGTTGCTGCTCGACTAATAAGGCCTCATATTGAATGAAGTGCAGGTCGTACAAACACTGCATCTTCAGTGTAACATGCCTAGTCGTGCTATCCTTCCAACCAGATATAATTCTTGTTGGGTTCCTGGAGATATTATGCCGTATCCCTTCTATGACCTTTACAGTCATGAACTGAACACAGAAGAGCTTCTATCCAAGATCCTACTATACAAATTGGAGCATATAACAAAGAAATGAGGGAAGTGTGTAATTGTGATTTCTTTTTCTCAGTCGGGTTTCATGGTATCAAAGGCGAAGTGAATCACCACAGTTCGTGACAACTAAGATGGATATAAGAGGCCTTCATTCCGCTGAAGGTCACTGCTACCCTCAGTATTCTCAACCATACTCCGCTTCATTGTAAATCACCAATTGAATTGATTATTTGATTATTACCATCATTTGTTCACATACGATGTCGACGAATGGATAGTGTTAGCAACGGGTCTGGGTAACCCGCCAGCGGACCGGGTTGTGACTGGCGGTTCGGTTGGGTTCAGTTCCAGACCCGCCCAAAAACCCTACCCGCATTGTCTTGGCGGGGTTGTTACCCGGACCGGACATAAACCCACGGTTTTAGGCCAGGATTATTAAACAGCAAAGCCTCATTTTCGTGAACTCAGAACTTTGGCTCCAATTAAGTATTCGAGTTGTGATCGTATCACAATATGACATATAGATAAAAGATGCAATTTTAGATCCTTTTTCGCCTCCTATTCTCCAATGTGCGATACGATCACTATTCGTTGTGTCGATTCGAAAAACGCCTAATTTTCGGCGTTATTTCACAGTAACTCAACGAATGGTGATCGCATCTTATATTGGAGAAAGGGAGGTGAAAGAGCATCTGAAACTGCATCATTTACATATATATCATATTGTGATACGATCACAACTCAAATATTCAATTGGAGCCAAAGCGCTGAGTTTGTGAAAATGTGGAACCGGCCAAAAAACTGCGGGTTCCATGCGGTTTGGTTTGTTGATGGGGTAAAACCCATTGGAATGGTTCCAGTTCGGTTCCAACCCGGACCCGGAACCGACCCGGCAATTTGGAACTGTTGCTAACACTTCAAATGGATCTCGGCCGAAGACAACCAATATAGCTTCAACAGGTGGGCTGTTGGGGTCACAACAATGCCCAGATGACAATGTGGGAGCATCAGATGATAATGCTGGAAATACACAGAGCAAAGACACTCAATTCAGGCAACCCCATCAGCAAATTGTAATTCGGTCCGGAAGCCACACTCAATCCTCCCACACCCTCCGGGCGACCTTACCACTGCTTCTAAGTACTTTGAGACGCTCCCAGACCCTCATGGAGCTAAGCTAAGTGCTCTCAGACTCTGCAAGAGCATTCTCAGGTGCTCCATCTAGGATAGTCAAATTTTGGAGCTCCTGAGACCTCTGCGCAGATCTATGGGAGACTTCCAGAGAAACTGTGACCGCTGCGCAGCTCTGTGGGATACTTCGAGAGCAGCCGAGACCGCTGCGCAGCTCTGTGGAAGACAATCTTGATGCAGTATTCTCAGAGCAGTGGTGCTTACATAACCACAAGGCATTTCGTCTTATCATATTTGTCTTTGTTACAGTCACAAGATTCGCTACATAATAATATGGCATGGATTATTTCAGTCTCTCTCTATATATACATACGGTCAATCTGGCCACAGATAGTACTTGAGCATAATCGGAGGAGCACCAGGCCACGCCCATTGATAGAACTTTTAGAGCTGCACCATTTGGAGGCCGTTGAGGTGAAACCATGGAGCTAGAAGGCAGAGAGCCCACCATCAACACTCAGCCACACCTCTCGCGACATCCAAACGGAATTCATGAAAAAGAGCGGTTCTGGTTCGAGGAGCTTTGGAATCGGGTGAGAAGATATGATTGTACCCGGCATTGAGGATCCCACGCAATTGCGTGGATCCACGATATCGCGGACAGAGCGAGTGAGACCAAATGTTGGGAAAGATAGAGTGTGTATTTTCATTGTAAGATAAGATGAGATGGAAATGAGATGATGTCTATCTACTCTGGGGTCTGAAGAATATATACTCCCCGTCACTCTTTCCACCTCCGTTACCCCTGTATCTCCGTACACCTGCCGTCGCTCCTTGAAGATGTACTTGGAGGCTGTGATCGAGCGAGTTTGGATATGCACTTGGAGGTCATAGTCGAGCGAGTTTGGAGATACACTTTATCAAGCGAGTTTGGAGGCCGTAATCGAGCGAGTTTGGAGATACAATTGTTGAACCTAGTTTGGAGGCCGTAATCAAGCGAGTTTGGAGATACACTTGATCGAGTGAGTTTGGAGGCCGTAATCAAGCGAGTTTGGAGATACAATTGACCGAGAGAGTTTGGAGGCCGCAATTGAGCGAGTTTGGATATACACTTGATTGAGCGAGTTTGGAGGCCATAATTGAGCGGGTTTTGAGATGTACTTGGAGGCCGTAATTGAGCGAGTTTGGAGATACACTTGATTGAGCGAGTTTGGAGGCCATAATCAAGCGGGTTTGGAGATGTACTTGGAGGCCATAATCGAGTGAGTTTGGAGATACAATTGATTGAGCGAGTTTGGAGGCCGTAATCGAGTGGGTTTGGAGAGGTACTTGGAGGCCGTAATGGAGCGAGTTTGGAGATACACTTGATTGAGCGAGTTTGGAGGCCGTAATCGAGCGGGTTTCGAGATGTACTTGGAGGCCATGATCGAGCGAGTTTGGAGATACACTTGAGCGAGCGAGTTTGGAGGCCGTAATCGAGCGAGTTTAGAGATACACTTGGAGATGTAATCGAGCCAACTTGGAGGCTGTAATCGAGCGAGTTTAGAGATACTCTTGGAGACTATGATGGAGCAAGTTTAGGGATGCACTTGGAGGCCGTGATCAAGCGAGATTGGAGGAGTACTTGGAGGCTGTTAATCTGGAGGCGGTAGTTCGGGAGGGAGGCGCGACGGGAGTAGAGTCTCTATTCATTGGTTAACATGTGATTGTGGGAATGTAGAGAATTGAGCACAATATGGTCTGCTGAGAGATGAGAGACTGGCTGGGAGCGGGAGACAGTCGATCTTGGGATGATGCAGTACGCGGTGTATGCAGTACTCAGTGTATGCTGTACTTGGTGTATGGTGTACTTGGTGAATTCTGTACTCGGTGTATGCTGTACTCGGTGTTAACTCTTGATCATGGCATGGAGAGATAGAGAGCGATGACTCAACTTCGTGTTCTTACGTGATGGTAGACTTGAGGACAACAAAGAGAGTGATGAGAGGAGATGGGGTAAATCACCATGTGAAACTGGGACTTAAGAGAACTTTGCGCGTGAGTCAATTTACCATCCCCAATACAACAGGTACGAGTCCCAATCGGGCGTGTAATTACACCGATTCGAGGTCCTCCAAACCCAATCAGGCAAGTCGTACCCCTGATTTCTCATATCCGCTCGTATCCTCCACATCATTTTCATCTTCATCCCCCATCTCTCTCTTTCCTGTCCACAACTCAAACATCATCACAGAACACAAAGTTAAGTTATCCCTCTCTATCTCTCCATGTCATGATCATGAGTTGACACCGAGTACAGCATACACCGAGTACAGCATACACTGAGTACAGCATACACCGAGCACAGCATACACCGAGTACCCAAGATTGTTTGTCTTCCCTTCATTCTCATGATTACGAGTCGACCCCTCAATGTAACTTCAGCTTCCGGCGTGCCTCCCTACACGATCGACCGCCATCAGCCAGCTCTCCATGAGCGCTCAAAGGTAAAGTCTCCTTGTTACATTCCCACAGTTGCGAGTTAACTAACTGATGAATAGAGTCTCAGCATCCGGTGCGCTGTCCATCAATCGCCTCTAAGTACTCGTCCAAACTCGCTCGATTATGGCCTCCAAGTTTGCTCGATCACGGCCTCCAAGTGTATCTCCAAACTCACTCGATTACGGCCTCCAAGTGCATCTCCAAACTCGCTTGATTATGGCCTCCAAACTCGCTCGATCACGGCCTCCAAGAGTATCTCCAAACTCGGTCGATTACATCCTCCAAGTACATCTCCAAACTCGCTCGATTACGGCCTCCAAGTGTATCTCCAAACTCGCTCGACTACGGCCTGCAAGTTCACACGATCACGGCCTCCAAGTGCATCTCTAAACTCGCTCGATCACAGTCTCCAGGTGTATCTCTAACCTCGCATGATTACGACCTCCAAGTTCGCACGATCACGGCCTCCAAGAGGATTTCCAAACTTCCTCGATCACGCCCTCGGAGTGTATCTCTGAGTTCACTCGATCGTCATTTTTCGGCGCACCTCGAATTTCTCTCAAGCGCCGCCTGCAGCCAGTCCAGATATACCGTGTGTAGATCGGTAGCTCTATAGATAGATAGATGACAATACAAAATGAATACAAGAGTTTTAACAATCGTTGAATGATAAGTCGTAGCTATGATTTCCAGGCGAATCAGCAGCGTTCCCCAAGCAGAAGTTGTATTTCCCAGACTGTTCTACTGTGATTCGAGGTGCTCACAGGCTTGTCGTCGGCGCTCCCAGGTGCTCTCAGGCTTGTCGTCGGCGCTCCCAGACTTGTCACCGGCGCTCCCAGGTGCTCTCAGGTTTGTCGTCGGCACTCCGAGACTTGTTGCCGACGCTCCAAGGTGCTCCCATGTGCACCCAATATTCTCTCCAGCACTCCGAGGTGTTCCCAAACCTATCAAGATCACTCCTGCAGCAGTCATCAGAGATCCCAGTTACTCTGAAGGCCGGCCGGAATGCCCTCCTAGGGTCCGATACTCTCCTGAAATTGACGCATCTCAGTTTATACTCCACATTCTCTCAGACACTCCTGGAGTCTTCCAATGACTAAAATACATTTTGCTGATGCCGCGAATCAATATCATCCACCACCACCACCACCACCACCACCTGGGTATAGTTACCCGCCATCACAGCCACCATTTCCAGGTGCTTCCCAGTTCTACCACCAGGCTGCATTCAACATGACACCAAGCTCACAACCAAGCTCTGGTGAAACTCAGAGATATCCGAGTTATGGGCCACCGTGGCAACGATACGATTTCCCCCAAGGAGGATATGGTGGACCTCAAATGTTTCCCCTTCAGCGATTCACGGGACATGGGCCGTGATCTCCAGGCGCACGTCGAGTGCCTACAGCACCGCCTGCAGACAATCCAGTCATTCGGCCGACCTCTTCCGCTTCCACTGCTCCAGGACAACTTCCCGGCGCACCTGGTAGACCCCCCATCAGCCTCCCAACAAAACCATTGTAGCCGGCTGTGGAACTGCAGAGGACAGATGTTGCCGGGATTGCCAATTTGCCCCCATTGCCAGAGACTTCCCATGATGAGTACGATGCAGATTATGAGAGCGACGATCCATCGGACTTGGGTGGGGCCAAAGGCAAAGCCCCAATCAGCTTGAAGCAAAAGGGATTCTCCTTGAAGCAATTTGCCAAAAGGATGGGGCAGCTTAACTTTAGTATGTTCAACAAGTGGAAGAAAGAATGGGTGGCAGGGTTTCTTGAGAGGAAGCATCGGTCCATTATCCAGGGACAAAACCGTCCGAAACAGCTGCGAAAAGGACCCCAGCACTGGGAGACAGCTGTTGAATAGTTGTTGGAGACTTTCAAGACCTGGCTGCCCTTGGAAAATGTCGATAATGCTGAATGGATTCGGCGTCAGTGGGTGGAGATGTTTTTGAAGAAATATGCAAGCGAGGTTCGGGAGGTGAGGAAGAAGAGAAGGCGAGGCAACAAGCGTCCGGCGACGGATTTGGGTGAGCGTGTGGGTAAAAACCCGAGAGATAACCTCCCAGAGTTTCCAAATACAACTTTCATGGTTATGATTCGTCGGGAGCTGAACGGCAACAATGCCCAGACATCCAGCATGCAACTCCAAGCTTAATACACAGATGTGAGGCACTTGGAGGAGCTGATTGATTTCATCGAATGAAATTGTAGTTCGAAAGAACCATACTGTCTGACTGCGATATTCAAATGCAACTTGACGCAGGACGAATTGGACAAAGAGTATATGGGATTATACACACTGGGGCAAATGATGAATGACCCTCTATATGGTCAGATATCATACAACAGTTCCCTTTCAAATGCCTTCAAGTTGAAACTGGGACATGATGTGAAACAATTTTTGGTAGAAATGAAGGCAGCCACAGGGAAGGATATTGCAGAGCACGTAATTAGACCGGTGAAGGTAATTCCCACTAGCCTTCTTCCGGTTAGTTATGCGCCACTGGTAATCCGTATACTTAGACTTGGGATGGAGCCGATGAAAATGAAAGAGTGGTGGATGCGGAGGCAGGTGGGAAAGAGACTGATAGTAGTATCAATGTAAGTTCTGAGTGAGTGAATAGAATTGGTTATATTCCACATACTTGTTGGGTCCAAATGCTTGTCTGTGAAATACCTAACATCGCGGTGGATTTCAGGAGCACCGGAGTATGAGCCCATCAGCCCAACTTACATCGGAGCAACTGAAAGAGATTATTGAGGACGAAAAGAAGACCAACCAAGGTGCAAGAGAGGTTCAGGAGAAAGTGGATGGTGAGCAGGACCTTGATCCAGAAAATATGAGTTCAGTATTGAATACAGTTCTCAACACAATCAACAACAAATTTGAACATGAGGGTCTTGAGGAGGGGTTCAGGCTGCTGAATGCTCATCTGATTTGTCAATCAATAGATGACCGGGTTGCATGCCACAAGTATTCAATTCCAGGCCTGCCCGGAATGAAGATTCTGGCGCACCAGGTTTGAGCGATCTGGTTCATTGTGAGGAGGTGGGTTTGGTATGCTGATATGCCAGGAGCACTGGTGGCGGATGAAATGGGACTCGGAAAGACTTTCACCTTGGTGGCAGCAGCAATGATTTGCAAACTGCTGACTGAGAAAGTTGTAATGGGATTACCGCTGTTGATTTTGGAGGGGAATACCTTGGACGAGTGGGTGAATATGGTACAAAACGACTGTCCCGGGATCATCTGTGAAGGACGGGAATGGTACCCACTGCCGAGACATAATTTGGTGCCCCACTGCCTCATGGAAATCCAGAAAACTCCACCGCAGGGGCATCCAGCGCTAACATCCACCCTTGATCCAATCCTGGTAGTGACAATGCCCAGAGTTGCAGAGACGTTCAAGAGTGTCATCAACGAGATGACATTTGCAACAGATTTCAAACTTATTAACTTGTTGCACGCGGAAAATGTGAATCTTACCCGCGAGGATCTGAACACCAGTCTTGACGAGCCAGAAAACAGATGGAGTATCCACCTTTTGTTGTACGATACCTTAATATCCAGAGCGAAACCATCAAGCAATGGCCAACTCTCACACTGTTCATGGTGTGTTGGGATATTTGATGAGTCTCATCGGTACAAGACGAAAAATAGTGTGGGCTGGCGAATTGCAATGAATGCGAGAATTGGATTCAAACTTCAAGTCACTGCAACACCGGGTCTCCATTCACTCTATGACTGGTGTTTTCAGACGATGTGGCTGTTTTCAGGTGTGCCTGAATACCCAGAGGATGATACTGGGATGGAAAAGCACGGCGCCGAGGTGCTGTATTCCGCAGTGAAGAGTTCGATGCATGCTATCCGGACTAAAGACGAAGACGCTAAACAGGATGCAGCTTACCGGATGATCGACATTGCAAAGCCCTGGACGATCAGGAGGTGGTCAGAATCGAAACTTGCAAATGGGAAACCACTTGCTCGGATACCGAAGGAGAATGCACACCTTGTTGATCCCGAATTGACTGAAGACGAGCAAGCGAAACTGAAGACCGTTGTGGAGAGATACACTTCACAGGGTACTTCAGGAGGGTGGAGGGTTCATAGATGGTAGCTGGCATGCTTCTCATTGGTATTGGGAGACACGAGGATCAGAATGACGTTTCTGGACAATGGTACGATGAATGGCCACTCGACACTTGGGTGGATTCTCCAATCTTCTGATGGCTGAGATACACACTGCTGCCAATGCTTGTCAAGGAACCTGCGGAGTATCCCGAGGCTGATGAAGACAAAGCATCAAATGCGGCGCTTTTCCTTGAGCCTGAAAGTAATGAAAGTGCCTTGCCTTGTGCACCTCCTCCTCAAAAGGTGGTGCTATTCTGTCCGCTGCCAGGCCAAGTTTGTCATTTGAAGTGGTGGCTCACAAAGTTGTTCGCTGATCATGTGGATACTTTCTACATGTATGCGGAAATGGGCAACGATGAGTGCACCGAAATGCAGCTCAAATTCCAAGATTCGCCAAATCCCTCTGTGTTCGTAACTTCGCCAAATCCCTCTGTGTTCGTAACTACACCCAAAGTGGGTGGGCCTGGCCGAAATCTCACAGCAGCAAACCATGCGGTAATAACTCAGAAGTTCTGGGTATCGAATGAGCAGCGCCAGGCATTTGCAAGGGTTGTCCGACTGGGGCAAAACAGAGTTCCACACACCTGGCTATTGAACACTGCACCCGGTGGTTATGATAACAGAGTGAGTGATCTCCACCGGCTCTCTGGAGGGGCTCAAATGAAAGTCCTGCATGGCCTGATGAGCCGACCAAACATCACGACTCCAATGATATACCAAATTCTGGAGTGTCGCTAAGACCATACGAAGCTGCATATAGAGTAAGGAGATTTCGTGCCGTCAGATGGTGAGGACGATAGATAATCATCTGGGCAGTGTAAACATGGTACGCCTCTTTAAACATTCTACCAACACAATCTCACCAACTGATGCAAGAGTGGCAAATGGTATGGAGAATAAGGCGCTCGTGGGGAGTATTGGTTAGAGCTCGATTCCATTTCGTGTTAGTTGATTATAGAGATGAATATGAGATGAAGTCAATGATCAACAGATATCTGGTAAACGGTAACATAGCTTCATTTGGATGCTCCAATTTGTGATGAGGAGCAGGTGCGCCAGTTTAATGGCCGACTAGGCCAAATTCTGCACTGCCATACATTTCTCTTTGTGTCAATTTGACGAAGCTGTAGTCGCATATCATCTTCATCGTAGATTGTCCGTGTGGAAGTGTCATACCGAATCCTGCGAACGGGATTCCAGTTATCAGGTGTGCCTGGACCTCCATGTGTGATTCGAATGATTTGTTTCTAGTCGATTGCAGGCGCACAGGACACTAGAATTGCGAAAGAATTCGCGATATTCACTGCATCAACATTGCTGAATAATTTGCAGTCAATTGCACATGAGTATTGCTATCAACATCTCAACTCTCCTGAGACTGATCCATCACAGTATATCTCTAATCATCCAGGGATAGAAAGACTGACTAAGCAGTATCCAGTTGATGTATCGTATCCTAAGACACGGATCGCATAGTCCAGGCTTACTGAAAGAATCCAGCTCTGTATATCCTCGCTCAGGAACGAAGTTCAGGAACACCTGAGATCCACTCTCCTGTCGAGTGTGATGGTCTCAGATTTGACATCGCATGCATATTCTATTCAACGGCTAATTCCGACATGCAGGCACTCATTATTCATATATGATCCCACTCCAGGCATACCTCTAAACCGTGAACACCCACTTTGCATTACCTTTGAATCTGTCGCTGCAAGCACACAGAGTGTCATCTGTCAGACACTAAACTTTTAGGTGCAGGTGCGGCACATCCCGCTTGAACCCAGCTAATATCTGAAGCTATGCTTGATCGGTATGTGAAGGCCGCCGCTTAAATGTCATAACTATCATGCTCCGTGTAAACCTATCCTTCGGAGGAAGGTGTCCACCACACCCTTACCGTACATGCACTGCCCTGGCCGATAAGTACCCACACTTGACTGAATCTTTACTAAGAAGTGTGTTTGGACCCTACATTTCCAAGATCCTAAAATAGAGTCTGTCGTTTGGGCTCCATAATCGAGCTGCAGCTTGAGAGAGTGAACCTCAAAAGACAGCTTCTGCTCAGCGATTCTGCAGATGACCGGGAACTCCTGCTCACTTGTATACTACCACCCTTCCTCGAATAGGCTTAAATTCACAGCGCTTCTAATGCAGACTTAACTACATTTTGACTAACATGTATGTTTGGGCCGCCAAAAACCATATGGTAGAATAGATTATGCGAACCGATTTCCATCAAGAGAGCTCGAAGATATAGAATCTGAATGCCAGTCTCTGCTCAGCAGCTCAATCGGTGACCGGCAAGCTCCCGCCCACCGCATATCTTGAACGGCTGAAGTTCGTGACAAATGATAATCAGATGATATCTGATTTCCGCCAAAATCCAATCCCAAGTGTGCATGAAGAACAAATTGTGATGAAAGCTCGAGTAATGAAAAGGCAGTTCCTGAGAGTACAAGTTAACTGTCAACATAAGGCGAGCCTGCAATCGCAGCTATTAGATTGTATCCTGTGTGCCAATTCAACGCTAGCTGCACCTCAATTGGTCGGAACTGCATGCTGTTATTCGTCTTTCCTCTGTCAGATGAAGCCTCATGACGCATTCTTATTGTTCTTATGCACTGCTTTGAACACCAATATTTATGTTAACTGAACATTGTAGCATTGAGACTCATAATGTTTGTGATTAAATGATGGGGTGTTTACATGATAGTATGCGCAACATCTTGATGTGAGTGACAATTGATGACCCATTTGCTAGCAATCTTGGCATTGACCAGAACTAGAATCGAATAAATTACCCCTGAGTCTTCACCGTACCTTCACCGTTCTTTCTCTAGGGTGAATCTCTCCTTGGTAAACCCAAATTCTCCGTCCTCTCATACACTGACGCATTCATATTGTAACTTCAGCAGACTCAGACCGCTGAAAGTGATGTTCTGCGCCCGATATTGCCTAATCAACCGTTAACTTTGCTGCAAAATCCTAAAACAACAGAATATCATCAAAACAGGGTGTCCATCCGACTGGTATACTGCATTCGGAGATTCATATGTATCCACTATCGGCAACAAACTCAGTTTAAACCCATGCAACTTCAACTGTTGCCACTCACGAAGATCCCAACTCTATCCTCCGTCCAAGTCCTGCAAGATTCTTCAACATTCTGACAATTCTGTGCCACACAGTTACCAATCATATGCTCGAACTAGAGGCATAATGAACTACCTTCGGTGGAGTTATATGCAGGGGCGATCATGATCAACACATTTCTCAGTATTCCACCTACGTCTAGTGTTAGCAACGGTTTGGGACCGGTGCATCGGCTCCAGGTACGGGTCGGAACCGACCCTTTTCAAAATTGGTGGTCTGGGTCGTCAATACACCCGAACCGTGAATTCGGGTACGGTTCGATGGACATCTCACAACCCGTCTGAATTGGGTGGGTTGTCAACCGGTTGTCCAGCGGGTCCATCTGTAGATTCATATAATGCTCTTGTTTTTACTGTATAATAGTAGTATCTTATCAAAATCGCATTTTCAACATCCAAAAATGACTTTTTGCATGTTTTGCACATTGCAATAATGATTTTTTTGGAATCAGTATTTTTCCATGTCAGTTTGGTGTTTTTACGTTACAAGGCTGTCCAAAGTTCTGATATGAGCTCTAATATCTGTGCGATACCTGGATTACCCTATATTTAATACCAAAAATTGTTGAGGCTCGGGTGACACTGCTCTTTTCATGATGGGGTAACAAAGAAATGTTGTACTATTTTGTCCGAAAAGGCGGTCATTACTTGGCATATGAATCTGTACCACCAAGTAACATCTAGATTAACCAAGATGCGAGACTAAAAATCGTTGACACTCGGTTGACACTCCGTTGACGCTCCGTTGACGCTCATTCTCTGAATGGGGCAGTGACCGTGTCGCTTCCTTTTTTGCCTATAAAGGCTGGCAACACGATGGTTATGTGTATTCGCGACCAAATTGAATCGTAATTACCTTACTTACTTGACCAAAATTTGTTGACGCTCCGTTGACGCTCGTTTCTAGAATGGAGCAGTGACCGTGTCGCTTCCTTCTTTGCCTATAAAGGCTGCCAATTCATTGGTTATGTGTATACTTGACCAAATTGAATTGTGATTACCTTACATACATGACCAAAATTTGTTGACGCTCCATTGACACTCAATTTCAGAATCGGGCAGTGACCGTGTCGCTTACATTTTTGCCCATAAAGGCTGGCTGTACGATGCTTATGTGAATCAGCGACCAGATTGATTTGTAATTACCTTACATACATGACCGAAAATCGGTGACGCTCCGTTGACGCTCATTCTCAGAATGGGGCAGTAACCATGTCGCTGTCTTTTTTGCCTATAAAGGCTGCCAATATGTTGGTTATGTGTATTCGCGACCAAATTGAATCGTAATTACTCTACTTACATGACCAAAATTCATTGACGCTCCGTTGACGCTCATTTTCATTATGGTGCAGTGACCGTATCGCTTACACTGTTGCATATGAAGGCTGGCAATATGATGGTTATGTGAATCAGCGACCTGATTGATTTGTAATTGCCTTACGTACATGACTGAAAATCCGTCACGCTCCGTTGACACTCATTTTCAGAATGGGGCAGTGACCGAGTTGCTATCTGTTTTGCCTATAAAGACTGCCAACACGTTTGTTTTGTATGGCAGTGACCAATTGAATATTCAATTATCTTACTTACAAGACCAGAAATCGTTGACGCTCCGTTGACGCTCATTTTAATCTAATGTCGAGTCAAAATCTGCTGCCATTGATAATTGTACCGATGATGATTTAAACTTATTGGATGCTTTTTGGGCTGATTATGACTGGATCCTGTGGTGTTAGTAATATTCTGGCATGGGTCGCTCTCATCGTATGAAAAGGTATGTATCATGTCGAACAACGCATTTCGCCTGCTATAGTTGTGTTTATCAACTACCACTTAGACATCACGAGTCAATATTCTCCCATCATAATTCTCTAAGTGAAATTTGCGGTCAAGCAATATAAAGAACCGGCTGAAAACACATTGTCCCATTCTGTCCTACTTTTTTCTGTTTCCCCTGAACCTCCGTGTTTCGGTAGCATTGACCGTCACCAACCCCTTTTCAGTCTGTTTCTTTGACCTCCCTGTTGGCCGAATCAATCCAGGCACATTTGGAGCGGCACACACATCCCGCTGCTCAGGGCATTCCGAATCCTCGATGCAATTGGCTTGCTCTACATCTGATTTATTGTCTGCCTCAGAGTCATCTTCGCTCTGATTTGGATTACGCAAGTCACCATTCCAGTTGAGCCAATTCTCAGTCTCGGAAATACTTTCGGGGGCACTGTCATCCTCACTTTCGACTGGATGCCGCTCCATTTTCCGGATTCGGGGAACATTCAATACTTGAGTTCGTCCTCCAGTGAGTTCCTTTGCTGACAAAGCTGGTGGCAACGGTGATCTTTCCGACAATTTAAATGCAGCCGCACGATTATGTTCAAAGAGTGACCAGGACGCTTTGACGCTTTCTTCCGTATCTGAAATGTATCCTACGGCTGTCATCTGTTTGTTTTGAGTGCGTGATTCCTTCTGTGTAGTACATAGGTTTTGGCTGCCCTGCCACATCTCCAAACAGTCGTAGACCTTGGCCATTCTGTGCAACTTCCTTTGCTTTGCCTCTCTCTTCAATTCCAAGTCGTTATCGGTTTCCGACTTATCCAATACAGGGTCATCGCCGGCCGATATCCCATCATTAGCGCGAACATACTGCCTTACTACAACCTGTTCCCGAAGGGTCTCGCCTGTGGCTTTTGACTGCCTCAAGCCGATAACGCCTCGTCCAAGGGGAAAACTGGCCTCCACTCCAACACCATGCGGTATGATTGAGAATATGTCGCGTGCCACATTGGAGAGATCGGCGTACATTGAGTGGGTTTCCTCTTGCTGTCGCCACCATTCCGCGATATCTGGGATCCAAAATGTACTGCTAATCGCCATTGGGTTGGAGTGGTAATCATCAAGATTCCGATTAACTTGCCCCCAGTTCTTTGGTGATTCAGGCGGCGAATTGAAATAGAGCCTGGTGGGGGTCAATAAGCGTGCTGCACGATCGCTCCGTCCGGGAGTCATTTTGGCCAAATTTTCAGGCGATAAGTATTCTTCATCACCACTGCACAAATCATATGGATCAAAAGATAATTGACCAGATTGAGAAGGCATTGCAGAATGGATGAAGTCATTGCTCAGCAGTTTTGCATGTTTATTGACCGACAATTGTCTGTGTTTGGCGCAGTATTCGTTCTCCACATACTTCAAAAATGCCTCATGGTATTGGGTAGTATAAGAAGTCTCGTCCTCAGGATTGATATCCATTCCCTTGTCCCGTTTCCTAAACGATTGCAACTTGCGAAAAGGGTAAAGCATATGTGCTGAAATAAGAAGCATACCCGTCTTTGCAGTGACTTCAGCATAGTATTTGGACAGCTTTTGTCATGCAAACTTCACAGCAAAGTATAAATCTTCCATCCACTGAGTTTTCTTCTTAGCTAAAGCTTGCAAAACGCCATCCATATGATCGAACATGTCATTATAGATGGTGATAACAGGATGCAGTGTGACCATATGTCTTTTCGACATCCACAGAGTCCAGTATTGGAATGGCATTAACACATCTATGATGTACTTGACGATTGTCCATTCATCCTCTGTTGTGTACAGTGACCGGCAATCGCTGTATTTGGGATGCTTCAGCCACTCGCGGGTGAATTCTCGTAATTGATAGGCTCACTCAAGCAACTCCAATGTCAAATTCCACTGTGTTTTCACATGCATAATAGGAAGGACTGCAATTCGTACTTTGGCTTTTTGACAGTCAATAAACTCGTTTCGATGACCAGGTGTCAACGTAATCAACACAGCTAGCATTCGCTGCTATATGATGGTCAGTTTCAGAATTTTCAGAGTATCTTGAAATACGTACTTTCACAATTATCTTGGCCAAACCTGGTTTCATAGAAGACACCTTATTGATTCTAGCATTGCCCTCTTTTCGAAGTCTTTGACTCTTCCCAATATGTGTGCTTTCATTCTCTGCAAATTGCTGATTGCGCTCATGTGCTTCCCACGACTTTGTACGGCCTTTGACACTGAGACTGCTCATGAATGCACCTATTGCAAGCTGAATGACATGCGCCATGCATGGTACGTGGTTTCTCAATGCAGGCCACTCGATTCCTGAGGCCTGAAGTGTGGATTGTAGTTCCCGAGTCATCGAGTAATTTGAGGAGGTGTTATCAGTTGTAATTCCAAGCAAGCAGCCGTCAGTAAGCTCAAAACGATCTAGAACTCCCTTCAAATGTGCGCCTAGCCTTGCTCCAGTATGTTGACCCTTGACCTATTATCCTGAATTAGCTGTTGAAATAGAAGAGGAACAGGCTACTGACCTCATCGAAAGTGAGTTGCACTTCCCGCATTGCCCAATTGCGATCGATATAATATGCAATGACCGACGTTATTGCTAATCTCTTTGTTGATGTCCACCCGTCCAAAGCTAAACTAACTTCATTCCTTGTTGGCAACTGCTTGTAAATTGCATCCACAGTCGGTGAGTATTCCCTCCGACAAATGTTGCTAAGGGTGCTTGCTGATGGTAGCACCAGCTCGCTGCGTAATGCGTTATATGACCGCCGTAGCTCAAGGTTTGATATAGCGTTCCATGGAATATGAGCTGAAACAAATCCTAACATCAGGTAGCGATTCCAAGTGTCTTGGTGAAATTTGGCGGTTACAAAGTCCTTAGCTGCTAGTTTGGAGCGTTTCGTCTGTTAATACAGTCAATATAGCTTAGAAGTCAATGTCGCCAATGAATTTCTCTTGCGAACTTACTGTTGTAATCCCACGACTTCCTGGCTGCTTGAATATGGCCAGTGCTGCTTCATCGACCGTTGAGCTAGTCAATTCAGTAACCTCCGACTCTGTTAATTCGTTCAACTTTGCGATGTGGGCTTTTGCCAACAAGTGTTTGCCCTTTGAGCTGATCCCATGTTCTGATGGATGGTGGAGAACCTGATGACATACAATTCATATGATGCCGGGGCTGCCGGTCTCTTCAATTCCGCAATGCAAATAGAACCGCCACGAAGGGGCATGTCTAGAAATTCTTCCAAGCAATAGAACTCTTCGAGCCCACATTCATAGAAGCCCACCAAGCATCGAATAGGATTTGCAGTGTAAGGTCGTTCAATTCATGAATAAAGAGACGTTCATTGTTGGGAGATATCATTACCTCTAGCAACGAGGTATTCAAAGATTGTGAATCCGACATGGCGGTAGGAATTGGATGTGTGGGCAAATAGCCTCTCCGTACGTATAGAAGTGAATGCTATTGATGATTGAACTGACATCTCGCTAGAACTAACTACTGTGCGAGCCTCCCACAGAGCCGCACTAATGCAACAGAGCCGCACCTAATGCAACAGAGCCACATGTAATGCAACAGAGCCGCACCTGATGCAACAGAGCCGCACGTTATCATGACCAGAGCCATCCACCTACAGGATGGCTGGGTAATTGGACTTGAATGGATGTCAATAGGTACAGCATTGTCAAGAAGATTGCTGGTTCTTAAATATTGACTCTAGAGCTATGAGCAACAAAGAAGTAAGCCCTGTGAGACATTGCATGCATAGTTGTGAAGTGGTATACAAGAACGTATTGGAAAGACTGACCGTTAATAATTCAATATCGGTACAACACAATGCAGTTTGTTGCTGTGTAGGTTACTGCGCCAGCACAAAAACTGTTGATGCTCGGTTGACCCTCATTTATAGGAGGCAGTAGTGGTATCGTCGCTATCGTTTTTGCCTATAAAGGCAGCCATTACTTCTATTCTGGATTAAAGCCGACGCTCAGCCCTTTGATTATGCAAGATGCAAGACCAAAAATCGTTGACGCACTGTTGACGCTCAATTTCAGGAGATAGTCGCGATGTCCTCTCTAGCATTTTTGCGTTGAAAGGCAGCTGATACATGAAATGTAGATAGATGTCGTTGCGCAGCCCCTGGATTATTCCAAATGCAAGACCAAAAATCGTTGACGCTCCGTTGACGCTCATTTCTAGGAGATAGTTGCAATGTCGTCCCTAGCTGATTTGCCTAGAAAGGCGGCCAATACTCAGATTATAAGTGAGAGTAATTACCCAGTGTTTGGATTATCCAAGATGCAAGACAAAAAATCGTTGACGCTCTGTTGACACTCATTTCTAGGGTATGGCAACGAGTGTTTCACTTGTCCTTTTAAACAGAAAAACATCCAAAACATTCACATTGTCAGGATGTGACTATGTACCCGTTTGATTGCAGAATGTGAAAGAATATGAATCATTGACGCTCCGTTGACGCTCACATTACACACAGCCTAACTGTCATTGCATGCTCAATCATTGTAGTCCAAGCGTATATTGGAATTATTGACAACCAATCTTTCTTTTCTATGTATCATATTTTGCATCCCGATGTTTTGTCGCCCCTCACTATCTGATTCACTACTTCATGGGTGATATGAGCGATAAATGACGTAGCCATATCACATTCCAGCGATTTCGGCCGGCAATTAGCGGCATGCAGACCCAGCCACTAATTTTGGATTAATATTGCCTGACTGTCCCACCATTCTTGATCCAGCTCCGTTTCCTCGATTTCCATGACCTACCATCAGCAATGTTCAAAATCTCGACCATGTGGACCAGGGCTAAGCGGAGAGTTGAGAATTTGAATGCATGGATGATTGCAGCATGACAGTTGTCATGCATACCGGTTCGTATTGCACTTTGACCGCTCCTTCTATGACTCGTATGACATCACTTACATAAAAGATGTAGGCAAAATTCGTCACTAGTTTAGTTTTCGCTTTCGCACTTAACAGTAACACGAAAGACAATAACCTGCTCATTGGTCGTCTTGTAGCGTGATTTGGAGTTTACCATGTTAGAATGGTGCGTATGACCCTTGCACATGCACAGATGAATTATCATGTCTCACAATTTGGTCACTGAAATCAAGACAAAGCTGACATGTAGCAAAATAGAAATGCAAATTACTTTTCACAGCTCTACGTCGTCAGAAATTTCAATCTGGCTCTATATCCCTCTGCAGATGCAGGAGCTGTCACCATTTCTTCGTCCAAATCCGATTTCTAAATGGTAATTAGCTCGGGAGGGAATATGCAGTGGTAGGCGCTTACCGGTTGAACTGGCATCGCATAGGTAATCAGTGACCAATCGCACTCCGCGCTGGGCGGAAGAGACGATATGCGTTCGGGCAACATTGGTTTCCCTGAGCCTACTCCCACATCAGCAAAATGTAAATTGGTCCGGAAGCCACACGCAAACCTCCCAGACACTCCGGTAGACATCACCGGTGCTCCCAAGTAATTCCAGATGCTCCCAGGCCCCCCTGGAGCGAAGCAAAGTGCTCTCAGACTCTGCAAGAGCATTCTCAGGTGCTCCTGAAAGCACCTGCAGTTCTGGAGGTGCATTCAGGATGCTACGAGATTTGACTTATAGG
>Ga0307515_10007834_pt1 | contig 21010 bp, 19 predicted proteins | sample 17_EM_MG_FD_194513 | JGI IMG/M metagenome (GOLD analysis project Ga0307515, IMG submission 194513) | Populus trichocarpa ectomycorrhiza microbial communities from riparian zone in the Pacific Northwest, United States - 17_EM | ecosystem: Host-associated > Plants > Roots > Unclassified | place...
GCGGCCGCGTGATCGACGCGCTGCTCACCAACACCGTGCTGCCGCGCATCAGCCACGAGTACCTCACGCGCCTGGCCTCGGGTGCGCCGCTGAAGAAGGTGGAGCTGAGCGTCGACGCGGGTGATTTCGCGTATGCGTTCGACTAACGACACATCGCCGTTCGATCAGGCGACATGAAGGCCTCAGCAGCATCGAAGCCCCTCAGCGGTGCCGCGCGCCTGGCGCAGCGGCAGATGCTGCAGCAAGCCGTCGACCTGCTGCGCGACAAGATGCATGCCGAGGCTGAGCCGGTGCTGCTGTCCATCCTGCAGCGCTGGCCGGGGCAGCCCGACGCGCTGCACTTCTTGGGTGTGCTGGAGCACACGCGTGGCCACAGCGAAGTAGCGCTCTCGCTCATCCGACAGGCCATCGCCGGCATGCCGGGGCGCGCCGGGCCGCTGAACAACCTGGGCAACGTGCTGGTTGAGACGCAGCGCTTCGACGAGGCCGTCACCGCCTACCGCGATTGCCTGGCCATCCAACCCGACAGCATCGACGCGCTGAACAACCTGGCCACGATGCTGCGCAAGCGCGGCGAGCACGCCGAGTCCGAAGCGTTCTGCCGCCGGGCGCTCGCCGCCAAGCCCGACTTCGCACAGGCTTGGTACAACCTCTCGCTCACGCTGCTGGAGCAAGGTCGCATCGACGAAGGGCTCAAGGCCCACAGCCAGGCCATCGTGCTGTGGCCGCGCCACCTGCAGGCACGCAACGCCGTACCCAAGGCGCTGGTGCAACTAGGGCGGCTCGACGAAGCCGCGCAGCTCTACCGCGAATGGCTGGCCACCGATCCCGACAACCCGGTGATCAAGCACCACCTCGCTGCCTGCTCCGGTGGCGCCGTGCCCGAGCGGGCGAGCGATGCGTACGTCGAGAAGACCTTCGACGCCTTCGCCGCCACCTTTGACGCCAACCTCTCGGCCCTGGGCTACCGCGCACCGCAGCTCGTGGCCGACCTGCTGCGCGAACTGCTGCCGCCGCCCGCACGGCAGTTCGACATCCACGACCTCGGCTGCGGCACCGGCCTGTGCGGCCCGATGGTGCGCGACTGGGCCCGGGACCTGAGCGGCTGCGATCTCTCGCAAGGCATGCTCGAGAAGGCCGAGCGCCGGCATGTGTACGACAGCCTGCAGCACGCCGAACTGGTGACGCACATGAATGCGAACCCGGCGAAGTACGACGCGTTGATCTGCGCCGACACGTTCTGCTACTTCGGTGAGCTGCGCCAGGCCATGCAAGCTGCCGCGCAGGCGCTGCGCCCGAACGGTCACCTGGTGTTCACCGTCGAAGCGTGGCAGGCCGACGATGAACAGCCCTATCACCTGCAGCCTCACGGCCGCTATGCCCACCAGCGCGACTACGTGAGCGGCGTGCTGGCCGGCGCAGGCTTGCACCAGCTCGTGTTGCGTGAAGAACAGCTGCGCTCCGAGGCCGGCCGGCCGGTGATCGGTTGGCTGGTCGCTGCATCGCGCAGCGCCGAGCACGGCGTCTCGCACTGATTCCTTCTACGAGGCCACGGTCATGATCATCTACGTCTGGTCAGCAACGCTTTCAGCCATCGAACGGCTCGGCCAGCCCTTCACTCGCCACGCCAGCGTTCCAGCGGCCGAGATCGCCCACGTGACGCTCCAGCCGGGCGCCGTCCATGCGGTGCACGAGGTGGTCGACATGATCAAGGCTGCCGCACAGAACCGCGGCTCCATTCATCTGCTCATCTTCAACTCGCATGGCCGCATCACCGAAATGCTGGCGCGCGATGGCCACCGTCGCGACCTGCGGGCCGGCCTCGCCATGGAAGAAGGCGGTGGGCTCTGGACTGCCGACGCGCTGCCCAGCTTTGCGACCCTCGACGACCCCGCCGGCTCGTGGTTTTCCTCCGGGAATGAAGGCATCGAACTCCATGCCTGCAACATCGCCCATGGCATGGAAGGCAGGCAGTTCTGCCAGACCATGGCCAACCACACCGGCGTGCGCGTGTACGGCGGCCTGGACGAGCAGTTGGGCACCTTGCACGACGTGCACTCCGTCCTGCCATGGCGAGGCTACGAGCCCGACCCCGAGTCTGACCCGCACGGCTACTTCGAAGGGCCGACGCTGTGCTTCGAACGCGGCGCGATCAACCCGCGTGATGCCGCAGAGGACTTGCGTGCACGAGGCGCATGGCGGCGCGGTACACCCTTCCTCTACACCCCGCATGAGGTCGACCTCTATGAGCTGGACCACCCTGCCCACGTGATCACGGCGGCTGACGTGCGGCGAGAGGGCGTGTTCGACTGAACAACCGGTACCACTCTGACGGGTGACTTTCGTCGCTTTACCGTCCTGCGGCCCGCCCTTACCTTCTCACCATCGCGCGAACAGCGCGGCCCGAGCCCAACGACATGCCCGCATCCATCACGCTCACGACACCGCTGCCGCCAAGCGACTTGATCTTCGAGTCGATGGCTGCGTCGGCCGGACTCAGCATGCTGGGCGAGATCGAAATCTCTCTGCTGAGCCCGAGCGCCACCATCAAGCCGGAAGACCTGCTGGGCAAGGCGATCACCGTGCACACCGAGCTGCCCGACGACACCAAACGCCACTTCAACGGCTACGTGACCCGCTTCGCCATCGGCGCACACCGCGGCCGCCACTACAGCTACCAGGCCACCGTGCGGCCCTGGCTGTGGTTCCTGACGCGCACCTCCGACTGCCGCATCTTCCAGGACCTGAGCGTCCCCGACATCGTCAAGAAAGTGTTCGAAGACCACAGCGTCGCCAACTTCGAATTCAAGCTCTTCCGCTCCTACCGCAAGTGGACGTACTGCGTGCAGTACCGCGAGACCGATTTCAACTTCGTCGCGCGGCTGCTCGAGCACGAAGGCATCTACTGGTACTTCGAACACACCGATGGCAAGCACAAGCTCGTGCTCGTCGATTCGCAAAGCGCGCACAACGCCGTCGAGCGCCACGACACGCTGCCCTACTTCGAGAACACCGCCAGCGCGCCGCCCGACACCGAATACGTGTCGAACTGGTCGTTCTCGCGCGAGGTGAGAACCGGCAAGGCCGTGCTCACCAGCTACGACTTCGAGCGCCCCTCCACCGACCTGAAAGTCGACAAGGACAAGGCACGCAGCTACGACCTGTCGGACTACGAGATGTTCGACTTCCAGGGTGACTACATCCAGGCTGCGGACGGCACCCAACTCGCCGAAGACCGCATGGACGAAATGCAGTCGCGCTTTCAGTCACTGCGCGGCACATCCAACGGGCACAGCATCGAAGTCGGCAAGCTGCTCAAGCTCGACCGACACCCGCGCGACGACCAGAACGCCGAGTACCTGATCACCGCCCTGTCGATCCGCGCGCACGTGGCGGCGCAAGAGTCGAGCGGCGGCAGCGGTGGCAGCTACCAGTGCGACTTCTCCGCGATCCCGTCGGACCAGCAATTCCGCCCGCCGCGCCGCACGCCCAAACCGTTCGTGCAAGGCCCGCAATCGGCCGTCGTCGTCGGCCCCGGCGGCGAAGAAATCTTTACCGATAAGTACGGCCGCGTGAAGGTGCAGTTCCATTGGGACCGCGAAGCCAAGAAGAAGGACATGAAAGAGAAGAGCTCCTGCTGGGTGCGCGTCTCCTACCCCTGGGCCGGCAAGAACTTCGGCGCCATCCACATCCCTCGCATCGGCCAGGAGGTCGTGGTCAGCTTCCTTGAAGGTGATCCCGATCAACCACTGATCACCGGCCGCGTCTACAACGCCGAGCAGATGCCGCCATGGGACTTGCCCGCCAACGCCACGCAAAGCGGCATCCTCACCCGCTCATCGAAAGGCGGCGGCTACGGCAACGCCAATGCCATCCGCTTCGAAGACAAAGCCGGCTCCGAGCAGCTGTGGATCCATGCTGAGAAGAACCAGGACATCGAGGTCGAGAACGATGAGACGCACTGGGTCGGGCATGACCGGACCAAGACCGTCGATCACGACGAGACGGTGCATGTGAAGCATGACCGCACCGAGACGGTCGACAACAACGAGACGATCACGATCGGAGTCGACCGCAAGGAGTCCGTTGGCAGCAACGAGACCATCTCGATCGGCAGCAACCGCAAGGAAAGCGTCGGTGTCAATGAAGACATCGGCATCGGCGCGAATCGCACCGAGTCTGTCGGCGCCAACGAAACCATCACGATCGGCTCGAATCGCTCGGTGACCATCGGCGCGAGCAAGACCGAGACTGTGGCGTTGCAACGCACGCGTGCAGTGGGAGTCAACGAGAGCGTTGCCATCGGTGCCGCTCAGGAAATCGCCGTTGGCGCAGCGCAGACCATTGCGGTCGGTGCCGCCCAGACCGTGACCGTTGGTGCCAATCAATCGATCACCGTGGGTGCAGCACAGTCCACGACCGTGAGCGCCAAGCAAGACAACTCGATCGGTGCAGACCGCAGCCTGACCGTCGGAGGAGCTCAGACGACATCGGTCGCGAAGGCGCGCACGACATCGGTGGGCGAAGACGACAAGCTCACCGTCGGAAAGAACCTCGTCATCAGCGCCGCCGATTCCATCTCCATCACCACCGGCAGCGCCAGCATCACGATGAAGAAAGACGGAACCATCACCATCAAGGGCAAGGACATCACGATCGAGGGCTCGGGCAAGATCAACGCCAAGGCCAGTAAGGACATCGTGATGAAGGGCTCGAAGATTCTTCAGAACTGACGAGGCATGCGATGAAACGCGAACATCTGACCGATGGAGAACTGATGCTGGCCGATTCCGAGCCTGAGCAGCCCGATGCGCTCGCACCGCTGCTGCGCGCACGGCCTGCGGTGCTGACACAACAGGCATTGCCAGAGGTGGTGATCGGCGAACTGATTGCCATCACGGACGAAGGCAGCACCCCGCTGATCCTCTATTCCGGCCAGCCCGGAAGCGCCGCGCTGCGCGCGCGCACCGTGCTCGACCTGCACGGTGCACACATCGGCAGCTCCGTCGTACTCTCGTTCGAGAACGGCGATGCCACCAAGCCCATCGTGATGGGCGTGCTGCGCCAAGCCGGCGACCGACCGCTCGACGCGCCAGGCCAGGTGCAGATCGACGCCGATGGCGAACGGATGGTCGTCAGCGCGAAGGAGCAGATGGTGCTCCAGTGTGGCAAGGCCAGCATCACACTGACCAAGGCGGGCAAGGTGCTGATCCAGGGCAGCTATGTGTCCAGCCGGTCCGCTGGCGTGAACCGCATCAAAGGCGGTTCGGTGCAGATCAACTGAGCCGCATGCAACTCATCAACGCCACCCGGATGATCGCGGGCCACAGCATGGCCCTGGAGCCCAGCGGCCGCGAACTGCTTGTGGTCGTGATCAAGGGCACCTTCGTGTTGCCCAAGCCGGGTGACCAGGTGCGGCTGACCGACGAGCAACTGCCGCTCATCATGGCGGACACGTTTACCGGCGAACCGGGCTTCAGTTCACCGGTTCATGAGATCGACTTTGCGCCGCGCAAGCACGCCTGCGATGTGCTGCTGATCGGCAGTGCTCATGCGCCGGCCGGCCATGAAGTGACGCGCCAACAGGTCAGCCTGCGCGTCGGTCCGATGGAGAAAAGTTTCGACGTGGTGGGCAACCGCGTCTGGAAGGCCGGGCTCACCGGCATCACCGCATCGGCGCCCGAGCCATTCACGCAGATGCAAATTTCGTACGACGTCGCCTTTGGCGGTGCAGATCGCAATAGCGAAGACGAGAGTGAGCATGACGCCTACCTGCCCAACCCGGCCGGCCGCGGCTGGCACAAGCACCTGAAGAACGCCTGGGTCGATGGCAAGCCGCTGCCGAACACCGAAGAATTGGGCGCGTCGATCAGCTTTCCAAGCAATAAGTGCAAGCCGATGGCGTTTGGCCCCCTCGCTCGCGGCTGGCCTTGGCGTGCGCGCTTCGCCGGCACCTATGACGAACAGTGGCTGGCGGAAGTGTTCCCCTTCCTGCCCAAAGATTTCGACGAACGGTACTACCAAGCCGCCCCGGAAGACCAGCAGGTTCCGATCCCGGACGCGCCGATGGACGTGGTGCTGAGCGGACTGACGCCGGACGGTCTGCGGCAGTTCACGTTGCCTCATTTCGAGGCACCCGTGAATGTCTTCCCCAAGCGTGGCCCGCGCGAGGACTACCTTGCGGTGTTGGACACGATCGTCTTGGAGCCCGACCTGGAGCGCTTCACCATGAGCTGGCGCATGGCCCGGCCTTTGAAGAAGGGCATGCACGAGATCGCGCAGGTGCTGGTGGGCAGGAAAGGCAAGGAGTGGTGGCAGCAGCGCGACCGTGCGACCTTCCCGATTCCGGTGGTGATGGTGCCCTGGCTTCCCGAGGCGGCGTGACATGAACCGCGCGGCTCTCGCATTCCTCAGGGGCGGGCTGGTGACCGCAGTTGGTACGAGTGCGCCCGCTAGTTGCGCGGCCATGCGCGCCAAACTGAGCAACCCCAGCGACACGCGATTCAAGAACAGCGATGGCAGCTGGATCGTGGCGCACCAGGCGAACCTGGACAAGCCTGAACGTGGCGTTGCCAAACTCGCCAGCATGGCCGCGATGGCCATCGAGGAGGCCCTGGACGGGATTGCCCGCGACGAGTGGCCGCACATCCCCATTCTTCTTTGCGTCGCTGAGCATCGGCGGCCGGGACGATTGGATGGATTGGACGACCAGCTTTTCCCTGACATTCAAAGCCGATTGAGAGGGCAGTTCGCACAACAATCGGCCGTCATTTCTGATGGTCGTGTCGGCATCGCCATCGCCCTGGACCAGGCACGCACGCTGATCGATGCGGGCGCATGTCAACGGGTGCTGGTGGTGGCTGCCGACAGTTTCATCCTGTGGCCGACGCTGAACTTCTACGACCGCGGGGATCGGCTCCTCACGGAAGAAAATCCGAACGGGTTCATGCCCGGCGAGGGAGCAGGCGCCCTGCTGGTCGGACGCGGCTCGGGCGCGCCCGGCGAGTTGCTCTGCGCCGGCATCGCATTTGCGCGCGAGGCAGCCACCGTAGACAGCGGCCAGCCATTGCGTGGCGACGGTTTGACGCAGGCCATGAAAGCGGCTCTGGCCGAGGCCCGTTGGGATCTGGCCGAGAGCGACTGCTACCGAATCTCCGACGCCTCCGGAGAACAGTACTACTTCAAGGAAGCGTCGCTGGCGCTGAGTCGCGCCGTACGCTACCGCAAGAAGAACTTCGAGTTGTGGCACCCGGCTGAATCCATGGGCGAGGCCGGGGCTGCGACTGCACTTGCCTGCCTGGTGATTGCGCATGTCGCGGCCACCAAGCAGTACGCCCCCGCCCGGCAGACCATCGTCCACTTCGGGAACGACGATGGCGAGCGCGCAGTGATCCTGACTTGCCTCACCTAGCACCATGAGCGTCTTTGCCAATGGGATGGAGATATCCAGCAAGTCGATGGGCGGCAAATCGATCTGCCAGTTTCCTGACGTTTGCTTCACCCCGCCTCAGACCCCCGCCACTCCGCCGGGCGTGCCCATTCCCTATCCAAATACCGGCATGGCGAGCGACACGAGCGATGGCTCCAGCAGCGTCAAGATCGGTGGCTCCGAGGTGATGCTCAAGGACAAGTCCGCCTTCAAGAAGAGCATCGGAGACGAGGCCGGTGCGGCACCGAAGAAAGGAATGATCAACAGCAAGAACACCGGCAAGGTGTTCTTCATTGCATGGTCCATGGATGTCAAGGTCGAGGGCGAAAACGTCGTCCGCAATCTCGACATGACCACGCACAACCACGGCTCAGGTGCCAACGGCCCGGCACCGATGGTGCATACCGCGACGGCCGCATTGGGCAAGATCGACGCGTGCGCCAAGGACAAGAAGAAGATCGAGGACAAGTGCGGCGATGAAGACGTCGATCCGTGCCCCGGGTCGCTCGCCGAGACCGTCACCGAGCAGCGCGCGCATTTCAAGCGCGGCGGCGAGGAGAGCCGTACCAAGCGGGCCGGTGTCAAGGCCACGAAGGAAGCGCAGGCCGACGCATGCGTGAAGGCAATGCGCTGCCATTTGCGGCCCTACAGCCCGACGAAGGAGAAAGGCGGCTGCTGCCCCGGCCAGTCTCCGCACCACATTCCGCCCAAAAGCATGATGTCGGGCATTGGTGGCGGCTACAGCGAAAGCACCGCACTGTGCGTCTGCATGGAAGGCGCCAGCCAGCACGTGGGGTCGCATGGCGAAGCACATGCTGCGCTCGACCACATCGCCTCCAAGCCGGGTGTGCTTGACGCTAAGGGCCAGTGCACGCTGGCCGAATACAACAAGGTGTGTGCCGATGCCACGGGGGCACAGACTGGCTGCAGTGCAGACTGCATCGAAGCACAACTGAACGGTTCCTTTTCCGAGGCTCAGAAAAAGAAGAAGGTGACGCACTGGCAATCCAACAGCAAGCAGTTGAGCCAGAGGACCAAGAACAAGCTCGACAAGATGTACAAGGCCGCAAAGAAGGTCGGCGAAAGCTAACAAGGAAATCACATGCAACACGAAGGATCAACGTTCCTCTCAGGCTGCTCGTCACGGGCAGGATTTTTCTACTTCGCCAAAGAGTCCGACGAGGAGGCGCAAGCCGACACGCCAAACGCCAACTTCTTCCGCTACAGGGACGGCGATGCCGAAGCGCCGTTTCGAGGCTTCGACGAATCGGTGGGGTGGCCTGCGATCTCCATGGCCTATGCCAAGCTGGAGCCGAGCCCGATCATCGTCGCCATCAGTCCCTACGGCGACTATTGGGAACTGGAGTCCGTGCCGGCGAACGAACGGGTCGGCAAGATCTCGAAGTTCACCGGCAACCTGCGCCGCCTCGCTTCTGTCGATGGCAGATTCTTCGCGTGTGGCATGGATCGTGTCGTGCTCAAACGCACCAAGGCTGGCAGCTGGACGTCCTTCGGCCCAGGTCCGCTCACGGGTGATCCCGAGGTCGTCGGCTTCGAAGATATCGCCGGGTACGGCGCAGCCGAGTTGTACGCCGTCGGTTGGGGTGGCGAGATCTGGTGGTACGACGGGAAGAAGTGGCAACGTGCCGACAGCCCGACTTCAACCATCCTGAGCTCCATGACCTGCGCGCCTGACGGATTCGTCTACGTGGTCGGCCACGATGGCGTGATGCTCAAAGGCCGCCGCGATCAATGGGAACTCATCGACTCCGGACGCTCGGAGAACTTGAAAGACGTGGCGCACCTCGACGGGCAGATCTACGTCTGTACCGACTTTGCGCTGTACAAGCTGCAGAAGTCCGGCCTCGTCGCGGAGACGGACTTCGCGAAAGCCAAAGACCGCCCCGCGACCTGCCTTCACTTGCTGGAATCAGCAGGCGAGCTGGTGTCGCTGGGAACCAAGGATGTGTTCGTGAAGCGCGACGCGGCATGGCAGCGCCTGGTGTGAGCTCCGCAATCCCCACCCGGCAAGGTTCTCATTGACGACAGAGCCAACCCATCAGGAGCCCGAGTGACTCGGTTTCAGCGCCCCGCGGTCCAGGCGGTTGTCTCACAGCACCTGGAAGACGCCGCCGCCCTGCGCTCGGTGCGGAGCACGCTGGTGCGTGCTCCCCATCTGAAGCTGCTGCACCTTGGCCGCGCCGACGAGCGTCTTGCTGCGCATCTCGATGGCCTGTTGGTCGCAGGCAACCAAGGCGCAGCGCTGAGTCAGGCGGCCATGGACATTCCCGGTGTCGGCCAGCTGTTCGCGACCGCCGTACTTGCCATCGAGCGGCGCGATGCAGCGCTGATCGAGCGACTGGTGTCTCTGATGGACATGGTGCCCGACGCACCCCGTGCCTTGTCGTCAGCCTTCGGCTGGGTGTCGCCCGCACTGCTGCGCGGCCTCACGGCGCCGCTGCTGGCCAGCGAGTCGCCGACGGCCCGTTGGCTGGGCCTGGCCGCATGCGCGCAGCATCGTGTCGACCCAGGCACTGCCTTGAGTACAGCCATCGAGCAGCCGTACGCTCGTCTGCGCATTCGAGCACTTCGTGCGGCCGGGGCGCTGGGCCGCATCGATTTGCTGCCGGCTTGCCTGAACCACTTGCAAGGCGGCCAGCCCGCCCTCGCCTTGCCCGCGGCCTGGACCGCCGCATTGCTCGGCGATCGCGGCGATGCGGTGAACGCTTTGCGCGCCCTCGCCTTGAAGCCTGGCCCAGCGCAGCTGGAGGCCTTGGCACTCGCCCTCTTCACCGCCGACGCCGACACCGCACGCACTTTGGTCAAGCAACTCGCCGCCCAAGGTGCCCCCATACGCACCTTGATCAAAGCCGCCGGCTGGGCAGGCGACGCACAGGTCGTGCCCTGGCTCTTCAAACACATGGAAGACGACGCCACCGCCCGCCTCGCAGGCGAGGCGTTCAGCTTCATCACCGGGGTCGACCTGGCTTGGCTCGACCTCGAACGCAAGCCGCCGGAACACGTGCCAAGTGGCCCGAATGACAATCCGGCCGACGACAACGCGGCACTCGACGAAGACGAAAGCCTGCCCTGGCCTGACCTGCCGAAGCTCACGGCGTGGTGGGGAAAGAACGCCGATCGCTTTCCAGCCGGCACGCGGCTCTTCGCGGGCGCGCCACCCACGGCGAGCCACTGCTTTCAGGTGCTCAAAGACCACACCCAGCGCCGCCGCATGGCAGCTGCCTTGTACATGAGTCTGCTCAAACCAGGCAGCGTGCTCTTCAATTGCGCTGCACCGGCGAACCGCCAACAACACCTACTGGCTCAGATGGGCGGGTGACAGCCGTGATCGATGCCAAGATGATCTTCGCCCTCCTGGGGCCCCTCTTCCTGATGATGGCCGCCTTTCGCACCTTGAGAGCCGGCAAGCTCGTCCCGCAAGCCAAAACCTGGCTCATCATCGGCATCATCTTCAGCGCCGTCGCCGCCTGGCTGTGGTTCGGCCCCGGCCATCCCTAACCTCGCCGTGAGCCTGCAGCTTGTGGTGCAATCCCGCCATGGACATGTTGATCAAGCTTTATGCCTTGCCCACCACAGCGTTGCACGTGCTGGCAGATGGCGTCTCGGTGCGCAAACCCATCGGTGCCGAACAGGGCGTGGTGGTCGATTGGGTCATCTCACAGTTCGGCAGCGGCTGGGCGAGTGAAGCGCGCGTAGCGCTGGCCAACCGGCCGGTGAGCATCTTCATTGCGACCCAGGCGGGCGCACCCATCGGGTTTGCCTGTTATGACGCCACGGCGCGTGGCCTCTTCGGTCCCATCGGCGTGGTGCCGGCAGCGCGCCGCGGCGGTGTCGGCGAGGCCTTGTTGCTGGCGTGCCTGCATGACATGCAGGCGATGGGTTATGCCTATGCGGTCGCCGGGTACGTCGGCCCCAAGGATTTCTTTCGGCGCGTGGCGGGAGCCGTCGAGATTGAAGGCTCCAAGCCAGGCCTCTACCGCGACATGCTTCGCGGCTGACCTGCCTCAGGCAAGCCCCGTTTGACCCGAGGCATCGAAGGGCTGCGATACCTCGGCCCGAGCGGGTATAAGCCCGCTCACGGTGAACGCGTCACCAGTCAGCTCAAGCGCAGCTGCCCGCCACACGCATGCCCTTGACGAAGCCGCGGCGCACGGTGCCCGCTGCAATGGCGGCGGCGACGTCTTTCGCATAGCGCTCGGCACCACTCACCTTGCGCACCCATTTTCTATAGGGCATGACACCCTCAGCGGCGCTGCGTACCGTGCCCACGGCTTCGTCGGTGACGAATGTCGCGCCGCGTTCGATCAAACCCGGGTTGGCCATCGAGGCCGGCGCATCGAGGTCAGGGCCGAGCACCTCATCGAGTGCCTTCAGCTCGGACGCAAGCGCCACGCAGCTCCTGTCCGCAGGTGCGGCATAGGGCTTTTTCTGCGCCTCGACGAGCACCGGCGGAATGGTCGCGTGAATGATGTTCAGGTCATTCAGCGGCGCAGTGGCGGCGTCGACCATGGGCTGCGGCGACGGTGCGGCGCAGGCTGTCAACGCGAGAGCCAGCGTCAAGGCGGTGAAGGTGTGTGATGTCATGCGGTGGAGGGTAACAGTGAGTGAATCAGGTGCGGGTGCCAAATCGCGCGGCCGATCGGGCACGTGCACGCGCCGCCTCGATCTCGCGGTCGCGGGGCTCGGCCGTGGTGACGAGCGACTGGATCAGCGTGCGTGCGGCCGCGGCCACGTCTTCGACCGCCCGGTCGAAGGCGGCTTCGTTGGCCTTGGACGGCACGTTGAAGCCGGAGAGTTTTCTGACGAACTGCAGCGAAGCGTCGCGTATCTCCAGCTCGGTGGCCGGGGGTTCGAAGTTGAACAAGGTTCGGATGTTTCTGCACATGGCGGCTCTCCATGGGTCAATTGCCAGCACCACGATATGGAGAACTCGCTCATGGTGGTTGGCGGCTGAACTTCAAAGTGTCGCATCGGCCCCTACCCCGAGGCACATGACAAAGGTAATGCAAGCGGACGTAACCCTGTGCATGTCATCATGACTTTCGTTGATTGCCAATTGCCGAGCGTGGGTCGATAACTGCCACCCTGGCGACGCGCCGTGCGAACCAAGGCTAGCTCCATGTCATCACCCGATACCCCCGGCCGCTCTCTCTTCGACACCGACTCGACCCGAGTCACCGGCGGAACGGGCACGCCATCGCGTTTCGACACCCTGCCCACCGCAGACCGTGCGGACCGCAGTGCCAATGCGCCGCGGCAGGTTGGGCGCTATCGCGTCATCAACCGCATCGGCCGCGGCGGCATGGCCAGCGTCTACAAGGCTCACGACCCGAGCATCGACCGCGCGCTGGCCATCAAGTTCCTGCACCCCGAATACTGCGAACAAGAGGAATACCGCGGCCGCTTTCTGCGCGAAGCGCGTGCCGCCGGCAACTTGTCGCACCCCAACATCGTGACGGTGCACGATGTGGGCGAGATCGACCACCGCCCCTACATGGCGATGGAGCTGATCGAGGGCGAGCCGCTCAACGAACTGATGTCGCGCGTGGGGCCGATGCCGCTCACCGATGTGATCTCGCTCGGCATCCAGCTCGGCAAGGCGCTCGATTACGCGCACAGCAAGGGCGTGGTGCACCGCGACATCAAGCCGTCGAACATCATGTGCGTCTCTGGCGCACAGCTTGTGAAGGTGACCGACTTCGGCATCGCGCACGTCACCTCTTCGTCGGCTGGTGGCGACACCCGCGTCGGCGACGTGCTGGGCACGCCGCAGTACATGTCGCCCGAGCAGACCAAGGGCTCCAAGGTCGACGGGCGCTCCGACCTGTTTTCAGTCGGCATCATCCTGTACCAGATGCTCTCGGGCCAGGCGCCGTTCAAGTCCGACAGCATCGTGGCGCTGGCGGTAATGATCGCCAACGACGAGCCGGTGCCCATCCAGAAGCTGCGGCCGGACATTCCGCAAGACCTGCGCCGCATCGTCGAGCGCTGCCTGGCGAAGAACCCCGATCGCCGCTTCCAGACCGGGCGTGAGTTGGCCGACGCGATGATCCGCCTGCAGCGTGAGCTCGAAGACGAGGCGCGCGAAAAGGGTAAATCGAAGATCGTTCCGCTGCGCGTCAAGTGGGCCTTGACGATGGGCTTCGTGGTGTTCGTGGTGATGGCGGCCACCGGTGGTGTGGTCAACCAGCAGCAGACGGCCGCGATGATGCGGCAGGTCACCGACTATGGTGCCTCGCTGAGCCGCTTCATCGCAGCGCAGAATGCCGTCTCGGCGCTGTCCGACGAATGGGTGGCGGTCGAAGTCTCCGTGCAGGAGATCATGAAGACACGCGACTTCACCGACATCACCGTCATCGACCGCGCCGGTTTGGTCCGCGCCTCCAGCCAGGCCGCTTGGGTGGGCAAGCCCTACACCGCCCGCACCGGCCAGGCACTGGGCACGCGCTCCGGTGGCGTGACGGTCACGCGTTATGTCGATGAAAACGGCAACGTGCTGGGCTTCGAAGCACCGATGACCTTCCAGGGCAAGGCGGTGGGCCGCGTTGCGCTGGGTATTGCCGAGAAGCCGCTGGCCTACGTGGCGCGACTGAGCCTCACGCTGATGGTGGTGCTGGTGCTCGTCACGGTGATCGCGGTGGCGCTGGCCATGTACTTCCTGGCCAACTGGTTTGCGCGGCCCATCAAGACGCTGACCAAGTCGATGAGTGAGGTGGCCATGGGCCGCTTGGAACACCGCATTACCGAAGACCGCAAGGACGAATTCGGCGAGCTATTCAAGGCCTTTGACAGCATGGCGCAGGCGCTGCAGCAGCGCTTCATGCCCACCCGGCCAGCGGCGCAGGAAACGCCAGGGCCACGCCCACCTGCGATCAAGCCGACCGTACCCGCATCCGCACCCGCGGCCGGCGGCGACACCCAGAAGTTGTCGCGTTGACCGTGCGCCGCGCGACTGCTCTGCAGCCGTCCTCGTGCGCCCGTCGCGCCGCGGGCTGGGCTGTGCTTCTCTCCTTCGCACTGGCGCTGCTGGGCGGCTGCTCCACGCCGTCGCCAAGCCCCGCTCCGGTTGCACCGACGCCACCGAGCGCCGCCTCGAACGAAGGCGTGCTGGCTCGCAACGACCGCTGGCTGCTGTACCTGCCGCAGCCGCAAGACACGTACGGGTCGATTGCAGCCCGCTTCCTGGGCAGCGGTCAACGCGACTGGGAGGTGGCCGAGGCCAACCCTAGCGCCAAGCCGCGCCCGGGCTACCCCACCATCGTGCCGCTCAAGCCCACCAACCCCACGGGCGTGAAGAGCGACCGCTTCCAGACCATTCCCATCCTCTGCTACCACCGCGTGGGCAACGCGACGAACCGCATGACGGTGTCGACCACGGCATTCGCCGAACAGCTCGACTGGCTCGACGCCAACGGCTACCGCGTGCTGCGGCTGCAAGACGTGGCGGCGTTTCTCGAGGGCAAGCAGGCGCTGCCGGCGAAGTCGGTCGTGCTGACCTTCGACGACGGCTACGAGTCCTACTACCGCTACGCCTATCCGCTGCTGAAGAAGCACGCGTTCCCAGCCACGGTGTTCCTGTACACCGATTTCGTCGGCGCCGGCGATGCACTCACCTGGCCGCAGATGCAGGAGATGACGGCCTCGGGCCTGATCGACATCCAGGCGCACTCGAAGACCCACGCCAACCTGATCAACCGCCTGCGCGATGAAAGCGAAGCCGCCTATCGGCAGCGCCTGGACACCGAAGCCCGCGTGCCGCGAGAACAGATCGAGCGCCGCCTGAAGTTGCCGGTGAAGCAGTTCGCCTACCCGTACGGAGACGCCAACGAGATCGTGCTCGACGTGCTGGCCCGCAACAACTACCGGCTGGGCGTGACCGTGAACCCGGGCGGCACGCCCTTCTACGCGACACCGCTGATGCTGCGGCGAACCATGATCTACGGCAACCACGATCTGGAAGCCTTCAAGGCCAGGCTGCAAATCAGCCGGCCCATCTCGCTGCCATGACCCATTTGCGATACCTGGCAGCCTCGATCCTGGCCGTTGCGCTGCTGAGCGGCTGCGGCACACCCGCAACGACACGCGCATCCCGCCCCGTCACCGAGCCGCCCACGACTGCCGCGTCCAACGAGATACGTGCCTTCGAACGGCAGCAGTTCGACAAGGCCATGGCACTGGAAGAGCAAGGTGCACTTGCTGATGCGGCAGCGACCTGGGAGGTGCTCGTGCTGCTGAGGCCCGGCGAGTACGACGGCCGGCTCACGTCCCTGCAAAAACGCATCGACGCAGCGGTGCAGGACTACCTGGCACGCGCACGCGTGGAGCTCAAGAGCAACCTGCCGTTGTCCGAGCAGCTCTACCTGAGCGCCGTGGCACTGCAGCCGCAGAACAAGGAAGCCGCTGATGCGCTGCGCGCCATCGAGCGTGCCCACATTCGGCAAGAGCACCTGCTGAAGCCGGGCAAGACCTTGTCACTGCCGGCCCGCGCGCAGCCCGCTCAGCCACCTGCTCCGGCCAACTCCTTGTTGATGGAGCAGGCATCGAACCTGGCCAGCCAGGGCGACATCGACGAGGCCATCGACCAGATGGCGGGCCAACTCAAGGCCGCGCCGAACGACCAGGCGGCACGCGATCTGCTGGCCGAGCTGTACTACAAGAAAGCGTGGGGGCTTCAGCCGAAGGACCCGGCCGGCGCACAGGCGGCGGTCAAGCGCTGTCTGCAGGTGTCACCCCGGCACCCGGGGTGCAATTCATTGCTGAAGCTGCCGGGCTCCAAGCCGGCGGCTTCAGGGGCGAGCAACGCCCGCCCCTGAGGTTCATCAACCCGGCAGGGCCTTGACCTTGTCTTTCAGGCGCAGCGCCTTTTGCTTCTCGAGGCGCGCGGTCTCGTTGTCGGGCTCGATCTCGAGCACGCGGTCCCAGGAGCGCACAGCGCCGTCGAGGTCCTGGCGGGCCATCGCGGCCATCGCATTGCGCGAATGGATGTCGATCAGCCGCTTGGCCGTGGCATCAGCCTGGGCACCGGCCGTTGGATGGCCGAGCGCAGCCGCTTTCTTGTAGTCCGAAAGTGCCTTCTCCAGCATGCCGGCCTTGGAAGCCGCATCGCCGCTGCGGAAAGCCGTTTCTGCCGGGCTCACCGCCTCGACAGCCGGTGCAGGCGCCGGAGGTGCCGGCGCAGCAGCCGCCGCATCGGACCGAGCCGCTGCAGGCCGTACCGGCTCGTTCGCCGTCAACGCCCCGGGCGGCGGTGCCTTGCCCGGAATGCGCAGCGTTTGCCCAGCGCCGACCTGGCGCGGCACCTTGATGTTGTTGTAGCGGGCGAGGATATGGAAGCTGTAGATGTCACCCAGGAAGCGGCCGGAAATGCGCGACAAGGTGTCGCCGCTGCGAACCACGTAGGGGAACGACTCCTTGCCCAGCGTGGCGACCGGGTCTTCGGTCATCTGCTTCATCAGGCTGACGGCCAGCTTGTTGTTCGGGTCGAGCGACAAGGCGTTCTGCAGTTCCTTGCGCGCCTGTTCTTCGTTGCCCACTTCAAGCAGCTCGACCACGCTTTGCGCCGACTTCTGTGCCTGTTGCTGGGCGGCCGCTGTCGGAGCTGGGGCCGGCGACTGCATGGGCGCCTGCGATGAGGTCGACGACAAGGGAGGCAAGGTCGTCGACGTGGCCGGCGCAGGTGCCGCTTCGGGCTTCGGCGCATTGGTGCCGCAACCGGCGAGGAGCGCGGTGACGATGGCCGTCAACACAAGCGCAGTGGCAGGCGCCTTGCCTTGGCAAGTGAATGGGGTCATGTGGGTGCCTGGATGCTCAAAACCGGCACATTGTGCCTGCATCACCCTGCGCGCCACCACCTTGGCGCTGTGCAGCCTGACACACACTGAACCCCGTGCTGCATCAGCGCGTTAGCATGGGCCGCAACAGCATGAGAATCGCCCTGCTCCTCTTGATGGGTTTCGTGAGCCTGCCGTCCCGGGCTGCCGACACCGACATCGCGCCCTGCCTGCGGCAGCTGCGTGCCAGTGCGCAAACGCAGGCGGGCATCGCACCGGCCGTGTTCGACAAGTTCATGACGGGCATCGCGTACGACCCCAAGCTCGCCGAGCCTGGCATACCGCAACCCGAGTTCATCAACCCGACCTGGGAGTACGCGGGCTTTCTGGTGGACGAGCAGAAGATCGTCGAAGGGCGCGAGATGCTGGAGCGTTGGCGCCCGCAGTTGCAATACATCCAGGCGCAGACCGGCGTCGAGCCCGAAACCGTGGTGGCCTTCTTCGGTGTCGAGACCGATTTCGGGCGTCACCAGGGCAGCTACCGCGTCGTCGACGCCTTGGCCAACCGGGCTTGTGGACCCATCTCTGCCACAGACGCGGCCAAGACGCGGGCGCGGCGACAGCTGTACGCGGCGATTGAGGTCTTGCGCCTGGGCGACGTGGCAGCAGAAGAATTTCTCGGCTCGTTCGCCGGCGCCTTCGGGCTCACGCAGTTCATTCCTTCTACCTACCTCGAGCACCGCGGGAAGCCTGGCGAACCGCTTGCAGATGGCGACCAGGACGGCAAGGTCGACAGCATCCACAGCGTGCCCGATGCCCTGATGCTCACCGCCAGAAAGGTTCGCGCCGACGGCTGGTTGCCCGGTGTCCCGTGGGCTTTAGCAGTCACCCTGCCACCGCCTTTCGACCGCTCGCTCGCCCTGCGTGAGAAGGCGTTCGGTGGCACGCTGTATTCCACCGTGGCCAAGAAGCTGCTGGATGCCAATCGCCGCCCGTTGACTGAATGGCAGCGGCTGGGCGTCGTCCCAGTCAGTCCACTGGAGGGCGTGCCTGCGGACACGCCCTTCGTGCTGCTGAGCCTCAACGACGACGCCGAAGGCCCCTACCTGCTGGCCTCGTCCAACTTCGAGGCGCACTACAAGTACAACTTCTCGCTCAACTACGCGTTCTCGATCGGCCTGCTGGCCGATGCCCTCAAAGGCCGCCCGGCCATCGAAGTGACCTGGAGCGACAACCAGCGGGGCCTGACGCGGCGCGAGATCCAGGAACTGCAGTGCCTGCTGTCGATCTCGCACCCCGAGCTCAAGGCCGACGGCCGCCCGGGGACCAAGACGCGCCTCGCCATCTCGGACGAGGAAACCCGGCTCGGCTGGAAGGTGACCGGGCGCACTACCGACGCGCTGCTGCAACAGCTGCGGCGAGAAACACCGCCCGAGCAAGCCTGCATCCGCTAGCTCAGGAGCTCCGTCCACGCGGCGGCCGACACCGGGAATTTCACACGTGGCACAAACCACGCGCGGCGCCGCATGACTTTCGTTGATTGCCATCCGTCACCCCGCGCCGGATAAAGGCAACTCTGGCAAGCCATGTCTTCTTGAACCGGTCAGAGAAGGCCAGCCCGCCAATGGAGCCCCCATGAATCTCGTGATTCGCGCCCACACACTGAAGAGCGAAACCCTGTCCCAGGCCATCACCGGCCATTTCGACGAGCGCGGCGGCACCATTGGCCGCTCCGACACCAATACCCTCACGCTGCCCGACCCCGAGCGCCACATTTCGCGCCTGCAAGCCGAGGTGTGGTTCAGCAACGGCAACTTCTCCATCCGCAACGTGGGCAGCGCGAATGCCATCACGATAAACGGCCGCCCGGTCAACCCCGGCGAAGGCTCGACGCTGAGCCACGGGGACGAGATCCTTATCGGTGGCTACGGCATGCGTGCCACCGTGTCCAACAGCGCCGAGCCACCGACCGAAGCACCCGTCGACGCGCGCACTGTCATCAAGGCCTCGGCCAGCGAGAGCCGCACCAACCCCAAGCTGCGCGCGCCGCTGACGGGGGCGCCTGCACCGGCGGCCACCAGTCCATCCAACCCCTTCGCCGATTTGCTCGGGAGTGGCGTCTCGTCGACCGCCAGCGACCCGTTCGCCGGCCTGCTCGATGGCCACCCCGCCAACCCGCCGACCACGGCCGTGCACGTGCGCGCGCCCGTCATGCCACCGGCTGCACCCCCGCCACCCGCGGCGCCGGTGGCACGATTGCCCGACGACTTCGACCCCTTCGCCGACCTGCCGTCATCCCCGCCCGCCGCAGCTGCCAGTGCAGCGATGGACTCGTTCATGAGTGGCAGCCCGAAGGCGGCGCCCTCGACGGCCCTGCCGGCCGACCTGGGCTTGGGCGACCTGCTCGGCAACCCCGCTTCACCGCCTGGCGGCAGCCTGGACGCAATGTTCGGCCTGAATGCCCCGGCCGCACCGGGCGCCGATCCGCTGGCAGCGTTCCTGTCCGCCCCGAAACCCGGCACAACGCCGGGCAGCAACAGCGAGAACAAGGACCCGCTGGCGATGTTCGGCGGCGGTGCGGCGGCCGAACCGCCATCGGCCCGGCCGGCCGACTTCAACCACACGCCCGAGATGAAGGCGGCCTACGTGCCGCCCGCCGTGAAGCCGGCCGCGCCGCCGGTGGCGCCGGTAAAGCCTCCCGTGGCCGCAGCACCACCCGAGGTCACAGTCATCAAGGCCACGCCCAAGCCGCCGGTTGCCATGCCCCCGGCACCCGCACCGCGCCAGGTACCTTCGCCGCCCTTGCCGATGCGGCCGCAAGACCTCACGCCCCAGGGCACCGTGCCCGGCGTGAAGCCCTCGCGCCCCACGTTCGATTCGGCCCCGGCGCCGTTGGATGCCCTGCCCCCGTCGGGCACTGCCAACGCGCCGACCGACCCGCTCTGGGCCGCGTTCTGCCAGGGTGCCGGCGTCAACATCAAGCTGCCACAAGGCCTCACGCCCGAGCTGATGAAGGTCATCGGCCAGGTGCTGAACCACTCGATCGACGGCACCATCAAGCTCGTGGCCGTGCGTGCCGCGGCCAAGCAGGAGCTGAAGGCCGACGTGACCACCATCCAGGCGCGCAACAACAACCCGCTGAAGTTCTCGCCCGATGCCGGCGTCGCCATCGAGCAGTTGCTGCAGCCGCCGATGCGCGGTTTCATGATGGGCCCGGCCGCCGTAACCGACGTGATGGACGACCTGCTGGGCCACGCCATCGGCACCATGGCCGGCATGCGAGCCGCGCTCACCGGCGTGCTCGACCGCTTCGAGCCTTCCAAGCTCGAAGGCAAGATCTCCAGCCACAGCGTGCTCGACAGCGTGCTGCCGATGAACCGCCGCGCCAAGCTGTGGGAGCTTTATCTGCAGCACTACAAGCGCATCCGAGACGATGCGCAGGACGACTTCCACGACCTCTTCGGCAAGGCCTTCATCGACGCGTATGAAGACCAGCTGGACCGGCTCGACGCTGCACGGCACCCCGTCTAACTGAAGCACTCCATGCTGCAGGTCGAAATCGCCACCCGCTGCGAGGTGGGCGGGCGCACCCACAACGAAGACGATCTGCGCCACGGCCAGAGCGGCTCGTTCTGGTACGCCGTGTTGTCCGATGGCGCTGGCGGGCACCGCGGCGGCGCCGTGGCCTCCGACATCGTCGTGCGCATGACGGCGCTCGGTCTGCAATCGGCCGCGCAGGCCACGCCCGACTACCTCACACGGCTCGTCTGCGACGCCAACGATGCACTGG
>Ga0307515_10007835_pt1 | contig 21010 bp, 9 predicted proteins | sample 17_EM_MG_FD_194513 | JGI IMG/M metagenome (GOLD analysis project Ga0307515, IMG submission 194513) | Populus trichocarpa ectomycorrhiza microbial communities from riparian zone in the Pacific Northwest, United States - 17_EM | ecosystem: Host-associated > Plants > Roots > Unclassified | place...
CTCATTAATACTCTCTTCGACTATGGTCGGACTGTGCGGAAGGATTTCTTCTCTATGGATGTCGTGCGCTGTCGTTTTCTAGTAGCCTATTGGAAGCTGCATCGTAACAAATGATGCACTGCCACCATCAGTGATAATCGGAAGTTTTATATTCCTGCAGGCCACGCAGGGACCGGTAATCGTTTTTCGCGCCTGTATCGCCTGTATCAAAGCCAAGAATCCATCACTTTAATCACGGGTGGTAAGACAGTATCCCTTAACCCGCCGAAATTCGTCCACTCGGTATCGATAAGAATCAACCAATAAGACCAATGCAATTAAATCGTCGTGATTAGAAATATGAAGCCGTTGTAAAATCGGGCAGCGGCCACGGTTCCGGTGGTGGGCTTTTAGCGACCCGATTTGGTTGAACGTTATATTAAGTCGGCTGAACAAAGTCTATATCATTGGAAGTACTACGTAGTAGGACTCTGAGGCGGAGCCGAAGAGTCCGTGGGGCGGATACGCGTACTTCTCATTCTAGTGTTCCCGCACGGACCATATACTCGGTGGACGTCGGCGGGTTAAGGGATAGGCCCGGTATTTCTTCTAGGGATCGTCTTCGGAAATGAAATCCAGGCTAACTTGAATATATGACCGAAAGTAGGCAGCAGCCTCGTCCTCAAGGCCTCTGAAGCGGTATAGAAGTCTCAGATATATAAGTGAAAACTTTGCGATAGCGGACTTAAAGATCTTTTGTGTATCTTCTCTACTACATAAGAGGTAGAGTCTGAGGACAGTACCTTTTGCAAACAGAAGACTAAGAGTATACAGGAAGCTTTTCTCAGTGCTGTAACTGGTCTGGTTCGCTTATTGGTTGGTTGGTTGGAAAAGCTTCAAAATCGCAACCGGTTCGGGGTTTTGATTGGCTTCCAGCTGGTTGGTTTTAAAGCTCTCTAATTAACCGGGTAACCAGCTAAACCAGTAGGGTTAGTATAGGCCTTTGGTGGTGATAATTTGGGTAAGAGCGTACGCCATATAGGGGAGCCGAAGCCACTAAATCGTTAAGATCTACCACCTCATTTTGGGGTACTATTTTGAGAGTCGAGCTTGGTGTTGTGCGTCGCCTATTTTTACGCGTCCTATTTCTACGCGTCGCCTCCTTCTCACGTCGCCTTACTGCCTTATCCTTATTACCCTTATTTCTCCCTATCGCTAATTTAATGGAGGGCTTTGTTGTTTTAACCGGTCGATTGTTGCGTAGAGGAAGAGGCAGCCTTATAAGTAGTAGTCGTTTTACGGGCAAGGCTCCTGCCGCCTCTTAAAAGCGCGCCAGCTAGGGCTCTAGTAGTTAACGAAAAAAGCGCTAAAAGACGAAGCCTAATAAAGCTCCGGCAGAGCCTCTTACTTATTACAAAGTTAAGTCTAACTTAGATCTAGAGCCTCTAAGGTAGGCTTCTACGCAGACCAGAATTGAGATCTATAGCTAGTGGTATAGGCGTAGTAATAAGGTTACACAGAAGGCGAAGGCCCGTATAAAGTCGTTGCATATATAGGATGAAGGAAAAGGATATATAATTATTCACGAGGCTATAGGCGTTCGATATTACTACTACTGCTACTGCCTAGATTAGAAGAAGGATCCAAAGTATAAGCCTCTTAGTAAGTTGCTCTGCTCTCTTATATAAATACCAACTGATTTAGAAATAGCGCTTAATGGTAATTTAATAGTGTTAGGCTACTAGAGACGGGCTTATCGACTTAATGAGAAGGGCAAAGCGATCTTAACCACAGGCCCAATTTACTACTTTATATCGCAGTAGGATTATATTTAGAAGGCCTAGTATAAAGCTTTTAAGCTTCTACTAATTTAGTGGCTTGTATACTGCTATATTACATTTTACTAAATTAAGAACGTCTACTTTATTAAAATAATTTAGTATCTAAATAAGGGCCTTATAAGGTTGCTCCCTTCACAAAATACAGTACGTAAGTGGGTAATAAGAGAGTTTAGGAAGCGGAAGAAGTTGCTGCAAAAAGACTTATAAGAAGCTCGTTCGAATATATACCTATCTTTTAACTTATAGACGTTACTAAATTACTACGCTATTATCGCGATAGTTGCCCATTATATTAATTGCGACGGAGCTTATTAGACGAAGCTTCTTACCTTATAGCAGCTTAAGGGAGAGTATAGCGGCGTCAATATAGCTTAGGTAGTTCTTAATATAGTTAATAAGTATAGAATTAGAAGTCGGATTGGGTATTTTATACTTAATAATGCGTTAAGTAATAATATAGCTATCAATTTAATTCTAAGAACTCTCTACCCCTAAATAATAGAGAGGCAGCGGAAATGTTGTTGCCTTTAGTGTCTTAGCTATATAGTTAACCTAGCTGCCTAGGCCTTCCTTTTAGGCAAGACTACGGATACTACTTTAAAGGAGCTTGAGCTGGCATATAGTTGGCGAGACTTTAAGGCTATTGCGATAATCTAGAGGAAGTAGGGAGCGCTTGGTTAGCTATATAATATTATAAAGTATATTAGGATATCGCCTTAGCGTTATAGGGAGTTTTAAAAGATTGTAGTTGGTAAAGAGTAGGCAGAATTTAATTAACTTAAGGTGAGTTCCAAAATCTAGAGCTAAAATCTGGTGTTAATTTCGTGATTTCGCATTTACTGCCTCTCTATAACGTAGTAAGACAGGGGTATAATTAGCTCCGGTACCGGATTTTATATTACTCCGGGCTATAATTGTAATCCTTAAGCTATAGTTATAATATTCGCAATATTTAAAATATTTTAATATTTTATTTTCCTAGTTAATTTAAAGCAATTCGACTTAGTGGAACTTATATTTTAGCTCTATTATATATACTATTAATTACAAATAACGTATCTAGGCCTTCTGCAGTAACCATATACTAAAACGCGGCGAAGGTATAGAAAATAACACCCTTATAACCTACCACTGGTTTTTACTTAAGAAGCTCTCCTCTGTTCTACAGCCCTTCTATAAGGCAACTATATATAGTTAGGGCTATAAGCATACGCTTTACCGCTGGTTTACTATAATAAATTGGCTTCTTAGGTGTTTATTTAATATAAAGGAAGATTTTAAAGAACTACAAGAACTATACGATAGCAGTAAGGAATACGCCTACTTAGAAGCCTTAGCTTTTTCCTTATAGGAGAAGTGTAAACAATACTATAAATACGCAGACGACAGCGCCGCTTATTACACTGTATAAGTTCTTCTTCTAGATAAGAAATGGGCCTGGTTTTAGTAAGAATTTAAGAAGGACAAGGAAAAGAAGAACTGGCTATATAGTAGCCCTAAGGATCCTAAGGATTTTGGTATATAAGGCCTTATAGAGGACCTCTAGCTAGAAGAATATAAAGGTAAATATAGAGCCGCGGCTGCCTAAGAGCTATCTACTACTAAGTTTACATCAGGCGAAACTTTTAGTAGGCTATACTCGCATAAGCAGATTAAGGCTGCGCCTATTATAAGAGTTAACGCCTACTAAGCCTACATTCGAGCTGAGCTTAAGCCTACCTTAGATCCTCTAGCTTATTGGAATTCGCAATATTTCGTATAGCTAGAGCTCGCCCAATTTGCCCTTAATATACTAGCTATACTACTTATAAGCGCTAAGTGTAAGAGAGTATTTAGCTTTATAAAACACCTAGTTACTAACGCACGCAATTGCCTTAAAGCTAATATTATTAAAGCAAATAAATGCTTAAAATCTTAGTACGGGCGCCCGAAGCCGAAGGCCTTTAAGTAAGGCGTTAATTCTAACGTTAATAATTTATATAAGGAAGAGCTTACTGCCAAAGCTGCCGTTAAAGCTGCCGCCAAAAAAGATTCCAATGTACAGAGTAGTGTGGATTAGGAAGCTGGTGAAGGAGGTAAGCAAGGGCAGGGCAATAAGGGCGATGTGGGCGATGAGGGCGATGAGGGCGATAAGGATGATAAGGACGATGAGAGCCAGGAGGAAGATAAGGGTAATGGGGAAGATACTGTTAAATATATCGTTGTTGACGATTGATTGTAACTTAACACTATGCCAAGCCTTATAATATACTAAATATCACCTGGTTGAACCGGTTGAACCGGTTCGCGAACCGGTTCAGAGCTTTAAGTGGGCTATTGGTTGGTTACAGAGCTCAAATTTGTAACCAACCAGACTAATTACAGCACTGGCTTTTCTAACACAAGCGGCTGATAACATTTTCATCTTAAGAAATCGTTCTTAGAAGCTTTAAATGCATAATCTATCGGATACACATATGTTTTAGATCTTCCGTACTAGCTCGTAAATGCTCTTGTTAGGTTTGTATAACATACGTGTTGACCGGACATATCAGGTCAGAAATACTCGTGTAAGGATTTAAATCTACGTAGATACAGGCTTATATCAGGCAATGTGGTACCCCCTACGGGGGTCCCTGGAGAATGGTGAAACTAGACCGAAACTAGGCTGAAACTAATGTCTGATAGGTCGATAATATGGTTGCAAATACTAAGACAGCGCCTTATAGTTAATTAAAAATAACATGAAGTGCCTATTAACATTAATTATCTTATATATTAACTTTTATCTTAATTATAACTAAACTAGAGCTAGATAGTTAGGCTTATTTAATTATACCTAGACTATAAGGTGTAAGGGATTATCGAACAGGACGATCAGGAGCCTCTATATATATATCAAGAGGCCGTCGAAATCGGACTTAGCACCTGTACGTGGTGACGGCTACGAACCTGCGGTCTTCGAAGTTTAGACTTAGTAGAGCCAACGTAGAGACGTCGCACGGCGTGCGGGTGGGAGCTGGTGGTCACTGAGATGTTGCAGGTAGTGAAAAGTTTTCACACGAGATAGTAAGATCTCGAAAACTACCACTGACGGTTTCCCCCTCGTAGTAGACGGACTTAATGTCGAACTGACCACCCTATGTCCCACTACCCCGCTAATGTCTTACAAACCTGTTTCTATTACCTATTCATTACGTACTACCTCATGTATATATAGTCTCTTTTCTTCGTAGATCAATCTATACACGAGCCCTCCTTTCCTGACCTAATTGTCCGTTCGACACTTAACGTCCCTGAACCCTAAATTGAAGACATCGACGACACCTCACATCGACGGACGAGCGAACGAGCGACGGACACAAATACACCCCCGCCTAACCCCCAGGGCGATCGCCTGCGGAGCATGCGGTCACTCGCCGTCTGCACCGTATTCTGCCTGGTAGCCTAGACAACAACCCCACAGTTTACCCTGTCTCCTCCCTACGACTGGTCACCCTAGGGAGGGCCTAGCAACTAGGGCCTAGGCACAAAAGATGCCCAGAGCACATACACATCCCGCTCGCCTTTCGGTATTATAGAGCTAGTTACGGACGAATACCCTTACGCCTTCGATAGGCCTTAGGGAGGGAAGGGGCATACGGCAATCTACAAGAGGTGGCGTGTATAGGGGACGGTCAAGACATAGGAAACTACTAGGATATGGCTGAGTTATCAATCAACAGCAAGGCCTAGCTAGGGCGTAGTGAACCCTAGCTGCGGATGAGCTGGAAGAAGGATGTAGTAGTTACCAAGGAGATCTACAGCCTGTACGAGTTTCGGCTTCTCCCCCCGAGTGCGCGCAGCGGTACACACACGCAATTTCGCTTTCTTGCACACTAGAGAACTTCAAGTTTAACTCTTACGATTAAGCTTAAAAATTAGAGACTTTACCTTTCTTGCAAGTGCACAGTGTCTACGCTGGATAGTGCACTATTAGCGAAATTACGAGTGTACCACTGCGCGCACACGGGGGGGAGAAGCCGGAGCTCGTACAGGCTGTAACATCTATGGAAGTCTAGACGTAGTTACGAGGTGGCCCTAGGGGCCGCCAGCTACGTGCGGAGATGGTTAATGGGTTTTTGCCCTGCTAAGGTGGCTTATAGGGCTTTTCTCCCCCTAATATACCAGGGGTTTTTCCCCGTCAATATTACTTTCCCCTGTGTGTACGGAGAAGTCTGCGTGGGCCGTGCTAGGATCCGTATCAGACGTTAAGCAGTGATTAAATAATAATAATATATATCAAGAAGTCGTCGTTAGCTTCGTCCAATCTACGACGTATTTGGTTAATCGGTTAGAGCTTCAAACACTTATTGTTTGACTAAGGACTGATGCGACTTCTAAAGTTCCATAGGTCGACAGGGATTAAGTAAAGTATATTATCCCTTGGTCTGCGTCCAACCGTATCGATAAGGATATAGCCAATCAGACACTCTCGTTTGAGCTGGATCTTGGCAACGTGATACCGGTGTTCATATGCTTGGCACCAAGGGTTGGACACCAGCGTGCGAAGGGATAATACGAGTATAAAATCTATTAGTACCTAAGGCTCTAGGAATGAGATTTTAATACGCTTATTCTTTAGAATAATATATTAATTAGGTTACACAAGATCTATATCGTTGAAAGTACATTTTAGTAGTATAATTCTGGTAGGATGCTATTTGTTAGTATTTTGATGTTCATGCACGGGCCACAATCGTCTACTATGGTACCCGGCCGAAGTTTTGTACATCGTCAATGCGCTTACAGGGGCCAAAGAGGCTTGAAATCTATTCAATTACTAATTAGAACCTGGCAAATCTACCTTGCGCAGCGATTACTGCCAATATTGATTGGTGCATTTTTGTCGGGTGGCGTTGGCAGGCCCCCTGTAAGCGCATTGACAATGTACAAAACTTCGGCCGGGTACCATAGTAGTCCTCCACAACGATTCAGATGTTTGAAACGGTGGGTCAAATGAAGCAAAGAAGTTGCTTAGAAGATAATACAAGGTTCTATTGCAGCATGAGAGAAGTCTTATATAATTATACGCGTGCCTGATCACAAAAACTACATGCCACTCTCTTACATCTCCGCCGGTCATCGTTATGGTCACCTTTCCAGATATCTCCAGAGCAATCGTACCCCATGGCGTTCCGCATACTAGTTAGGAAATTATTTTCCTAGTGGCATTCTTCTCCGCATTTTCAATTTATGTGATCGCCGATGCAGTGTGATACCGACGTTCTGGCTAAATTGACTAGCAATTCCATCAAATCACACACCACGGAGCCCATCGCCCTGCACCCAAAATTCCAGAAGGCAGCTACCCGGTTGACCCGAAATATATGAAATGAATCAAGCCAGGAATATACATCACCTCTTTACATCTCGTTATAAGCCCCTGTTGATCTTGGCGATCAAACGGGATTATTTCATACCTTTTTAAGTACCATTTTAGGTATAATTCTATACAGAAAGGGTATAATTCCGCGCAGTTTGATCGGCACGATCAACACGCACTTACAATGAGATGCAAAGAGGTGGTGTAAGTCGGGGTACGAACTCTTTTTCGGCCACGTACGGTGGTCGCTAACAAAAGTTCTTGCATCTTCCTAATTAGGAAATTAAGCTTTAGACACGATTCCACTACAAATGCGTAATTTTTAGCATTGCTACGTAAATTACAGCACTAATAATTTTTAATAATTTTTAAGTTATAATAACTACTTTAACACTATTAATTACGCAATTGTTTTAACTTAGAATTTATATAAAAGCTTATAAAATTTTACATAAAAATATAAAAATATATATTTATTAATATACTAAGAGAGTTAGTGAATTAATTTCTTAATTAGGAAGGTGCAGGAGCTTTTGTTAGCGACCTTTCGTAGTGCTTTAACTTTCGTATTCATCAACGCGTTTCAGGAAGAAGCCCTATTCGTCATCTAAATTTGCGTCCGACTGCACACCGTCTCCATCATTTAGCCGTAGTGTTTCTCATGAAGAAATCTAAGCTGCTCCACCAGCATGACCCGTTTCTATATAAAAGGGAGGGATGGGCATGTCCTTCCGGAGCTTCCAAGACGCCCCAAGACATTCGTTCACGTCTAAAAAGCTAGGCAAAGCACTCGACATACCGAACAATTGGACCAAGATGAAGGCTGTTTATGTCTTAACTATTATCACCAGTGCTGTCTCACCAGCATTGGCTCTCAAAGCGACTACCACTGTGGGTGACGAGCATCCTCCCAAGGAACTGGACATGATCTGACATCTCCACACAGCGCTACTATGATGGCTTAAAGGGTGCTTGCGGCTGTGGCTCCGCGTCCGGCAACTCAGCCTTCTCGTGGCAGGTCAGTATCCAGGACACCTCCGCGCGCCCTGCGCCTTCCTCTTTCCTCCCCCAACGCCACCACATCTATGGCCCTCCACACGACCAGCTGACCAGCCTACCAGAGCGGCATTGCCGCCGGCATCTACACAGCCGCGGCCTCGCAAGTCCTCTACGACAGATCCGGGCTCTCCTGGTGCGGCGCCGGCTGCGGGAAGTGTTACAAGCTGACCTCCACCGGGAGCGCGCCCTGCTCCTCGTGCGGGACGGGCGGCGCGGCAGGCAAGTCCATCATCGTGATGGTGACGAACCTGTGCCCGAACAACGGCAACGCTCAGTGGTGTCCGACCGTCGGCGGCACGAACCAGTACGGCTACTCGTACCACTTCGACATCATGGCCCAGAGCCAGGTGCTAGGTGATAACCCCGTTGTCGATTTTGAGGAGGTGACCTGTCCCGGCGCGGCGACTAGCGATTATAGTCAGTGCCAATGCGCCACGTCAACGTAGAAGGGAAAGTGGGTAGTGGAGGGGGTAAGGGGAGGGAGAACGTTGCTAGCAAAACCGGGCATTAAAGAGAAAATTTGTTCCTGTTTGTATATAACACAAAAAATATATCATGTTCTATGATCATTCTTTCTGATAAAACAAATTTGATTTGGCGGAAGAGAAGGAGGAAGTCTACGGGAAATTGGTCCTCATATATCGGTCTCTCGAAGCAGTACCCATGCATTCTACATAGGTTCATAGCTGCGAGCAGTTACTACATATCATGAAAATCTAAGAGATGCATCAGTAGGTCTCTTCTGGAAGAAGCGGTCAGGAAAACTTCAGGAATAAGAATTGTGTCATTTAGTATTCCTTTCACATACGACCACAGGTACCAGAAAGCAAGGCGTCCCGTTCGCTCCGCCCTATTTAAGCTGGTAACCGGCGGATTAGTAGTTAGGTGGGTGACCACTAGCGAATCCCTGCTGTTGTATGTTTTTTGTGTCTTTGATTTTTGTGGGTCTTTGGTATTTTGGCGGCCAGTAGCCGAAGTCGAGTTGTCGGGTTGACTTGCCGAAAGTAGTTTGGCAGCAAGAGCGGGTCCACTGAAGTAAGATCTTTTGGTCAACGTATACTTTCAAGAGCACCAGACATCACGCCATTCTCTGGACATAGGATTCAGAAAGCCATCCTTCGCATTCAAGCGGACGCTGTCCACCGTAATGATCGAAGTACCAGTACAAATATGACCGCCCGTCTCACCATAGACCAGCCAGAAATTGCAGCGACAGCGATACTACCTTCTAGTCAACCTAGCCGGCATCTCAGCTGTGCTTCATGAATGTAGACATCCCCAGGCGCCCTCAGAGTCTTCCAGCACTCAAGCGCACATCCATCATCCATCGATCATCGAGCAACAAGTAACGAATATGATCGAGGCCCTATAGACCCGAGAGAAGTGGGCGAGTCATTCATTACTCGTCAGCACCGCCCTTCTTCTTGGACTTCTTCGATGGTTGTGCCGCGCCTTCCTTCTTCTGATGCACGACGAAGCGGGTGTAGCACTCCTCCTTATCCCACTCGAAGCCCGCGAGAATTGGGTTCTCGAGTTCATCGTCGGCCTAGACGGACAACATCAGCAATCAATTGGACAATGGAGGATACCACATGGGTGTAACAAATGTTCAAGATGGATAATCGGGTTAATGTGGCCCCATTTGGAATCATTGTGATGAATGAAATCAGAACGGCGATAAGGAGATTTACCTTCTTCTTGAATTGCTTGTAGATTGCGTCTAACGCATCCTTAATTGTCACACCTTTCAGGTTCCGTGCGGTGACTTCTAGTCCGAGCGGGAAATGCAGGTCGACCTTCTTGACCATTGGGACGCAGAGGGGTTTTTTCAGGAGATCTTTCTCATCTAGAGACGCAGGCGAGGTATTGAGCTTCCTGCAAAGGGGTTTTATTAGCATTACATTCGGCCATTGAATTATTGAGTATCTTGCGGGAGAACACGGATGATGACTAAGATGGTTCCAGGGAAGAGTAGGTGAGATGGAACAGTGAGTGGGGAATGATACAATGTGGGTGCACAGGGCAAAAATGCAAGCTACAGGACGACAGCAACATACCAATTTAGCTTCTGAGTTTCCGGAGCAATCTTGATCTCCTTTCCCTCTTTCTCTGCCAACAGTATTAGCGCCACGGCAATGGTTAGACAGCTAATAACAAGCAAACTTACCTAGGTCAGCGATGTTGTAGACATCAATCGCGGTGCTACTACCCCGACGATGACCCTTCTTCTGCTCCTTACCCTGGGCTGGCTGCTCGTCGATGAGGGAATCAACCTTAGTGAGTGCGTTCTGTATTTCAGCCGACATGATGTGTGGCGTGATCGAAGGCTAGGTAAAGAAGTAAAGGTGGTAATGAGGAACAGACAATGATAATAGGTGTGTATTAGTGGGTTAGATTGAGATAGAGTTGAGTTCGGATTGAGTGATGTACGAGTATTCAGGCACAGCGGTGTGTGTGGTGGAAGAAGGAGAGAGAAGCAGGCACAGCGGGAGATTGAGTGAGGGGTCACGGAAGGTCAGGAGCTTCGTCACTTGATCACTACACCTGGGCTCGTCCGCCAAATTGGTTACTGTATCGGGTCTAGCTCGCTATGCAGCTTTGTCGTTAGCGCCGACTCTCGCATTAGTAAAATGCGGGGGATGAGTGGAGAGAAGATGAGGACTGGAATACTAATTACAAAGAATACATTAGGTGTGCTACTTGCGCTCTCAAGCTTTGGATGAGGTTTCGGCACTTGAAGTAGTTGAGGTCAACAAGCGTTGAACGGAACGTCACGCTGTCCTTGTGCGTCATCTAGCGGAGATCAGCCCGCCCGCTCGTGTAACCGTGCAGATGCGATGACTACACCAATACCCCAATGTCCACTCGGGCACTCAAGAAATACAATACCAAAACTCATCCTTTCTTCATTTATAATCACAAAAAATAATACAGATACGTATTCACATCCGAATCTCTCTCTCAGTGGTTGCACAGCCCTCTAGGGCGTTGTCAGTTCGTATCTCAGCAAAGAAGATAATAATCAATATTCCGAGGCTGCCATCGGTCAGCTTCGTTCTCATCAAATTTTTTTTAAGCCAATATTAACTTGCCGGTGGATTCTCAGCACCCCAGCCCCCCGGAGGATCATAATAATTAGCCAGGGTGATATCCCTATCAGTGCTCTTCCACAGCGCAGTATCATAAGCGAATTGAACATCTTCACCCAAGCGGCGTAGGCTAATTAACCCTACGGGCATAGGATTGATTATATATATATTGATCTTTGATTAACGTCTGATACGGATCCTATCTAGGCCCGCGCAGGCTACTCCGTATATAGGGGAAAAATTATGTATTGTACAGTCTCCTACAGAAAGTCAATGGTCAAAGCTCAAATCGCTAATCGATAAGGCCTCCCCCACCAACTTTGGCAGAGAATTGGCTACTCAATTAGCAAGCGATCGCGAAGTAATTTAATTATATAATAGATTCGTATCTAGAGAATATTTTAATATAGCAGAGTTTTAGTATTTAATCGAACCGCCCTTGGCCTTAATTACTAACTCGCAACGCTTCCTTATACTCTCAATACACCTCCTCCAATTGGTAGGCGTTAATTTGTCCCATTCCTCTTGCAATACAGCCTCCATCTCTTATAGATTGTGAATTAAGTGGCGTCTCTTAGATATCCGAAGCTTTATAATTCTCCAAAGGTTCTTAATTAGATTTAAATCGGGCGACTAGGCAGGCTAAGGAATTACCTGCATTATAAGATCTTTAAGGTGTTGTAATGTAGCTTTGGATGTATGATATCCAGCTCCGTCCTGCATAAAAACAGCGTTACCGTAGTAGAGGGTCCTCTTAGCGTAAAAGGGAGCCGCGTAAGGTGTAAGGATCTCATTAATATACTTATAAGAGTTTATTCGTACTCCTCTTTTTAAGATCACGAATCCACCCTTAAATTCTAACGAGATCTCACCCTAAACGCCTACACAGCTTCTTCCTGATTTAAAGGTAGGCTTTAGATTCTTTAACTTAAAGGCCTCGCCTATTTTACGACGCACCTAGGGGGGGCTTATATTAATTCTAAGCTTAAACGTTAATTCGTCCAAAAAGCTAACGAGAGCCCAGTTACTTAACTCCAAGTCCTTAAATATTTGGGCCCACCAATACCTCTACGTTTTATAGTAAGGCCTTAAATACGGCTTCTTCTGTAGGCAGAAGGCGTAGTAATGGTTTTTAGTAAGGTAACGTCGCGTAGTATTAACATGCATGTGGTAACCCGATTTTAACGGCGTTAAAAAAGAGGTAATTAATTTAAATGGATAATTGGCCATAAACCTCACTAAACGTCGTTCAGCTCAAGGATTAAGCTTCGGAGGACGTCCAGTACAAATCACTTAACGGTAGGGGTCACTGGGGTGTTTTCGCACTCGGCGAATAATCGATATAATCGTTAACTTCGGGAGGCCATTTTTAAGCCTTATCTTTGAGGTAGAGTAGCCCATATAATGTAGAGCCCATATTACAGAAATCACCTCAGGGGGGTGCTCCCGTCGATCAGTTTTCCTTTGATATACCATAGTAATGAGAGTCGTAATATTTGAGGTGGTAAAAAAGTATCTAAATACTCTATGGTGGTGGCTTGAACTCGTATTCGCCAAATTGACCAATGACTTTCTGGAGGAGACTGTATAGGAAAAACCCCCTGGCATATTAGGGGAAAACCCCTATAAGCCACCTTAGTAGGATAAAAAAACCCGGTTTAACCATCTCCGCACGAAGCTGGTGGCTACGTCCAGACCTCCGCTGGATTTTGGATCTCCGTGGTTACCACTGCATTATTCTTTTCTTAGCTCGCCTAGAGCCAGAGCTGGGGTTCACTATGTAGGCCCTACTATTGTGATTGCGGTATGCTAGTAGTTTCCTATATCTTAACCGTCCCCTATTGCAGCCATCCCCTGTAAACTGTTGCCATTATATATACCCTAACCTCCCCTAGAGCTCATCAAAGGCGTAAGGGGGATTCATCCGTAACCGGCACCGTAATACTGAAAGGCGAGCGGGATGCGGGGTGTGTATGCTCTGGGTATCTTTTCCGCCTAGGCCCCAGTTGCCAGGCCCTCTCTAGGGGGGGCTAATCCGTAAAGAAGAGACAAAAAACCGTGTGGTCGTTATCCAGGCTGCCAGGCAGTATAGTGCGATTAACGGCGAGTGACCTATCATGCCCCGCGGGCGCGTACCGCCCTAGATTAGGAAGGGGTGTGTTTACTCGTTCGTTCATCAATCGTAAGGAATCGTCGATGTCTTCGATTAAGGGATTAAGGGGGGTTAAATCTAACTCGTATCCATGGGGATTATACACAGGTGCGCTTGGGATAGGAGCTAGTAGTTGTTTACTGTAAAGGGGTACCGTTAGTAGTAGTTTTCGAGATCTTACTATCTCATGTAAAACTTTTTACTACTATCTATAACGTCTCGACCGCCACCAGCTCCCACCCGCACGCTGTGCGACGTCTCTGCGTTGGCCCCGCTGAATCCGAAGACCAGTAGGTTTATAGGCCAAGTCACCTTGTACAGGTGCAGAGTCCGATTTCGACGGCCCTAGGATTATTTAAGTACCTCTTTAAAGCTAAAATTGGTGTAAGCTTTTGCAGTGTGGGAATTGAACGAGCAACTTAATTGTAAATGTAGCTCTGAAGCGTCTATATATACACGAAGTGAGTGACAAGAAGATGATGACGATGATGCACAATTGCCGAGGTAGACAGCGCTTACAGTCGGCAATAGGTAATGGAAATAGGCAGTGAGACATAGGTAGTGAGACATACGATTTCAAGGAACGGGTGGTGAGTCATAAGGTAATGCGAGCCTCGGTAGTCGGTTACAATTGGCCTGTATATTTAATTAAAATAAAAGTACTTACTTAGTTCTTTACTATCTACAAGTAGAAAGTTGCCTCTTTTTTATATCTAAAGTCAACTAATATTCTTAAGCCGTAGTAGTAAGCTAATTATATATCCTTTATACTTATATTTCTTCTCTCTTCCTCCCTTTATACCTTTCTCTTTTTATATCTCCCTTTCGTACCTCCCTCTACCTCTCTATCTCTTTCTCTTTCTCTTTCTCTTTATTATCTTTTAAGAATCTATATTAATAAAGTAATAAAATTATTATATAAATAAAGCTATATAAGGGAAGTAAAGGTAAAAGTAGAGATAGAAATAGAGGTGAAGGTATATAAGGCTAAGATAATAAGGTGGTAATAAAAGTGGTAATAAAGTAGTAATAGAGGCGTCGGAGATATTAGAGATATTAGGGGTATTAAGTGGTAGAATAGAAGGCCTTAAAATAAGGTAGTAAATAGTAAAGTATATAATTTAAAGCTTTTGCTAGATGTACGTGTATATTAGTATATAAGGGTATTACTAAAGTAGGACTATAATATCTAAATACTACTTTAAAAGTGTAATCTCTGTCTAGGTGCGCTGCCTATTTAAGTTTAGCGGGGCCCTGACACCCGTTTTTGGGTATCGCTCTCTCGCTTAGTCGACCGCTGCTTTTAATGTCTATAAAATGCTTTATCACCTTTACTATCCTCTCTACCAGCACTTTCTCTCTCGAATTCCGCTTCTGCCTTCATTATACCCCTGCTGTAAGGCCCTACCCTTAATGCCCTGCGCCCACTCCTTAACGCCGACCTTCCAATTATAACTAACACTGAGATGCGCACCCTCTTAGCTGATTTCTAAATGTTTGACTGTTATTTCCGCTCCTAGGGCCTATATACTACCGTCGCATTAGATTTAGGGAGACCGATACTAAGTATCCTCTAAGCCTCCTTTTCTCTCTGCCTTGCTTTTTGTTTATTCTCCTCTCTAGTATTTTTTTTATAGCTCTCTATGTTCTTAGTCTTTGCTTTTAACATCTATATAGCCCTATTTTGCCTATTTTCTATTATCTTAGTTCTAATAGAGGATTATCCGCCCTGGGTTAAGACACTAACTTAACCCTTATACGTTGTACTGGAAATATACTTTAGCACTAGAACTTTATTAGGTTATTATTATAGATAACTAAAGAATACGCCTTACCCTTACCGCTTTAGGAGTATAACTTAGGTGGCTGTAGCTAGAATAAGAAGTTACGGAGCTTATATCGCAACTAGTTACTAAAATATAACTGCCGTAGTAATATAGTGTAAGTGGGGTAGGAGGGGGCAGTAAAGGGCGGTAGGAGGCTTAGAGGATAGATAGACTTAGTTAAAAGACCGCTATGTTAACCTTGTAACTATAAAGGAAATGCCTTACTGTATAAAGCTACTATAGTGGCAGAACAGGTCCGTATACCCCTATTGATGCTTTATATAGAGTACTTACTAAATAACTTTAGGTTAGTTAACCCTATCTCTACTACAGAGTTTCTGTCTTATACAAGAACAGGTAATATACTATAGTAAATAAATACTATAAACTAAGGCTAATATACCGGGATCTAGGGTTTACTATTAGCTCCCTAACTCCTAAGTATTAGCTTTAATCTACTTTAGAAAGGCTAGATTTAAACTTTATAAAAAATAGCTGAGGATATACGGCCTCAATTTAACGGCAATGCTATAGTAAGTTGTCTATCTAGGAGACTATATTATACTATATAAGGGGTATCTAAAGCATCCACTTTTAAATTGGTGAGGAAGTAAGTAGTAATATAGCTAAGAGGGGCGAAGGCTGAGCCGCGGAGTAAGCTAACTTAATACCACCAATAAATACTAATGCTGCCTCTACTTCTGGGAGTTACGGATAAAGCATTACTAACGTAGACCCTAGTATAGCAAGGCGCAGACAGTAATAGTTGCACCCCTTTGCATATTTACTAGCTAAAAGAAGTGGTATTATGCGAGAGAACTTAAAGGATTTAGTAGGGGGAATGACGCGTAAATCTTAAATAACTCTTTAAGTGGTTCCCCTGGCTGGAAGCTAACTTACTAAGTTAATTCTAGTACTGGAGGCACTACTAATTCTAAGGAGATGGGCTTAATATCTATGCACTGTAACGTTTTAGCCAGAAGCTACCTAAGCTGAGCTACTACTTTAGCGAGGTCAGCAGTAAGCTAAAGACTAAGCTATGCCGAAAGAACGCCTATAAAGAACACACACTCTCGCTTATTTCTAGATTATCTTACTTAAAAAGACTACTCACCTATTCTACATCTTTTTATTCTAAAATTTAACCTATAAATAGATTCCTAGACTTTCTATAATCCTATAGGATTAACTACTTAGTTACCTAAAGCTAGACCAGTCTCTTAATCGCCCTACTTTAAAGGGTCTCCCTTAAAAACTAGCGGGTAAAGCTAGAAACCTATTAAGGGAAACAACTATTCTATACCAATTATAGATCTTATAGATCCTATCCCGGAAAAAAAAGTTGCAGAGTGCTAAGAAGCTAGAGATAGCTTAATTAGGACCTAAGATAAATACACACGTAGCTAGGTTATAGTAATAGCATCTAATACTATATAGGAAAATCATCTATTATAAATGACAATCCTATTAGGAAACCTAGTGTTAATGCCTATAATAATGACTATAACAACGACGATAATAGTAACGGCAATAAAGATGACGATGACTTTCTTTTAAAGGTAGAAGACCTTATTTCTAGAAAATATTAGAGAAGTATATTAACAACTAGTCCTAGCCTTAGGCGTATGGCCACTAAGCAGCTAGCTAGCAATAGGGGCTAGGGGGATAGTATTCTCTAAAATAAATATAGAGCTAGGACTAGAATATTAGTTAATAGTAAAGGTAAATATACTACGTTTCGAAATTTCGTTATAATCGGCTTAGGAAATTGCTTATACTATACTATAGATAAACTACTTATGCTAGATACTGGAAAACTATATAACGGTCCACCCTATTACGGCGCCTAAAGTCTTAAGCCTAATACTCTTAACGGCCAAACTGGCTATACTTCTATTTCTAGTCTTCTAAGTAATACTACAGCTAGTTACCTAGGTACCTACCCAGGACCTACTAATAGTATTAACAGCAGCCAGAGCCTTAATAACTAAAACTATATTATTTATAACCGTATTAATAAAGTACCCTATAATTAACTTAGTTTTAAAAAGGTATATAAACGGCTAGAGAAAGTAGATAAGCAGCTAGCCAGAATTATTTTAGACTTAGAATACTCTTTAACACCCTCTAGAAATTCCAATTAAGGTACCCCTAAAAGAATTATAAATAACACGGGCGTTTAGGGTAAGGAGTCGGTCTCTAATTGCCCTAAAATAATATATAGAAGTAGCTCCAGCTCTAGTAACACTAGCGACTATATAAGTAATTAGAATGCAAATATTCTCTAGGAGTAAGAAAGTGGGCTATAGAATGGACTGGACCGCACCTATACTTATACCCGTATAATTAAACCTAGGCATTTTAACTTACTTAATAAACTTCTTAAAGAAAAACTATAGGACAAATCTGCGGTAAGGGTTAGCGATTTTTGCACACTAAGTCCGACTAAGGAAGATACTAATAACGTTTATAGCAAATACCTTTGTAGTAAGGAAGTCAATTTAGGACAAGATAGTAACTAGCATTTGGAGTAAATACCTACCCGAAGTAATTTAGCTATAGAGCATTATATTAGTAGTAATCCTATAGGGGGTAATGTAAGTATAAAAAGAATATATTCTTAAAGAGCTTATTAAGGTATGCTTAAGATAATCTTAAAAGCACCCTAGCCTACCTAATACGTTTCCTTAGAAAATGCTACCTATAAGTATAGCCTAGCTAAGAACGTAAGTAGATTAGACCCTATATACCAATTATTACTAAAGCAGTAAAGTTAATACGCTCTACTTTAAGCTAAGGCTTTACTATTTAGTATTAATGCTCTACCTTGGAATACTCTTACTTAGAAACGGCCTACCTTACTTATTAATTTCTTTACGCTCCCTTAACCCGCTAAGCGACGTAAACGCTTAAGGGGAAAAATGGGGAATGCTAGAAAGGTAAAGGAAATACTCCTTTACGTATATCTACCTAATAATAAGAATATAGGTTATATAGTTAAATCTGTTAAAGCTATTTACCTTATAGATAACGGGTCTATGCTATCTACTATAAGATAGGAGTTATTAGAGGTACTAACAAATAGTCTAGTAGGAGAAGAGTATTATAGCTAGTTTAAGGTCTTATTTAAGATATAGTTTAGAAAAGAGGAGTAGGACCTATAACGGAAGAAGCGGCTTTAGAAGATGGTAAGATATCTATATAACGGAGAGGATAATAATTACATAGTTAAGCATATTAAGGCTCTTTACGTTATAGAGGATGGATCTATATAATATACTATTAAATAGGCGTTATTAGCGGTATTAGAGGATAATGTTAGAGAAGATCTGCTTAAATAAGCTAAGAAACTATTTAAGGAGAAGTATGGAGGGGAGAAATAGGAGTAGTAGCTTCGGAAGAAGCAGGAAGCTACTATCTAAAGCACTAAAGTAAAAGTTAGAAATTTGGAGAAGGTAATGGGGTATTTTAGCTAGCTATAATAGTTTTATTATTCCTTATTTAGCGTTGGCATTAAAGAAAGAATAATATTTTTAGTATTTTATATTTGGTAAATTAACTAATTGCTTTTAGCTTAGATGTAAAATATACTTTTAGTAATTAGATAAATTAGTAAGGTAAATAAGATTTAGTAATTGCTTCTACTAAAAGGTTATCCCTTAAGAAGGTGACCCCCTATAAACCTACTTTATTAAACGCCGTAAATCTTACTATAAAAAGGTTAAAGCTAGTCCTTTATTATAAATACCTATTAACTCTATTATTTAAAGATATTTTTATTTTAGGATAACGATATACTTCTTTAGCCTAATATATCTATTAATATTAATAAAGTAAACTATTTTATTAATGGCGACCATAATACGCGTATTGCGATATATTAGTAATATATAAGCTAGTTAATAAATTTGTATATCTACTAAGCTTTCCTTTAGGAAATACTACATAATAATTATAAGAAATTATTTAAGAGTATAGACAAATAAGCACTTTTGAGATCACTTCCCTATATAGACTACTACTAAGCTAGGGACGTCCTTATAAAATACTATAGGGAAATTAACTCTATAATTGAAATTCTTAATTATATTAATAACTAACAGCGAGCACTATTAATATTTGCGCTTATAAAAACAGCTTATATAAGAATATTTAATAATATAGACAGGGAAAGTAAGGATAAAGCTATTTGTAGTTTTAATAGCAAAGCTAACTATAATGGGAGAAAGCAGATAGGTGCTGTGACACTTAGTAGTTATAGTGCCTATCTGTTAAACTGGATAAAATTTAAAGATTTATATGCTTTATATAGGGAGAAATATAGCTTTAAAGACGAGATATGGAGAGTAAATTGTTAGGACTATACCTATTATCAAGACTGTTTGCTTAATCACTATAGAATAAACTGCATTTAATGCCAAGTTCCACCATATATTATTTACCTTTAGATTGGCATTACTTATAGGAAATTAGACTAACTAGGATAAAGGTTAATAGACTTATAGTCTACCTATAGGACCAAATAGTGTACACGATAGCAAAATTTATAGAAAAAGGAGACCCTTACTGGTACAAAGCGGAAGTCCTTTATAGCTATTATGGCGCTGCATATAATATAGCGGTATTTAATTTCCTTTATATACTAACTTTTAGGCAAAGGCCTTGCCCATAAATAAGATATATAGGAGGCGGAGGTAAAGGTAATAATAGTGGGTAATACAGTGCTAACTAGTGTGCTAGATTTCTGTTACTTTAAAGAAATGTCTATATACTTACTATAGGTTTATATAGTAGCGCTTAAACGGTTCTTTCTGTGAAATTAAAAGAGTGTAATACTTTTTATATAGTCTTAATGTTAATATACTATATTTTGCTAGTAATATTAGCTATAAATTAGCGCCTAAGAACTAATATATATATAATTAGACGTTATAAAGTATAGGAAATGGCTTCCTTACTAGCAAAAATACTATCTTTAGTCGTAGCTATACGCTAATAGAGCACGCATTACTGTTATAAAACTCGAAGAAATATGCTCTTCGGGCGTTCTATCTCCTATATTAGGGGTATATTCGTCTAAAAATATTGTAGTATTAGCTTAAGCTATTTTCTTACTTTAGTAATATAGGTACCGTAGGGGTGTTTATAGGGTGCGGTTGTCCTAGTTATTTATATAATTAGCCAACGGGTAGTGATAGTAAGAACTTTTTTATATATTTAAAACTATTACAATAGCGTTCCGGCACTGCTAGACATACTATATAGCTAAACTATATAAATATAGAAAAATTAGACTAAGCAATGATATATTTATCTACCCTTCTTTCCTCTAGGCTGCTTAGCTACTTATTTAGTTAATAAGCTAACTCTTTCCTTTAATCTATAAATTTATATCGGCCCGCGTGTTACGGACGCTTTAAGTACAATATTATAACTACTTGGAGAAGAGTCGGAAGAAGCTAGTTAGTTAATTTAGGCACGGTCTAGGATGGAGCCAATAGAGCTATGTGACGAGGAATGGTAACCGAGGTTACGTAGGGTGATCTGTATAATCTGTATAATCTATGTAATCTATAATAGAGTAGATAGAGCACACGTATATTACGTATAAGAAGGATTTCATAGGAGTACGGTTATGTATTTAAGGACCCTTAGTCCCTACCTAGATAGTTCCTTTCTTGTAGTAATTCTTAGAATATAATTAGAGTTAATCTATTAGG
>Ga0307515_10007836_pt1 | contig 21010 bp, 9 predicted proteins | sample 17_EM_MG_FD_194513 | JGI IMG/M metagenome (GOLD analysis project Ga0307515, IMG submission 194513) | Populus trichocarpa ectomycorrhiza microbial communities from riparian zone in the Pacific Northwest, United States - 17_EM | ecosystem: Host-associated > Plants > Roots > Unclassified | place...
TATAAACCTAGGTGTCCCTTGGCTTAATTATCTTTAAAAGCTCTTTAATTAACTTTAGATAATTTAGCGTGGTTTATCCGAATTATATTAAGAGGACTTTAGCCTATATAATTAAGTTATTAGCGCATGCTAAGGTGTTAAAGTATAACGGAACCTTGTAGCAAGTACTACGGTGGGTCCTGTTAATAGGCTAGGTGTGTAGGTAATGCGTAAAGTCAACAATGTAATAACAACTGGTGGAGTGGTTGCCTAACAGATTAACTCTAATTATATTCTAAGAATTACTACAAGGAAGGAACTATCTAGGTAGGGACTAAAGGTCCTTAAATACATAACCGTACTCCTATAAAATTCTTCTTATACGTAATATACGTAATATATATAATGTACGTGACGTTCCTTCCATACTTCGCGTATCCCACGTATTACATTATATAACCTTAGTTACCATTCCTCGTTATATAGTTCTACCAGCTCTATCCTAGACCGTGCTTATATTAACTAACTAGCTTCTTCCGACTCCTCTCTAAGTAGTCATAATATTGTACTTAAAGCGTCCGTAATACCATCTCCCTCCTCTTTATCTTCGTCCTTAAAGATACCTAGCATCTCTAGGTTATTTACTAGAGGTGTAATATCCGTCTAATTAATTTAGTTAATATTGTTGCTTATAATACCTTTAAAGGTTTCTAAGCCTCCTTCTTCTTTATAGGTGCAGCGTTATGCTCGCACTGTTGCTTTAATACTATCGCTAGGTAAAATAATGCTATCTCCGTGTTCTTATTGTGCGAAAGAGGGGTTAGTCTATATTACGCTGGCGAGTCCCTTGTCTCGGCAACCCTCTTCTTATTTAGAGTGCACTAAAGTAAACATTTAATCGTTTTGCGATGTTCGTTCTATTTCTAACGCTAAGTGTACGCGTCTTATAACTCTTAATAGTCTTTAAGTTCCCTAAGTAATTTATTATAGGGTCTTGTGTTTAATCTGCCACTGCAAAACTTAATAGTGAGCTCTTAAGCGCTCTAGATAAATTACGTCGTTCACAAAAAGCGAAGTAAGAGGCTGCGGCTACTTAACAGCGTGCCCTTAAAGCTCGTCTCTCTGCTTCTACCCGTCTTCTTCGTCTTAAGAAGGTCCATAAGAAGGTTCATTTTAAGGAGTGGAAACTTGTAAAATAAGGTTTGCTAAAACTTAGTAATAAAAGAACGGATTTTCTTCTAATAGAGAAGGAAACAACTCTAAGTAGTTCGGCAATCGCTCCTCTTAGGTCCCCCTTAGGTAACTTATTCTTTAGTAATTCTTTTTTAATATTACCTAACCTATTCTCTTCTAATACTCCTATACCTTTCCTATAGCGTTCTTTAAATTCTCCAGTGGTTCCTAGGTAGTCTTATTATAGCCTATCTACTTAATCTTATACTATGTTTTATCGTTAACGTCCTTATAACTAATAATCTTTAAAACTTGCTATTTATCTTCTTTTTGTCCTCTATACGTGTCTGCCTCATAGACTAGTGGCTTAACTTTTCCGTATACTAGCTCTAGTATTGCGATATACTGTATAGGGTAGATCTTTATCTTAGCTAGTAGGTTTAACTTAAATATGACTGGTAAAATCCTCTAACTGATTTTAAAAGGTCCTAGTCTAACGTAGTCCAATTTCTTGCTTAATTGTTAACTCTTGAAATTTTTGTGTAGTAGCCACACTTTGTCTCCCTCCTTAAGATCTAGTCCCTCAGATCTCTTAGCGTCGTAGTATTTCTTTATTCTTTACTATACTACCTTAGCTATTTCCGTAAGGTTCTTATAAAGATTTATTAGTATCTCTATTCTCTACTTAGCCGTGCTACTTATCTTCTTTGCTTAACATAGCGATAATAATGTTCTTGGCTTATATCCATAATTCGCCTTAAATAGTGACGTACCCATTCCTTCTTATGGTGTTGCATTATATGCAAACTATATAACTAGTAATAGCAATACCTAATTATTCTGTGCGTAATTAATATAGTGCCTTAAATACTGCTCTAATATCTAATTTAATCTTTCCGTTTAACCGTCTGTCTGCGGATAATATACAGTAGAAGTTGCTACTTGAACTCCTTGTTCCGCTAAGAATACCTTTTAAAATACTGCTACGAATCTTAGATCTCTGTCCGATATAATCTTACTTAGTGCTCTATATCTTATAAATACTTCTTTAACATAGATTCTAGTAACATCTTCTGCTAATATTTCTTCTGTATACGCTATAAAGTATCCCCACTTCGTAAGCTTATCTACTATTACTAAGATCGCGTTATAATCTTGTCCGGTAATAGGATCTTTTGATTTTGGCAACTTAATAATAAAGTCCTATAATATGACCTCCCATGGTCTCTCTGGTATTTTAACAGGTTATAGCTCTCCATATAGCTTATACCTTATTAGTTTGTTCCTCTAGTAATCTAGATACTCTCTAGTAACCTTTCTAGCTATCCTTTAGATTCCGTTAATAATATACTCCTCTTAGAGTCTTAACACTAAGCCCATGGCTCCATTGTGTCCTTAAGTTAACCCCTTATAGAAGTCTTCTATAAAGTGCTCTACTATGCTTTTTGGGATGTACTTTACTTTTTAATTTTCGTATATATCCGTCTGTAGATCTTCTAGCTGTACCTTTAGAATTCTTTATGCCTAAAAGCTTTCTAGTGTCTTGTAAACCTTTTCTAACTTATCCTCTTAAGTTGCTGTGATCTTTGGGTAATTATACCTAATTAATCCATCTGTATCTTTTCGCAGTAAAGCCCCTAATAGCTTTTTATTATTTTGCAGTTTAGCCTTTCTGCTTAACGCATCTACTCGTGCATTGTCTGTACCCTTAGTATGCTGAATCTCGAAATAGTAATCTGCAAGCGTTTCTGCCCATCTAACCTATCTTTAGTTAAGTTCCTTTATTATTAGGAATCCTGTTAGGTTCTTATAATCTATCTTAACCACGAATAGTTTTTCTGTGCCTTATAAGAATGCTCTCTATTCCTTTAGTGCTGTAACTATACCTAATAACTCCTTGTTGTAGATGTTATAGTTTAACTCTAGTGGTGTTATCTTTCGACTATAGTATGCCACTGGATGCTATCCATCTTTATATCTCTGTATAAAGCATACTCCTAGTGCAAAGTCTAATATATCTGTCTTAACGACTGTTTCTAGTCCTAGTTGATAGATTTTGAGGATTGGTTCCTGGGTAAATAACTCTTTAAGTTCTTTAAACAACTTCTTTTGCTTCTCTGCCCATACCTATAGTTCCTCTTTCTTTGTTAATCGAGTGAATGGCTCAATATTCTTTGACCATTGTGCTATAAACCTCCTATAGTAATTGTAAAACCCTAGGAACGACCTTAATTGCGTAACGTTCTTTGGTTCTTGCCAATTTACTATAGCTTTAATTTTCTTTAGGTCCATGCTTAACCTGCCTAGTTTAATAATAAATCCGATGAAATTGGTCTTCCTTGTAAAGAACTCGCATTTCTTAATTGCTACTGGCATCTGTTCTTCTTATAGTCTCTTTAAGACCTATTTAATGTGTTTCTTATATTCTCCCTTAGTTATTAAGTAGATAATAATATCGTCGAGATATGCTATAATAAACTTATCTAAGTGTTCTCCTAATACGTTGTTGATTTGCTTCTAGAACGTTACTGGTGCGTTTATAAGTCCGAATTGTATAACTAATGGTTTATATAGTCCTTTCTTTGACCTAAAGGCTGCCTTTTATTTGTCGCCTTCCTTGATTCTAATTTAATGGTACGCCTATCTTAGATCTATCTTTGTAAAGATTTGCGCGTTGCCTATCCTATTTTAGATTTTGCTAATTAAGGGTAAAGGATACCTATCCTTTCTAGTAATGCTGTTCAACTGTCTATAGTTAATGCATAGCCTTAGCTTGCTATTTTTCTTTAGGACGAACAATACTGGATAACCCGCTGATAATTGCGATGGTTTGATGTATTCCTTTTATAAGTTCTCCTAGATAAACTTTTTTAATACTCTGCCTTCTTTTTTGGTAAGCTTATAGATTGGAAAGAACCTTAGACTTATTCCTGGTTCTAATTCTATCTTATAGTCCCATGCTGCATACTCTAATAGCTTTTTACTTTCCGGTAACTATAGTTTCTTGCCATACTTGTGGTATCTCTTTAGTATATAGCTTAGCCCTTTTTCTGTTTCTTTATAGGTTATTTCTACTTAGTACCATACTAACTTGGCTTATTATCGCATCTTGCGGCGTTAAGTATCCCTAATATTGACCTAACCTGTAATCCAATTAATCTTTAGATTATATTCCTGTAACTAAGGCATTCCTAGTACTGCCTTATTATTCCCCAATAGTAATATATTAAAAGACATCTCAATTTATCTCCCTTTAATGGTTAACTAAATAGGTCCTGTTTTAAGATTAATGATGCCTCCTCCGTAGGCTATCGGATCTCCTGAAATTGTCACTAATGGGTAAAGATGCTCCTTTTTCCTATATAGTAATCCCATTCTTTTGACTGCTGCTAGCGAGATGTGGTTCCTTATTGCTCCACTATTTATTAGTACCTTAAACTGTTAACCTTACCACTTAACTTATAAATTTAGGTATCGTCCTTAAATTCCTTTAAGGGTCTGAGGTTCTACTACTAGTTCCCTCTGGTTCCGTAGGCCTCTACTTTTTCTAACTAATAGCTGCTTAGTCCTGTTTATACTTAGTCCCACTTAGGCTAATACTTAGTTCGCTTTTTATCTTTAATATGCTATAGACAGGTGTTTTCTAGACATTCCCACTATTATTATCCATTTAGGTATTCTTCCGTAAGGAATCTTCCTGGTTAAAGTATTAAGTCCCCTTATTCTTAAACTTCCTTAGGATGTCAGCTATGTATATACTTAGCATTCTTAAACCGTTTCTTATTTAGTGCCCAATATATTCTTATAGGGTATTTTCGGTTCTTTTTTTTTAGGTTTTTGTGTATATCGTATATGTTATCCACGTATGCAATCCATACTAATGTGTGGTGCGCTAGGTGTCTTGGGTTAACTCTTAACTTATCTTTATCTTTAAGTTTAAACCTCTATCGCGCCGATCTAAACGTTACTGTCTTATTTGCTAGTACCGATATTCGTATTATCTCTTTCTAGTCTATAGCTTGTTCCTCTAGATCCTTTAATGTTATAATTAAGGCTCCTTTAATATAACTTATCTGTCTTTTAGATATTGCCTAATCTGGTATAACCTTTTTATCTAACTATATGTAAAAGTCTTCCCACTTATTATTATGTCGTTGCCTGAACTACTTTTAGTACAGCTTACTAAGTGTGTATAATCTGTCCGTAAGGAAGTATCTTTTTATTACTGCTTCGTGACAGCCTTTTATGTGTCGTTCTTGGAACCTAGTTAAAATCCCTAGATTCTCCTCTTCTTCCAGTTCCGTAAGCTACTTAGCTCTAGGTGTACCTGCCTTTAGCCTATTGGTAACCTTCCGTATAGGTGTCTTTTTCCTAAAGCGATCTAGCATTCTTAGCTCTATAAATTACTTTTGCTATATAAAGATTCGTCTTCTAAATTCTTCTATGCTTTTTTATAGTTGTCGTCTTTCCAATAGATCCTTAACATCCTCATACTTTTTAACCAACGTATTAACTTTTCGATCTTTAGGCTGAATACTTTATTTACCTAGAATAATTAACTTTAAGCTTGCTTCTAACTTAAGTTTAGCTCCCGCCTTAGTCTAATTAGGCGTCTGTGGTGTTCTTATCTTATTTTAAGAGTTTTAAATCTTATCTATCTTATCTTAAGAGTTTGATGCCTGTGGGAAACTCTATCCCTCGCTTATTTATATGTCTTTAAACTAAGCTGCTGCCCTGCTCTATTGGTTTCTGTCTATTATGGGTCCTTGGGTTATCCTTATCCTAGTTTTAGAATCTTAAATCTCTCTTATCTCGTCTTAAGAATCTTAAGCCTTTGGCTTTTTGCCTTTATCGAGTGGTAAGCTAGCACTAGCAGTTGTCTGCTTGCTTAATCTCTTTTAGATACTACTTCTGCCGTCTTATAAAGCGATGGATGCCGTATCCAACGGTGTTATGATACCCGTTACTAAACCTTGCTCTATGGCGGTCTTAGTCTTTACTTCTGTTGCGTTATCGAGGTTTGGATACCCCCAGTTGGTTCCCTTACTGTCCTCGTCGCTATTAATTAATAAGTACTCTAACTCTATTATTATTGTTGCTAATTATTGTCCGTATATTGCTGTAATATCTTAATCTAGCTTATAGAGTCAATCCTGTTCTTTATCTGACTCTTTAGTTCCTTTAAGTCCTCTTAACTCTGGCTCTTATGGCTAATAGCTTATACTATACTTGGCGTCTTTATAAATTCGGCATACGTTATTATAACAAAACGCGAAACTTCTAATTGAACATTCTTTTGTTCCTCGCAGTATACTATTATCCCTCTATATATATATGTCTTCTACTAGTCGGGTTCCCTTTATTATATAGTAACTCTAACCATCTTTGCAATCCCTTATAAAATAACCCTATTTCCCGCAATTTATGCAAGCTCCGTTTTTAAACCATTAACTTTACTATGGAGTCCGCCTAAACGTCTTCTGCTAATAAGATCCCTGGTTTAGCCTCTGCTCTTTGGTCCTATAATTACTAAATCCTTAACCTCTAGGTTTTTATAGTTTCTTACTCTATCTCTTATAAGCTTCTTTAGTACTACTTAGGTCCATTAGCTCTGCGCCATACCATAGTTTCTAACTTAGCTTTTGTCATTACGTGCTCTGCGCCTTATACGACTGTAGAACTTTATCCTAACCTCTCTTAGTCTGTTCCCTTTGGAAGATCCTATTATTAATCTTTATCGCTTAATCTATTAATTTCCTTAGGGTGTCCGCATCTTCTATCAGAATAATTACGTCCTAGACTTTAGCCTTAAGTCCCTATTTATACTATACTATAAGCGCCCTGTTATTCCACTTAACTTATATAGCTAGCGTTTGGAACTATATTGTGTACTTAATTGCTAAGGTTCGTTGCGTAATATTTTAGAGTTTTCTTTCTGCTATAGTTACTGCCTCCGGGTCTTCGAATATTTGTATAAGTTGCTCTACAAACCCTTCCTAACTTAAGAATATGAACCGCACCTCCTAATTAGTAGTTGTTATTCCATTTGTCTATATTTCTATAAAGTAAGGCTTAAACCATTCAAGTGCTCTTTTTGACAAGAATAATCCTGCGTAAGCTATTCGATCTATAGGTATTGCCAGCTTTGCTCCCTCTTACGCAACCTTAAAGTGCATTTGCGTAAGGAATCCTTTAAGCTTCAATCTCTCTCCTAAGAATCTTTCGATTAATAGTAACTTAACCTTTACTACGCCTATCCCATTGATCCTCTGTTTAAGTGTTATATTATTCTCTATTAACTGGTTAACTATTACTTATAGTTATCCAACCGTTATAGGTTGTTATAAGTCAGTATCTGCCATATTGGTGTCGCCTTCAGACCTTAAAGTAGTTGCCGCCGTCAATGGCGTTATAGTGGCTGCTTTTGGTGGCATATTGTTTGACTTTTAATACCGTAACTAGGTAGTAATTGTATAACGGAACCTTATAGCAAGTACTACGGTAGGTCCTATTAATGGGCTAGGTGTATAGGTAATGCGTAAAGTTAACAATGTAATAATAACTGGTAGAGTAGTTGCCTAACAGATTAACTCTAATTGTATTCTGAGAATTACTACAAGGAAGGAACTATCTAGGTAGGGACTAAGGGTCCTTAAATACATAACCGTACTCCTATAAAATCCTTCTTATACGTAATGTACGTGATATACGTAATATACGTGACGTTCCTTCCGTACTTCGCGTATCCCATGTATTACATCATGTGACCTCGGTTACTATTCCTCGTTACATGGTTCTACCGGCTCTATCCTGGACCGTGCTTATATTAACCAACTAGCTTCTTCCGACTCCTCTCCAAGTAGTCGTAATATTATACTTAAAGCGTCCGTAACATAAAGAATATAACCTTGCTCTCTTTAATCCTGTAAATACTTATAAAGGAGTATATGCTTAATTAAGATCTTCTATTAGCACCGCTCTACGCTCTTAAGAAGTATAGTAATTTAACGCCTAACTCTAACCTACTTTAATTAACCCGCCTAACTAATATAATTATAACTAGACTAATTAAATATATAGTAGCCGGGGTAGGTAATACGGCAGAGGGTATAATTAATGACTATAAGGTAAAGGTGGAGGTCCTTATAAAGGTTTATTTCGAAGTAATCGCTAAAAAAAGTGCTATGTTTATAAGAAACTAAATTACTAGTTAACTAGGCATTCTTTTAATAAGCGAAAGGAGGTATATAATAAGTTTCGCTAGAGTATAAGAAATATTAGAAATTATAAGGTTACTATAGCCTACTTCTAAAGCTTCCTAGTTTAATATAAAGGCGTAGAAGATCTTAAGGGTAAGGTTAATAAGGCCGAACAGCTCCTTATGGATATAGAAATTAAGGAGTACTTACCTAACCAATACTTTACTAAGTATAGTAAGGTAGATGGCATATAAACCGTTACTATTCTTAATAACTAATCTACGCTCTATTTTACCACGAAGTTAAATATCTTTAATAAGCTAAGGGAGAGTTTTGCGTTCTCCTTTAATAATAAATACTCGGCAAATATCTTCTATAGTATTATGCTAGATACTAGAGCCGCAGGAGTATCTATAGTAGGAGAACCTTAAGTTCGAGCCCTTTAGCAGCTTAATAGCTCTGTTTAGATTAACCATTTAACGGCAGGCCAATACACAATTCGTTTTAGCAAGGGTACTGCAATCTCTCTTAGCACAATTAGGGTCTAAACCCCCTTAGGGTATATTACCTTTTATGTCGTTCCTATAAACACCCTATTTCTATTTTATATTAAAGATATAAATAAATTAGGCGTTAAGTTTAATAACCTTAAGGATGTACTTATTTAGGGAGATAATTGGGTGCCCGTTATACGCAAGTAGGGTTACCCTTAGTTGCTCCTTTATTAACTAGAAAAGAGTGTTACTTAGAGCTACCTAACTAAGTTAGAGTTACGTTAACTACACCGTCGTTTTAGCTACCTATCCGTTTATTAATTGCTTAGGGTTCTTTAGCGAGCAGGCCATAAAGTTAAGGTTAAGGTAATTAAGCATTTTATAAAGTACTGCTATTACTGCCAAATAAACTAGAAGTCCCCTGGCCGATTTAAGTTTACCCTTAAAAATAATTATAACTTTAACTTTTATATTATTATTAACGTTATATATCTTAGCGGCAAGCTAGTACTCTAAGTTATTAACTTCTTAACCTCCTTCTAAGCCGCATAATTCTTAAAGGATATATTAGCTAAGAACGCATAGAATACCCTTTAATTATACTGGATTAATATCTACCTAGGACCCCCTAATTAAATTATCTATAACATAGGAAAGAACTTCTTATCTATAGAGTTTTGATAATAGATAAAGGTAATGGCAATTAAGGTTAAGGAAGTCCCTATTAAGGCATATAATAGTATTAGAAAAGTAAAGCAATATTACGCGCCATTACGCCGCGTATATAAGATTATCTCTTTAGAACTAGAGGATGCTAGTAAAAAACTTACCTTATAAATAGCTGTTAAAGCCGTTAACAATTCCGCTGGCCCGGATAGACTCGTACCTACATTACTGGTCTTTAGCGCCTACCCTTAAATAACTAATAATTCTCTACTATCTCCCTCTGTCGTGTAATAAGCTAAGGCTATTTATAAGGCAATAAAGGAGGTATAACGTCTCTATACCATACGCTAGGTTAATAATATACTAGGAATAAGAAATAGTCTAAATACCTTAACTACGCTTAATCTGCCACTCCAGTCTAAGGTACGCGTATGGCGTAAAAAGGGAGGATGGCTAGGCCTATATTAACTTATTACAATTAATAGTTAGATTTATACTATTTAAATACCTTACGGACCCACTTAATTCTATTTAACTATTATTAAGCCTTACTATAAGGATAGCAGCTCCGAGCCTTCGTAGAATGCTATAGAAAATACCCTAAAGGAGAGCCATAATTAATGTGCTTTAGAAGGCAACCACGATTCTAATATAATTATAGTAGATATACTACAACTATGACGCGGTAGAGGTCGCCCGAAGAGATCATAAAATCACTAACATCTTATTAATTTTAAAGAGCAATTTGTTACCGCTATTAAGAATAGAGTTAAGCTATTAATAGCCTTTATGACAGCTAAGGAAAAGGCTAACTTTAAACTCGCAAAACTGCTCTAAAAGAAAGGTTGTATTATAACTCTAAGAGCTCCTTTCTAAGTATCTAATAAGTAGGAGATCGATAGTCTTATTACAAGAGAAGTCTTTAAATTTAAGAAGTATAACCCTACTAAATTCAATGGAGTCCGTATCTTTAAGTTAAGAATAGTTAACGAGATTAAGGGTAAAGCTACTAATACCCTATTTAAGAAATTAAGGCTTATTATCTAAGGTTACAACAATAATAGTAAGGAGGTAATTCTTATATAATCTCCTATAATTTAACGAGCTAGTTAGCGAGTTATTGTTATACTAGCTCCCTCCCTAATAAAGAATAAAATGGCGGTCTATTTATAAGATATTATTTAGGCCTATACCTAATTAGAGACGCACCTTTAGCACTTAATATTAGCATACCTTCCAGAGTAAATTCGCCACCAATATCCCAAAGATACAATTATAGTTATGCTTAAGCCATTATATAGAATCGCAGAGGTAGAAACTTACTAGTAAGCTACCTACAGCAAGCACTATAAAGAGAAGCTTTTAATAACTACTTCTATATTTAATCCCTGCTTCCTTATTACAACTACGGGAACTCTATTTAGAATTATTAGTATATAAACTAATAATATAATTATCTTAGGAGACGACCAGTTCTTAGCTCTTAAAGAAGATAAGCTAGTAAAGGTAAATCTTATAGTAAAGCTAAAGGAAAAGCTTAATTTAATAACACTATTACTCTTTAATAAATGCATCCTCTCCCTAAATAAGGATTCTATTGCTTTACGCCAGAAGGGTTAAGGTAAGAAGATTAACGTTATTAACGTTAATTCTCTAAAGTAAGGATATATAGAGTAACGCGCTTGCGGAGCTTATATTACTTCTATTTATTAACTTAAGGCTTTATTTAATCTCTCTATTACCGCCTAATACTAGAAACTAACTAAGGATAATATTCTTACTCTAAATAAATGTTTTTTTTAGTAAATAAACTATCTTAACCGGGGACTATACTATATGCCTATTAATCTTCCTACCGCTAAGCTCTTTATATTTGTTAATAGATCGTTTATAAATAATAAAGATTTTAGCTCCTAGCTAGAATATAAGATTATTATTATAAACGAATCTACTAGAGAGAATAACTTTATAATTTACGTTAATCTTATCTATTAGAGCTTAACTAAAAGTAAGCATATTACTTAAAGCGTTTTAGCGTTAGAGATATATAGAATAGTTAGCGGAGTTAATATAGTAATTGTAATTGGAACTACCCTAAAGATAATTATAGATTAACTTAAACTTCCTATTATCCCTATAATCGTATATACCGACTTATATTCCCTTTATAAGTGTTTAGTTAAGCTTAGTACTATAAAGGAGAAGCGCCTTATAATTAACATTATAGTACTTTAGCAATCCTATAAGTGTTAAAAACTCTTTAAGATTTAATAGATTAATGGCTAAGATAACCTAGTAGATATAATAATAAAGGCAAACCCAAATAAGGCACTAGAGACGTTTATTAATATAAATACTCTATATATACGAGTTAAAGGTTAGGTTAAAAGGAAGTCCCTAGAAATTTCTTAGTTATATAAGGTCTTAAGATATCTAGAAACTTAACCGGCGGTTAAAGTTATTTAATTAGTTAGATTCTCTTACTAAGACTTTTTTAAAGGGGGGAGTATAATATTCTGCAGACCCTAACTTAACCTAGCTAATTAGGATTTTCCATCCCTAGGATAGAAAATTGCTATTAACTCGCTTACTACTAGCGCCTTAGCGGCCCTCCAAATAAGATATCTACCTATAACTCCTAAGTAAGAAAGCACTATATACTAAGGGGCAAATTTTAAAATAGCGAGACTTATATTACAATGGCAATAGTAAGTAAAAAGGATTAATATTTATTACGCTAGTTAAGCGGTATATATATATATAGATAGCAACTATAAAAGAAGAGTTACTAGTATTGGGAATAAAGGCAAGTAGTCACCATATGAGGTAAATTGCCATTATGTGTGGCAAGTTGCCGTTACATACGGCAAGTTGCCGTTACGTGTCGCCGCGGCACTAGCGTGGCGAGGAGCCTTAAGCTCCTCACCCTCCCTTAAAAAGACGGACAAGAATAATTATTATACTATCTACGAACCGTAGCTATGTGATATTACCTTATGTAACTAACAAAAGCTAACTATATATTCCTTAACATGTAGTTAACCTACTTAATAACTTTAAAAGCTAACTGTATATTCCTTAACATATAATTAAGGTAAAGTTATATACTAATTACGTAAAAAAAAATACTATTTTTTTAGCCTGTAGTATACTAGTATATAATATATTTAACTATTATATATAATCTTATACAATCTTATATAGTTTTATTACTTAAAGGCTTTTATAAGGCTCTGTATAAGGCTCTATATAAGGCTCTATATAAAGCTTTATACAAAGCTCTACGTATAAAGGCTCTATATAAGGCTCTACGCAAAGCTTTATATATAGAGGCTTTATATAAAGCTCTATATTATATCCCCACTATATTTTTAATAGCCTCTATACATACCTCTACCCTATATAGCCACCTTATTTTTTACCCTTCTTTCTTTATATCCTTCTTACCTAAGGAGGCACTAGAATAGTAGCTAGTAAAGGACTATTGCTAGAACTAGACGACTATCGCTAAAACTAAATAACTGTTGCTAGAACTAGACGACCGTTACTAAAACTAGATAATAACTGTTTAAATAACTAGCCACTATAAACGATTTAATTAATCGATTAATTGAATTAAACTAGAGCTTTAATATTAGCCCATTACTAAGTCAAATCAAGGCCTTCTAAAGAGGCACCCTAGAAAACTACCGTTTAAATATAATTAGGGTCTTTAATCAGGCCGACCCTAAATTAAATTATATACTAATATAGGCAGGTAGGTAGGTAGGTAGATAGAAGAGGACCATCGCTAGAACTAGATGACTATTACTAAAACTAGATAACTATCGCCAGAGCTAGACGACCGTCGCTAAAACTAGACCACCGTTATTAAAACTAGATAACTATCGCTAGAGCTAAACAATAACGACTAGTTAGTAAACACTAAAATTAATTAAATTAATTAATTGAATTAAGGTAGTATAGACAAGTAGGTATAAATAGATAAATGCTAATAGGTAGGTAAATATAGATAGGTAAGTAGATATAAATAGGTAAGTAGATATAGATAGGTAAGTAGATATAAATAGGTAGGTAGATATAGATAGGTAGGCAATACAGATAGGTAGGCGATATAGATAAGTAGGTAGATATAGATAGGTAAGTAGATATAAATAGGTAGGCGATATAGATAGGTAGGTGATGTAAATAGGTAGGTAGATATAGATAGGTAGGTAGATATAGATAGGTAGGTAAATATAGACAGGTCTATATCTACTACTCTTAGTAGCTACTTTTTAGCTATATATATAGATTATATAAAGAAGTGTATATAATTTACCTTGCTAGCCTTATAAATAGCTTTAAAGTAGCCTTTATTTATACTGTTAGTATAAAAGAGGTAGATTGTTAGCGACTTAGTTAATCGAGGCATAAGTACGGTAAGAGGGACGCGTAAGCCTATACGATTGGTAGTCTATAAACGAGGATCTAAAGCTAAAGAAAGGAAAGGAGACGAAGGGTAGCGCCGCTTAACGTTATATACAATCCTCTGGTTATATAATAGCAACTATCTAAAACTATATAAAACTGTCTACAACTGTCCGCTATAATCCACCAATATCTATTAGCTACAATCTACTAGTTTCTACTAGCGCCGTAGCACTGTTAGTATAAAAGAGGTAGATAGCTCTAAATACAATTGTGGTTGCTAAATGCGTAGGTTGCACGCAGGTTGCGCGTAGGTTGCGCGTAGGATGCGTACTAAAAAAACACGATATAGGCTAGTCGGTTGAGTTGCTAAATGCCCTCAACTACGCGCCAATTGTGTCAACCACTAACCATTGAGGCCATTAATAGGGTACCACATTTTGCCGATGTACTACTATCCCGCTACGTACTGTTTTAGAATAACTCTATATTATTATATTATATAATATATGGGTCTTAAGACCACTTCTTTAGAAAGGGTTATAGCTATAGCTATATAGTAATTTACTCTTTATTAAGCTAATTAAGTGCGATCCGATTTAGGAATTAATCTTTTATCTTACTAATAATCTATTAGGTATACTCTTTAGTATTATCTTATATTATTAGCATTTTAAAGAATTTATCTACTTTATAAACCTTATTACTTAACTATTAGGCGTTAAGTCTATAACGGAGTTCTAGACTACTAAAGGCCTTAGCTAGTTAGTCTATATCCTTTTTCTATTCGCTATATAAATACTTTTCTAAGTAGGTACTAAGTAGCCCTTAAGAAGTCCTTAGCTTTAGCTAAGTTATAAAACTTTTTATCTAGCTTAGATTAAACTCTATTAGTTTTAGACTTACCTTTAGTATTAGCGACTTAGTTAATCAAGGCATAAGCACAGCAAGAAAGGACGCGTGCAAGCCTATATAATTGGATTGTTTATAAACAAGGATCTAAAGCTAAAGGAAAGGAAAGGAAAAGATAAGTAGTAACGCGAGGAGTTATATACAATCCCCTAGTTACGTAAGAGTTACGTAAGCTCTACGTCTACTATAACGTCTACTATAACTGCCGCTTTCCGCCAGTGCCGTAACACCTAGAGGCTTTTAATATATTTATTAGTGGCTTCTTTTTATATAGCTTTTAAGAGCCTTATAGTAGCTTCCTAATATCCTTTTTAAAGAGAATTAGTATAGGGCTCTTAACTTCCTAACCTTAGGCTTAAGGAAGCTCTAGCTATAAAAGTAGTATTAATACTAGTAGCTAGTATAGGTTTCCCTATAATGCTTAAGTCTTAAGTTAGTAGTTAGGTTAAGTTACCTAAAGGGATAAGTCTATTTAGCTTATAAGCAGTTTATATACTATTACTATATTAATTATAGGCTAGTAGTCTTTTAGGAGGGTTCTAGTTAGGTCCCTAATTAAATATATTAGTATATTTCCCTAGTATTTTTGGCTTAGGGAAAGATCTTAGAGTTACCTCTAGCGCTTAATCTTTTAATTAGCTTAAGTAGGGTTAGAGGAATTCTAGTTACTTTTTAGTAGCGTTGTAATCGTTATAGAGGGTATCTACGTTTCCTTAGTAGTAGCTATAGATATATAAGAATATTTAAGCTCCTAGTACATCTAGGTATTAGGGCTTATTTAGCTATTTTACCTAGAGGTTTATATTATCGCAATCTCTCGCTATTAGAGGGACCTTTCTACCTTAACGTGACGGCTTTCTATAAGGTATCCATAGAGTTTCTATTTAGTTATCGCGAAATTTTTAAAGAGGAATAGTAGATATAAATAAAAAGATATAAATAGGTAATCTAGTTTTTAAAGCTGGCTACCTTCTAGATAAAGTATAGGGGATTTAGATATAAGGGGACTTTATAGATAGGGGGTTTTAGGGTACAATTATAGAAATAAATAGATTATAGAAAAGACAAATCCTTAAGGAGGTAAGGCCCCTAGAATTATAGAGACTATATACTACGGGCACGTGCCTTTAGTATATAACTGGCGACTATTTAAGGGGTATTTGGGGGTTGTCCTAAGGGCAACCTAAGGTAACTATAATAATATCCCTTATACTAAATAGGGTAGTATAGGGTATATATTTAAGGTAATATAGTACTATAGAGTAAGTATAAGCGGCAATAATATATAGCGAAATAGATATTATTAAGCTATATATATAAACTACGTAATAAAGTTAAAACGTTACTTAAGGAAAGAAAGTAGAAATAGGAAAAAGGGGTATATATTGTTTACTTAGTTACTAAGTTAATAGATACCGTACTATATATAGAGTAGGATAGAATTCTAGTAGCGGTTTTAGTAGAACTTAGTAGACCTAGTAGAATTGGCAGACTTAGTAGAACTTAGTCGAAGTTATAGATATTAAGAATATTATAAAATAGGATAATTTTACAGTAGTAGGTAAAATATAGTAGAATGCGGTAAAATACGACAGGTAGCATATATAAGATATTATAGGGTAGTCTTATAATAAGAAGGCTAATTATATATAAAAGCCTTCGTTAGAGTTATTATATATAGTTAATAATAATTAAATAAATTTAAATATATATAAAGTTTAAATCTTACCAAAAGAAGAAGTAAAAGCTGGTTATATATACAGTTATAAATAAAAGAAAGTATAATAAAAGAGATTTTAAATAAAAAAGACTTTTAAAAAAAGCCTAAATATAAGCTGTATACAAAGCTCTATACATAGACCTTATAATAGGTTAAGTAATACTTATTAGGTTTTCGATTAAGTTAGGCTAAGTTCTTAATAAATCTAATTTAATTAGATTTAACCTACTTAAAACTAGATTTATAGCAGACGTAGAGCTTTATAGTAGATATTATAATAGATATAGAGCCCTCTATAAAGCTTTAAGGAAGCTTTATAGGGAGCCTTTAGTAGGTTTTATATAAAGCTTAATATAGAACCCTATATAGAGCCTAACTAGGGGAATTAATTATAGAGTTTAGCTTTAAAGCTAGAATTATTATAGACTAGTAGACTTTTAGTTAAATATAGCGCGCGCCAAAACCGAGGTAGAGGCTCCCTATAAGGCTCTCTTAAAGCTCTACAGGGAGCTCTGCCAAGACTCCGCATAGAGCTCTACCGAAGCTCCCCTTGTATTCCCCCTCAGCCGCAGTTTGAATTGAGCATAGATCTGGAGCTCCAGGAGTCAAATCAACCGGGATCCACTCTAATCTGCCAATCAGAAGTTCGAATCCAAATCCACATCAAGCCTGAACCCAGCCGAGAGCCCTAAATAGACCCCGCTCCAAGTAGATCACTGGTGCATGGAAAGTGCTTTCAGGATCTTCTCTAGTAGCGCATTGTAGATGGTGCATTACCCGGGCTGCCGGCCGAGGTGCCACTCCTATAAGTGCCACACAGTTTCACGGGCGTTGAAGTCGGGGTATTAGAATACTGCGTGGGGTGGGCATTGTGTCCTTTCTATTCTTTTCTGACATTTATATTTGAATGGCAGATAGCTGATATCTCTTGTCCCATATTTTATGGAGGAAATACAGAGAATTCACATGCATGCACGTAATTCTTTTGTTACTCTCTTGCTAATGTAAGGGCATGTGCGTCCGTTTTAAAGTTGACGCACGAGTTAGCGCACATCTAACCTCGCGCGGACAAAGTTTACCATTCTACATTCTTCATAATCAAGAAAAATTCCCACAGTAAGTATTAATGTAAGTGAAGAGACTCGTTTCCCTAGGCCCGCAAGCGTTTTCGTTCTCGGCCCCCGTCCTTCACTGCCATCCCTGTCGTATCCCCGGCAGTTGTCCATCACACAGCATCGTATTTCGTTGACCCTGCGTTTAATTTAAACCCTCGTCCTTGGTGATGCTTCGCCTCGGAATACGAGCCACAATATGGGTTGCCGCCCCATCACTCCCGGGGGTGGCTTCGATCATGCCGTCCATGACGGCAAACCGTTGTTGATGCTTGTCCTTTGCGCCGCAACTCGCGAGATTGGAGATTGGAGACAGGGAGTTAAAGTATTGTGGATGGAATGTTGAAGTTAATACCGTCTCAATGAGTTAGTGCATACTCGTTTAGGCTGCGGTAGAGGAGAGGATGATAAGTCCCGAACGGACCGTATCCGAGATAATCGGGTGGCTTAATCAAGCTAGTCCCAACAATCTAGCAGCCTCTCAGGTAATGCGTCTCTTCTGGTTGGCTGGACAAGCCTTCTGGGCAAGAGAATTAGCCCAGCCACAGTGATATAGCGCAGTTTCAGGACGATATACAAAGTCACTCGGCGTCACATCTATTGAACCAAGTGTCAAATAAACTGTATATATCGACGCCGATTCAAGAGCCTAGAAGTTCTATTCATAGACTCAGGATACAACAAGCTCTTAACCGAAATTCACCCCACGGTCTCGAAGATGTATCTTGAAGGAAGTCATTTATTTTTAGTATAAAATTTACTTGCTCTCCAGTCTGCAGCGAACCAATGTGCATGGTACACCCTGTCTCCCTTTTGTTCCCATCTACTCTCCATACGGGTTAGTTGCTTCCCCGGGATTGACTGAAGAGATGTGCCTGCCTTTCGGTTGAGCATGGCGGAGTATATATAAACTCCATTTGGCCCCAGCTCACGCTCGAGATTTGCTTCAACTGATTTCACAAGCACTCCTTGAAACGTCCTGTCAACACCAAAATCTTTAGAGAGCTCTCGGGAGAGATATTCACATACCCTCAACCATGTCTCTAGACGGGAGCTATCGGGTCTTCTCGACAATGCCTGGATACGCAGATATGAATCCTTGTGCCAGGAGTTGCGATTACGACACCGGTTTCAATGGTTGCGCTATAGCGAAATGCTGGTGCAACTCCGGAAATCTAAATTTGAGAATGTCGTCGTTAGGAGCCTGTTTCTCGAGCTCTTGCACTTTCTCTTTCATGAACACCGCAACCGACTTGACTACCTTGTCGTACATACAGATTGAGTATTGTTCGAAGAAGGGGCTCACAAACCTCCCTGGTCTTTCTGTCCCGTCTACAGCAACACCTACAGTGACTTCAGGCGCTGCGGCTACATCAGAGGCTGCTACTGCTTCTAGCGCAGCGGTGTTAACTACAGCAATAGTAACGAGTTAGTTTCTCTCTTTTGTACATGGTGATGAAAATATGTAAACACCGTTTTCGCAAGCCCTACACCCGGCGTAAAAATTAAGAAACGAATTCATACACTTATCCACTATCTTTTCTGTATTCGCACATTGAACACTCCCCCCAAAACAATACCAACCACTGACGAAATTTAGGTGGTCAAACATTCCTTACGGCCGTCACCCTTCCCTCTCATCCTACCGCTAGTAAGTCCCCATCGCCTCTTCCTAGGCAACCCCTGACATTCCCCCAGGTTCAGAAAGCAGCTCTAGCAGTAGCGGCCTCTCCACAGGCGCCAGAACCGGCATCGGCATTGGGGTCGCCGTCCTTGGCCTTCTCGCCCTACTCTTCATCGCCCTTCTCCTTCTCCGCCGCAAACGGCACACCCCTCCACCCACAATGCAGCCGTACCAAGGGCCTTACACCCCGCAATCACCACCACAACTACACGCTCCACCACCCGCTCAGCCTATGAACCCTCAGATGGCTGCCGTAGGCGCCACCGTCGTCTCTCCAATCGAGGAGAAGCAGTACGTCCAACGCAAGCCCATTAGTCGGAGCGCGAGCCAGGTGACGCCAGTCAGCCCTGCTGTCTCGGCCGCAGAGATGCAGATACAGTACTCGCAGCAGCCGCCACCTATGCCAGTAGGACAAGAGATGGACGCATCCGAGGCGGTGCGGCGAAACGAGCTCGAGAACTTTGGCCTGCCGCGGAACGAGCTCGAGAGTTCTGGCCTGCCGCGGTCGGAACTACCAGCGTATCAGCGCGACGTGGGAGGTTTGCATGAGTTGGGCCCTGGCAGAGGTTGAGTGCGTTTGGTTTTCACCACGCTGGGTATGGATACGGGTTATGATTGTGCCGAGAGTTTTGGTGTTTAGGGAGATCGCGGTTGAGTTATTTAGCTCTATCTAGCTAAATGTGCCGGAACTGTATATACCCTATTGATTTTCCTGTCAGCTTTCAGTGGGGTTTTTGTACTTTTATTGACTCTGGCATTTATGTAGGATGTATCATTGCTCCTTTAAGCTTTATATAAATTATAAGAGATTGGAAATTCAACTCCACGAGAAATCAGTAAGATTTTACCGCTCATTAAATGCACTGAGGGTCGCAAGCTCAATTTTCGTGCCCCAGATACGGCCTCGTGAATTGCTTTAGATGCTTAGGAAAGTGGTATAAATTCGTTATTTTAACTCTAAACTACCGCAGGTGCATTACCGTCTAATATTCTAATCAAATCTTCAAGCGCCCTCCATTACTTCTATAACTCTGCCAAAAAATCCCTAGCGGAGACTAGCACCCGGGGGATCCTTAATTTCCCAGATCACCTAAAACTAGAAATTCTAAGCCTTCTTATCACACCATTAGGCAGCCTTTATGACCTATATAGTCCTAATTAGCAGACCCGGGGGTTCTTGATCCTCTAGATTTTCGGGTTGTGGTTGGCACGGAATTCTGGAATCTGCGGTTTTAATCATACCTGGAGGAGCGCTTCGTGCCATGGCGTAGTTCCTATGCTTCCCAACCAATAAACTGCACAGTGGAATAATCAGGAGGTTGTAATTGGGATCTTGGCGTTAGCACATCAAATGTAGCATAAAGCTCTAGAACGAGGACACGACAAACAGCTTCCATTCGTCCATTGAAATATAATGGACACGTGTATTCGCCAACACCACAACATCACTAAATGCCACTCACCCTACAACCTCACAAAAAAGCCAATAGCGCGCGAAATGTTATATATGCACCGCTCCAAAGCTCGAAACTACACATACACCTCCCGCACTTTTCCCGAACGCCTAGCGCCCCACCGCAATGCCCCATCACCCCCTCTTCTTCACTTCATCTCCCCTCCGCCCCGTTCCCCCCTCATTACACGCTCTCCCCTCCCTCGTC
>Ga0307515_10007837_pt1 | contig 21008 bp, 13 predicted proteins | sample 17_EM_MG_FD_194513 | JGI IMG/M metagenome (GOLD analysis project Ga0307515, IMG submission 194513) | Populus trichocarpa ectomycorrhiza microbial communities from riparian zone in the Pacific Northwest, United States - 17_EM | ecosystem: Host-associated > Plants > Roots > Unclassified | place...
TGCACCGAATGGCCACGGTTCACGACATTTTGGAGATGTGGCAGTGCAGCCAATACCTATGTGCTACCCAGAAGGAATCTCGCGCTCAAAACAAGCAGATGACCACTGTAGGATACATTTCGGATACGGAAGAGATCGTCAAAGCATCCTGGTCACTCTTTCAACATGATGGTGCGGCTGCATTTAAATTGTCAGAAAGATCACCTTTGCCACCACCTTTGTCTGCAAAGGACCTCCTTGAAGGACAAACTCAAATCTTAAATGTCTGCCGAATCCGAAGAATCAACCATCATCCAATCGAAAGCGACAAGGATAGCGCACCTGAATGCATTTCGGACACCAATGACTGGCTTAACTGGAATGGCAACTTGGATAATCCAATTGACAGCGATGAGGATTGCGCAGCGGACGATGAATCCGATATAGAGCAGAACAATGGCATCCAGGATCCGCAATGCCCAGAGCAGCAGGATGTGAGCGCCACGCCAAATGAGCCCGGATTGGTTCGGCCAACACGGAAGTCAAAGAGACAGGCTGAAAAGTTGTTGGTGATGGTCAATGCAGCAGAAACGCGGAGAAATTAAGGAGGGAAGAAAATGTAGGACAGAATGCGTCAATGGTTCACCAGCTTTATGTAGCATGACCGAGAGTTTCAGTTAGAGATATATTATGGGCGAATTGTAAGAAGTAGCATGTGAATATCGGTTCATAAATAGATATATAGCAGGCGCAATGAATCATTTGGCATGATACACCATTTTTAGTCGTGTGAGAGTGAACAGTGCAAGATTATTATGCCGCTCGGCTTTTCCACAGGGCCGAGTCTTAATCATGCAGAAAGACAACCGATAAAGTCAAATCAGCATGAAAACAATTATCGACGGCAGCAGATGATGAATAGGCAATACATTAAAATCAGCATCAACGGAGCATCAACGATTTGTAGTCTTGTAAGTACCATAATTCACCAGTGACTTGGTCGTTGTTATGCATAACGGAAGTATTGGCAGCTTTTATTGGCAAAAGAGATAGCAACATGGTCACCGCCCCATTCTTAGCATGAGCGTAAACGGAGCGTCAACGATTTTTACCTTTGCATCATGGGTAAGTTATGTTCCGATTGGTTGCAGACATCAATTTCTCAAATATTGGCAGCCTTTACTGGCAAAAACAACAGCGACACGCTCCTTGCGGCATCCTGAAAATGAGGGTCAACGGAGCATCAACGATTTTTAGCTTTGCATGTTGGGTAAATTATGTTCCGATTGGTTGCAGACATCCATTTATTAGATATTGGCAGCCTTCACTGGCAAAAACAGGAGCGACATGCTCCCTGCGGCATCCTAAATTTTAGCGTCAACAGAGCGTCGACAGTTTTAGGACTTGCATATTTCGTAGTCAAGGCATCGCGTGGATCTTTGCGTGCATAACTGTATTATTGACCGCCTTGCTAGGCAAAAATACCATATATCGAAGGTGAAACACAGATACCATATTCATCGATATTGCAAACTGCTCAACAAGCAAAAACACATTGTTGGTTGCTGAAAACGCCATTCTGATAAGATACTATCAACACACTGCAAATACAAGAGCCTTATATGAATCTATGGATGGACCCGCTTACTACCCGCCTGACTCAGACTGGTTGGGAGTTTACCATGGAACCGTACCCGAGCAGGCAGTTTGGGTTTATTCATGACCCGGACCGCCAATTTGGCAACGGTTTGGTCTGGACCTGGACCCGGACCCGCAGCGAAGGTATGGAACCGTTGCTAACACTAGTCACAGCCCCATTCGGAAAATAACCGTCAACCTAGCATCAACTGAGGGTCATCAAATTCTGGTGATGCATATTGGGTAATGAAGGCATCGCATGGATATTTGAGCTTATAATTGCACTATTGACATCCTCCAAGGTCAAAAATACAAAATATTGAAGGAAAAACATGAATTCAAATATTGTCGATATCGCAACCTGCAAAACATGCAAAATGTGATTCCTGGATGTCAAATAATCGATTTTGATTGAGAACTACATCAGCAAGAACTCTAGGTTCCGTTGAAAGCACCTGGGTGTTCCGGACGGCTCTGACGGCTCTCATGGAACCTCGTACCCTCTGACAGAGAATTACACGCCTCCCATCGCCCAAGCGACAGGTCACGTTGCATAGCATCAGCAAAATGTATTTTAGTCACTGGAAGCCTCCAGGAGTGTCTGAGAGGATGTGGAGTGTAAACTTAGATGCGTCAATTTCAGGAGAGTATCAGACCCTAGGAGAGCATTCCTGCCGGCCTTCAGAGTAACTGGGAGCACCAACGACAAGCCTGGGAGCACCTGGGACTGCCGGCGACATGTCTGGGAGCACCTCGAATCACAGTAGAGCAGTCTGGGAAAAACAACATCTTCTTTGGGCACGCTGCTGGTGCGCCTGGAAATCATAGCTACTACCAATTGTTCAATGATTTTTGAAACTCATGTATTCAGTTTGTATTCTCATCTATGTATCTATGTATCTATATAGCTACCCATCTACACACGGTATATCTGGACTGGCTGCAGGCAGTGCTTGAGAGCAATTCAAGGTGCACCTCAAAAACAGTATCGAGTGAACTGAGAGATATACTCCGAGGCCGTGATCGAGCAAGTGTGGAGATGCACTTGTGGAGGCCGTAATCGAGCCAGTTTGGAGATACACTTGGAGGCCGTGATCGAGCGAACTTTAAGGCCATAATGAGACAAGTCTGGAAATCCACTTGGAGGCCATGATCGAGCAAGTTTGGAGATGCACTTGGAGGCCGTGATCAAGCGAGTGTGGAGATACACTTGGAGGCCATGATCGAGCGAGTTTGGAGATATGCATTTCAAGGCAGTGATCGAGCGAGTTTGGAGATGCACTTGGAGGCCGTGATCGAGCGAGATTGGACAAGTACTTGGAAGCGGTCTATGGATGGCGCGCCAGAACTCAATTCATCAGTTAGTTAACTCGCAACCGTGGGAATGTGACAAGGTGACTTTACCTTTGAAGCTCTTATGGAGAACTGGCTGGTGGCAGTCAATCTGTAGGGAGATACGCCGGACGCTGAAGCTACATTCAGGGGTCAACTCGAAATCGTGAGAATGAAGGGACGACAGATAATCTTAGGTGTATGCTGTACTCGGTGTATGCTGTACTCGGGGTATGCTGCAGTCAGTGTTAACTCATGATGATGGCATGGAGAGATAGAGAGGGATGACTTAACTTTGCGTTCTGCGATAATGGTAGAGTTGTGGACGAGAAAGACAGAGATGGGGATGAAGATGAGAATGATGTGGAGGATACGAGCGGATATGAGAAATCAGCGGTACGACTAGCCTGATTGGGTTGGGAAGACCTCGTATGGGTGTGATCACACGCCGGATCAGGAATCGCACCTGCCGTATCGGGGATGGTAAATTGACTTGCACATGAAATTCTCTAAGTCCCAGTTTCTCATGATGATTTCCCCCATCTCCTCTGATCTCTCTCTTTCTTGTGCTCAACTCTACCATCATTTAAGAACATGAAGTTAAGTCATCCCTCTCTATCTCTCCATGCCATAATCATGAGTTAACACTGAGTACAGCACACCCCAAGTACAGCATCATCCCAAGATCGACAGTCTCCCGCTCCCAGCCAGTTTCTCATCTCTCGGCGGATGTTGTACTCAACTCTCTACATTCCCACAATTACAAGTTAACCAATGAATAGAGTCTCAGCTGCCGTCGCACCTCCCTCCAAATCGACCGCCTCCAAGTACTCCTCCAATCTCACTCGATCATAGCCTGCCAGTGCATCTCCAAAATCACTCGGTCACAGCCTCGGAGTGCATCTCCAAACTCGATCGATCACGGCCTCCAAGTGTATCTCCAGACTCGCTCGATTACAGCCTGCAAGTTCTCACGATCATGGCCTCCAAGTGCATCTTTCGAAACTCGCTTGATCACGGCCTCCAAGTGTATCTCCAGACTCGCTCGATTACGGCCTGCAAGTTCGCTCAATCACGGCCTCCAAGTGTATCTCCAAACTCGCTCAATCACGGCCTCCAAGTAAGTGTGTCTCCAAACTCGATCGATCACGGCCTCCAAGTATATCGTTAAGGAGCGACGGTGGGTGTATGGAGATACAGGGGTAACGGAGGTGGAATGAGCGACGCGGAGTATATATTCGGGAGACCCGGGGTAGATAGACAGCATCTCATTTTCATCTCATCTTGTCATACAACGAAAATACAGACTCTATCTTTCCCACCGTTTGGTCTCACTCGCTCTTTCCGAGTTCGTGGATCCTCACGGCCGGGTAGTATCATATCTTCTCACCTTCTTCCTACGCTCCTCGAGCTTAATGTAGAAGGAACGCGAGGAGAGATTTTCGCAGCGTCACCCATTGCAATGCAATCCCGATGCAAGCATGTACCCAATGAACCCATTCAGACGTATAGTCACAGTTGGCCACAATGCCAGAGTGTTTGTGTAAAATAGGAGACTGACAGAGCGAGATGAAACGGCGAAACGGCGATCGAAGGGCGATATGCAATGCGACGCGTGGTATTGACGCCGGGCGCAGAGTAACCCGCCACCGGGGTGTCTCTGACGGCTCTGACGGAGCGCGTCCACTCTGACGCAGCCATTCCCCCCGGACGGCAATGTTTTTTGCTGATGTATTATCAAACAGCAAAGGCAAGCACATTATATGTATTTACAGATGGACCCGCTGGACAACCCGCTGAGTACCCGCCCAATTCAGACGGGTAGGGAGTTGTCTATTGAACTGTACCCGAATGGACGGTTTGGGTTTATTGACAACCCGGGCCGCCAATTTGGCGCCGGTTCGGTTCCGACCCGGACCCGGACCCGAAGCGACGGTCCAGAACCGTTGCTAACACTAACTGTACCCAAATTGACCATTCGGGTGTATCGACAACCTGGACCACCAATTTGACAACGGTTTGTTTTGGACCCGGACCCGGACCTGAACCGACGGTCCGGAACCGTTGCTAACACTAACTGTGGCGTGACAATGTCAACTGAGCATAGTGTGTCTCAACTGTCACCATTGCAGTCTGCTGCAATAGTGTCAAATCTTCCTCAATATTTGTGTGAGTAACAGTTGCAGGATAGTCATAAGGTTTAAGAGGTTGCTGTGAGCCAACAAATATCCTCACATCAATGTGATATTTTGGTCACCCTCATGTGAAGCTAATTGACGTCTACCGGCCTCATATGAGCCTTACCTGAAATAGTATTCCCCCGCTAAAGTATGAACTTTTAGCAGCACCACTAACTCACAACATATTATATATAGGAGTAACTTTACAATATGAAAGTACCAATACCCATCTCAGGAAAGTATAATGGAGCAGGTTCACAATAGTCATCCCAGTGCGTGTTGTGTAACAAGCCTCTTGTCAATTAGCCTAAACTAAGGAACCCCCGCAGGCGGGACGAGAGAAGAAAGCCTGTTGTTCAACAGGAAGAATGCCTACATGTCTACCTGTTCGGCAAAGTTTAAGTTCCATACTGGAAGATGGATATTATAGACACGATACAGTGTCTATGAACTGCATCATAATTGCGCTACCACATTATCTATGATGCTGGCTACCCTCAGTGCCTCACGAAAAGGGTTCATCAGGCTGGGCGGTCTATGTGAGCCAATGAAGTAGACCATTACTCCTCAGATTAATGTCAAACCAACGTACTACTGCCTTAACACTGATATTAGAAATAAAGCCATGAAGCTCAAGATTGAGTTGCACAGCTTGTATTCGTTCAGTGTTTGCCAAATTCACGCACTGAGAAATATGGGATCTATACGGTCACCGGGAAAAATAACCTTATGCGACGCGTAACTCATAGAGAAGCTGTTTTTGGGACGGTAATTCATAGCATATTTGACGCGTGGCACTGTGAAAGTCCTATGGACCTACGCGTTGACTAGATTACCTTAATACGCATGCGATTTTGTGCGCTGGATACGATACATCACGCTGTATACAACAAACATGAAAGCAAGCTGCCAGATGCACCTCATTGCATGCTCCCAAGTACGCTCTGAAGTACACTCCTGATTGCACTCCATTGCACACTCCCGGCCTGCTTGACTTAAGATCTCATGTAAGCTCTCAAGACGCTCACAAATACACCTCCGAGTATGCTCCCAAGTACACTCCTGGGCATGCTCTCAAGGACGCTCCGAATTGCACTCGATGGTACACTCCCAGCCTGCTTGACTATACGCTCCCAAGTAAGCTTTCAAGACGCTCTCAAGAGCACACTCTCAAATACACTCCCAATTGCACTCGATGACACAAGCCTGCTTAACTATATGGTCCCAAGTACACTCCGAGTACGCTCCCAAGTACACCTCCTAGTACGTTCTCAAGTACACCACCGGGCATGCTCTCAAGGACGCTCCGAATTGCACTCGATGGCACACTCCCAGCCTGTATGCTACGAAGTAAGCTCTCAAGACGCTCTTAAGCACACTCCCGAGCATGCTCTCAAGAGGGAAGATACTCTCAATCTCACTTCACTATATGCTCCCATGTATGCTCCTGCATGCTCGATCTGGAGACTTGCGGAGTTGCAGACGCCAGTCACCAGGATGCGTGAGGCTGGTGGCGTATGGCGGACAGTGTTTTCCGAGCGGCGTGTGGCATGTGGCGTGTGGCGTGTGGCAGGTGGCAGGCGGCGTATGTTGGACAAAATCATGACATCGGTCGATATGGTAGTCTGAACCTTATCTTTAGCGTGGCCACCACGACAAGATCTCACGATGCCTCAAGGTCATGGTGTTGACAATTGCAGCCTTAGATTCTGCAGGAGAGGTAGACAATTGGATCTTGGGGAGAGCAGATCTCCGACTCAGTTTTCTCAGCGGAATCTGCAGCCAATTTCCCTTCGATTTTGGGCGTATGTGTGCGCATGCTGATGGTCATGACTGTGATGGTGATGGTAATGGTGATGGTGATGGTGATGATGACGGTGATGGTGATGGGGATGCTGATGCTGATGGTACCGAAAGCACTTAGTTAAGTAGGTTGGCTACGTTAACGTCAATGTCAAAGCTTTAATAGACTTACAGAGTTAAGACGGTTGGCTACGTCAACATCAATGTCAAAGCTTTAATAGACTTAAAGCCTTCTATTGACCAAAGCTTCCACAAACTTAGAGTTCAATCGGCCCAAAGATTCCTGTGGAAATGCTACTCCTGCCGAAGCGCGGCTCTTTCAAGTGCGGCTCCGAAACAGGCTCACAAGCAGGCTCTCAAGCAGGCTCTCCATCAGGCTCTCCATCAGGCTCTCAGGCGGGCCCTCAAGCGGCCACTCAAGAATGCTATCAAGGAGTGTATTAGCACCAGCGAAGCCTGTCGGCAGTCTAGACTGGCCGAGGTTGATCGACTGCCAGCCGTATATAGTCATATAGTCCCACGCGCAGATGTCTATGGACCGACTATGGATGACTATAGACTGCGCGTCGCGCAGGGGTCCACGGCAAGCTTGCTATGAGCTGCGCGTGTGCGCGTAGCGCAGTCTATAGTTGATTTGCACTTTTGCCGATGGCCGTGACATACCAATTTATGATTCGAGACTAGTTTCTGATTAGCTAGCTTCACCCCCTTAGCGTACGGCACCGTATAGAAGGCATGTCAACGCTGCGAGCCATAGTTTCGGTTTTGACTGTTTCCATGTTTCATGAACGTCGCCCTGTGGTAGTCAAGAGACAGCCTTTCTTAGTTCGTTGAAGCAGGCATTGGGTTTTATGGAATATATTAAGCAGTGCGAACAAGTAATATCACAGACTCGTCATAAGCTATTGAAAAACAACTCACTGCCTTTATTTAGTCTCAAAGATCGCTCACATTTTTAGTGGCGGGTAGTAGTCTCTAAGAGACCCGAAAATTCACCTACGGATGCACCCCCAGACACGTCTTCACACGAGCCCCAGCATCGTGGATATATTAAATAGATACATATCCCATCGATGATACATTTCTGGTATATTTTCAAGATACATATCTATATCCGCGATTATACTTTCTCTAGTAATTCCTGGATACGTTTCCCGGATACATTTTCGAGTCTCTTAGAGGCTGAGGGAACTTTCACGAACCTTTAGTCTTAGTGTCATCCCTATCCGGGCTTGTCACCGCGATATTTCGGATCTGTCTCTTCCATTTTGCAAAACAACGATTTCACAGCGATTGCACGTGCTATCTCCTATCGCGAAAACTCCCCGGCCTTAAAGACATACTTACTTAAGTGGCTACCAGTAAATGCGTGGCTGGAAGTAAATAGAGTATGTGCGTAAATGAACAAGTCGATATTAGTAACCGAAGACTAGCACATGTTTCTAGATAAGTATGTCAAACGTCGTGCTTGTTTGAACTCCCCCAATTTCTCAGGGAGATGTCGACCGCAACTTGCGATACGATGTCCGAGGTTTGGCTCCGCCGCCAAACTGCCCGCCGCATATGCACCATAACGGAGATTGTTTTATTGCGTGGATCGCGAGGCTGACTGTAGGGCTGTATCATCATTCTCGTATTAAGAAACAATGTACAAGGAGATTGTTGTATTACCTAAGCATAAGCGACGCCTATGAATGGATTTTCAGTTCGCAGAGAGTTGAATCCAGCGTGGCACTCATGCCGGGCTATCTTGTAGGGATCTGTGGGCAGCTAATTTCCTTGATCGTTCTGAGCATTGACTGCTTCTTGTTGAACTCTTTTGAATACTCAGGAGGGGATCGTTGAGACTAGGGAGCAAATTTTTTCGTGCGAGTTCTGGGACTGGGCCGCGGGCGACTGTGGTAGATAGGTTATTACCTGTGCTTTTTTTGCCCCATTCGTGGTGAGGCCGTGGCATCGGTGATGTGGCCGACCAGGGACGAGATCAAATATTAGCGTCGACCAAGAACAGTGGAGGCAGGCGCCGCATAGAGTTGAACACCCTGAAGTTCACTTCCAACGAACCTGTCTCAGACTCGGTTATTCGGTTGATAACTTTTTAAGGGAGGTCTTGTGACAATACCTGGCTGTCCGGTAGCGAAAATTTCACGGAGCATTGTGCTCACGCGAGCTTGCGAGCGGAAGGAGTCTGGACACGAGAAATGGAAAAACCTCACTTTTGGCAATTATCTCCGCTACCACAAACCACCAAATAGACAAAAGAGCTCCGTAGAGCCGCAGAATAATAGTAAACGAACATTTCTATAGTGCCCAATTATTTAAATAGAGTGGTTAGTTTTTCATTGAATATCAAAAATAATTGATTTTCATATAGAGGTGGAATGTCGAATTGTCGATTAATTAGCGGCGTTCCTACATAATTTACTCTAGGTACTATGAATCTTAGGTACTGTGACAAAAGAAAGTCCTGTTATTCGTCCTGTAAGCATGCTGTAATGACTCGATTATCGTAAAACTCATTGCAAATTTGAGAAGATTTTGTTTAGCAGTAATCAAGCATTTAATATTTGGCCATGGATTTAGTGCCGATTTATTACAGCATCTTCAATTGCGATATGTATGCAGGACCAATAGGCCGAGTTTCGTTGTAACTATAATATGTAAATTGCAAAATACGGGGTTCCCCTCAAGAATCCGCAGTCAAAAGGTACAAAAAAAATATCCAAAATCCAGCAAATTTGGATTGAAAATTGTGATCCAATTACCAAATTAAGCCCAAATCCGTTTCGTGGATGAACTTCAGGCACCTCTAATCATATGGTGAAGTATAGCGTGCGGGGGGCCCAGCACTACCTCTCCATTGCTCGTGTGAGCGACAGGGTTCAGTTTTCTAGCGTCGGCCATGTTAGAATAACTTGCTGGGTGGCCTTGGCTTGGTGGAGACTGAGCTAAAATTATAGTACAAATAGGGACACACATCTTGTACACCGTGATCAGCTGCTGGGAGAACTGGATCTTTTCGAGGATACCCCGGTTATTAACGGCTTGTTCTTGACTGTTCCAACGGGCTATTATGCAGGTGCGCTCTATCTAGTCCGAGTCCCCAGTGTCACTGTAGAATCCGATCTTCGGGTCGGAACGGTGGCGCAGTACATATTCTGTTTCCACGCATAGAAGGCAGTTCCTGTGCCTGAAGACATACGGAAGGAAAGTTGAAATCTCCGGTTGTAGGACCATGTTGACGCATACCTGAACCCTCCTCCCCAATTCTGCTGTCACATCGGAAATTGCATTGCTGTCTTAGAGTCTCCTGCAAGATCAATCACTAGAGCTTAAAAATAAAAGAGGGAATACAGGGGGAGAGTATGGTTTGGACGTGGCGTTAAACCTTTTTAACGTATATCTTGTCCACGGGATTAGCTCATAAATTTGGACCAATAGGGGAACTTAAACTGCTGAAATATATCTCGAAATGGTGTTGCATTAGCCCGGACAGGAAGTCATGTACTTTGCTTCAATAGTTGTAGGAATGCGAATAGCCTTCCTCTACGTTTGAGGCTGTTAACATGAAACGTAGTTACTAAACTACCGGCAGTCGTAAGGGCGAGATTTTGCCGCGTGGATACTTCATACCGCTACCTAATGCCCCTGTCCAGGTTATACAGGATCTATGCTTACTCTTCATATATCGTTTGTTGTTTTGAGTTCATTTTCGGGCCCCATGTCGCTTGCTCCATTATGCGGGGTATATTCTACCACGAAATAGGGGATCTCGATTTAACAACTGGCAAAAGCCCGAAGGTCAACACTACAGATTTAGACAGCAGCTATTTACAATGCATACCAACAGTTCCGCTGCTAAATGCTGTTAATGAAACATCATAGAGGGTGTTGCTATGTATAAGCTTGAAGGAAATGAAGAGAGAATGATGGTTAGCTTAAAAAGGAGGCAGTGATATGATAGAGGCTGAAGGTGTTGTCCAGATAAGCTCAAGAACCTACTTGGCGGCACGTGACCTATTGTCAGGCCGAGAGCATGAAATCTAGACCTGGCAACCATTCTTGCAATGACATATAAACTGGTTTTTATGTCGACTTATTCATGAACAAAAGAGCTATGGCAAGTACAAGGTACTGTAAGTGCCTACGATAATTACATACACAGAACGTTAACGAAACAACAAAACGCCACTACAAATCGGGTGCGGCACTCCTGTTCCAGCGTTCTAAACGGGAAAAAGGGCGGTACGAGCTACTTTTTGTGTCAGTGCGTCCTGTTTATGGGAATGAGGGACTTACAAGGAAAACATGGTCACGGTATATCCTGGAAGCCGAAACTAGCATGGCATACAAAAAGCTGGTCAGTGGTTGGGGCTACGGAAAAGTATTCCAGAAATTTCATTGGTCAGTTTGTACCTATAGGTACTTAAGTATATAACGCAAACTTAAGGTGTGAAGCAGAAGGCGGGAAAGATTAAGTGGACTGACGTATTTCACGCTCTATCACAATCATGATCACTATGTACTGTACGTGACTATGGAAATGCTTGTGTGCAGATTTATGTATTATTTTGCAATGCCCATCTAAATACAAATCATGGTTCGCTAGCCACAACCGGCGAGCTCAATAATAATCCTGTCTAATTTGATCATCCCCAATGCAACCACCCACCCATCTCTCCCCAATACCTCTCTATAGCGCCCTCTCTTCTACCAAGAGGGATGCACACTATGACTGACGGGATGAAGTCAATGCAGAAAAGCACAAGCAAAAAAACCGCTAACTAAGACATGATGAGGCTCTACCTCGTGATGCAACCCTAAAACTTCCCTCATGACAACTGTCGTGAAACATGCTGTGTAATGTCGACGTCACTCTCTGGCCCTGAGATCTTCAGACTTATCTAGCAATACCTACCTATCGAACTGGACTCTCCCTGCCCCTCTTGACCACGGCTTTTTTCGGCGCCTCGGGCATCTCCTGCTGTGGTTGCACTTCGTAAATTCCACCCGGCCTAAAACTCTTCTTCCCCGTAACACTTTCTACCGGGCTAATTCTGCCGTCAATCTTGTTTGGACCCTGTACCCCTCCTTCCTTCACACTCAAGACTGCTAAAGTCCAGGCCCTGTCACCATCCACACTTGTTTCTAGGCTTCTCTCTGGCGATATTATAGTACTCTTCCACCCATTCTGTCGTGTATCCAAAAACAGCCGTAGTTGTTTTCCTTTCCGCCTTCTGTCGTCGTCGTCATCGTCATCGTCTTCATAGTGATCCTGTGCTTCGCCAGAACACCATTTGCAAAGGTTGTTTTCGGCAATGTAGCACCACGAGCATTCAAGTTGTGATGAGGAGGGTTTTTCGTCTGTTAGAGTGATGGATGACTTTGGGTTTGACTTGGGGTGGGAGGCGGCTTTTGGGTTGGGATACCGCCGAAGGTACCAGAGGAAGAGTAACATTGAAATTGCACCGAAGACGAGAAAGCCGACTAGGGCGCAGCTCACTATTACTGCAAGTTGATTGTCCTCTTTGCTGTGGTCGGATGCTTCGGTGTCAGTTTCATTGTTACGCCGGACAAGAGGTATGCTGCAGAACAAATCTAGATATTAGCAGTGTAATTGTAATTGTTGTCAAGATGCAGTGGCAGGCCTTACATCGCCAGAGGTAACGGTGATGCTATTGTCATAGAAAGCGGTCCCAAAAAGACGACAACAAGCAGCGCGAGGGTTCGTGATAGTGTTGACATCCCGGGAGTGGTGATTAACACAAAATGAAAGAACAGGAAGAGGAACAGTCAAGTGTAGTAAAAAGCTCTGAGGTGTGATGAGGCATAAATGCGGATTCTAGGTGAAAGTGAGCAGAACTGCGGGAATACTATATGTCCGAGTGCCAATATGTTAAGTACCAAGCTCGATGCAAGAATCTTTCTAGCCCCAACGTGAAACGCACAGCAAAAGCAAATATCTCATAATGGTTCGAAACAGCTCAGACAGCACGCTAAGTATTGCTCGGAGTGATTCAGCATTTAACTTCCAAGTCAAGGGACGTGTCATTAATTGACCACACTAGTGAACGTTATTCGTACGACACTGTACCCTGCTAACTGCCCGGACAAAACCGACTGGGAGGAATTCGTCATCGATCCAAAAACGTCCTTGAAAATAAGTGGAGCCCGCATGCTGTAACACGGAAGGCAATAAAGCGTTCTACCACGAGAAAACAATACAAAAATTTGTTGCAGAACTTGGAGTTAAAACCCAAAATTAAAACCTTGCGTCATCAACATTGCTAGCCCCATATCACTATGCGTCCTTTTTTTCGTTGGCGCGCGGTCATCCAATAATAGGGCCATCTTCTCCTTCCTCATTACTTGTTAGGAGGTACCAATACGTTCCTATCTATGCGCCATCTGGCTGCAGTGCTGGTCTATGGACAACCAAGATAAATAACACAGAGATAGAGCAGCAGCATGCTGTCGTAAGAGCTTGATTGATTGAGCACGCGACAGATTACCGAGAAGAGACGCCGAGTAGCCGTACGGTTGTTTGTTTTTTTTGCCCAGTGCGTGTTGCAGCCTGCATACCCGAACCCTTCAAAAGCAATTCATTCGCCGTTAAGCCTTGAAGCCGCTTGGCGACTCAGCTAGATACCAGATAATAGAAGCAACATCGCCAATGTATCCTGCAGACAGCTACAGTGGAGACGGATCAACCTAAGCTACGCATACAGTCTAGGCAGCACCAACCAGATATACAATTACAAGGGAACATTACAGAATGGAATGCCAGAATAGCTAAGATGTGTGTAGCATAGGATTGATATTATGTATGGGCCTGTTGAAAAACCAGATACAGGATGCGGTTTTGTTGCATCATGTGAATGACATGAGTGGAATTTTCGAAGCAACAAATATTGGTTGCTGAGGGTTAGTCTCGAAGGTAAGAATGGCATGAGTCCTGACCGTGCTGGGTACATGCTGACTCTCAGCTAAAGCTCTACTATTCTTCGAAGGGTTACTTCATCATTCCATTCGCCACTGACATTCAGCCTTTCCGATCCCTGTGACATTGCTGCTTAAGAATACCTCTGCTCATATCCTATTCAGGGTACGATTGACTAACAGACTCCGTCATACATTATTCTCTTGTCAATTAGTACACTCGATCGCCATGAGCCTGTGGCAAAAAAAAACGCCATAGGTAATTTCGTGATAGCCTATCGTGTTTCGGCTTTGTGCTTGTAATTGCTGCTATGGGCGCTCCCAGGCGATGAAAATTCTGGCGCAACGGATAGCACTTCGTTGTTTTCGGGCCCAATTTCAGCGCTTGTATCCGGCATGCGTAGCGAGCTACATACAGAGACAACCTAAATGACCTCGCAAGGCGTTCCTAAACGACTAGACGGCGCTTCGCTCCGGATCCTCGTCACTTGTGGCAATTGTGTGACATAACCAATCATGATCATCGAAAGTACAGCTGCTCGTATCACCAATCGTGTGCACAGCCCCTCAGCTGCTTTCATGCTCTCGAAGCTTCTTAAGAACACTGTCCATCTCCGCTCGCGTCAGAAACGGATAAAAAGATAGAACGCTATTCGAGCAAGGTGCGTACTTTCCTAGCTATGTAGGAATTGAACTGACGGCTAGAGATAGTTATCTGCGTTCATTCACACCAAATTACCCGGCCGGTCTCACTACAAACCCGATCGATCCTCGCCGAGCCAGCGATTGCTTCCACCTTCCAGCGAATATGTTTCGCAGCTTAATGTGCATATTTACTCTCGGCCTAATCGACTGTCGCAAGCCACGAGCGTACCGTGGGCGTCGCCACGGTGGTCATAGGGCATGTGGAGGCGGCAATGGCGGAGGTTGTGGAGGTGGAGGAGGGGGAGGTTGTGGAGGAGGAGGAGAAGGGGGAGGTTGTGGAGGAGGAGGGGGAGGGGGAGGTTGTGGAGGAGGAGGAGGAGGAGGAGGGGGGTGATAATTTTGCTTGGAAGAAGGGCATTGAAAATCTTGGAAATTATTTTGGCACTGGGTATTGGAGTACTATCGGTTTGCTTGATTGGTGGGAAAAGTCTTTCTGTAGTGTAGTAGTATGGGCGGACGGTCGCCACCGTTTGACGTTTCATCGCAGTATTTTGCCTTACGTTTCTTCTTTCTTCTTGGCCTGAGGTGCATACAGGAGTGGTACATATTCCTACCACTACCCTATCATCTCTAAATGTATCTGTAATTTCATAGTGCTTCAGATGTAGCTACTGGGTGCCTAGAGTATTCTAAGTGACTAAAATCCGCCATTGAAGCTTAGGTATGCGACCTGCACAAACTACAAACATTACATTACAAAGCTTTATTGGTATGAGTATTGTTGCACTTCGTACGAGAAATGTCTTGCAAACGTTTTGCCATGCCATTGTCAATACTGAAACTTTGTTCTCAGTCTGTAGCAATTGGTGTTGTATACTCTACAAGGTACGGTGGCGGCTTCGCCACCTTTTGGGGTGGCCTAGATAGACCGTCCCTATTCCAGCCAAGTCAGTGATACCACCTCCAGCCGGCTCCTAGTATTTGCATCTTTACCATCTCCAGCCAGCTCCCAGCTGGCTCATCAATGCTTCTAGGTGTACTTGATGTTCTAACCCATTCACGGAGCGTACATACAAAAGTATTAATTACGCTTAACAAAAAATAACAATAACTCTATACACCTTCATCATAATCCCTACGAAGAAAACTGCGCATCATCAGTCACGAGTGTGCTTCCCATCAATTTCAAGTGCGCTTCTCAAGAGCACACTTCCTAAACGTGCTTCTCATGTGCATTTCTCAAGTATGCGTCTCAACTACGCTTTCCATGGCTCCCAATTGTGCTTCCTGCCAGTGGCGGTGAGCAAGATATGGTGGCGACTTCGCCCCATTTTGGAGTGACCTAGATGGCCACATATTGCTAGGCCTGTTCAAACTTACCACCACCAGCCAGCGTCCAGTATGTCCATCTCAGTATACAGTTGCCAGCTCCGAGTAAGTGTATCTCTCTAGTTTACGGTTAGTCTATCTGTACTGTCACCGCTGCCGAGCAAATCTGTTAGCAGCTGACTTGGAGAAATGGACTTCCGCTTGGCTACCTTAATCAATTCAAATCCATTCAAGTTCGAAAGCTTTGGCCCAATCACGAAGTGTTCTATGAAGGACATACACATCATAAATTTAATTAGGCGGGCGATTCTGGATTTGAATTCAAGCTCAGTTTAACGAAGGGCATGTGCCACGGATCAGCCACGGATCAGCCACAGAAAGTAGATACATTTCACCTGTCAACTAATGACAGTGCTTTGAGCTGACAAGCATGTGTATAACTAGATGTTGATAGGGTCCCGAAGCTAAGGATTTGGAACACACATATTGCCTGCGGTTGTCTTGTCCGTGCTCACATGAACATGTGCGAGAAGGCGCATTTCTAGATCGATCCACGTTTCCAAGGTGATCTACTAGAACTCTAACTCTAACTGCCATCGTTACTGCCCAGTCTTCGCTGTAGAAGGAGAATACCTATCGGGGATTTACGTGCCGCAACTCTTAACTTTAATCTATGTGGGTTGGGAAACGTGATATATACTGTTTGAGGCCTTGGCACTAGTATTAATTGTGGCATAAGTATATTCACCTCCATCGATAAATATGCCGAACTTGGCTAGCTTTCTTGGCTAGGAGGTATTGAATAAGAGGCACCAAGTCGTTTTGCCCACGAATTCAAATTCGTCATCATGAACTGTTCGAATTTCAGCTCCTGCGAAGCATTACCAATGTGTTGGCCTAATAGCGGAGAGTGAATCTGAATGTTGGGCGGATTTCGAGTGCAGTCATCACGTGGCGTTGGGTTAGGGCTGAGTGGCGGAGCCGCATTCACTTTACTTCTTGTGTACGTGTCAATTAGATGCATAGACAAGTCAATATACGCATCACCAATTTGGCAGCTGCACCATAAGTCGACGTACGCTTCCCTTTGCATCAGGATTGGTCCAATACTGAATATAAGCGTTGTATGGTGTTAGGTTATTAGATAGATTATTTAGACTATTTAGTGCCATTCCGTATGATTTCGGTGAATTAGACTTTGCAATACATACAGGAAGCATTTAAGTTTGTATTCGTCTCCCCGATCAAAGTGCGTGAGTCTTGAGAGCGGGCAGAAATTGCCGCCAACTGTCGGAGGTGATGACGGCGTACGCGCGCTGGAAATATGGAAAATCCTTTCAGGTACCCAGATTATACGGTGCCGGAGTAAGGAGTTGAACGGGCAATGAAACCGAAACTATAGCGGGTTCCATACGACGGCCGAAGATACCTCAGCTCCCGAGTTCCATAGACAGTTACTTCCCACTAGAGGCGTCTCTTATTAGGGACATACCAGCAGGTGGCGCGTCTGAAGAATGAATGACATTTGCACCAGCTATCCAGGCGCATATGATTTCAAGCTCGCAACTGAAGGATTGGCACGGGGCGGCCGCCAGAACCTCCAAGACTAAGAGTAAAGGCCTTTTTTGTCTAGCTAAACTCGAATTGTTTCTGGATAGTCAATTGGGTCAGTTCAGATGTGGCAGGTATTCTTGCTATCTGTTATTACAGCGGTCACCGCCAATTCTCTTATTATGCTTAAAGAACAATTCAAATTATCGGCTGTACCTTGCACTACTTATAAGGCCGAGAGACAGTAAAGTTGGGATGATTGCGGACAGGAATTACGCTCGTTCTTTCATTACTGCGAGGACGCCAGGGAAAATGCGGCGACTAGGCAACAACTCCGCGGGACACACACCTTCGACAACACACCTCACCGCCTAGTTTTGCCAAGACTTCCCCCTTTTTGGGCAGGTTGCGGTTTTAATTTGGCTTCATTATCGCATACCGGTGTGTGTCCACTCACCTTTGGGGAATGTATCTCATCTGTACATCGCTCGATACCACTCAGCATTGACACCGACCGGTAGTCCCCCTTCTGGGGCCACTTGCCTTCTTTTCGGTGGTTTTACACCAGTTACAACGATTTATGACATGCAGTAGTACTTGTGAGGATAACTAACTAGGGCGTGACAGCGCAGCAGTTCAATGAAGAGTATGTCTGAGGACAGCATGCTCCGACCCACAATACTGGGAGAGGTTAGCAAGACCAGCTTCTCAGACATGCGAGCTCCACAAGTTGTTCCCATGGACGCATCAACCCACATAAACAGCTAAAATCGGTAGACACATCATACAGCACTGTGCTTCTGTAACGTGGGAGGAATCGACTCCAAGGTACACTCAACTAGAAGTATCCCTTCTAAGTATCCTCTTATCTTGTCTCGCTATCAGACTTGATATTGGACTTATACAAGGACTAATAGCTGGTTCACTTCAAAGCTTCGCTCAGGCACAGAAAGTAATCAGAATAGAGTAAATGTAGAATACCTTTCCAATCCGAATATATTCTTAAGGCTTGTTCTCCGTCATGAGAAGGTTGCCCTCTATACCAGCGAAGAATTGAGAGGTCTTTATACCTCTTTCCTCTGCGCTCTAACTGCTAATTCTAACTACGCTTTTCTCCAGATAAATCCTCACTATCCTCTTGTCTTCCAATCCCCTTGCTCTGATAACCAGTCGGCCTGAACTTCCTCCAAGCAAATTGAATCCTTCCAATCCTCCAGTCTTTCTGGACCAACAGTATCCTTCTGATATAAATTTCCAGACTGATTGGTATCCATCGGACTGTTGTCTTCCGGACCATCTACCTCATTGTACCATTCAGCAGCCTTCTCCTATCTCATGCACAAGTGTCCCTATCCTACTGGCCATTGCTGATGCCAATCGAGAGTTACTTCATATAGAGGTGACGATGGCTGGCATCATTCTTTATCTCTGTCCATAGAGAATATAGCGATGTGTGTTTGCATTTGTATTAACAAACCATTGCAATGGTGACAACACTCGAGGGTGGGTGGTGGTGAGGTGGTCAACGGATTTATGCCTGGTGGTCATTGGTGTGGTGATAATACTGGTTTATAATTGATGAACCTTAATCAATTGCCACATAGCAACATTATCGAGTGATCGTTCATGACCCCGGAACCGCGACCAATCCTAAAGGTGTAACAGCTTCCCACGGAGCACGGTTGGGGTATTCCTCTGCGATCACATCATATGGCACCCTATGCTTGGCCAATGCGACACTGGATCCGAACAGTTACATTTCTGGGGGAGGACTAGAATATGGTGCCCTGGGTAGTGGAAGAGGGGAGGGGGTGAAATTTTCGTTTTTGGGTAGTGGGTGGAGAGCTCTGCCATCTAGCCGGCTCGCCCGGAGGCGGAGGGGAATCGGTCTTTGTCATACTCTAATTAGAGTGAATACAATATGATTAAACAACAACAACAACAACTCCGCGTGACAACATATGATATCACTTATCGTAAGAGCACGAATTGATGTGGGATCCATTCACCGGATAACCTCTTGGGCTAGCGGCGTGGTATTCCGATTGGTGCGTTTGTAGTGTACTCGTTTATATGTGGGAATCGATTGGTTCTAGTCAACAAGGCTGGTGCCTAGCGGATAGTCATAATCTGAATGTCTGGTGAAGGTGTTTGGCGCTGTATCGACGAGTTATACTTACTACCCGAATAGACAGCGTTTTTAAATCTGCCTGGTGCTACTTCACTAGTTCATCACAACGTCAAGTTGCCTCTATTGTTGTGGTTGCGCACGACTCGAGCCGACATCTAATCTGAGTGAAAACGTTCGCCTAGGCCTTCTCCCATCCCCATGATGGAGCGTGCTGACACGTATCTTAACCAATGCCATAGTATCGTGTATCTAGGTTCCGTGTGTCCAGTCAGGAAGTGGTGGGGTTTATGTTGTGGTAGTTTTAGAAAATAGGAAGGAAATTGGGTTGGAGGATGAGCGAGATAGATGCGAAGGTGGAATGTTGGAGTTCGTTAAGACGTTTGAAGATTGGAAAGTGAGGTGGAGTTAACCATTACCTGCGGAGAACTACGAGCGAGCACGCTTGTACAGACAGATGAGTGTTCCAAAGGCACAGACTATTGTGGGATACACCCGAGGCAACGAGTTGCGGAGCACTTGGAGCGCTAGCGTTTGGGCTAGGGTTAGTCGCAGGAGGTCTGTTGGAGGGGGGCGGGTAACCCGGGCCGGTGAAGCCGCTGGAATCTGGGCGGCCATCTACGTCAAGGCTCGAAGGCTCGAAACACGGGTGAGGCCTCACAAGGGTCTCGTTGTCTTGCAGCTATAGCGCTAATAATACTCCCCTACCGCAAGCCCCTGGGTGTTATGCGTATACCACTAGAATAATTTTGGAGGTCTCTGACGTGAGATAAAATGCAGAGTTTTACTTCGTACCAGCCATTTTTGTAGGCATTTTTTGTAGGGTCTGGGGCTTGGATCTGATAGAGAGCTCAGGTATGTCACCGAGTCGAATGTGGCAGGCTTGGGCTGTTTGCTTGTGCGGGCATGGGAGGCAGTGACGTGACGGTCACCATTACCTAGGCAGCGCGTCCTTGATAAGCATGCACGACGTCATGGGATGTAGAGTGACGCTCTGCCCATACAGGCTCGCAGTCACCGAGGCTAGTCTGTCCCGCCCCTCAGAGTCGGCGCACTCTCAAAGCCAGTGCCAATCAACACCAGTGCCCATCCTACCAGCCTGATTCATCCAGAAGCGCATACTGGGCTGCTCTCCAACCCGCCATGTTCAAGGGTCCATTGTCAGATCCGGAGATCCGGCAGGATTTACACCGAGGCCAACGGCTAATTGATTAGTAGCCCGGCAATCATAGCGGATTCAGTCGCGTTTGATATAAATGGTGCAATGCTATTTTGATTCTACGATATAAACATCGATTCTACTCGAGGAGACCACTCTTCATTCCACACCTCCATCATGACCACCTGGACTGAAACGTTCACGCTCAACACCGGCGACAAAATCCCCGCCGTCGGTCTCGGAACCTGGCTCAGCGCTCCTGGCGAGGTCCGTGTTGCCGTCAAAGCCGCATTGGACGCTGGATACCGTCACATGTGGGGGGGGG
>Ga0307515_10007838_pt1 | contig 21001 bp, 16 predicted proteins | sample 17_EM_MG_FD_194513 | JGI IMG/M metagenome (GOLD analysis project Ga0307515, IMG submission 194513) | Populus trichocarpa ectomycorrhiza microbial communities from riparian zone in the Pacific Northwest, United States - 17_EM | ecosystem: Host-associated > Plants > Roots > Unclassified | place...
CGATCCCGCGGCGCCGAGCGGCCGCGCCAGCCCGAAGTCGGCGACGCGCACGCGCCCGTCGGAACCGAGCAGCACGTTGTCCGGCTTGAAGTCTCGATGAACGAGCCCGGCGCGATGGGCCGCTTCGAGGCCGCGTCCCGCCTGGATGAAGATCGAGACGATCTCGCGCCAGGTCCGGCGCCGCTCGCCAAGCCACGTGCGCAGGGTTCCGCCATCAAGGTACTCCATCGCGATGTATGTGCGGTCTCGCCAGATCCCGACGTCATAGATCGTGACGACATTGGGGTGCACGAGTCGGGCGAGTACCCTGGCCTCTCGCTCGCTGCGCGCGGCCCCTTCGGCGGTCTTGTGCAGCTTGAGCGCGATCGGTCGCCGGAGGCGGACGTCGCGCGCCAGATAGACCACACCCATGCCGCCGGAGGCGAGCTTGCATTCGATGCGGAAGTTACCCCCGATGACCTCGCCTGCCATGGGTCCAGGCTCGACATACGAGGCCCGCGCCACGGCGCGGAGCAGACTGTCGGGGGCCTCCACATCGACCTCGTCCGAGTCGATTGCATACGCCGCCGGGTCCGGCGTTTGCGGTTTCACGCGAGTAGATGATCGATCGGCCATCGCGCCCGGTCACTCGTTCAGACGCGTACGACAGGCGCCTCGTTGCACGTGTTGATGCACAGAACGGTTCGCGGAGATGCATCGATGACCAGGCACAGGCCGGAGGGACACCCGAGCGATCTTCACGCGCACTGGAACGTCTTGTCGGTCGATCTCCGCAAGCTCAGGTCATTCGATCGTGCCAGGGCACGTAGACGATCCGTGATCCGCTCGAATCGCTTGCGCAGCGCCGCTTCGCGGGCCTCACCCAGAATGTGGGAAATCTTGCGCCACGACATCTTGCGATCGATGCGCAAGATGAGGAGTGTTTGATCGTCGACTGACAGGACCTCGCGCAGCCGTGCAATCGCATCCTTCACCTCGGTGCGCTGCCACGGCGGCGTCGGGGTGCGTGCCTTGGCCGCGAGTTCCATGACCTCCGGCGCCCGCGACAGCGGGACGGCACCCTGGCGCATGGGCCGCTTCAGGTAGGCGGCGAGCCGGTGCCGAGCCAGGGTATAGATCCAGGTCCGGAACGACGCCTCCCAGCGGAAGTGTGGCAGATCGCGCCAGACTTCGGCCGCGGTGTCGGCGAAGACATCCCGGGCCTGCTCCTCGTCGCGAAGGATCGCGGCGAGGTAGCCGCAGACCTCGCCGCCATAGCCTTCGATCGCCGCGGTGGCGGCAGCGCGCAGGTCACCAGCATCGAACCGCTCGCGGATCGCTGCTTCGAGATTGGAAGATACCATCGGGAGCCCAAGGGTTACGCGAACAACCAGGTCATCGGGCGGCACATTCTGGGGATGGGCGGGCGGGTCGCGGCGGACACTCGCCCATCCGTGCGCTTCCAGTATCGGTGCATCGACGCAAGGTCTGCCCTGATGAACACCGCACCACAGAATGCAAGGTCGCCCGGTCCGCTGTCAATAGTACATACGACTGCACCGACCGGTACCCTCGTCCATGGTGGATGGAGCCGCACGCTCTCTTGCCTCACCCGGTCCCACCCCGCAGCCCCGGTTCGCCTGGCTCGTGGTGCTTCACTCCGGATCCTCCGCGGAAGGCGAGGTGTCAGCAAGCGCGAAATCACCCCCGGAGGATCCGCGTGGAGGTTGTTCGGGGGTAAGAGGCGGTCTGCGGACTGTGGCTCGAAGTGCATGTCGTCATTTGTGCCAGTGGTTTCAGGCATCTGAAACTTTCTCGGAGCATTCTTCGTCACAAACCCGGAATGCGGACCCTAGCAATCCATCATCCGCCTTGGACCGCAACACAATCGTCAAGTCGACGGCCTGTCCCGAACAGGACGAGCTGGATGTAGCGCAACGCAAGGACGTCAATTGATTCCCATGCGAGTGAACCGGGCGGCTCGTGCCGGACCGCAGCGGCCCTCGACATGTCGTCCAGGTTTGCCGGCCGCAGCACAATGTTGCGGCTTGCATGAGGCTGACAAGCGCCGCGGCTGGGTCCGGGCTTGCGCCGCGCGCGCCTGCCGCTCATCCGAGCGCACACCGCCGCTCGAAGCGCGGCTTGCGCAGCTTCCACGCGCGCTTCGCGAAGGATGCGCGCCGCTCGACGAACGGGCTCGAACGCCTGTTCGTCGAACATCAAGCGGCGCCCCCTTGCCATCCGCGCCTTCCCTGACCGAGCCAGCGCGCTGAGGCTCATCACCGCCGTCGCGCTCCAGACGACAAGCATCTGGCGCGACCGTATCTACCTCGACATGTCCGCATTCGACGTTCACGACACCGTCGCGGCGTGAACAACCAGCAACCCATGATTTCCTGTCAGGCATTCACACAGAATTCTGGACCTGACCCAGTCATCAACAGAAAGCAAAGAAAATGGTAGCCGATCGAACGATACTCTTCGTGATTGTCGCTCCTCTCGCCCTGGCCGGTGCCGCATGCAACCTGGCTTCGGACGAGAGCGTCGCGGCACCGGCACAAGCAACTGTGGTGCCGAATTCAACCGTAGTGTCATCGGGCAATGCGGTGAATGATGCACTGGAGGCCGTTCAGGACGCGCCGGATTCAGAGTACGAGCTGGCGCCGGGCGGACGAAGAATTCACAAATCGTGTTTGCATCGCATTCCAGATGGCGGGCATCTCGACCACGCGAAAGGCCACATCCTCAGCGAGGATGGGACAGTAGTCGAACAATTTGAAACATGTCGATACAAGCAGCATGTCGCTCACATTGCCTCGTCAGCCGGACAGTCCATTGAAGGCGCTCCCGCACCGCTTCCTGACACTCAGCTCTACCAGGAGTGGTCTGGCGCAGCGGCGAATAGAAATGCGGTCTGCCTGGCGATGGACATCGGAGGGCTTTATTGCAAGCCGTGGTTCGATTCTTTCTACGGCAGCGTCCAGGTACCGGATAATCCTACAGATCGTGGCCAGACCATCTTCCTCTGGAGTGGCCTGATGGCGACGACGAATCTGCCGGCAGGCGCCGCGGTGTTCCCTCTTCTACAACCCGTCCTTCAATGGGGGCCAAGTGCTGCAGGGGGAGGCCACTATTGGGCGTTTGGCAGCTGGTATTTTGACGCGAGCGGAACGGCTTTCCATACCAATCTTACGTCGATCAACCCTGGCGATTGGTACGTCATGAATACCTTTATATCGGACAATCTCGACAATACATGCAACTCTACCGGCAGTAACTGTCACTGGAGAGTTGCAGGTCGGCGATATTCGGATGGCGCCTTCCAGTCGCTTGATTTGACCTCTGCCAGAATACCAGGTACCTTCGATGCTGTATACCGGGCTGTGTTGGAGGCATACGACAGCAGTCGTTCGAGCACTCCCGCCTGCAACATATACCCCATAAATGGGGGTACGACGTTTGCAAATACCCAGGCGTTCCAGCCTTTTCTGAACGCGACCGATTACCGTCATCTGTCTCAGAACTGGCAGGCGGTAACACACAATGTCATGCCATATTGTTACGGGCAAACTATTGGAAACCAGACCGATACTGTCCTCTATTTCTACCAGTAAGAAGCACCTGGGGTAGTGTGCTTCCGACCCGCGCGTCCTCGGCAACGATGCCGTTGCGTGCGGCGAACCTCGTCGACCAGGCCGATGTTGAGCGGCGCGACGACCGAGTGGTTGCCGGCGTTGGGCGCGTCGTGGCAGGTCGTGCAGGTGTCGATCAGCTTCTGGGGATTGCCGAACACGGCCTCGTCGTTGACGCGCGGCTTGTAGCAAACGGCGAAACCGTCGTGCTTTCCGGCAGCGACGTGCCCGAGTCGGTATTCCCTCGGCTGGACCTGAACACGGATCAATCGTGGAGGGCGGGTTGCACGGCGCACACCCACCGCAGTTGTCGGTGAGCTCGGGTTGTCGGCCCTCAACGTGCGGTCTTCGTCCGCTCGATCCAGGCGTGGATCCGGCGCTCGAGCACGTCCATCGGTAGCCCGCCCGCGCCGAGGATCTCGTCGTGGAATCCGCGGATGTCGAACCTGGTGCCGAGCGCCTCCTGGGCCTCGCTCCGCAGCCGCAGGATGGTCAGCTGGCCGACCTTGTAGCCGAGGGCCTGACCCGGCCATGCGATGTAGCGGTCGGTCTCGTTCTGGACGTTGACCTCGTCGATCGCCGAGTGGTCGTGGAAGAACTTCACGACCTGACCGCGCGTCCACTTCTTGTAGTGGAAGCCGGTGTCGACGACGAGCCGGATCGCACGCAGCATCTCGTCCTCGTGGTGGCCGTACATGCTCCACGGGTCCTGGTAGAACCCGACCTCCTCGCCGAGCCGCTCCGAGTACAGCGCCCAGCCCTCGGCGTAGGCGGTGTAGTTGAGGTGTCTGCGGAACTCCGGCATGCCTCCGAGCTCCTGCTGGATCGTGATCTGGAGGTGATGGCCGGGCACGCCCTCGTGGTAGGCGGTCGACTCCATGTCGAGCGTGAGGCGCTTGGTCGGGTCGGAGGTGTTGACGCGGACGACGCCGGGCCGCGAGCCGTCGGGCGCGCCCCCGATGTACTCGGCGCCCCCGGCGGCCTTCTCGCGGAAGCTCTCGACCTCCTTGACCTGCATGTGCGCCTTCGGGAGGTGGCCGAACAGCGACGGCAGCTTCTCGTACATCTGCGCGGTGTACTTCTCGTAGCGCGCGAGGATGTCGGCGCGGCTCTTCGCGTACAGCTGCTTGTCGCCGCGGACGTGCTCGCGCAGCTCGTGGAGGCTCTTGAAGCCGAGCTGGGTGGCGAGCTTGGTCTCCTCGCCCTCGATCCGGGTGACCTCGGCGAGGCCGGTCTGGTGGATCTGCTCGGGCGTCAGCTCGGTCGTGGTCGACTGCTTGACGTCGGCCGCGTAGCGCGCGTCGCCGTCGGGCAGCGCCCACACGCCGGGATCGCTGCGGCCTTGCGGGACGTAGTCCTTCTCGAGGTAGCTCGCGAACCTCGTGTAGGCGGGCTGCACGTCGTCCTTGATCGCCGCCAGGATCGCCGTGCGCAGCCGATCTTGATCGGCCTTCGCGATCGCCGCCGGGAACTTCGCGACCGGCTGCGCGAACGGGCTGTCGGCGAGCTTGCCGGTGCCAAGGCCGCGGGCCTGCGGGACCGCCTTCTCGAGCAGGATCTTCGGCGGCATGAGGTGCTTCGCCGCACCGGCCTTCATGAGGGCGGTGGCCTGCTCGAACACCTTCGGGATCGCGTGGAGCCGGGCGAGGTAGTGCTCGTAGTCGTCGACGGTCTCGAACCGCAGCGTCGGCACCAGCTGCGGCACCCACAGGTGCGGTCCGCTCATCTGCGAGACCGGCATGAGCCAGTCCTCGAACTTCATCGTGTCGACCGCCTGCTGGAGGGTCCGGACGATCAGCTCCTTGTTGAGCGCCTCCTGCTCCGGGAAGCCGGTGGTGTCGACCGCGGAGAACCAGGCGAGCATCTCCTTCTGCTTCGCGTTTTCGGCCGCGAACCCTTCGGGCGAGTGATCGGCCCAGCGGTCGTCGTAGCGATGGTCGCCGAGCCTGCTCGCCATCTCGGGATGGATCTTGAGCAGGTACTGCCAGCGCTCCTCGATCAGATCCGCGAGTTGCTTGCGGCGCGTGTCGAGGTCGGGCCGCGGCGTGGCGGCCGGCGCGGGCGCCTGCCCGACCTGCGTCGGCGCGAGCGGAGCGACGGAAGGTGCGGGTGATGGCGGCGCCTTGCCACCGCAGGCGGCGACGACGACGAGGCTGACGAGCGAGCGCGATCGCATGTCGCGACCCTATCACCGGGTCAGGCGCGGATCGCCTCCTCGTACTGCCGGAGGTACTCGGCGCGGACCTTCTCGAGGTAGGCCCGGGCCTCGTCGGCGTCGCGCGCGACGACTGACGCACCGCTGGAGAATCTGGCGGCAACCTCGAGTGCGGCGGTCTGCGCGGGCTACGGTGCGCCGGGGACCCAGACGGCGGCGCCGTCGACGACCTTGACCAGCGGCGTGGCCCGATCGGTGAAGGCGCCTTCGCAGCGGAGCCGGTAGAGCGAGAGCGGCCCGCTCTTGCCCCGATGGTGTGGTGCGGCCGTATCTGGTCGCGCGGCGGACCGGCGACTGCTGGTGAATGCGCCGCGCGCGCAGGCTGGGCCGGAGCCCGGATCAGTGGGCCGCGCGGATCAGTGGGCCGCGCGGATCAGTGGGCCGCGCGGATCAGTGGGCCGCGCGGATCAGTGGGCCGCGCGGATCAGTGGGCCGCGCGGATCAGTGGGCCGCGCGGATCAGTGGGCCGCGCCGCGGTAGCGCTGGATGGCGGCGTCGAGCCGCGCGCGATCGGCGGCGGTGAACGTCGGCAGCGCAGTCCCCACGGATTGCCCCTCGGGATCGTCGGGCATGCCGGCCAGCCCCTTGCGCTCGGGGACGCTGTCGAGGCCGGCGATGCGCACGAACGCGGCGCGCGCGAAATCGCCGGTCTCGAAGGTTCGATCGCGGTAGTGCACGTCGGTGTACGGCGTGGCGTCGGCAACGTGGCGGGCGACGGCATCGAGCCCCTTGCCGCGGTCGCGTTGCGGTGCGGCCAGTTGCGCGTGCCCATCGCGCCGAGCGCGTAGAGCGCGCGAGGTCGGAGGGCCGGTTGGGCGAGCGCGCCGAGCAGGACGTCGTCGGCGCGTGCATCGTCGGTCCGGCCGACGAGGAAGATCAGGGTCTCCAGGTACAGCGGATCGTGCTCGCGCGTCAGCAGCGCCTGATACACATCGAGCGGATGCGGTCCGAGCTTCTTCACCGCCGCCATCACGTCGCTGCGCAGCTCGTACGGGTAGTAGTCGCGACCGCCGTCGCCGATCGGCTCGGCGACCGCGTGCAGCTCCTTCGAGAACGCAGCCACCTTGTCGTCGTTCGGGTCTGGATCTGCCTGCATCGTGGTCTTCTCCGTCCGGCCGGTACAACATGCCATCGTCAGCGTCGTTGCCACGGCCACCAGCGTCGCTTGTGCATGCGTCGTCACCGCTCGATCCTCACGTGTTGATGATCGTCACGTCCACGATCCCGATGGCCTTCTTGGGCGACACGGGCTCCTCGGTGGCCGCGAGCCGGATCTTGTCGAGGTTCACGCCGTGGTCGGTGAGATACTTCTGCACGCCCTTGAGGTTGTCCACCGCCATGGCGTGATTGGCCTCGGCGCCGAAGCCCGACGAGTCGTAGCGCGAGGTCATCCACACGCGCGCCTTGGCGTTGGCCGCGACCTTGGCGAATGTCGCGAATGGATCGAGCAGCGCCTTCTCGGCGGTGGTGAGCTCGCGGCAGACATCGATGGGCAATTCGAGCTGGATCGGCGCCGGTGTCGTGCCGGTCTTGGTCAGGTCGCCCTGGTGCGCGATGAACTTGCGCAGAGCGGTGCCGAAGCCTGAGGTGATGTCGTCGTGGGCCTGCGCATCGCGGAGCGTGAACACGCCGGCCGAGTCGACGGCGTAGCCCCACGTGAAGGTGCCGAAGAACTCGCCTTTGTCCTTGCCGCTCAACGCGAACGGCGCCGTCTTGAAGTTCACGAACCGCTCGCCGCGGCTGTTGTTCGTGCGCGGGCCGTCGGTCATCGTGCTCTCTGTCGCGCCGGTCTTCCAGGTCGACGCGTCGGTGCTGGTCTTGTCCTCGTGGTTGTAGAACGGGTCGGTCTCGCCCTGGAGATGGTCGGTATACGTGCCATCGCCGAGGTCGAACGGCGAGTAGTAGGCGGCGTCGTTGTTCAGGTAGAACACGGTGCTGCCGCCCTGGACCTGCTGGATGGTCTGGATGATCCAGCGCTGATCCGAGCGCCGGCCATGAACCGACGGAGCTGCGCACTGTCGCGACGGTGACCATGGACGGCAAGGACGGAGTTGGGCGATCACCGGCATCGCACTCGATGTCGCCGGCACGGTAACTGGCGGCTTCGCCGACAGCGCGAAGAAGAACTGCCCGGTCTCACGCGCACTGGCTGCGACGCCGATCACGATGACCGCCGCGCTGGCGTAGCGCAGTTCTCGGCGGCGAGCCGCATTCAGGCCTTCAGGGCCGCGAGCAGCGCTGCTGCCTCTCGGTGGTCTGGCGTTGTGGCTCCTTCGGCGAACTGCGACATCGTCGCGGCGAGCAAGGCATGCGCCTCATGAATCGCGCCGCGGTCACGGTGAAGCTGCGCGAGGTTGGTCGCGATACGGAGCTCCCAGCTCGACGCTCCTTGCTGTTTGGCCGCGGCGAGCGCGTCGAGCAGGAGACGTTCGGCACCGCCGGCGTCACCCGCCGCGGCGACGCGCACGGCCTTCGCGCGCTGGACCTCTGGCGCGGCCCACCCGAGCTCGCCCGAGCCCATGCGAGCCTCCGTGGCCTCATCGAGCAGGTCCGCGCGAATGGTGACGAGGTGATCGCACAGCGAAGCCCCCATTCCCAGGTCATCCGCTCGCAGGGCGTGTCCCGAGGACCGCCGCAGAGCTTGCTCGAATGCGCGGCCCCAGATCAGCCAGAACCCCAACGAAGTCCTCGTCGCCGTATCGATCAGCTGCGCGGCGTACCCGCGAGCTTGCTCTGTGTCGCCCGACCAGAGCGCGACCGGGCAGGCCCCCAACGCAAGGGCGTAGCAGAGCGTTCCGGCGTGCCGTAGCTCGAGCGCCGCCTCCACGCCTCGACGTGTCTCGCGAAGCGCGCTGTCCGGTCGGCCCGTGAGCCAGAGCGTTCGCGCGACGAGGGTGTGCATCATCACGCGGCCGTCGACCCGCTGCGTCCCGTAGGTCACACGCGGCAGCGGCGGCACGGCGAGGACGCGCTCGGCGTGACGCAGTCCTTCTGCGTAGTGCCCGTGCACGTGCCGCGCCCACGCCATCATGCGAGCGGCGATGAGCTGGGTTGCCGGATCACTCGACGCACTTGCGAGCGGTGCGAAGCGTTCGGCCATCTCGAGCATTGTTCGGTAGTCGGCACGCGCGTGGCCATCGATCCACATCGCCGCGAGCGCCTCCATGTGAAGCGCCGGCGAGAGCTTCCCCGCAATCGCGAGCCCTCCGGCAATCGCCTCTGTCATGGCCGGGACGGGCCCGGCGGTGTGCATGAGCATGACGCCCAGCGCGAGCTTCAGACGGACCTCGCTCTCTGCTGCGCGCGTCGAAGGATGCTCGTGGAGGTAGGCGAGCGTTCGCTCGACATGCTGCCGGAACTCCTCCATCGCCGAGACCTCGAGCCAGAGCGTGATCGACGCGACCGTCAGCGCGGCACCCATGGCCGCATCTCCGGAGGAACCAAAGCACCAGGTCATCGCAACGCGGACGTCGTCCATTCGCCACCGATACGCCGCGATCCAGGCACTTGCAGGGCGGGTCGAAAGTCGTCGCTGAGCGTCCTCGCAAACGGCGAGGTGGTAGGTCGCGTGCCGGCGCAACGAGGTCTCGAGCTCGCCAGCGCTGCGCAGCTGTTCCAGGCCGAATTCGCGCGAGCTCTCGAGCATCCGGAACCGCATGTCGTCACCGCCGGGGTCGGTCGTCACCATCGACTTCTCGACCAGACCAGCGACCGCATCGAGGACGAGCGACCGCTGTGCGAGGTTGTCGGTGGCGTCGGCTGCAACGGCCGCGGCGCATTCGAGCGTGAACGGTCCACGGAACACCGACAGTGCGCGAAGCGTCTGCTGCTCGAGCGGGGACAGCGTCGCGTAGCTCCATTCGAACACCGCACGAAGCGTCCGGTGCCTCGGTGGGGCCGACCGAGGGCCCTTGAGTGCGAAGCCGAGATGCGTCTGCAGCGCGGACCTCAGCCCCGCAACTCCCAGGAGCTCGACCCGTGACGCGGCAAGCTCGATCGCGAGCGGGATGCCGTCGAGTCTGCGACAGAGCTCGCAGACCGAGGCCACATCTCCATCGGTGAGCTCGTAGAATCTTCCGCCGGCCGAGGCGCGCTCGACGAACAGCTCCACGCTCGAGAAGCCAAGCGCCTGCTCGACGGTGAGCGTCGCTTCGGGGCCCGGCGTCGCGAGCGAAGGCACACGATAGACCCACTCGCCTTCGGTGCGCAGCGCCTCTCGACTGGTGGCGACGATGTGGAGCTGCGGTGCCCGCTCGGAGAGCTCGCCGACGAGGTCGGCTGCCGCATCGACCAGGTGCTCGCAGTTGTCGAGCACCACGAGCATCCGTCGGTCCGCCAGAAACCGAGCGAACTCGCGGGTGCTGGACACCGCGCGCGTCCCGAGCGCCGACGCGAACCCGTCGAAGATGTGCTCGGTACCGCGGATGGTCGCCAGATCCACGAACAGCGCGCCGTCGGCGTATGCCGACGAGATCCGGTTCGCCACGGCGAGGGCGAGCGACGTCTTGCCGATCCCGCCGGGGCCCACCAGCGTGACCAGCCGTCGGCGCGGCACGGCTTCGGCGATCCTGGTCTCGAGGTCTTCGCGACCGATCATCGGCGACGGCCGCGGCAGGCTCGCAGCTCGCGGCTCGCTGGCAGCTGCCTGCTCGATCGCCGTGGCGGATCGGGCTCGCTCGACGCGCTCGACGAACGAGTAACCGCTCCCAACGGAAGTCGCGATGAGACGCCGGCCGTCGCGGCCGTCGCGCAGCGTCTTGCGCAGGCTCGCGATATGGACGCGGAGGTTGGCCTCGTCCACGACGACATCGTGCCAGACCTTCGCGATCAACTCGGACGCAGCGACGACATTTCCGGCGTTCTCGACGAGCACGGCCAGCACGTCGAAGGCTCGACCGCCGATCTTGACGAGCCGGTCGCCCTCGTAGAGCGCTCGTTGCTTCGGAAGCAGCTTGAAGCCTCCGAAGGTGAGTGCGTCCGAGTCGTCCTTCGTGGTGGCCGGCTCCTCGTGCGACGTTTGCATCGATCGGGCGGCGTCAGCATAGCGAAGCCGGACTCGCTGGTCGACTGCGCCAGCAATCCGTGCCAATTCGCGCAAAGAATCGACAAAAACGCGCGGCGACGTTCCGGCGGAACGGTCCCACGATTTGCACCGATTAACGTGCGACAGAAGCTCGAGCTCCCGATGATGACGTCATGACAACGCACGGCTGTGAACTCGCTCCTCGCCTGCAAGAGGACGCGCTACGCCTCCATGCGCTGAGGAACTGCGCGGCCACGATCTCGGTCCTGAGCAAGTTGCTCGCGAACGGCCCCGCGGATCGCAGACATCTCGATCGCCTCCAGAACGCGGCCGCGAGGTTGACCGAGTTGCTGTCCGACTCGCTCGACCGCACGACGGCCCCGCTCGAGGCGGCAGAGCTGTTGCGCTTCGTGTGCCACGCCGCCGAACCGAGGGCGCGAGCGCGCGACGTGGACCTCGTCGTGTCGACGGTCCCGGCCTCCGTTCGCTGGCTGGCACGCGACCTCGGCGAGGCGCTGCTCAACCTCGTGAACAACGCGATCGAGGCAACGCCTCCCGGCGGCCGCGTCAGCATCGGATACACCGCCGACGATTCCGGCGCTCCGTGCTTCTTTGTCTGCGACGAAGGGCCGGGCATGAGTCCCGAGCTGCTGCGGAACGCCGGTCGACGCCGCGTGCGCTCGTCCAAGCAGCACGGGTCCGGTGTCGGCCTGGTTCTCGCGCGGCGCGTTGTCGAGGACCAGGGCGGGAGCCTCGATCTCGAGTCGTCGACCGAGGGCACCACCGTCCGCGTGCTACTTCCGGCCGCCTGACCCGGCGATTCACACCGAGCGGCGCCACGAGACCACCGAGAGTTCCATGACGAAGCTGTTCTCGTCCGTGAGGATCGGCCAGCTCGAGCTGGGCCACCGGCTCGTGACGACGGTCCGGTCCGGGAGCCGGCTCGAGGCGGCGGGCTATCGGGAGCGCGCGACTGCGGGTGGCCTCGTGATCACCGAGGCGCTGCGGAGCACTGACGAGGTTGGGCCGTGGGAGCGGATCACGGAGGCCATCCACGACCGCGGTGGCATCGCGGTGGCGCTCATGGCACCGCAGGTGGCGAGCCAACCGGCGGCCGACGTCGCGATCGACAGCGTCATGAACGACTACCAGCGCGCCGCGCAGTGCGCGCACGCTGCGGGCTTCGACGGCGTCGAACTCGACGCCTCGGCGGGTTCGCTGGCCGACGGGTTCCTGCAGCCCCGGATCAATGCTCGCGACGACGCGTATGGCGGCGACGCCGAGCGCCGCATGACGTTCCTGCTCGAGGCAGCTCACGTGGTCGCGGACGAATGGTCCAACGAGCGAGTCGGTATCCGGCTGTCTCCATACGCGAGAGATGGTGAGGTCGAGCTGTTCGCCGAGGTGATGCGCGCCCTCAGCGAGCGCGAGTTCGCGTACGTGCACCTGGCCAGCGGGAACCCCGACATCGCGAGCGCGCCGGTTGGCCGTCCGATGGCGATCGCCAGCGCCGCCGCTCAGCGAGCGTTTCGCTTGGATCTCACGTGCGCGCTGGTCGCCAGCGACCATGTCGATATCCGCGCGGCGGCCTCGGCGATCGGAAGCCGGTGGGCCGATGCCATCGGCTTCCTGCAAGCGAACGACGATCCGCGTTTCATCAAGGGACTGCTCTGCCGCGAGAGACTGCGGCGGACCCTACGAACGTAGTCGAAAGAGAGGAGTCCGTCGCCAATGTCGAAGTACCCCCATCCGGTCTGCGTGGTCGACGACGATGACAACGTTCGCGAGGTCGTGCGCGATCTCCTCGAATCCGAAGGATACGACGTGCAAGCGTTCGGTTCTGCCGAGGCGTTCCTCGCAGCCAACCCCGAGGCGTCCTGCCTCATTCTCGACGTCCACATGCCCGGGCTCGGCGGACTCGAGCTCCAGCGCAAGCTCAACGAGGACAAGCGGCACATCGCCATCATCTTCATGACTGCGCAGGGTGACATTCCCAGAACGGTACAGGCCATCAAAGCCGGCGCGCTGGAGTTCTTCCAGAAGCCATTCGATCCGGACGCGCTGCTGCAAGCCGTCGCACGCGCCGTGCAGATGTCTGCGCTGGCGCATCGCAGCGCCGAGCTCGTCGAACGCAACCTCGGGATCATCGGCCAGAGCCGCAGTCTCCGGAGCGTGCTCGAAGAGGTCGCGGTCGTCGCCAGGACCGACGCGACCGTCCTCATCCGCGGCGAGACCGGCACCGGCAAGGAGCTCATCGCTCAGGCCATTCACGTGATGAGCGAGCGCACCGGACCACTCGTGCGGATGAACTGCGCCGCGGTCCCGGTGAACCTGCTCGAGAGCGAGCTCATGGGACACGAGAAGGGCGCGTTCACCGGCGCGCAGACGCGCCGGGTCGGGCGGTTCGAAGCGGCGAACGCGGGCACGCTGTTCCTTGACGAGATCGGCGAGCTGCCGCTCGACCTGCAACCGAAGCTGCTCCGCTTGCTGCAGGAGCGCGCGTTCGAGCGCCTCGGCAGCAACCAGACGATCAAGTCGACGGCGCGCATCGTCGCGGCCACCAACCGAGACCTGCGCGCGATGGCCGACGAGCGGATGTTTCGCGAGGACCTGTTCCATCGCCTCAACGTGTTTCCGATCGAGTTGCCGCCGCTGCGCGACCGCACGGACGACATCCCGGTGCTCGCTCGTCACTTCGCAGATCTGTTCGCCGGCCGGATGCAGAAGCCTGCCCTGACGATCCCGGTCGAGTTCCTCGACCGCTTGCTGGCATACCGCTGGCCGGGGAACATTCGCGAGCTGATGAATGTCATGGAGCGAGCCAGCATCCTCGCGACTGATGGCATCCTGCCGACCCGGGCGCTGAGCCACCTGAGCAGCCCGAGCGCGCCGGTCAGCGCCGCACGGCCGCCGGCGCCGGCGCCGCGCCAGCCCGGCACGACCGACGGTGATCGACTCGAGGACGTCGACCGCCGTCACATCCTGGCGGTCCTCGAATCGACGAACTGGATCGTTGGAGGATCGCGCGGGGCCGCCGCGCGTCTCGGGATCAAGCGTCCCACCCTCGTCTATCGGATGAAGAAGCTCGGGATCTCGCGCGCGGGGAGCGATGCCTAGCGTTCCGCGGCGAGCTAGCGATCTCGCGTTCAGCCCTGCGATCGCGGCCATCGCGTAGCTCGACGCTTGCACTGATCATGCGTCGACGTCGTGCTCACAACAAAGGACCTGACCATGCTCGTTCTTGCTATCAACACGTTCCCCGACCCGTCGAAGATTGGCCCGTACGCCGAAGCAGAGATCGCGACCGTTCGCGCGCACAAGGCCGCTGGAAGGGTCGTGAACGCCCTCATGCGTGCCGATGGAAAGGGCATCGTGCTCATCTGGCGCGTGGAGAGCCTCGCAGAAGCGCAGAAGCACATCTCGGAGCTCGTCTTCACGAAGGAGAAGTTGATGACCACCCAGGTGTTCGAGATCTCCGAGCTGACGTGATCACGGCGAAGACGCGGTGAACTCTGCGCCGGCAATCGCTCGGGTTGCTGAACGCCGGAATGATGCGCGACGTCCGGCGGGTCGACCTTGTCGTTTTCACCGGCAATACTACGCAGCTCGGTTTACCGCATGCGCGCCATCGGGATCTGCAGGTTCGTCGGTCGGTTGTCCTCGGAATCGAAGCCGCGGCCATCGACATTTCGCGCTCCCCAGAACAGCAGGTCGTGCGAGACGTACACGAGGTCGTACTCCATGAAGTTGCGACCCTCCACGAGGCCGAACGGTGCAAACGACTTGCCGAAGATGCTCTGCCGCTGCCCGACGGCCCACTTCTCGTAGCCGTTCGCTGCGACCTTGTTGAGGACGTCCACGAACGGCGGGACGAGCGGCGTCACCGCATAGGCTTCGTCGGCGATGAAGTCGACCTTCTGCGCGCCCGGCGCGATCGCGTGGTCGCCGCGCCAGAGCAAGTGACCGGCGATCTCGATCTTCGCGATCGTCACCTTGCCGAATGGCTCAGCGAAATTCGTGACCGTCAACTCGAAGCGATCGTCGGGCTGATGGACGAACGCGCGCGACAAGTAGAATGGCTTGATCGTTCCGTCGGGGTTCTTGCTCGGCCGGATCTCCGGCGCGAGGCTCACCCAGGTACCAGCAAGCGATGACTTCAGCGCGTCGGTGGTCATGCGGCGAGGCTAGCTCGGAGCCTCGAATGGTTCTTGGCAATTTCGGCTCGGCCTTGGCATTTTGGACCACGACCGGCGCTTCTATCAGGACACCGTGAGCAACATCGTCCGCTGGCTGGGCAGCCGATAGCGAGCGGTCGATACTCTTGGAGATCGGCTCGGGCCGCTCATCGACCGGAGCGACCGCATCACCGAGAACGAGATCGGGGATCAGGGAGCCGCCGCGCATCAGCAGGCGGCCAGCTCGGAGTCCGAGGCGAGGAATGCCGCCGCCTGACGCGTGAAGGACTCGTGGTACTGGAACAGCGAGCCGTGTCCGGAATCGGGATACGTGAGGAGCACCGCGTTCGGCAAGTTCTCCGCGAGCCAGTACGAGTTCCGCACGGCGATCATCGCATCGTTGCCGCCGTTCACGACGAGCGTCGGATGCTGGATCTTTCGGAGATCCGCGAAGCGCTCGCCGGTGTAACGATCCCATTCGCGGAATGCGGTCATCTGCGCCTGCGCGACCCCCGGCCCCGACGGAGGATCGAGGTCGGTCTTCCGCTGCGCGAGCCGATCGATGAACGCCGCGCCGGCTGCCTGGCTCGCGCGCGACGGCGTGAAGAACAGCGCCTTGAGCACGTCGTAGCCCCGATTGTTCGGATCGGTGAGCTGCTTCTGCAGCTCCGGCTTCTCGAGGTGCATGACGTCTTCGCCGCCGCGCGGCGCTGTCCCGACGAGGACCATCCGGCGGAAGATCGAGGGACGCTCCTGGACCATCACCTGCGCGATGGCGCCGCCGAGCGAGAAGCCGAGGACATCGCAGCGCTCGATACCCAGGCCGTCAAGAAATGCGAACACGTGCTTCGCCATCCCGGCCATCGTGTCTGCGACCCTGCCCGTGGAGCGTCCGATGCCGGCGTTGTCGAACAAGATGACCTCGCGCCCGGCGGCGATGGGATCCGCCACCGCGGGATCCCAGTTGTCGAGCGTTCCCGTGAAGTGCTGCAAGAACAGCAGCGGTCGACCGGAGCCGTTCCCGAACCGGCGATAGGCGTACGTCTCGTTGCTGGTGTCGAGAAGCTGTGTGCGTGCGTGGGTTGTGAGCGACATGCCTCGAGCGAACGCAAGCGCCATGCCTGGTGGCCGGGACCGCTCGAGCTTCACACCCAGGAGCTCCGACGATCGTCCTCCTCGGCGAGGTCGAACTCGAGGAAGCTCGGGCTTGCTGAGCACTTGTGTCGACGCCTGACTCTTTTGTCAACCTGTTGACACCGCCACCGCTCCAGCGCGTCCGCGCTTCAGACGTCGCATGGCACGGCCGCTGCTTTACCCCGGGGCAACATGACCGCGAACGCTAAACGGGGAGATACCACCATGAGCAAGCAAGTCACTCCACAGCATCCGCCGTTCGATGTCGCGTGGCGGGCCATCGCGGGCCTCCAGATCCGATACGCGCGCGCCGGGACCGGCGAGAAGATCGTCCTGTTCAGTCCGTGGCCGGAGAGCATCCTCGCGTTCGCGCCGGTATGGCGCGGACTGACGAGCCGCTTCGAGGTGCTCGCCTTCGACCTGCCGGGGTTCGGGCGCTCCGAGGCACGGCAGGAGCTCTTCGCGCCAGAGAAGATGGGCGAGTTCATCGTGACGGCGCTCGAGGCGTTCGACTTCGGGTCGGTGCATGCGGTCGGGCTCGACATCGGAGCGCCGTCGGTACTGTTCGCCGCGCTGTCGCGGCCCGAGTTGTTCCACAGCCTCACCGTGGGCGCGGGCGCGGTGACGTACCCGCTGGTGACGGACGGCATCCTCAAGCAGCTGATCGAGGCGCCGTCGCCGCCGCAGATGAACGTGAACGACGTCATCGGCGGGTTCGTCTCGTCGATTCGTGGCTACGCGGTTCCGGACTTCGTGCGCGACGACTATCTCGCGTCGTACCAAGGCGACCGGATGACGCAGTCGTCGGCGCTGGTCCGAGCGTACCCAAAGGACCTGCAGTCGCTCGCGCCTCGGCTCGCGTCGATCCAGCTTCCGATCGCGATCATCGTCGGTCGAAACGACCCCTATGGGCTCGCGCGCGACGCCGAGATCCTGCGAGCACGCTTGCCACACGCTCGCCTGGACGTTCTCGAGTCCGGCCACTGCTTCTGGGAAGAGCGTGCGCTCGAGTTCGAGGCGATCCTCACGCGGTGGGTCACCGCCGGCTTCCGGGCGTAGTCGCGCGGCCGCCGAGCCGTTCCACCGTCGCGAGCCATCCATGCGCACCGCGTGAGCCAGGAGCCCGTGTCATGCCCATCTCGAATCGAGCCTCGTTTGCGCTCGTCGCGTCGATCGTCGTGACGTTCCTCGCCGGATCGAGCGCACCCACGCCGCTCTATCCAACCTACCAGGCAGCCTGGGGGTTCTCGTCGATCTCGATCACCGTGATCTTCGGAATCTACGCGGTTGCCGTCCTCGCGGCGCTGCTCGTGTTCGGATCACTATCGGACCATGTTGGACGACGGCGCGTGCTGGTCGTGGGCGTCGTCGTGCAGGTACTGGCGATGGTCATCTTCGCGACCGCCGATGGACTCGGCGCGCTCCTCGTGGCGCGGATCGTTCAGGGACTCGGCGTTGGCAGCGCCGCGGCGACCGCCGGTGCGATGATGCTCGACCTCGATCGCGAGCGCGGTACGGTCGCGAACGCTGCGGTACCGGGGCTCGGCACCGCGACGGGTGCGCTGCTCTCGGGCCTGCTGGTCCAGTTCCTGCCCATGCCGACGGTACTCGTGTACTTCGTGCTCGCCGTCGTGTTTGCCGGGCAAGCCATCACCGTCTACTTCATGCCGGAGACGGTCGCGAGCAAACCGGGCGCGCTCGCGTCACTCCGTCCGCACATCCGCGTGCCGTCCGAGCTGCGGCTCGTGTTGCTGCTCGCTGTCCCGGCGCTCGTCGCCGCCTGGGCGCTCGCCGGGTTCTACGGTTCCCTGGGCCCCGCGCTCGTCAAGCGTGTCTTCGGCGTGAATGCACCCGTGCTGGGAGGCGTCGCGCTGTTCGCGCTGGCGGCGAGCGGTGCGCTGACGATCGTCCTCGCGCGGCATCTCGCGACAAGGGCAACCGTGCGGCTCGGTGCAGTGGCGCTGATGGTCGGCGTGACCAGCGCGTTACTGGCAGTCTTCGCCGCTTCCATGGTCAGCTTCCTGGCCGCGACCGTGATCGCCGGTGTCGGGTTCGGCGCCAGCTTTCATGGCGGCATGCGCTCGGTCCTGACGATCGCGTCGCCCGAGCACCGCGCCGGCGTGCTCTCCGTGCTGTACGTGATCGCATATCTCGCCATGGGTGTTCCCGCGGTCCTGGGCGGCGTCCGCGTGGTGCATGGTGGTGGACTCGTCGGCACGGCCTACGAATACGGGGCGGTGGTCATCGCGCTCGCTGCCGCTTCGCTGGGCGGGTCGTTCGTACCGCGAGACGCGCGCCCGAGTGTTCGCCCGGTGCGCTCATGCTAGCGGGCGGCAACGCGGTGAGCTGGTAGGCCGTGGGCCGCGCTGGCAGATCGTTTGAAGACTCCGCGCTCGTTCTCAGCCTGCGCGCGGAACTGAGCCAAGATGGTGACCCATCCGAAGCTCGAAGTCCTGACCGACGGGATAGTCCGGGCATGACGCGCGATGAGTTTGCGGCCGCGGAGACAGCTCACGACTTCCGCTCCATGGGAATCTGGAGGTTCGTTGGCCGATTCTCTTCCTTGTCAAACCCACGACCATCGACATTTCGAGCGCCCCAGAACATCAGATCGTGTTTCATGTGGACAAGATCGTATTCCTTGAAGTTCTGGCCTTTGGTCAGTCCGAACACGGCGAAGTTCTTCCCGAAGACGCTCTGCGACTTGCCGAGTTCCCACTTCGCATACCCATCCGTGGCGACCTTGTTGAGCAGATCGACGAATGGCTGAGCGAGCGGAGTCACGGCATAGGCGGTGTCGGCCACGAAGTCGACCTTCTGGGCTCCCTGTGCGATCGGATGGTCTCCGTTCCACGTCATGTGGCCTGCAAGCTCGATCTTCGCGACCGGGACCTTTCCATTCGGGTCCGCGAAGTTCATGACCGTGAGCTCGAACTTGTCGTCGGCGTGATAAACGAACGTGCGCGACAGATAGAACACCTTGATCGTCCCATCGGGATTCTTGCTCGGCCGAACCTCCGGTGCGAGGCTCACCCACGTTCCGAGCATCGACGACTTCATCGCCTTGATCGCGGCTGGCGGGGGCCCCGACCTCTTGTCGTCTCCGAAGCTCTGCTGCACCAACGCAAGAAGCACAGCTCCGGCAACGACCATGGTTCGTGCGGACATCGACTTTCCTCCGAATGAAATCGTTCGTCTCGGTCTCGATCGAGACGTCGCGCGCTGCATTGTCCTCGCTCCGCGCGCTCGCGCAGCGCAAAGAACCATAGAGGACGGGCCTCGAGGAGACAATGCAGGCGTCCTGCGCGCGTTGTCCGGACGGTCGATTGAGCCTCGATTCGACAAAGTGCAGCATGATTCGCCAATTCAGCGCTCGAACGCAGTCGCCGCGAACTTGCCCAGAATTTTCTACGAGCTCGACGCGCTTCAGCGACGGCGGACGGCCGACGCGGATCGTCGTCGACATCGTTCGCGTTGCCAACGGGCAGATGGGTCGAGCACCATGGGCGGCGCGCCCTGGGCTATGCTACGCAGCATCGTACATGATGGCCGAGGCCGACAACGCCGGGCGTGCGCTGCAGCCGTGGACCAACGTTCTACGTCTCGACCGTTCCACGATGCTGGCGACCCACCGCTACGCCGATCGGTTCTCTGTGGTCCGCGTCGTACAGGTCGCCGAGCGGCCCGCGCCGATCTCCAAGAGCACGTGCGTGCCGTCCCTGCTCGTCTCGGTCTTCATGCAGCCGATGGCAGCGGCCGGGTACCGACTCTCGCTCGACGGTGCGCACGTTCCGGTCGGCGTGATCCCGGCGTTCCACACGAACATCATCGATCTTGAAGCCGAGCCTGTCATGTGGGCCGCGCGCGGCCTCGACTACGTCCATTTTCACATGCGTCGCAGCGTCATCGACGACACAGCAGCCGAGCTCGGATACGGCGTGGTATCCGCGTTTCGTCCGGTCATCAATCGAGAGGACATCGTCCTCGCGCAGATCGCGAAGACCATGGCGCCGGCACTCGGTGAGCCCGTACCGTCGCCGCTCGCGCTCGACCAGCTCGAACTCATCGTCAGCGCGCATCTCGTTCAGCGGTACAGCGAGGCGAAGCGAGCAAATGCCGCGACGATCCGAGGTCTCGCGTCGTGGCAGCGCCGGCAAGTAACCGAGCTCCTGCGTGCGAACCTCGATGGCAGCCTCCGCCTCGCCGATCTCGCGCGAGCGTGCGGTCTGTCGGTCAGCCATTTCGCGCGCTCGTTCAAGCGAACGTTCGGTGTGTCGTGCCACCGATGGCTAACGGAGCTACGGATCGAACGCGCCAAGGCGCTGCTCTCCGGCGCTGATCTCGCGCTCACCGACGTCGCAATCCAGTCGGGCTTTGCAGATCAGGCGGCGTTCACGCGAATGTTTCGCCGAATCGTTGGTGTTCCGCCGGGACGTTGGCGTCGTGAGTACGCCGTGTAGGAGCTCGAGCGACGACTGACGCGCCGCTGGAGAATCTGGCGGCAACCTCGAGCGCGGCGGCCTGCGCCGGCTACGGTGCGCCGGGGACCCAGACCGCGGCGCCGTCGACGACCTTGACCAGCAGCGTGGCCCGATCGGTGAAGGCGCCTTCGCAGCGGAGCCGGTAGAGCGAGAGCGGCCCGCTCTTGCCCCGATGGTGTGGTGCGGCTGTATCTGGTCGCGCGGCGGACCGGCGGCTGCTGGTGAATGCGCCGCGCGCGCAGGCTGGGCCGCGCGGATCAGTGGGCCGCGCGGATCAGTGGGCCGCGCGGATCAGTGGGCCGCGCGGATCAGTGGGCCGCGCGGATCAGTGGGCCGCGCGGATCAGTGGGCCGCGCCGCGAT
>Ga0307515_10007839_pt1 | contig 21000 bp, 22 predicted proteins | sample 17_EM_MG_FD_194513 | JGI IMG/M metagenome (GOLD analysis project Ga0307515, IMG submission 194513) | Populus trichocarpa ectomycorrhiza microbial communities from riparian zone in the Pacific Northwest, United States - 17_EM | ecosystem: Host-associated > Plants > Roots > Unclassified | place...
ATACAACGGCTTTCTGATCACCCAAAAGATCCACGCGAAACACTGGTGTAGAACTCACGCAATACATAACCCCTCTATTCGCCATTCCATACACGTATCAGGTTCGACGTGGGAGTTCTCGTGGTCTCGAAGATGACTGACCCGCACGCCCCACACTTCTTGAGCGACTTGACGTCCGCGTTAACCGAACAGTAGAAACGTTTTGCAGTAGGCATCGTGAGGTAAAACCCGTTTTTTTCGTGGTGGGGTAGCAATGGGATTCAGAAGGAAGGGTGCACGGATGGGACAGGTGAGGAAGTCGGCTGGTCCTCCAGAGCGATTAACTGATCGACGGCGACCTCCAAGGAACGATATCACTCAGCACTCGTTGCCGAAATGGGCGGCCTCCCACGATAACTCGTCCTCGCTATACCAGTATTGTTTTGCACAATTACACGACCCTACCGACGACACGCACGACGCCCTAACCACACCCCGCAGTCGTGATAGGGTGTCCCTAACTCGATGAAAAGGCTAAAACCCAGCGGGGATATGAGACGCACCGTACCGCAAGAGAGCATAAACCGGGCATCGCGAGTGGGGATACAGTCACATTTACAAACACAAGATCCAAGTACACAGGTATCGAGACGAGGTATCCCAAAAGGGAAAAAAAGGGCTACAAAAACTTCAGGAACGGTGGATCAACACACCAAACCAAGAAAAGAAAAAAAGAAAGACCATCACGACTCAGGCTGCAAAGCGTTCCTCACGTCCCCAGCTCTAATCTTATCCGGATCACTCTTCTCAAAATGCACCTTGGCCGCATCAAACACGCTCTCCGCCAAAAACATCGACGTCACCTTATCCACCGGAGACCCCAAGTGCAACGACGGATCCGTCCACGCCTGAGCTCTAACCTTGCACCTCGTGATGGCCGTGTTTCCGGGATCGAAACGGAACATCATAACGAAGCGAACGCGTTGGCCTGCGAGGCTTGGAGGGTCTCGTAGGACTTTGAGGCCTGGTTGTTTGCTCAAGATCTCCTCTACGGGACATACACGGCCGCTTATAAGCTGAAATAATAGATCAGAATCTCGGCACGAGAGAACAGTGGCTAAGGAGGTCCGTACCTCGAAACTTCGGGCGGGTACCTTATCCCTGGTATACCTGAGTTCCATGCACATCCTGAAATAACGAAAAGGAGAACCCTCAGTAAGTAACTACTGCGTGTTTAGGGCATACTGAGAACACTCACGCATGGGTAACATGTCTCCCTGGATAGTTTGCAAGGTCAAGCGCTACCATCGAGTACATCTCTATTATCCCCCGCCACTCGTGCACCCAACGGTCAACAATCTTGTTGAACCGTTTGTCGAAGTCCTCCTCGATTCCCAAAGATGGGAGAGGAGCCACATACACGCACGAGTACTTGTGAGTCGTCTTCCACGAAATCTTTTGACATTCTGTCGACTGGGGTCCAAGCCACATGTCAGCACAAAGCCACCGGAGAGGCGACGAGCCGCCGTACGCAGTACAAGACAACTCTGGAAAGTAATCAAAAAGTGAAAGGTGAATCGCGAACCGGTACCCCCAGAAAGGGATGATGATCACTTACCCGCATCCACCACACTTCTTCAACAGCTTCATATCCTTCTCCACCGAGCAATTCAGACATAATCCTACACCCATGACTCAGAGCGACCGAAAGCAAAACGCAACACAGATCAAAGGCGGGGGACAACAGGACGTCGTCCTGAGTGGCTATCGGTGCGGTTGAACCATATCTCAGAATGATTCTTTGGATGCATCCGGTACAGATCTCCCACGATCCCTCATCCTCATTGATCAACCTCACACGGAACCATTTTTTCTTTACGATCGACTCTCACCTCCATTTCCATCCCGCGTATTTCACGATCGCCAAAACCAGACGTAGCCGTCAGTGACTTGACAAGCGAAGGATTTACGGCCTCGTATCGACACAACCGCGCTCCGCTACACGTCATCAGAATGACCTCATCGATAATCGCGCCCTGGTGCGGGACACACGAGTTCGTAACTAAAAGCACGCCCTGGGTTTCACCAACGTTATGGAATTGACTCCACGATCTGGTCCCGATACCCTTAGCTTAGCTATCCGTCACACGTCGCGGATGGAGTTCAATACCAGACAAATGCCGCGGGAAATGAGACGGGCGTGGGGGTGAATTTCAGAGAAATATCGGCATTGCCTGCGCGGTGACGAAAGCGCACTTCACTTCTCAACTTCCACCGTATAGATACTGAATGTATCTTTCGTGCACCCCACCTGCTGAGTCACGTATATACAGTCTTTCACGGGGATTTCTAGGCGGAAGCTTTTTGCTTCCGGGATCGCGGGGCGACGTTCCGCGCAACGCGGGTAGATCAGTTCTACCTCTACATATTCCTCAATCCTCATCTTCATCAACCCCCGACGGTCCGGGGTAAGCTCAAGAGAAGACAGACCGATAATAAAGAAAGAAACTCACAAAAGGTCACAAAGGTCCTTTTCATTGATAAGATAACGATCACAGGGAAAAGATTATCAAAACCTTCCCTGAGTGGCGCACGTCGCATCTATGACGGGAGCTTGAAGTCATTCGATCAGGTGGCTTCATGCGACCCAAATAAGATTCCAACCTTTATAAGTACCCTATCGATATCCCCGAACGTGGACCGGGTGATAGATATTGGATGATCGCACGAGGCACCTCGTCTTCACCACGCCCCTCAAGTGTTCAACAGGAGTATAGTACACGTCCCCGTAAGTTCGTATCATCTAAGACGTCAAATGAATAAACGTGGCGGGAGGGATACCCCCATAAAGAAACAAACGAAAATTCATACCTCGTACGACTTGTATAAGAGAGGTCGACAGGTGGGCTGATCGAACAATAAACCTCGAAGTGTTCAAGCTTCAAAGACTTGTTCGCTCGCAGCGCTCGCGCAACATTCCATCCGTCATTCAACTCCAGCTTTCAAAATCAGTCCAACCCAAACGGTACGACCACTCACGATCACGATCCAGGTTTAGACAACAATTACAATCGAAAAAAAAAACCTAGAGAGGCGTACTACCCCCATCTGCAATGATAACCGCGGTATCCAGGGTTCCGATTTCACGAGCATGGGTCGTCCCAGGAAGATATCGCCTTGAGGAAATCGCCGGGTTTCATCTCAACCTAACGCGTGGCCATAATCGGGCCTCGTGGCCAGGCCACGCACGAACGGAGAGACGCGCACACAACCAATCAAGGCAAGAGTCGCCATACAACACCATACAACTCATACGAACCAACTGAGGCGCAGTCCACCACCCGGTCCGCAACTTGCCTGCAACTGTTCATACAAGTCTTCATATTGTATTACAGTAAGAATATCTCCCTTCCGCGCTCCGAGAACTGGAAGGAATGATTCTCGGGTCGTGCCAATAACGGAACGTCCGTCTTCATAGCAATCTGTCAGCCGAATATATTCCAACCCCAACGACGAAGGGGGTCACCAGGACTCATCATCGGGTTCCATTCAAACGAGAGCAAACTTAACAAACCGATACCGAAGAACGATATACTCTGCCTGCTTGTGCCAGCGTGTTCCCGCACCACTAAAGGCAAGTTCCATTAGGGTAAAGCACATTTAGGGGGCGGTGAGGAGTCAACCCAGCCACCTCAGTTCCGTCAATTCCTCCCGTTACTTCAGCGTGCATCGAGGCCTCGGAAATGAGCGCCAGAAAAGATTTATAAGATTTGATGGATGGGCGCATCGCGTCGCGCTTGAAAGGCGTGAAAGTAGTCCCGGGTTTTCCCTTGCACCGGGAGAAGACGTTCCCCGCAGGATCCTTAAATTATCGATCGTGACCACTTGGGGAGATTTAGACTTGTCACCGCGACGCGAGAGTGGCGCAATGGAGAAATAATCCGCCCGTCGTAAGTATTCTAGGAACGCAATTGTCAGCTGCGGGATCGTGGGTCCCTTCACTCACCGTGTTGCCCGCCAGCGCGGACGCAGCACGTCAAACATAGTTCAAGCTGAGATATCAACTCAAGTTAGAGCCAGAAATGCCCTTAATGCAAGACCAAACCCACACGTACCCGGGTGCCACAAGTAATAGAGAGCACGACCCATAGTAAGTAATGCAGAAAGAGGGGAATACGCACCTCAATGCGTACGCATGGGTCCAAAGATCACAAACAATTAGAAACGCGCTTCCCGCGATCCACGAAACCCACATACATCATTCATTTCAGAAACACAGATACGTTGCAAGTGACTTCCCAGCACGAGGATACCAAAAGCGATCCGATCGTCCAACATGATACCGCGAGTATGAGCCTTGGAGGTCGAGAACGTGGGATGAGGGGACTGGAACCGTACGAATCGGGTAACCCAAATTCAGGACCTCGCAGCTGAGGGGTGGTGTGGCCTTTGCCTGTAGGTCAGGGGTAGGAATCCGCCCCCTCTTGCGCCTTGTGTTCGTTAAGGCTGTGCGCATGCATCCTCGAGTCAGTTCGATATAAATAAAATGACTCGGGATATGTCCACGAGGCTAACGCCCTCGATATCTTATCTTGAAACCTTGAGCACTGATCAAGACAAAGTTTCGAGGATGGTCCTGGTCAGGAGTTCGGTGCGAAAGTAACCAGACAAAGTAAACTCACCTTGAGTAAACATCAGAGCGCCATCGCGTCTTGTGTCCGGGATGCGCAAGAAGAGATCTCGAGCTGGAGAACTCGAACAAGTTGCCGCCTGACAAAGAACGTCGAGTGCTGAAGCGCTGACAAACGAGTTTGTCTGAGTCATGATCAGGATATGTCAGACCGGGGACGTGAAAAAAAAAAAGATAACCTATCCCCCACAAAAATAAAATTAAAAACAAAACAATAAAAAAAAAACAAGGGAAAAAAAAACAAGACAGAAAAACGAAAACAAAAGAACAAGAGAAACAAGAAATTTCAAATCTCCACATCTCAGATCGACCTGGACTCGTCATAACTCAGCACAGCATGTGTGTCCCTCCGGCAACCAAGGCTTCCCGCACAGAGGAGAAGTTGAGAGGGGTATCTCCGGCAACAAGATCCGTCAACACCCCACAGGCCCGGGCAATTTTCCCGCCGTCTATATCCCGCCCAACCGGTTCTTAAACGTGCCAGCCCTCCCGTGAGTCTAGAGTCATAGTGATGACGCCAGGCTCCGGTCATTCCGTCTACAGTAACCCGAATGTAGATCGATCTCACCAACCCCTCTAAAGCAGCAGCATGGTGGCTGTACACGGTGCGTGCTGGATACTGCGTGTCGTTGAGGCATGTGCGTCGAACGTCGAATGCTCTGGGGGGTCCGAGATGCTGAGTCAGCGATGAACGTGAATAGTCTCGGGATATCTTAAGACAGACTGGTGTTGAGACTTACTCCATTGCGCAGCCCAGAACCCCAGTGCGGTGTACTCAATGCAACCAACTGCGGTGAACAGAAAGGCGCAGCCTGGCTCATAGTGTGGTGTGTGGTGTTGGGCGAAGATCGAAGCGATGAGTTGGCCATCCGGCTTCATCTCAACTCCCGAAGTGACCGGGAGTCTCAAGCGCCCATCCACCCTTTCTCCAAAAAAACCCACAGCAAATGAAAGCCACGCACAGCGTCCGAGTTGACGTCCAAACTGACACTACCTTTGGTCAAATGACCTTGGATCCGGCCGCACGCTCATCACGTATGCCGTTGCGCCACAACCCAAACCCTACGATGTAATGCGAGATTACATGGAGAGGAGTGGCGGCGCGCAGTTTGGCGTAACCCAGTTGCCTGCCTTATCTGTCTTATGACGTGGGAGTTGGTGGGACACCATCGGTCGGACCATCTTCCCCCAAGTTTTCATGACGCCAACCGCGTTGGGCCTGGGTGAAAAAGCCTAATCGAGGTTAGATAAGATAACAGGACAGAGCAGACGGAACGCGACTCGATCCGAGGCAACCAATCGCAAAAATCGACGCGTCGATCTTGGGCTCGTTCCAGAACGTTGAACACTTGGGTATCCGGATCTACATCCCCCCTCTCGATGCGTTCTTGAGAAGGAGTGAACGGAATGAAACGAGATGTCTGAAATCGACGAGCACCTCCGGCCCTGTACTCCTTTTGAACACTCTTTTCTCACGGAATCTTCGAGGGGCGGGGTATCTGCTTTTGATTTCCCAAATTTTCGCGATATCGTCGAGGTTGCCTGGGAATTGGAATAATCTGGGGGCCCTGGGAGTAGGCGTGAACACTGTTTCCCGGACTTGTGGAAGCTTTTTATGCGTTTGCCTGACTCCAGCCTTCGAGATATATTTCCCACGAACCCTCGTTTCCATCTCCAAGCACGAGATGGTCGTACGGTCATACAGAAAACTGCAATGTTGAGGTACTCCCCGGGTTGATCAACCTCGTGTTAGTTGATCTTATCATCCAATTATCTCGTAATCCAAAGTCTACAAACCCGAAGGCGTGTCCGATAGGCATATATGACACAGTCATTTATCTCGTACATCCGTACCACACTCTACGACACGCGACGTACGATGTATCCGATTCCCACATACTCACGTTATAATCTTCACATCTGCAACACCCGCCCCGGATCAACTCCCGAGCAGCGATACAGGCTCATGACCAGGACTCAGCACGTCCGATCGTCGAGCGTGGTTGGATAAATACAATCGAACAGTGGGCGGAACCCGACAAGGTCAAATACTCTAGTCTCACGCACGTAACGTACGTATCTAAAAGCAATTTACTGACCGCGTCGGCGACTCGAATGGGTATGCTTCGAGAGATGGGGAGGGTCAGCTGATCCCGCAAGTACGGTCCATCCAAGCCGAACGGTTATTTCCATCTAAGACGTTCAACGTCCAACACTAGATGTTGATCTCCATTCGCAGCAAAAAAAAAACTACAATGGAATAGCCCATAAATAACCCCATTTCAATCACCGGAACCTCTGACCGCGAGAGTCTGCCGGAAGTGGGAACCCAAGTTATCAAGCAAGGACCACATGAGTGCGATCCGCAGTGGGTTTTCCAGGCCGCAGAAGGGAGACGTTATCAAATTGTTTATCGAAAAGCTCCAGGAGCTTCCCTCGCCAACTGCGGAGGACCGTGACTCACGATAACTTATTCACAAACCGCATGTGATAAGATAACTGAACACGTTCGATATGAGCAGAACGGCCGATGGGCTTGCACCCCGCCACGCACAATCCAGACAGTCTAATTCACCGGGCACAGCAGGTAGGCACAGGCCGTAGCACAACAACTTCAAGTCCTGATGTGGGGTCGATTCGATCTCCGGTTCGGGGGAAGGGTTGGGAGAGAGGCTCTTGAGATCCAGGTTTCACCCGTGGTTTTTCCGATTCATCGCATGTGCAAAAAAGGGTATGGGGGGTTTGTATTCGCAGGGGCGCATGAGGTGATGCTGATTAGTGATATGGATCGTGAAGGAGAATCGGACGGCAAGCCATGCTGAGGGCTTTTCGGCATCTTGAGAGGGACTCTTACCTCTTATATGGGCTACCCTGATATGCAGCTCAAGAAATCCTGGAAATGGAGGTCTACAGAGGGCTCAACTCGTCACCAGGTCATCGCTACCGCTTCAGCGGATACCTGATTAGTAGTCTTTCCCGTCTCGAACGGAGAACAGACACGATCTCAGACCTAACCCCCTTCGGGAGATCAGAAAGGCGCGCTCGGGCAGGGGAGGGTATCCAGGGTATGTATATGATGGACGACGAGGGGGGTTATATGTAGGAGCAGGGCACTGTAACTTCTGAGAGCACGCGTATATGTATGGGATGAATTGTGATGAAGGAGAAACAGTGATGAGCGCACGGTGAAACCGGAAACGACCCTTTGTAAGCCCCCAGACCCCCGGAGAATCCGAATCTTCCCCCGCGAATGCCCAAAAACACAAAGCGCACTCGACGGACATCAGATGATCGTTCGAAAAGACCAGAGGAACGCGAATCGGTCAAAGCTCAAGTTCAGAATTCAGAACTCCCAAACATGTTCGACCGAGGCCATCGTCATACGAACCCACATTACCGTCCAAGACTCCAGCTTTGACCGGGACCACGCGTCACCGATTCACGCAGATTGGAGAAATCTTCGTTAGACCCGCGAGTGTCATAGGCGCCGTCCCTTCGTCACCCCCTATCACGAGATCCGTACTCCACCTTCTTCGTTCTCTTTCTCAGCCGCGTTGAGAGAACCCGGAGTTCCGCGTGGGGCTCACTACAGCCCAAAGTGCTTTGCAAGAGGTCGTTATTCTTATTTTGAATTCGCCCCGGGTTCGTAATCACCGCACGCTCACTCAACTGACGACCGTCCCCCGCAAGGTATGGTCAAAGCCATGAATTAGGTGTCCCACCCACGCGTGGCGGTAAAACCTCTCAATGCCTGCTAATGCCTATTGAGTGTCACTTGGTGCACGCGTTTTTTCATGTGCACGTGGGACCACCCCTATGGCGTCCGGATTCTGTATGCTCAGACGTTCCTCTGCATGCATCGCGCGCGTGCGGTCCGAGCGGCTACGTTACCTATGATGCAACTTGCTCGTCGTGTGTGTATGTGTGTATGGGCGGACGTTTCCCACGGACGGGAATAGCGCCTTTGCCCCCATCCCGAAGGGGAGCCGCATTGTTTCGGGTTCGAGTTCAGAACTTAGCGCACGGAAACAACGGATCGTCAAGATATCGAGATGGGAGATGAGATAAAGAGAGAGATGCGATATAGATACGTCGCCTTTTTCATTTCTTCGAGTCTCATTTTTCGTAAGTACTTTCGTCCTTGATCGCCTCAGGGCCGAAAAAAAAAATCAAAATGGTCACCGGTCAACCGGTCACCCCCTCGAGTTCCCAACTGCGCAACAGTTGAGTTCTTACGAACCTTAAACCACATGCTCCTCATCCCAAGTTCGTCGGGAGGTTACAAGCTCCCGTGTTCATTACAGATGTATCTCGCAATTAGCTGGCGGACAGGGTCCTACCCGTGAGTGCTTCTCCGCGACCGGGGAACACTTAGGAAGTCGAAATGGGTTGCTATGTATCACCATCACCCCTCTCGTAATCATGAGCTCGTAGCAGTATTGATTTCCCCCCATCTGTTGCCCGTTTTCGCGGCCGCCTTCACGAACAAGCAACCGGGTTGGCTGGCGCTACTTATCGTAGATCACCCCCCACATCGCTGAATCTTGATCAATATCCCCAGTCGTCACCAAGCGGTCTTCTCTTCTAGGCCCTGACACCATCCAACGCTCCGCGGACGCGGATCGGTACAAGTCGGAAAATCCTGACACGCTTCGATGAGTTCAGACGTTCACACTACGTTTCTTTCGATTGTCTCATTGCACTCATAAAGCAGAGTCATCAAAAAACTGGAATTTCCAGCGAAGAGTAGCTAACAATACACGACAAATCCGTGAAGGTGTCAAAGCAGCGAAGAAAAATCCCCTAGCTCCGAACAACCCTATGTGAGTCAAAACACTCTCAGTTTCCAAAGCATGTACATACGTGAGAAGATGAAAAGGCGTGAATGCAAAGGAGAAAAAATAACATGGCGAAAGATGTCGTAAAGATGTGCTCGTGAGAAGATAATTGATAAAAGTACACATGCGTCGAATGCGAAGAGTTTGTGTCGTGCGTGTGGTAGCAAGTTGATGGTACAAAGAAGCGTGTGGGGTCATGAAAAAGAAGAGATCGTCCGGGGATAAAATCATCCTAGGTAATCGATACCTAGGGGATGAGTGGTCGTGTGGAAGAACGTTGGTGAGAGTGGGGGTATGAACAATGATCCACGCATGTATCACGTTGGCCTTCTTTTGTATGTCGGAGATAGGGTTGAGGGTGGAGGACGGAGAGAGGAATCAGAGAGGAGATGGGAAGCATGTGATGAATGGTATCGAGGATGGAGAGGATGGATACGTCTAGAGCGCAGACAGAGTGGGGGATGCCATAAACTTCGGGGACACAAGTGCCGCCGACGATAACAGACCGACACGAATCTATGGGAACCTTCCCAACTAGAACGAGGCCGGAAAGGAAGGCATGGACTGGCGTGATTCAGTCTTGAAAGACGAGAATAGGTCTACACGATATATACGTGGACGTGCGGGGGAGGTTGCGATGGATGAGTGTCGTTCAATCATATGCCGACCTTGCGTCTGATCCTTCGCTTAGCGCGGAAGACACCAAGCCCAAGGCGCAGGCGGACGGCTTGCCATTGACGTCGGATAGCCATCGAGCAGGTGGGGCTGCGAGGTAAATGAGTCAGATGGTGAATGAAGTGACGAAAGGTGAAGGGTACATACGTCCAATCCTGCTCCTCAACGACTTCATCATCCTCCTTGTGGAGGTCGGTCAGTTCCTCGTGTTCGTCATGAATCGGAACGATCTGTGACATGGGGGAGGATACCCGAGTAAGCCGGGTTGTAGTTGCGATCGGTGGCGGGGATTGGAGTCCGGTTTTCCTGCTTCCGCCAAACGAGAGACGAGATCGCTTGTTCTCCGAATCGAGTTCAAGCGGACCCTCTAGCGGCGATTGGGAAAACTCGGATTCCTCCTCGTATGACTGGGAGGGAGACGAAGAGTAGTGCTGGGAGTAAGGGGAGTAGGTAGGAGACAATGGTGTTGGAGACATCCCGGGTGAACGGGGACGCGAAGTTGACCGGCGACCGGTTGGAGTGCGGTATGGACTGAGCCCGTGATGTTTCGAGTCGAACTCGTCGCGTTCCCCTTGCTCGTATTCGTCGTCGTCGAAAGGTGCAATATGAGCGGAGTAGTTGGACTCCCAACGGGATTCCTTTGGAGTATGTACGATTGGGAAGTCTCGGTAGTCTGGATCGTGAAAGTCGCCTGAATGGTCGACGTATACCACGGTCTGGTAGGGAGATCCAGAAGTAGAGGTGTAGGATGGGTCGAGTAGCCGGGAGATGTCCGAAGCGCGGGTGGCTGGAGCGTACTGATGCTTTCCGAGCATAGAGTCTTTGAAGGATACGGTCAGGAACATGACCAACAGAGGCTGAGGAGGAGGATGGAAGGTGGAGGATAGAGGGAAGGGGAGGGATGGCACGGAGGACTTACTTGTATGTGTGGACGAGTGGCACAGAACGCGGTGTTGGGTTCAAACGCGGTCTCGTTTATATCTTCACAAGAGGCCCACAGCTATTTCCCGATTAGGGTTTCCATTAATATTATTATTATTTTCTAAGCAAAATTTGAAATTTTGGTAATTTGTTGATATTTATTTTTTCGAAATTTCGATGCCGAACTCCGAGTCGTACAACGCATCTTCCCGCCGGCAGCTTTTATCTCCAACGTGGCGCTACGATTCCCTCGGGTCTCCCGTTTATGGCGTCCCCTTACAAATCCATTTTAGCTTTCCTCTTCTCCATACGGGTCAGCTGTTCCCCTCAGATCATCTTTGTTATCGGACACCCTTGTCTCTCTTATCCCGGCGTAACCTCGCCTTTCCGGCTTGGGATCCCTTGTATCACCCGGTCCTCTTGTATCTGTATCTGTACCCGACGATTGGTACACATATGTATTACCGCACATCGCGCACGGCTGCAGGCCTGCGGGGTTATCACATCTCATGTCCGTATCTTCGGCACATCCCACACTGATCTGTCTCTCGAGATCTTCCCTTCTATTGTGTGTTTTTTTCCTTCTTCTCGACAAACACGTCCTCCGACTCGATCGAACAACTCGCTCGCAATCCTATTTCATCCTTGACTTACACATCTCCGCTCGAGCCTGCGCCTCAAGGTAAAAGTAAATTGGAAAAGGATCGTTATCAGATCCTCTTTTGCTGCACCTTGTGACTCCATCTCACGAGATGGGCTCGTTCATAAACCCCCCTCTCGTCTCACCGGAACCCTGCGCCCATCACCAATTATGTCCTGCTGCACCAAACTGTGAACAAGCAATGTTACGCCACCAAACAATTATCGCGAATTTCATAACCTATCTGCGTGTGGCGGGAAGTGAGCGCTAGGCCCTCTCCCACTCGTCACTGAACCTCCCCCTCTCATTCTAAACCACTTACAAGCTGAATTTGGGACCCTGGACGCGCCGTATCCACGACCCTTGTGACTCCAGTGCTCAATTACGGCCTCGAACACCTCGAAACAGGATTGCTGTGTTCTTGCGGTTTCGCGTTACCGCTGACTTGAACGACTGTTTCCTTGCTCGGTTTGCTCCCTGACGTACAACCCGCCCCACTGGTTGGCCCTCAAACTTTTCATCGGGCGCCAGGAGTATCTGTTACGCTTGATGGAAGTGGGCCGACCGAGGGGGGTGGACCTGTTAAATTCAGTACCCCCTTGCTTGAACCGCCCCCCTCCTCCTTCCCCTCTCAGACGACACCCCTGCTTCACCTGGTCAACTCTGTTGAATCGCTTGGCGAAGACGGACGGACGAGGTGAACCCTCGTAAATTTGCGACAAGGATGAAACAAGAACGGAATGTAGTCTACCCCTTAGCCTGGTGATTAGCTTCACAATCTCTAGCCTCGCTCGTTCAATGCGGTCGTTCTCTGAGGTCCTGGGGTCACAGACGTCTATATGGTATACCCCCTTCCTCCTTCGCCTTTCATTGGATTCGTTCTTTTCACGACCCGGGAACGACGAGGGTTCATCAAGCCCGGACGGACCTCATGGCGCGTTGGCGGAGTTGGTCTTCGCCTCGAGGACCGACCGGACGGGATGTCGTATCTACACGAACACCAGGCAAGTACTCGTTGTACTCGTCCGACACCTCCCCTTTGCGCATTGTTCTAGTTGCCTTGATGAAGTATAATTCAAGAATTGTAACCTCAAGTGGGGATGGCTCCTTAGAGCCTCGCGTTGTAATTGTAGGATTTACCGTGCAGCTGGAAGCACTGCCCAACGATGTTTCTTGCCGGTTCCGCGGCACTTGGTCACGCGGAGGCAATAGCTCTGTCTACGGCTGCCCGCCGTTTGCTCCCGCCGTTCGTTGAGGTAAACGGGATCATGACGGGCGGGATTCGAGACCTTCCGTATCCGGAGCATCCTGTCGTTCAGATGTCTCCGCGTGTGGATTCGCGTGTAAGAGTAAGAGTAATAACACCACAGTTGGCAAACCAATCAGTTCCAGACCCCGAGGGAGGCTAGAATGCTTATTCCCCCTCGTCTACCATCGGCGGATGAGTGCTTGAGTCATGAGATAGCCCTGTGTGGTGTACTTTAAACGCGAAATCTCTTCCTCCCCTCCCCTCTCTCACGATAACTACGTCATCTATTTGGTCGTTAGCTCCGTACTTACTGGCTGAGTCGAAATGAACTATCCCTTTTTTCGCGATTCGTATTCAGGATGAGGGGCTCCAATAAAACCTTCTACTGGTGAGGGGGAGGGGGTGTATTTCCCCACTTTGGCAGAGTCTTGTCGAATCGAAGGTGCCACGGAAATGAACACGTGGATATTTATTCTTATTCCCTTCCGTCAGTGTCCCGGGTGGGATATCTGTTGTCTGAGTTACAGTGGAAATCAGACGCCTCTGGAAGGGTGTGGTGCGCGCTGAACGGGAACCACCGTTGGAGCCTTTCAAGCGAACAGTCTTATGTTCCACCTTCCATGTATACGCGTCAACCGGACAACGTCAAAAATTGAACGTTTCTTTGGCTTCTAGTGGAACTGGATATGCCGCTGATCGGAAGGCAAAAGCATTTTTTTTCCTTCCTCCCCGCTGTTCGGAGGGTCTGCGGGGCGGTCGGTCAGCTGGTGGATGGATTTTCACGGTTCCGTACGGGCTTCGCGGGAACCCACAAGTCCTACATTTGACCGTGCGCGGTCGACTAGAAAGTGTAGCGTATCTCTGAGTACGTGATCCCGTCATCCAGAGGCATCGAGGCAGTCGAACCCATCCTCATGTCTCTTATCTCTCTTTCTTACGACCACCCATAGCGTCTTTTACTTCCATCCTCTCGGCCTCGAGGTCGCCGTCTTTCCTTATTGGGAACGACCGTGGTTCTGTTATAAAATTTCCAACAACGTCAGATTTTGGCGATCACCCGCCCCTGGCGAGAAATCACTTGCAGGCGCGGGGGTCGTGTCCGACTTGACGGCGAAAACGGACCACGATGCAACCCTCAGACCACTTCCCTCTAATCGGCCAGCACTTCGTTTTTTTGCCCCTACCCCTCAGGTCTCATGACCGGGTACACCGGGTACTAGATCCCGTTGAGTACCCTTGACCTTAGGTGGAGTACTACAGGATGCACTGGAATCAGGTCGGCTGTGCCCTGTGCTAAAATGAGGTTCCGAGTCACGGAGGCAGTGTGTATCTTCATCTACTTCGCTCTCCCCATTGTTCCTACTCATATCTCACCATCTATGAACGATGAATGGCTCTGGCAACCTGGATCCCGAGGCATCGCCCATCCACTCAATCCCTCTCGTCATCCTCCCGAAAAAACTCTATTGAACGCAGTTGTCGGAACTCGTTTCTCTCGGCTTCCAAGTGCACGATGCAAAATAGCGTGGATGTGGTGGTTATCATCACCAAACATCACGCCATTTTGTCTCGGTTTTTTTTTCTCTACCCCAGAAGACATGATGCATCGTTCATCCCCGGGTTGACGGAGTAGTTCCCCCCGGTTGATGATTACCGGTTACCCCTCGTTGCCTCGTGTTTCCTACGACCTTCTGGTCCGCCCCGCACACGCGACTTTTTACGATCGTAATCATCCCCCCCTCCTCCGCTTCTCCAGACCCGAACGAACGGATAACACGGACTTACGAATCACCCTTCCTACGGCTTTGAATGGATCCGCTCTGTTTACTGCAACCGTCGACAACGTTGCGCTACCCAGGGATTGTGGAATGATCTGCGATCATTTGCGTGAAAGCCTTGGTCCTAGCTTTAATTCAGGGCACGTCTGCGTTCGACTAACTGAACAACAATGTAGTACGTCTTCTGTCAGCACTCAGCGCAGATTGACGCCGTTGACTCCCTTTTCACATCTTGTTCCTTCAGGTTCGAGAGCGCCGCCATTTCACCAAATTATCCCATTAATGGTATTTGATGCTCCATCGTCACCCGCTCTTTTCCTTTTGGCTTCACAAGACCCTTTACTTATTCAAGCGCTACCCCGGATTGCTTTGACGGTCTCGACGCGCGACTTAGGCGGTACGCCGCATGTCAACTTCTGACATTTCCATCACCAAGCAAACAACTTTGGTTCTCTCCTGCCTCGAGGTGTTGGTCCGTTATGCCCTTTGCTTGTCTCCAGAACGGTCCCGGATCGACAATCTGACCTTCTTCACCTCCCCCTCACCAATCAATTACTCATCAGTCGTCCTGCTCTCCTTGCGTTCATCATTCCGTTTCTTAGTCGATGAATGGTAAGCAATGTGTTGGTGGTGATGTTGATGATGACCCCAATCTTCTTTCCATACATACCACATCTCACGTCGGATGCACTGAAGTACCCGTTTCAGGTTCTCTAACAGGCTGGCGGCCAGCCTCGGGTTCTTGTTGCCTCAACAAGCTCGTCACGTTCGGCGTGGCCCCCGGTTTCCCCCGTTGTGTTTCGGAGGATTTTAACCGGTGGTTTCGGGAACCGTGATTCCTATCTGGTCAGCTGCTGTTACAGCTGGCTGAGTCGTGGTGCCATGAGTTTTCAGGTTTGTGGAGTGCACGGGTTAGGGTCGTGATATGCGGGTCACGGTGTATGGTTTTTGACGTGTGCATGGTACAGTAAAGGAGGGTAAATGTCAGGTGAGGGGAATGGATCTCTATAACCTCGGGGATCGTCGTGCATCGTGTGATACATGGTGCCCGAGAGCGGAACATGAGGATATGGGCAGGTCCTTTCAAGTGGACCTATTCCGGCAAAATGTCCGTATATCCTATCTTTGGAATACACGTTTCTTTCCCTGATCCCTTTTTTCTCGCAGATTCTCAGTTGCGGTTTCTCCCATTCTGTGAGGAAGAGGTCGATCGTGCATGACGTGGCAGCGACAGACTGCCAGGCCCATTGAGTCGTTTTACCTCACCAACCTTACATCGGGGATCCGATTGTTCGGGCTTTCGAGCTCAAATCTTGATCCCAACGCAAGGAGGTCCATCTTGGTTCCCAACGTCTGGAAATTCTACGTCCATATGTACGTAGAAGCGGTAGTTACGGATGTCGATGAACCCCAGACGAAACACGTCCGCTTTCACCCGAAGATATATCTCTTCCCCGCTTTGATGCGCTTGATGTCCGTCGGGTAGATAAGCGGGGACGCGGTACCCCATCTCTCATCGCTTATCTATATCAGCTGTCACCTATGCAGCAGTAAATTATAGGTAAGTGAAGGTGGGATTATGACGAACCCGAGATCGTCGGTTATCTAATCGAAAACCCACGCAAAGACGTCGGCTTCGGCGCTCGATTCAACCTGATTGATTCACGATCACGACCTGATCGTAGCATCTGTGGTACATATGGAGAACGAGGAACGGGGTTTTTGGAAACCCTCAGTGCCCCATCATCTTCACGGAATTCTGAGAAAGGTCGGAGAGAACTTATCCCCGTGATGGAACTGTGGCGTTTTTGGTCTCCAATCCCATGCTCGATCTCCAAGTACTCGTATTCCCCATCCGTGTATGCACCGCAGGGCCCGGGGACTGAATGAATCGGACAAAACGCCGCGCCTATCCGAGTGCGCGCCCGATACTGTCAATCGTCCGAGATCCCCATCCGAGTCGCGAGTTGTAAGTTAGTTGAATTTCAGTTGAATGGGTGGGAGCTTCATCTCAGCGCTTTCGGTCCGTCGACCGCGGGCCGCCTTTGTGGGGTTTTCCTCGAAAGTCGATGAACGTGGGAAGGCTGTTATTTTTTAGTCTTCTTTTCTGGGTTCCTGTGGAAGCCCTATCATTTGGAATGTCGGTGCGGAGAATGACCGGTCGGGACTCGGGATTGGGTTAATCGATTCCGTCCCGGACGCGCTAACACGGGATGGGTATGGATCTCTGGTTCTTGAGGAATGAAACCAGATAATTCGACCCCCCCCACACGCTCCATGTGCGGAGAGGACGCCCGCAGCAGGATGCGAAGGTTCCCAACTATCGGTATCGTTCGTCATGGTATACGGTGATACCCACCCACCAAAGGAAAGTGTTCGATGGAAGAAGGATTCAGATGAAAGGAGAAAAAGAACTGCCTGACCCCTGCCCGGATTGAACGGACGACCTTGTGGATGTGCCATTCGCTGGAATCACACGCTCTACCACTGAGCTAAGGGGTCATGTTTAGGTTTCCTTGGCTGCCCTTTTGATCGCGAGTCTCGAGAGGAGGGTTTTCCGAGTGCATCGTTGGAACTTGGGTTTGGGGGCCGGTGAAGATTTCTGAGCTGGGGTACCCAGGTGTTAAACCACACGAGCGACGAGGGAAAAATTTTCGCAGAGGAGAGCCCAGTCACGTGCGGAAGGTTGACGCAAATAGCAACGACGCGTCACTTTTAATTTTAACCCAGGGCCATACGCTGACGGACTTCTGGGGGATCCTCACTGCCGTTTGTGGTCCAAGGGCCCTCACCTGCCAGACTCCATCGGTTTGGCTCTCCGCCCATGTTCTCATCTCATACACAGGCATTCCGAAACCAACCTCAACGGTCAGAGCCATCGCGATCACTTCACTCGCGACTTCGCGGTCAAATGCGACCCCCTAAAGACCAACGCAAAGGCGTCATAGGGGCATTCAACTTGCCTTTTTCCGTGGTTAGCGCCGAGCTGGCACGGTGAACCCACGTCGCTTTCCGTTCACCACAATCTTCCCGCCCCGTCAAGTTTCGCATCTTTAGGCTATGCCCATCGGGGTTTGTTTCTATTGCACTCGGAAGGTGGAGACGAGGCTGTTGAAGAAGTGCGGAGCCTGCGGGTGAGCCGTCCCCGACAGTTCTTCAAGGTCTTTGGTTTCACACATCGACATGATTTTTTTTGCCATTAGAACTGCAACGTATTGTGTATGTACCATCTCCTCCCTTCCACCTCACGGTTGAGTTGAGCACTGCCCAGTCGAAGGAGTGCCAAAAGCTCTCTTGGAAACTAACCCATAAGTACACCTGCATGCCAAACTCGGTACCAGATGAGGAGAAAGCTCACTTGAAGCCTCACGCGAAGATCGTCTCTGCCTGGCAAAATGTGTGGAGGGAGCTTCTAGACTCATTTGCCGTGATATCACTTGACCTTGTGAATAATCCCGGGAAGAATGCGACCCATTGGTGTGTCTTGCATTCCGCGATTGCTTTTCTCATCGGGTCACCTTTTTTTTCATTTAGTATGTGGCTCGAGTTCAAGTACGCAGGATGCGAAGCCAATTCTGAAAAATTCGAGGTATTGAATTTACCTCTGTCCCATCTTACTCTTCCCCTCAACACGATCCAGTTCACTGGCGGATGTGTCCGCACAAATGACGAAGTCCTCGCTAAATATCCTGAACTGAAAATCATGCGAGATACGCCCCAACTAGTAGGGAGGCAAGTACGCTATGTCACGGTGTTCCGTTTTGAAGAGTGGGGTAAGCCGCTGCAGAGCTTTATTCGAGCGCGATCTTTGGTGTTATTCGGAGACATGGATGTTTTGAAGGAACAATCAGGTGGTTGGGAGCCTGTGAGTGGGGCGTTACAACATCTTTTTGGGCCGTTGGGTGAAAAGGGGACCGTTTGAATGCTCCCGCGGATTGGTGAGCACGCCCCACATTTGTATAATATCCTCGCAGTTATGCTGGTCCTGTATCTATCCGAGTTATCCCTCGTGTATCGTAAACGACTTGACCTCCCGTGAACCGCATTTAAATATCCGGATCTCCCACAACCTGATAAACAAGGTATTCACAATGCCGAGTCTGGTTCCGTCCCCAGGACATTCCAGCGTCGGATAGACAATTCTGCTGCGTGTGAAAGTCGACAACGCGTAGTGTGCAGCCTCCGGGGGTTGCTCTCCGCCAACTATGCAATGCATTTGAGCCCTTCGAACGCTACTAGTAGGTTCGCCCAGTTTCACTCTTGATCCAGATCCTGGCGCACACGTGTGACGCCTCAATGGTCTTTGATGTTCCTGCCATTTGTATTGGGACACGATCTCCGTGGATGAACGTGACAAAAAGACATCACTGAGGCATCGCGTTCTGGTGGCCATGGGAATCTCACACCGTTTTCAACTTGCCACGACCTCCTTACGCGTCGAAATTTTGTGTCTTCCTCGACGATGCCGACCGGGACGTGCATCTACTGCAACAGTGAGGTGGAGATGAGGCTGCTAAAGAAGTGCGAAGCATGTGGGTGAGTTCCGTCTCCGAAAGCCTCACAAGATCCTCTTCCGTTCTGTACTTAGTAATAATCCTCATCGCCGTCCTCATCCTCATCACCGTCATCACCGTCATCACCCTCAAAATCCTTCACCGCACACTCAATCCTCTCAACTACATCCTCACCCATGTGTGGATGATAACTCAGCCTGAGTAAAGAAATCGGGTTCCCGACGGCCGCGCGACGAGACAGGAAGTTCGTGAAGGGGCTCAAATCACCACTCAGGCTGGGTTTGATTATCGAGATGGAATCCAGCCCGCGGAGAAGGTCCTTGAATGTGTGGGGTTCGTGAAAGTCTGGCTCTATGAACCATGTGGATAAGTCCACCGCCCCGAGGTGAAGACGGGTCAGGTTGGACATCTGGACGCATAGCTCCTCCGAATGTAGGATGGGCAGAGGCGTTATGAGCTCGATAACTTCCTCCCACGGGATGTACGCAATGGTGTCGAAACATAATTGATCCGCTTCTTCTTCTCCCAACAGTGTGTTCATGATCCCCTCCACCGTCACGAACCACTTCACTCATGTCAACTTGTCACGTCCGTAGGCATCTCCCACGTTGAACCAGAACATCATTGGTCCAGGGTGGGCCGAAAGCCCCAATCCACCCGGAGACCTGCCTCTACCTCGAACACGGTCCCCTATGTATGGTCCAACATTTTGTGAAAGGTCTGACGGTGAACATTCGGATAGGTACAGGGTTAGGTCATTCATCTTGTCAGGAAGTTCCAATCGATTTAACAACCCGAAGACACGACTAAAGTCGCTTGTCAAATGGAGCTTTTTCAAATGGTGTGGGCGTGTCTGGGAAAAGAACCCGTCACGTTCGGCGTGGGGAATTGAACTGCGGGACAGTGTAAGGTGTTGGAGATTAGGGTTGGAGGAGAGGATCGAAAGTAACTGGGATAGGGTTGGGATGGGTGATCGTTCGCTGGTTGTGAGCGAGAGGGTGGTCAGAGATGTGGTTCGTGATTCCGAAAGGTCCCACGGGGACACGATACATCTTGAGAGGCGGAGGCGTTGCAACTTGGGGAGACGGTACCGGGAGAAGAAGCCGGAGATGTCCACATCCAATCCACCATCATTCTCTAATATGAATGACTCCACGCCGCTCGACAGGGTTTCCTCTCCATTGGTGACTACTGAGGAGACGACGGAGCTGAGAAGCCCTGCGCTGTTGCTTTTGAGGTGAACCCGGCGTATGGTATCCCGTGCAGCACAATCCTGGAGCGCGCCGCGTAACCCGTCAGGCAACTCGTGATTCCTATCTTCTGACAGTACCATATCGAGCGGAGCGGTTCTGCCACGAGCGTGACACTTTGACCAATCCCGTATTGTGTTGCCCCAAGAGCACCAAAGTTCCGGAGTGCACGAGGCGACCTCGTACCAGTGGTGGCAAACGAGGAGGAAGTTGTGTGAGCCTTTCGACGGCCCGTCAAAGTCTCCATCCGGAATGACGTTCCAACGGAAAATGTTTCCAAATATCTCGGGTGGGAGGAAGGTCGACACATTCAACAAAGAGTTCCGAGTGCGTTTGAGTTGGATTATGGCCCTCTCGTGGTCTTGAATCCGTCTTTCCAACGCTCGGATAGAATCGAGGTTGATTTCCCGGTCCATTTGCTGTCCACGAAACTGCGTCAGGAGGCGTGGAATGCCCCAAAGTTTGG
>Ga0307515_10007841_pt1 | contig 20994 bp, 12 predicted proteins | sample 17_EM_MG_FD_194513 | JGI IMG/M metagenome (GOLD analysis project Ga0307515, IMG submission 194513) | Populus trichocarpa ectomycorrhiza microbial communities from riparian zone in the Pacific Northwest, United States - 17_EM | ecosystem: Host-associated > Plants > Roots > Unclassified | place...
TAGGCTATAAATAGCTTATATAGCTCTTTAAGGTAATAATTATTATATTAAAAATATTTTTATAATAGATTTAAGATATATATATAAGAAAAGATAAGGTAGAAGGTAAGGTCAAATTGAGAGAGGCGAGGTGGGGTTTGGTGTGGTAGGCGGAGGTTTCGCCTATCGGGCCGACATTTTAGCGTGGTCGCGCCGACCTGTACGCACTGTGTGACCACTCCCCGGGCCACACCAGTCCTCGGGCCACCCTCAAAATGTATGTAAAATCAGCATTTCCGACCCCCAGCAATTTTAACAACCACTTAATAAAATCGCCTGAGATTTAAAATTTTTGGAATCTATGCCTATGAGATACCGTTATATAGTTTATATGCTGTACCAGTTTGTCATTATATATGGATGAGCATTTGGCGCTATATCGCGGGCTAGAATCTCTACTTAAATATCTTATCTTTAAGCTAAAGGTCTATAATTAAGAAAAGAATATTAAAATGTTATAAATACTCATTATTATTAATTACAAGCAAAAATAATAAGTGGTTGTTGAAATTACTGGGGGTTGGAAATGCTGACTTTACTAACATTTTGAGGGTGGCCCGAGGACTGGTGTGGTGAGTGGTCAAACACGTTAAATGAAATAGATGACTAATATTACCCCAAATTTTCTGAAGTATATTTGAATTGTGGCAAAAATTTATGTTAAGGATTACCTATAACCCCACGCCGATGTGATACATAGCTTTGATGGGATTGTCGAAAGATAACGGGCGGGTGGTAGACACCCCAACAGGTGGGGCGGCAGGCGATCTGTTTCGGTTGTCACCCCCGCCACGTGCATTTTGATTGGGCATGACCTCTGCTCACAATCTCTGCTCCCCACCGGCCTCAAGAGCTTCGTTCTTGGAGAATTGGGCTCCTTGTCCTACGTCCTTCCAGCTTGTCATTCCTAGCAACTTTACAGCTAATTATTCTAGCAATTGAACCTTATCTTTACCATTTAGCATGAGATTCGGCAGCACCCTCCGCAAGACCATCTATCCGCCATGGAAGGACAAGTACGTTGACTATGATAAGCTCAAGAAGCTGTTGAAGGAGAGCGACATCGATTCGCCAATTGAGGAAGAGGATGATCAGTGGACAGCGGATGATGAGAGTGCGTTTGTGGACGAGCTCTGCAACGTCCAGTTGGAGAAGGTGCATTCTTTCCAAGTCGAGACCTACCAGAAGTTGCGTGACAGGACATCAGCCTGCGAAGCGAAACTAGACCCATTGGCAGTTGGCTTAAAGCCTGAACAAACAGAGGCTGGTGATGCAAATTCCTCTGCGGACAATGGAGAGAAGAAGTCGGAGGTCAGCCCGGTGGAGAGGGAGATGATTCTGAAAGGAGTCCTCAAGGAGTTGGATAACATCACCAAGGAGGTCAATGAGCTGGAGAAGTATAGCCGTATCAACTACACGGCTTTCTACAAGGCTACGAAGAAGCATGACAGGAAGCGCGGTGAGGCCTACAAGCTTCGAGCCTTCCTCGAAGCGCGGCTTTCAGAGTTGCCTTTCAACAAGGAGGACTACTCACCACTACTATACAGGCTATCGGCGATGTACTCTTTCGTCCGACAGAGTTTGGAGGGAAAGAAACAAGAAGCTCTATCGTTCTCTAATAGCCAAATCGGGGGTGAAAGCTTTACTTCACACAAATGTACGCTAATTCTCCCTCGAGAGACACAATTGCTAACGAGTTACTAGTCTGGGTACATCCTGAGAACCTCCTTGAGGTAAAGACGGTCATCCTTCGCCGCCTTCCCGTGCTTGTATACAACCCGCAAACTTCCAAGATTGCCGAAGGCTCCCAACGTGACCCTACCCTTACATCTATATATTTTGATAACCCCAGTTTCTCTCTTTACACGAATAAGGTTAACAATGAACCGGATGCAGCTTCATTGCGTCTCCGTTGGTATGGCCAGCTGGCAGAAAAACCTGATGTCCTCTTCGAGAGGAAAGTAATCAATGATGGGAATAGCAGTGAGGAGCAGAGATTCCCGATAAAAGACAAATACGTTCAGCCATTCATCAAGGATACGTACAAGATGGAAAAGAGTATACAAAAGCTTCAGGAAAGAGTCGGAGAAGAAAGCAATGAGGTGGAGGAGTTCCAGAAGACGGTGGATGATATCCAAACATTCATCAAAGACAACGAGCTTCAACCTATCCTGCGAGCAAACTATACACGCACTGCTTTCCAGATACCCGGAGATGATAGAGTCAGGATATCTATGGATACAAATCTAGCTTTGATCCGTGAAGATGCCTTGGACATGGACAGGCCTTGCCGAGACCCTGATGATTGGCACCGAAGAGATATTGACGATGCTCAAATGGAGTATCCGTTTGATGGCATCCGGAAGGGTGAAATAAACCGGTTCCCATTTGCACTGCTAGAAATCAAAATCAAGGGTAGGAAGAGGTACGAGTGGGTGGACGACCTAATGAACTCTCACCTTGTCAAGAAAGCCCCTCGGTTCTCCAAGTTTGTTCATGGTGTGGCAATGTTGTTCGAGGACAATGTCAACATTTTCCCATTCTGGCGAAGCGAAGTCGACACTGATATCAGACAAGAACCTCAGAAGGCCTTTGAAGAAGAACAAGAACGAAAGGCCAAGGCTGCAGAAGACGAATTTGCTGTGGGTAGCTTATTTGGCGTTAGAGCTAGCCCCAGCTTCAAGCCTGCTGTTCGCTCTCCCGTCGGTTCACCAGCAGGTCCAACGTCTCTCAGAGATCGTACTCCTCTTAGATCGTCGATCGATGCGCGATCTTCATTGTCGCACGCAACGAAAACGAATGGCAAAGATAAAGTCGGCGAGGAGATAGATTCTGACGAAGATAGCACACACGCCAGCTGGGATCAATCTCCTTTCGCCAAATCCACGGGTCTACGGTCCCTCTTGCCTTCATTCTCGTCGTCAAAGTACGCCCGCGCTCACCAACAGCGCCAAGTGAAACTACCTCCTGGCGTTCGCGACCCTGGGGTGTGGATTAAAGACCAAGGTCCTGTCAGAGTGGAGGCGAAAGTCTGGCTTGCTAACCAGCGTACCTTCATTAAGTGGCAGCATGTTACTATCCTGCTTGCCTCGCTTTCATTAGGTCTTTACAACGCCGCAGGGCAGACGAACGGGGTTGCCAAAGCGCTCGCTGTGGTCTATACACTTGTTGCACTCTTCACATTGCTGTGGGGCTATGGAATTTACATGTACAGAAACAGCCTTATCCATCAGAGGAGCGGGAAGGACTTTGACAATCGATTTGGTCCAGTGGTAGTATGTTTAGGCCTAATTATAGCGCTGTGCCTGAATTTTGGATTTAAGGTACGTATTCGTAAAATGTGGTGAAGTTGGGTTCTGTGCTGTGCCCCTTGGAGGATTAACAATGCGAGCTGACATCCGTTTACAGTATAATGCGATTATTACGGGTGACGCAAATAGGGACAAGGGTGTGAATTCAACATCCTACGAACACATCGAATTAGTATAAGTCTGTGGACATATACTCCGTAGCTTAGTTGGGGCAGTGCGGAATTCCGAGAAGTGTAATGGACGTGCAAGTCGCAATGGTCTCACAGAAAAGCGCTCTGGGTTTCACGCAAGCAATTTCCATTTCTGGACACTTTGTTTTACCTGTGACGTTCAATTAGTCTTGTGTATTTGTATACGTCTCACAAGATTGTATTCTACGTGATGTATACAGCTGCTTGTTTAATGCTATAATATGTTCCTGGCCGAGACAAGCGTATGGTTCAGGAGTATTAAAGTTTCAGGCGGCGCTTTTTGTACGCGTCCATTTTGTCATCCCGTATGAACCAGCACATTTTGGCCTTGCATAGCGTTCGAAAGTACAGACGTACTTAACCTGATGGGTGCAACCTTTCAGCCTTACGTCATCGCTACTGGTCGATTGTCTCTCAGCAATGATATTCAGGGATCGGAGTGCGGCATTGATGGATGAGCGTTTGTACCGCAATATCCTTCCTGTGACCATTAATTATATTTTAGGTGGCCGATGAGGATGCCACTCTTGCCACATTGCTTCTGGCGCAGATCGTTGGGAGATGTAACTCCCCGTTCTTCTACATTGAGGTAGCAATCTATTCTACCACACTCGAATTTGGATGTGCAAGCCTGCCATATGTCCGGCGGTGCATTTTGTCAGCATTGGCTGGGTGCTTTGCAAGCCGTACGCTTGGCTTATGGCCAGAATACTTCGACGGAAAACAACTCGTCATTAGGTAAGACACAATCGTGTTCGTGAAAGGAGGTACTCGACAAGGCTGGCGTCATGCTGAGAAGCACCGCCGCAATCATATAGCGAAGGCGGAATCTGACAGCAGATCTTGGAACTTCCCAAAGGAGGCCGTCTCCAGAAGCTCTGAAGAAGACTATTACAGCAGTTTCGTTTGAGCAAGATTAGTAGGTCACGGCACTAAAATTCCCAATTTCGAGAACATTGAGCATAGCAAATCATCATTTGCAGACTGCCGTGATTCGGAGAGATTGCATCCCTGATGCTGATCCTTTGATGTGCCCTACTAACCAACAGTCACATCGGATGTTGGGGTGGTCGGCACAAGAGGCTGGTTGCAAGGATGAATGACAAGGTCAAGGCGGCGCCTCTCCCGCAATTCGACGTCTGTCGACCACTGCCAGCAGCTTTCCCTCCTGTCACTGCTGTATTCGCTGTCATGCGCTTGTTCTCAAGACCAACCAGACGAATGGCCTTTTTATGAGTGTGACCCTCATGCCCTGTACTACTCTCGGCCCCCTGACAACCAGTCCCTCTGTAAGTTTTCGCATGCTTCGAACCGGTAAGGATACACAGGGACTATCTCTACAAATGTCACCTCTTCGCGTGACGCAGCACCGCCAACGCGCTTGCCGTAGGTCCGGATCTGGCATCTTTTCAGGTCCGATTGGCAGTACCTTGAATTGCATGGAGATCTGGTTGAAAAGGCCAGCACGCTAGTGCATGGTAACCAGCGGTCGTCTCCCAAACAACGGCCGCAGAGGCGGTGCTCCACGAGCTATGGGGCAAACATTGACAGTGCGCCTAGCCCTTCTATTTTTCTTTAACAAGGCAACTTGCGTCACTGCTGCGAGAGATTGTACTTACTATATATTTTGCACACCGTGTTTGACGCCCCGTAGCTCCACCAGAACATCCCCTTCGGAGCTTTGTGCTACTCATATTCACCCCACATGGCCGCGCCCTCAACCACATTTCTTCCTAAGTCTTATTCCCGTTGATCCCGCGGTGCCACTCGTTTTGGGGCGAAGTTGTTTGGGCCCGGGTTCACTCATTGCACGTCTTCTTTTTTTTCCACATATATATCCCTCCAGCCTCACTCATCTTTGGTCAAGTTTGCTCCAAAAGGGTTTCACCACCGTCACTGCACTAGCATTTGCTTGTTGAAAGGACCTTGAAGCAATTCAACAAAAGCACTGTATCGATTACGACCCATTTTCTAAAGCTTTCGAACCCACATAATAATGCGTATCACAACATTCGCTGCCCTAGCAAGCTTACTCTCCCTAACCTCTTCCACGCCGGTCGCAGCTCCAGCACCAAAACTTCAAGTCCTCCATGCACGCCAAAATGCTACCAACACGACCACACCATGCGCTTCTGTATCCTTGGCCTATTTTAACCAAGTCAATCCATCGCCGACTGTACCTGCGAAGATGGCCATGGACTGCATCAAGAGTGTCCCGCTCAATGTTACTTCCGCCAAAGTGCTACTTAGTGAAATTCGGCCATATATCAATTGGCAGAGCACGCTTTCGTTTTTGAAGAACCCACCTACCGAGTACGTGGCCAAGATTCAGCGGGCCGTGGATATTTTGGGCGGACTAGATGCGATTGAGGCGAATGTGACTGCTGGTGCTTATGGAGGAGAGTATGAGGTGAGTTGCCACCAATTTTTTCACGTATTCCGGAGGGAATTTCCCTAAGGTGTTGAGGGTTCGGATGGATGGATGTGATTGGCGGGCGCGTGATTTTCAAGGACGGCACATCACAAAGCTGCATTCAAGATTAAGTATTTTCGATGATACTAGCACCAACTTCCGCTTCTCACTTCTCGCAGTTATTACAAGATGCGGCTAGAGGAGATTAGAGCTCATTTTAAGAACGTACCTGACATGTTTCTAGTTCGGAATGGCGCTCTACCAACTCATCCAATCTGCGCATGACGGCCATTTCACCTTCGTGCCAGATTCCGTGGGTAACGTCTTCAACTTTGGTAGGACTGTACCGTTGGTCTCCGTTTCCGAAGACGGGCAAAAATTGCCTGCTGTGTTCGCTTACACCGATGTCCTTGGCTCGCATTTCAATAACATCTCGTATACTCCTTCTGCCGTAGTATCAATCGATGGCGAGGATGTTAATACGTTCCTCGAAAACTGGAGCCAGTGGGGCTCACTGCAAGATCGGGATGCACTCTACAACAACGTCTTCTATGAGCTCGCCCAAGTGTCGCTTGGAGGGTCTGGCACCGGAACTGGAACTTTCACTGGCGGTGGACGTGGTCGGTGGGTCTACCCTGGTCCTACCACTACGCTTAAGTTTGCCAACGGCACTACGGGCGCTTTCCAAAACTACGCCCGAGTGCTAGTTAACTTCCGAGGTATTGAGTCTGGCGAGGACCTTGCCAAGAATTACTTCTATTACGGGGCGGCCGGTCAAGCTAGCCAGGCGAACATTAATAAACAAGCCATTGCAGCCACTACCACGACCGAAGTGAAGGTCGCTGCAGCTACTAGAAGCTCACCCCCTGGCTACCCTGCTGTCGTAGTGGAGGGTCCTCAGAATCTCATCAACGGATACTATATTGACGCGCCCGGTTACGAAGATGTTGCAGTTCTTTCAGTGCCCAATTTTGTTGGAGATGTCAGTGCCGAGATACCCTTCCAACAAACCACTCAAAACTTTCTTCCAAAAGCCGTTGCAGATGGCAAGACTAAGTTGATCATCGACGTCTCGGCCAATGGCGGTGGTACCATCTTGCAAGGCTACGACGTGTTTAAGCAACTGTTCCCATCCATATTACCCTACGGTGCGACGCGATTCCGCGCACACGAAGCCCTCGACCTAATCGGACAGAGCACCAGCGCCTTTGCAACAGCATACCCACGCTCAATTACTCAACCCAACGCCACGATATCTGAAGCGCAAGCTACATACTTCGACTATCAGACCGATGCCAATGTTAACTACCAACCCTTCAAGTCTTGGGCAGACAAATTCGGCCCGGTGACCTACAATGGCGATAACTTCACCTTCATCGCGCGCTGGAACCTGTCCGATGTCCTCATAGAATACAACTCCGGCGGCATCGACATCACAGGCTACGGCCCACGCGCCAACTTCACCCAGCAGCCCTTCAAAGCCGAGAACATCGTCATCGTCTACGACGGCTACTGTGCATCGACCTGCACGATCTTTTCAGAGCTGATGCGGCAGCAAGGCGGCGTGAAGACCATCGCCATGGGGGGCCGCTCGAACCGCAACGCGATCCAGGCCGTCGGCGGCGTCAAGGGCACCAGCTACTACCAGTGGGGCTACATCCAGGCGCTCGCGCAGGGCGCCATCACCGACGCGGCGCCGGACCAGCAGCAGCGCTACAACAGCAGCGTCTTGCGCGACTACTACTCCGACACGCCTTTCGCGCGCGCCGCCGCGCCGCCGGGCGCCAATGTTCGTGATGGATTGCGCCAGAACGACACGTCCGGCGTGCCGCTGCAGTTCCGCTACGAGGAGGCGGATTGCCGCCTCTACTACACGCCGGAGATGACGGTCGATGTCACGGCCATCTGGAAGGCGGCGGCGGATGCCAGGTGGGGGAGCGGCAAGTGTGTGGGCGGGCAGACTGGGGCTAATTCCAGGCGCGAGGAAAAGGAGGTCACGACGTCGTTGGGGAAGAGAGGTAATTTCAGAGGCCGTGCGGCGCTGAGCATGAAAGAGGCGCTGGAGCGGAGTTTGACGCTTGAGACGGAGCCGCTGATGCAGGGAGATGGGTTCATGGTGCCATAATTTAGAGCGTGGGGAGTATGGCATGTATGGTCTGATGGCTCATATTGCATTGCATGTTTTTACGATGAGCGTATAAGCGCCACGAGTGACTGTGATAGTCCTTGCATTTTCTTGTTATTCGGGCCAGGGAAAAGGGAATATAAACGCTGTAATGTGCAGTATGGTGATTTCGGGACTACATAATTGAATTAGTTTGGGCATTGACAATTTTGCACAAATGGCTTGACTGGTGAAGCTGCGAGGGTTATGACAAAGTTCTCGTAAGGCTGGTAGGGATACAAGGTTCGGCCTACAATAGTGCATCAAAGTTAAGCACATATAGCTGAAAGCAAGTGTTAATCACGCACGGAACATGTCGAGTTCGATTGACTAACGGCCTGAAATGTGATTAATTATTCTTAAAAACGATGATAAATTTGTCCCGACTGATTGGTAGGATTACCAACGTTTTTGGTGGGACCCGAAAAGACGGTGTAGGCCCGAGCTCTGTTCTAGGTGATTACATGCATTAATGGAATTCTGAACGGCCTATTATGGAAGTGTATGAAGCAGAATGTACGGGTAGACTGAATCACAGTCCTGATTCGGGCCGACAAACTGGCACAGCGAGGTCAATTCGCAGTAGTTGCTGGGCTACACTCCTAACTTTGGAGATTTAAATGAGGCAGACGGTTGAGCGGTCTAGTCTCTAGATACGTAGTGTAATGGTAGCTACGTAGCCAATGACCTGTCTTACAAATCAAGACACTGCCCAGAAATTTTGTGATCCTCGCCGCTAATTTTGGTATAGAAATCCATAATCCCTTTCTAGTGATGGAAAAGTCGGATATGTTGCTCCACAAACGTAATACCCAGTTTTTCTGCAGTATCGAAAACAGCCTGATCATTTTGGCTGCCCGTTGGAGCCGCGATATACTTCACTCCACTCCTTGCTGCTCTGAACACGTTGTCAATGAATGGGAAGAAAGCATCGGAGCTCACAGCCACTTCTGATAGTTTCTCCAGGAATGCCTTGCGTTCTTCTGCACTAAATGGTTGCGGAACCTGTCCCTCTTCAAAATTCGCCTCGAAATCCTCACGTTCGATACCAGATTCGGGCACAGAGCCGCTACATATCATATCGATCGCATTCGATTTGGAGGGCCGTTTAGTACCCTTCTTCCACTTGAGGGACAGAGTACGTTCATGGAAGCGCATCCACCAATTATCGGCCTTGTCACCTGCAAGACGCGTGCAATGAATACGTGCTAAGAAACTGTCAGTTTTTTTGTTCGAAACAAACATAGGTGAGCAAGGGGCAGGATTTACATTGTTGGCCGGCACCTAAGCCAATGACTTGCCCATTGAGAGCATAACAAACACTATTTGACTAAAAAGACTTAGTTTTTATCGTCTTGAGAGGGTTTTGTTCTTCTCACTCACTTGGGTATATTTTAGGGCAATTGTGGCAACAGTAAGATCCCGTAACGCGGACTCAGGCAATGCGCCAAAGTCTTTGGGAGTGATGATAGTGTTAAACGTATCCGATGGTGAGATGCGAGCGTCGTTACGATGTTGCCGGAGGTTGATCCCATACACACTTCTCGTTTCAGTTGCTGGTGGTTCATATTCTAGGTCTATCTCTAGGATCAAGTATTTTCCACCTTTCTTCTTCTTTAGTATCTCTAACGCTTCATCCGAGTACTTTGGTGCGATGACACCGTCAGAAACTTCCCGACTGATGATCTTTGCGGTGGGAACCTATATGATACTCAAGTCAACGATAGGTTATGGAAGAAGGGCTTGTTTGACATACGTCGACTTCCTCAGATAGTGCAATCATGTCACCAAAACTCGACATGCGGTCAGCACCTCGCGCACGGGCGTAGGCTTGCGCAAGGCCGGAACTTCCAATGCCATCTATATCATCAACCATGTAGACCTTCCTCTCAACCTCGCTTAGGGGCACTCCAATAGCAGCACCAGCTGGTGATACGTGCTTCAAACCAGTTAGCTCAGCTACCACCTAAAATTTTGCTAATCTCCTTACCTTGAAGCTCGCAGCAGCTGGGTATTGCAGAGCCTGACTAAGCTCCTTCACCAGTGGCCATGAGTTGAAAGCGTCGAGAAGGTTAATGTATCCTGGTGCTCCGCAAAGGACCTTGAAAGGCAACTTAGAGTCTTTCATGAACACGGTTGCAGGTTTCTGGTGCGGGTTCGCGCCATATCGCAGTGCCAATTGTTGGAACCCATCACTAGCGTACTTCTTCCTGAAGAAGTCTGAGATCGCAGTGTCATAGTCTGCTGTTTGCTCGAATGCCTTCAGTGCATACATCTGTCGGCTTTTTTCAGATACCTCTCCGTCTTTCTCCAGTTCTGTTAGGAAGTCGTGATAATCCTTAGGATCGCTAATGATGGTTACTCGGGAGTGGTTCTTGGCCGCCGCTCGAAGTAGTGTGACGCCACCTAGAAAGGTACTTTTATCAGTTTGGCGCTGTGCCAAAGGTACTCAGAAGGAGACTACCTATGTCAATCTCCTATGCTGCGTCAGAGATGGTACTTTTTTAAATATAGGATGATACGGTTCGCACCTCCACAGCCTCTGGTATTGTAACGTTGATCTTTGCGACAGTCTCCGAAAATGGATATAAATTGCAGACTACATAATCGATCTAGATATTATAATACGTCAGCATTGATGTCTCATTTTCGTTTTCCACTAGTGTTCCCTAGTAGAGTGTATCTAGCCGCTACGTTTTCCACCTTTCATCTCACCTTCTCAATACTGTGTTCGGCCAAATCTTTCGCGTCTGAAGCAAGATCTCTAGCCAATATGCCGCCATGGACCGCTGGATGTAGAGTCTTCACTCGTCCTCCAAGCATCTCTGGAGCTTTCGTGATGGCTGAAACATCTTCGACCGGGAAATTGGCTTCACGAATCATTCGTGCGGTTCCACCAGATGCAAGCATCTTGACTCCTCGATCCTGGAGGCCTTTCGCAAGGTCTAGAAGACCTGTCTTGTCGTACACTGATAAAATAGCTGGCCGAGGTTAGCGGATACCTCATTGGAGTGAGATGAGCGCTAAGTACCCGTTTTCTGCCCGCCATCTGAAGACATTGCGACGGTATTTCCAGCAGCTAGTTCAGTAGCAGGACGATTCTTTCTAAATTAAGTGGACAGAAGTAGTTACAGAAGGAATTGAAAACAAAGACGATGCCTTTCGCCTGTGCCTCAATGGATTTTCTCGATAAGTTTTAACTTCCCTACGATTGTGCTGCCCCTCTATCCAAGCTCGGAAGGCTGTGCATTCAGGAAAAATAAAAATCCGAAACACCGGCTATATGAGACCCTAAATTAGACTAGCGCCTATGAATGCAAGAAAACACGCTGTACGCGATATAAATACTAATTGCTCTATTTGTAATACTATATGCCGCTTGTTTTACTCACTTATTTTGAAGAGCATAGCCTATATTAATTTTCTCTTTTCCTCAGTAATTTGATAAACCTTTTCATTCTTACATCCGGACTTCGGAGATCGTGCCGAGGATCGATCATAGACGGCAACTATTCTAGGATCCACATAGACAAGATGGAGGGTGGAAATGAAGAGCTTATTCAACATTTAAAAGCCGTTCTTTTAGACCTGACAGCAAATCCTTACTCGGAGGTGGCCTGTCCTCCAACTGCCCAGCGTCGAGCTTCAGTAGCTCTGATCCTCCGCATTCAGCCGCATCACTCCCACTGGCCCGCTCCACAATCCAGGCATGCCCGTCCTTACGGCCAGCGCCGCAGGTCCTCCGCTGCCTCTGACCGCAAGCTTTCTCTCAAAGATATATTAGACACTTTCTTTGACCAAGATTGGGTCAAGCATGGGGACCCGGAAATATTGTTCATCAAGCGCGCAACCAGGGTAGGGGACAAATGGAATGGCCATGTAGCCCTCCCAGGCGGTAAGAGAGACCCGGAAGACGAGGATGATCAGGTTACGGCGGTCCGAGAAGCTATGGAGGAGGTGGGCGTAGATTTGTCCTACGCACATGCGCTCTGCATTGGGAACCTGCCACAACGAGTCGTTACCACATCGTGGGGGAAAGTGCCGTAAGTAAATGAATCCTATTCCTGATTGAAACGAAGTGTCAAGCTGACCGACAGCTCTTAGATTAATGGTGCTCTGCCCGTACGTTTTCCTCCTTACCCATCATGACGTTCCTCCTCTCCGGTTACAACCTACAGAAGTCGCGTCGATTCACTGGGTCTCTCTGCGCGCTTTGCTCTCCCCCGCACAAAGGACGTATGAGTATGCGGACGTCTCGAATCGCTTAGCTAAACAAGAATTGGGCATTAAGAGATGGTTTCTACAGGCTATGCTCAATAAGATGATGTTTGCTGCAGTACAACTCATTCCTTCGGAAAGCATATACTGCAGCTCCATACCCGGATTTATTCCAGAATTCGAAGCTGGCGGTAAAAGCTCCACAGACGGAAAACTAAAACGATGGCGGAAGAGCGGGAAAGCTGGTTCAACAGCCACGCAGAAACCCCTCCTTCTCTGGGGCCTCACCCTAGGCGTGATCTCGGACTTCTTGGAGCATATACCGCCTCATAAGGCACTAGAGCTCTGGACATATCCAACTTTTACGAACTGGGATGTTCGTTTCACATTATGGGCCATGTCGTATTCCTTCCGAAAACAGAAGCAGATAGAAATGATGCAAACACCAAATGACGCCGCGCCAGCATCAGCGGTAATTGACGAGAGAGTTGATGCAGCAGGGATGCCGAAGCAAGATTTGTCGGAGAGCGGATTAGTAGAGGAGGTGCAACCTGGAGAGGTCGGAATAGGTGGATTGGGTGTAGGTAGGCATTGGGGAAGATCAAGAAGAGATGTATTAGGTTCAAGGGGGAGTGCTGTCAATTCTATGTTGGAAGGATACTATCCTATTGTTCGAAAAGCAGTTACTGTGGCGTTGGTCGGGCGAATATCTATTGTTACTATCTTGGTAGCCTTTCTTTGGACGAAATACGGGAGAAAGAGGAGTTAAATAGATTGGTCAACAATAATCATACACCCTACCCAAACAGCTACTAATATTACATCGGTATAGTAAAGTCGGATAAGTTGTTTGTAATAGGGTATAAGAGGTACCTTAAAAAGTTTAAGGGTATATAGAGGTGTAGTAGTAGAATACGGGCCGCCGTATTAATGGAGGTGGTTAGGTAAATACGGGTTTAAAAACGCGTCTTTAAACTTTATGGCTATACTTTGCCCCCTAATACGTTGGTTAGCTAGTTTAATTAATTAGAATATATTAGTAGGAGAGGTTGTAATATAAATGCATTGTGAACTATAGTAATAGCTGCTAAATTGGCCCTAGTATAGCTATTTAAATTTAATGCGCGTTAGAGATGGCATACAAGTTGCACTAAATACGCGCCTACAATCTCTCAGACGCTTCGCAGAGGAATTTTGGGGGTGTAGGGGGGCTAGGGGTAGGACGAGGTTCTATTGGCTCAGGAGTTTGCAGGAGTTAGTCTGAGTCGCTGATTGGCTCAGGAGTTTGCACGAGTTTGCAGAGTGGGGCTGTGGCTTCGGAGGGCCATGCAACGCCACAAATTCCTCGGAGAAGCGGCTGAGGCCACCTGAGATAAGTTCTACCAAGTTCTGCCAAATTCTGCTAGTACCGTAATAATTGCCTAGGGGGTGTATACTGTATTATCTCTTACGTCTCCCTTAGAGGTTTTTTGGTACCTAACCCAGCGGTATTCGTCTGCATGGACTCGTAAGAGGACCGCATCAGACATTAAATAAGAATTAACAACAATATATTTAAAAGCATAATAAGGCAAATCTAATGCTATAAGAAACTATATTTATTGGCTAAGTGGTGGTATATATTTTTAATTAAACGTTATTATTCTGTACGAATGCTCCGCGTATAAAAGCTCTACACGGGGCTCTGCACGAAACTCGAACCGTTGTGCTTGCTAGCAGTTACTGCTTTTCATTTTTGGTCATTGATGGACGGCACTGGAGCCGGGGCAACCCCCGTCCCGGAATGAACTAGAGAGCGACGCGCATGCGTGTACTCGTTTGATGGCAGCTTTGGATTCATTTCGGACCAGGTCAGCTGGAAGGGCCCTCGTTGGGATACTAATAATAACCTTGTTCTATCTCATTAACATTATGCGGCATATTCTGAGAGAAAAGGAATCAAATTTACACTTCCAACCTTGCCGGAATTTATAGGAGCTAACCTATCCTTAATATTACTACTGATCCTTTTCTATATCCTAGTACTACTTATGGTGGTTTCTGTACTTATCTATCTGGCTAGCCTCTATTCCATTGTTCCAGGTTTATGACTCTACATTCGTTTAAAAGGGAAAATGGTATTTCATCTACCTGAATTCGTATATTTGGTTTCTTTGGATTTCTGCAATTACTTTAGTTCTACCTTGCTGCGCTTTTGTTATATCTAAAGTGCATAAGAAGAGCTTAGTCGATTTTCTAGATGAATTGTCGTCGCGCACATGGCTTTTAGTCTATATTGCGTAGAAATTTGCGCTATCCCTTCGCCCGTCAGCGTCCAACGAGAAGAAGGCCCGTGCGCGAACACCAGAATCAAATATACGCGTGTATCTATATAGAATTTAATCATTAATTACACCACCACCATGCCTTCCAATTGCGCTAGAATTGACGCAGATCTTGTTTAAAAGACTTAGTATAATGTCCCTCCAAATAAGACCGCGAAAATACCTCCCCCTAAGCCCTGGCCGTTACCCAATTTTAAACCTCTCCTTATTGACGACTGGCACGACTACGGCTTACCAAATGTTCCTTTCGGCACTGATATACACGATCCTTTTAAGTTATTCAGTCTTTTCTTTACGGATAAACTTATGGATAAGCTTGTAGAGTGGATAAATAAGTATGTAGAGCTTTATCTACTAGATGAGGAGTATATACGCGCATGGTAGCCAATATGTAAGTAGGAACTCTACGCGTACCTTAGGGTGCTTATTTATATAGGCATTACTATAGAATCGAGCATTAAGGACTACTGGAAGGATTTAAATATATATAGCACTAAGTATATTGTTAAACAATATATTGGAGTTGTTTGATTTTAGTAACTTAATCGCCACTTCTAAGCCTTACCACTATGGCCAAAGTCTGATACAATACCTAAGACTATATTTACCTGAATTGATAAGCTCACTAAGCATATTTAGCTTACCTATAGGAAGCTCTATATACCTAGAACCTACCTTACTATTAACGAAACGATCCAGCGCTTTATGGGTCGTGCACCTAAAATAGTTAATATTCTATCTAAACCTATACCAAAAGGCTTTAAAATATAGGTTTTAGCGAATAAGGGCTATATATTAGACTTTATATAGCACGCTAAAGGCAATATAAAGGGCCCAGTTAATTTAGATTAATTTTTTATAGAAGAAGGCTTTTTAAAGACGCAGGCAGTAGTCCTTAATTTATGTTAGCGACTCAGTCAATCGAGACATAAGTACGGCAAAAGGGTCGCGCAAGCCTGTATGATTGGATTGTCTATAAACGAGAATCTAAAGCTATATACGATCTTCGCGTTACGTAACCGCAATATGCGGCAATCTATGGCAACTTGCCGGTGCGTAGTTCTGCTAAGTTCTGCTAGTGCCGTAACATTACCCCCCCCTCTAAAAAAGCCTGCCCTTAGGCTTTGCCGCTAAAAGTCTTAGCAAGAGAATCTAACTAATTAGACAACTTTGACCGCCGGTTAAAGTTCCTAGATATTTTAACACCTTATATAACTAAGAAATTTCTAGGGCGTTCTTGTCCTTATATTCTTTTAGTAGCTTATTATCTTTATTATGCTAGCATTCTATCTACTTATCTAGGTACTTTAGCGGTTTAGGTTTATTAAGGTAACGGCTATAGAACTCCTAAAGCTTATAGGGGCTACTTATAAAGTTCTATATAGGGTACTAAGTAGGGTTTAGGTTATATCCTTTCTAACTAATATAATACTTTAACGTTCCCTTTATAAGTTTATAGGCTAGTATTTCTTTAATTTCCTATTTATTATCGTTATTAACTTAAATTAGTAGGGGAGGTTTATTCTTTTATCTGGGTAGTAGGTTATTTATAGCTTTCTATAGCTTATCTAGTAAGAAAATAAGGTGGACTTTAATTAAGTCTAGGAGCTTAACCTTATACAAATTGCCTACTTTATTAAAAATCTTATACGGTCCTACTATTTTATAGTCTAGCTTACGGCTAGGCCGTTTTATCTTTTAGTTCTTTATTATAACCTAGACTATATCGCCTATAGTAAAGTTAGGCTTACGCCTATACTTATTTACCTACTGTTCTATTAACTTTTAGGCCTTTTTTAAGTTTATATAGGCTACTTTCTAGGCTTCTTTTAAGCGCTTAGTGTACTTCTAGGCTTCCTTATAAGATAGTTTTTTATATACGGTTTAGGGCCCTTTTGGTCTTTTCTAGTTAAAGCTTATATAGGGTAGGTAACCCATTTCTAGTTAAATAGGGGCAAATCTAGTAGAGTCGTGGGGTAGGGTTACTTGGGCGTAGTTTATTAAGGGTAATAGTTTGGCCTAGTTATCCTAGAAGTAGTTAATAAAAGGCTGGAGTCTCTAATCTAAGTATTAATTTATAATCTTTGTTTAACTATCTATCTAGGGGTAATATGCCGTAGAAAGCTTTAGCTTAATGCCTAAGATTTAGGTAAACTTATTTTAAAAGGCTAATATAAACTACGGCCTGTGGTTAGATATAATAGTGTCTAGTAGTTTATAAATTTAGTAGACGTAGTAGATATATAGTTGGGCTGCCTCTTTAGTATTAATATTTTTATAATAGGGAATTAAGAACAGGCGCTTGCTGAAGCGGTTAACTAGGATTATAACTATATTATATCCGTTACGGTCTAGAGGTAGCTTATAAAAGTCTATAGAGATATATTACTAGGGGCGGTTGGGTATTAAGAGGGGTTTTAATAATCCTAGGGTTTTATCTTATGGGATTATAAACCTATAGTAGTTGTTATAGTTCTGTATATAGCAGTCGATATCTATAACTATTTTGGACCAGTAGTAGCGGTTGCTAATAATTCTATAGGTCTTATTTTTTTTAGGGTAGGCCGTAGAGACTTAGGTATATGCTTTAGCAATAAGCTAAGTCCGTAAGTTCTGTTCCTTTGCTACTACTAGCCATTCCTAATACTTAAGTAATCTATTTTTAAGGGACTATAGGCTAGTAACATTCTTTGCCTTTTTATGGTACTCCTATAGAGAAGGGGCCGTATAGTTTATCTGCAGTAATTTGTTAATTAAGTTAAGTCCTAAAGGGTTAATAGAATACATCTTAGCGCTTAAGGAATCTATACTTAGTTCCGCCTGTATCTAGGGGTTAAGGCGCTTTAGTTATAGTAGTATCTAGGTCTATAATGAGATCTTTATAGCCGTATAGTTACCTAGGTCTTATTCGCGCCTAGTAAGAGTATCTGCATGGTTTATAGCGCCTAGTCTATATATAATTAAGAAGTTAAACTAAGATAGGATATCCGCCTAATATACCTGCTGGGCTGTAAGGGCCTTAGTTATTATAAAGTATTCTAGGGCCTTATAATCTAATACTACTTTAATAGGTTTAGGGGTCCCCTCTAGCTATATACGCCAGTGTTAAAAGCTAGAGATAATAGCTAGCATTTCTTTATTATAGATGTGGTAGTTTAGTTTAGCATTTATTATAGTCTTTAAATAATATGCAATAGGGTACTATTCTCCGTCTGGTTGCTTCTAGGAAAAAACACTAGCTATTGCGCTATCTAAGGCATTAGTTTCTAGTATTAAGGGCCGTTCTAGGTTAAAGTAGGTAAGTAGGGGGGCCGACACTAGCCGTTTTTTAAGCTTATTAAAGGCTTGTATATATATGGCGTTAAAGTAAAAGGGCTAGTTTTTCCTAGTAAGGCGGTTAAGAGGCTAGGTAATTCTGCTATAGTTCTTAATAAAGCGTTAGTAGAAGTTATAGAAACCTAAAAATAATTATACCCCCTTTATGGTCCGTGGGGACGTCTACTAGTTAATTATAGTTGTTTTCTCTAGATTGGCCTTAATTCCGTCCGTGCTAATAATAAAACCTAGGTACTTTATACGCTTAATACTAAATTCTAACTTCTTAATATTGGCCTAGAGGCTAGCTTTGCGGAGCCGTTATAGGACTTTATAGACGTGCTTTTTATATTCCAGTTTGTTCTCTAAGTAGATTATAATATTATCTAGATAGGCCGTATAGAAGTCGTTAAGGTAGTTAAAAAGTATATTGTTTATATACCGCTGGTACGTAGCTAGTCCATTAGTTAGTCTAAAAGGAAGTACCTTATATTTATATGTCCCGTAATAGGTCCGAAATATAGTAAGATTTTTAGACCTAGGGTCTATCCTAATTTGGTAAAAGGCTTAGTAGATATTAAGCTTTATAAAAACCTTAGCTCTACTTATTTAGGTAAGAGTCTTATTAAGTAAGGGTAGTGGGTAGCGGTCCTTATGGGTTATATTATTTAGCTTATAGTAGTTAATATAGAAGCGTAGTCCTTTATTTAGCTTTTTAATAAAGAGAATAGGTAAGTTAAAAGGGGCTTAGCTAGGCTTAATAAAACCCTTATTTAGGTTGTTAATAAGGTACTACTTTATAGCCTATAATTCGGCAATAAACTATAGGTAGAGAGGGCTAAAGCTAAGGGTGCTTCCCTTATCTTACTTAATCTCAATCTTATAGTTATATGGTTAGTAGGGTAAAAGTATATTAGACGCTACCTTAGAGAATACATCCTTAAATTTCTGGTGTTAATTAGGTAGTTTTTACTCTACTAGTTCTTTATCCATAAGCCTACTTTCCTATCTACTAAGCTTGCTTTCCTTTTCCTTAATTATTTGGTTAATTTTATATAGGCTAGTTGTAAAGGTAATGGTATTAGGCTAAACTAGGTTCTGGTAGAATCCTATAGCGCTAATATAGTAGATATTAACTGGTGGGAGGTCTATAGGTTTCTTTAGCGTCTATTAGGCCGTAGTTTGCGGTATAGGGTTTATAGTCTTTCTTAGCTTACGTTCTATTTTCTGTAAGTTATCCTTCCTATTTATTAGTTTAGTGTAGCGTCTAATATCCCTAGCTTTCCTTTATAGCTTTATAAGGTTCTCTATAGGGAACTTAGCTAGGTTATTATTAACTTCCTAGGTCTTTAGTGCGGGTGGCGTGATATAGATAGTCTAAGGGCGGTGTAGTATACGGATCCGTTACGGGTTAAGCTATACGTCCTTCTTAAAGGCCTGGTCTCTGCGTATAGTATTGGCCTAGTAAATAGTATTAATCTAGGGCCGTATAAGGTTTTCTATTATAATACTAATTTCTTTTATAAAGGAAGGGGTTAGGGGTAGAGTTTTAAGCTAGATAAGCCGTTTACTCTATACTTTAAGCTATAAGCCTAAATAGGCTAGCTATTTTCTTTTTAAAATTATATTGTGGCTTCCTAAGTCCGTAATAAGAAAGGGGATATTATACTACCTTCGTCTATTAACGCGGAGGTAGATCTACAAGATAGTTATAATAGGTGGCCCTATCCGTCCGTTATAACCGCGAATAGGGATTAGTTTAGGTAGTTCTTTAAGGGGTATATTTAAAAAATTAGCTAGTTTTATAGCGTATTTTATATTAATTAAGGTAAAGACATTTGCTCCTAAGTTAGCTAAAGTAGAGGTTAAAACTTAATATTTATTATAAAATAAAGTATAAGGGATAGTGTAGCTTTTTCTACTAACTAGCTAACCTAGATTGATATATAATATATTAATCCCTTTTAACCCTAGAGAGGAGTCTTCCTTTAGGGTTCCTCTTTTTCTAGCTCTATATTATCCTCCTAAATTAATAGGACCTTATTTATCCTTGCCTTTATTAGGCAGTTCCTTATAGGGTAGCCTATTTAACCGTATAAGAAGTAAGCTCCTTAATTACTAAAGGCCTATATATAGGGGTTACTATATATAGGCCGGGTGTATACTGGGCCCGTATTAGGGGTAGCTGCGCGGCTAGCTACTAAGTTAGCTATAGGAGTTGCTAATTATGCTAGGGCACTATAGGCTATACTTATAGTACTTACGGCCTAGTTTATAAGGTTTCTAGTTTTTAGCTAGTTAGCGCGTGCCTTAATTTAATAAAGGCCTTAGTTAATAGCTAGGCAATAGTCTATAAGTTCCTTTAACATTTATGCTATAGTATAAGCTAGTAATACGGCCCGCTATAGGTCTAGGGTAAGCTTATTAAAGAGGTCTGGCAGTAGGTCTTTTTAGAGGATTTAGGCCTATCCGGCTAGGTATAGAAAGCGGGTTTAAAAGGCTAAAAAGGTCTCTATTATTTTTATATTTAGGCTTTTATAGCTAAGGCAGGCGTTTTATACTTTAAAAGGGTCTTTATAAATAGAAGACAAGTATTTAATTATTTCTTCTTTAGAGATAAAGGGGTCTATTAAGTCTTCCGTGTATCGCGGGCGTAAATATATCTAGGCGTCTCCGCCAGTACGGCCGAAGACGTAGGCCATTCTGGCTTAGGTGTTAGGGAAGTAGTTTATATTAACTTTAAGCTTGTCCCGTAATTAAAGCTTCTAATTATTAAATATAGGGTCGGTTCCGTCTGTAAGTAGTAAGGGGTCCGCGACCTTTACTAACCGCTTTGGTGTTATATAGGTCTTAGTAGATCTACTAAGGCGCTAGGATAGGGCCTAAAGGACTATAGTAAGTCTTTAGTTGTTTAATAATAACTTATTATTAGATATAGGGGTATCTCTAGCTTTAAGCAGCTCTTGCAATCGTTTAATTTTAGTATTAGCAGCCGTAAGCTCTGCCTGGGGGGTTAAAA
>Ga0307515_10007842_pt1 | contig 20992 bp, 5 predicted proteins | sample 17_EM_MG_FD_194513 | JGI IMG/M metagenome (GOLD analysis project Ga0307515, IMG submission 194513) | Populus trichocarpa ectomycorrhiza microbial communities from riparian zone in the Pacific Northwest, United States - 17_EM | ecosystem: Host-associated > Plants > Roots > Unclassified | place...
GAAGTAGTAGTAGGGGTAGTAGTAGTAATAGTAAAAGTAGAGAAGTAGTAGAGAAGTAGTAAAGTAGTAAAGTAGTAAAGTAGTAAAGTAGTAAAAGTAAAAAAGTAGTAAAGTAGTAAAAGTAAAGAAGTAGAAAAGTAGAGAAGTAAAAAAGTAGTAAAAGTAGATTAAGTAAAAAAAGAGTAATAAAAAAAAGGTAAAGAGGTAATAAAGAAGGTAGAAGAGTAGTAAAAAAAGTAGAGTAAGGTAAAAAAAAAAGGGAAAAGTAAAGTAGGGTAAAAAGAAGGGAAGGAAGGGGAAAGGTAAAAAAGTAGTAGGGGGGTAGTAAAGAAGAAGTAGAAGTAATAGGAAGGGTAGTATAGAAAGTAGTAAAGTAGGAGGTAGTAAAGTAGGAAGTAGTAAAGTAGAAGGTAGTAAAGAAGTAGTAAAAGGGTAAAAGGAGGGTAAGTAGGGTAGTAGAGGGGGTAGGAGGGTGTAAAAAGGAGTAGAGTAGGGGGTAGGGAGTAGAAGTTAGGAAATTGAAATTATTAGCCTTTTTGGTATTATAGGTTCGGTAGATTTAATTTTTATTAGTTAAGCATTTGCGACTAAGGGGTACGGTAGAATTACTTTATAAAATTAAATCTACCGTACCGTAAACTACGTCGGATTTAGATATATTTTCGGCAGAGCCTACAGCCGTACCTTAGCTATAAATCTACCGACTTAGAATTCCAAAATTCTATAATATACGGTCGCAATATAGTGAAGGAAGGCGCGATCGATTTGATTTGGATAGGGTAGTTAGGGGACGGCTACACCGATCTAATAACTCCCTCGCGTGCGCCCTAGCTAGTATAATATATAGAAGAGCACACATGATTTTTAGAAAGGCTTTTATAAAATATCTAATACTACTATAATAAAAGAAATTAATCCCACTAACTTAAGGAAAAGGTAAGGAAGAAATATCCTTAATAGCTAGCGTAGGATAATAGTTAAACAGCTAGAGTATATTGGAAAGATCCATTTCCTATAGTTAATTATTACTTATATCTTTAATAGGAAGATAACTATAAGGTAGCTACCGGCCCGCTAATACATTTTATATAAAGTCCTCTATTAGTTAACTAAACTTAATAGCGTTTAAGTAAAACCGCTAAATAAGGTCAAGAAATACATTAAATACACCCAATAAGAGCCTCTCTATAAAAAAATTGGGTATTTTAGATATAGGAATAAGAGTAAAAATGCTAGAACTAAGTGCCTCCTATATATAATACCATTAATAGCCCTTATAAAGACACTTTATAAAGTACCGCTATTACTTATTAGATAAAGCAGAGGAGTTAGCTAGCAATAAAGAAGGCATATCTATAGATGGGTAGAGTGCCTTAAAGAGCTACTGCTTAACTAAAGACGCGTTACTAATACCTCTACCCTATACATTTAATCGCGTACGATCTAGAAGCGCTTCCGCATTTTAATAGCAATTGTAGAGGTGTATAAGATAATGGTAATAAAGAATCTCTTAAAGTATTCCAGTTACTTTAATACTGGTAATATTAAAGAAAGCCTTTTAAAAGCCTAATAGCGCTATATTTATATTCTGGCTGCTAGATATAAAAGTAACTAAGGACTATAATGATAATTTGGGAGGATTTAAGGATAAGTAGGGAGCAGTCTACCGGTTTAAATTTATAGTACCGTTTTTTTGCTAGTAGGCGAGTATAGCCTTAATATTTTTAATAGCTTTACTACTACTAATAGCGCTTACCCTATAGACCAACGCCGACGCCTTTTATCTACCTATTCCTATATAATTAGCCTATTTAGCTAGCCAGCCAAGCTTCCTTCCGTTCTCCTGCATATATATATCCAATATATTATCCTCTTCCCCAGTTATAAATATCTCTAAAAACTTATTTTCTAACCTTCTACGCCTATCCCTTTCCTTTCGCCTATTTACATTACTAACCGTTATAATATACTCCGGGTCCGGTGTAGCCGTATAGTCCTAAGTATACCTAGCAGGCGGTTAAGATAGAGGGGCATTAGATATAGGCCTTTTGCCCCTATAACGGGCACTCTCGTCGCTTATATCCTATAGACTATCGTCTATAACACTAGCCATAGACTAAAACCGTACTAGGCTACTGTAGTTACTATTGTCCTTACTTTGCGGCTAAGAGTCCGGATTAGTATTGTCTATATTAACTAGTCTAGGTTTAAGTTATGGAGGTTTAAGTTATAGAAGCACTTTAGGCCTATAGGACTGGCGGATCTACTATAACGCATCTTCTGGTAACTTTATAATGAAGAATAAGAGGCTAGGGTTAGTACTATCGCGTACCCACACTATAGGTATATTAGTGCTAATAAATAATGCTAGAAGTAAATATAGAAGGAATATTTGCGTTTCTTAAGGCGTTACGCCTAAGGCTAGAATTAATACAGCTATAGCAGTTAGGTATTACTAAAGTATCTAATATAGGAAATCGCGTTGAGGAATCGCATTAAGGCTAAGCTTCGGCTACGCGCTTTATATTTCCCCCTAAGAACCGAAACTAAAACACTATAAATAGTAACGTATACTTCCTAGGGAGTATTTTCGGAAGCCTTCCTAAAAATGCCCCTTGCTAAAGTTATAATCTATAGTAAGTACACTAAATAGCTATATATGAGAACCCAAACATTTATTAAATACGTAGAGAATCTAATCCATCTACCAGAATACCAAATTATCGTCTATACAGCTCCTAATTATTAATATGCCGTATAGCCTTCCGAAGTCTATAAACACTTTAGTAGTATCTACCACTAGCTAGATAAAGTTAAACTCTAAAAACTGGCACGCCTTGTCTAAGCCCTAGACTAACTTGCCCGCAAACCTAATAAGTTACCAAATCTTTAAACCCTTAAGCAACCTATTCTTTACCTAAACGTATATTATAACGGGCTCCTCTGCTAACTTATACTAGGAAACTGCCGATATATATATAGAAGTGCGAAGAAAATGGCTATATACTGCCGGGATTAATACTTATAGAAGAAATACGCGTATAAGGGCCGCCTAGCTAATACTATAAGATGATTTACTAAACGGACTATACCTAATCCCTAGAGGCAAACCGCCTGTTAAAGGCTATTTCCTAGCTAATACGGCTTAAGCTTCTTTACTATTAATATAGTTGTAACTAATATAGAGGCGAACAACGTTACTAAAGCTAGCAACTATAATTTCCTAGCATTTATGCACGGTGTTTTTGTTGCCTATAATAAGAAGGAATGAGTAACAAACACCTATATAGATAGCCGAAATGTCTTTAAGATAGACCCCTAGGTGGAACGTGCTAGGTAACACAACTACCTTAACACGCTTAAGGTAGAACTACTTCTGGCCTTAATTAACAAACCTAACCCGGATAATAAGTTAACCCTTACTATAATATGGAACGTTATAGCCGAGCTCTACTAGACCTATAACGAAACTATAGCTTTAAAGGCCGGCATCTTTTTACGGATGGAAGCTATCCGGGACTAGGTATACTAGCAATAATACTAACCCCTCTAATTGTACTAAGGTAAGAAGCCCCCTAATAACTACTGTAGACTATAGCAAATAGTGCTTATGTTTTTTAGACGGATATAGCTAGTAGAAGATAGAGTTAGCCCTAAATATACACTTAATAGCAAATAAAAGCGTGCCTAGTTAGCACTACTACGTACTACAAAGGGTAGTGCCGATACCCCTACTAGGTTATGCAAGGGCGATATACTTAGCCCCTTGGCTAAAGCTTGCCTAGTGTTTTATCTCTTACTATTAGACTAGAAAATACGCAGTACTGAGTATAAGAGTCCCTTAGTATGTGCGTTAGCTCTATAGGGTATAATAGCAGAGGGGTAGAGGGAGTGCGGCGTATATACTAAGATACTATTGGCTATAATAAAGCTTAGTTAGTTTATGGTTATATAAGCTGCCCTAATTATTGACGCAGACGCCGTCTGTTATAATACCCACCAGGATATACTAAAGGGAAGATGCCTAGAGTTAGTAACTAAGATAATAGATAGGTTTATAGTGCGAGGAACTAAGGGACTAATATAGTAAATACTAAACCTTTAAACCTATAGCCTAAAGGGGCACTATAAAACAATAAAGAAGGGTAAGGTAGAGTAGATTAACGACGAGCTGCTCTATAAAGCCGTTTGTTTTATAATGCCTAAGTTTTATAGTTTTGTTTATAGCCTTATTAAAGATATAGAATATTTAGTCTACTAAGACCTACTATTTAACGAATAACGTACTAATACCCCACCTATGCGGATTGAAGCCCTTTAGGATAACCCTAGTATCTCCATTCCCAGCTAGAACTTTCTTTAAAACCCCCGCAATAAGCATATTTTCTATACCTAGGACTAGCTTATAAACCACATCGCGCTAAATAAATAGCGTTAGGCTATATTTAAACTCTAAGGCCCAAAAGGTAGACCGAACAAGTCCGGTATTAAAACCTATCTTAACTAAGTTAAAGTCCTTTTATATAAGCTTCTAGTGCTTATATACGTTATAGGGGGCCAGCCCGTAAGAGGCACCAAGATATTAAGTATACGCTATAGTAACACCATTATAGGCAAACATTGAAATATTTTTATTATTTATAGTATAGTTGCATTTATACCTTAATACTTTAAGGGTTCCCGCTATGCGGGATAGTCGAATATTATTTACTAATTTATACCTAGCGAGGTCGGGAGACTAGTTATTTTATACCTCTGGCTTATATTACTATTTTAGCGCGCGCTAAAGTAGATGCTCCGACTAGAGAATACTATATTATATAAAATATAGCCGCCTAACGTATAAGGCATTAAATAGAACTCTAACTGCTTTATCTATACCCTTTAGCAAGAAATAGAGGCTAGCCTAGGATATAGGCTTAACATCTAAATATACCGCTAGGTGGTAATTGCTATTAGTTAAAAGTACCTTAAGGCTCAGTCCGCGTTTATTAACAATAATAATAATAGTAGCTTAGAAAACGATAAACTAGGATCTATAAATATAATATATAAAGAGCAGGCAGGCCATTTAGCTTAGATAGGCGAAACTATATATGCCTATCTTATTAGAGAGTTAACTGGGACTACTATAAGTAAAAGATAACGGTTTTAAAGATTAAGTACGGAGTAGTATGCCTTTTTAGGCTTTCTTACACATAATACCGCGAGTGCTTTCTTTAAAGCCTAAAAGTACCTTATACCTATAGATGCAACTAGCAATACTAAGCGGATAAGATAACGTGGGCTAAGAACCGCCGACGCTATAATATAGCTAAAAGCCATATATAGAGAGTAAGCCGAATTTCAGGGTGTGTAGCAGATTGGTATCCATACAATCTTATATAGGGAAAGTCTAGTGGTTATTATTATACTAATAGGCGGTGGTAAGAGTCTAATATTTATACTGCTAGCCGCTTATAATAATGCGGGCCTTATAATTATTATTATTCCGCTACTTTTTCTTTAGCAGGATCTTCTATAAAGATATAAGTTGGCTAGCCTATAGGCTATAATATAGGATAGGCGCAGCCCTGCTAATGTAGTATTAATAGTGTTCGTAACGCCTAAGGCGGTTAAAGAAGACGCCTTTTAGATATTTATAAATAGAATGCGAGTTATAGGCCGCCTAGCACAAATCGTAATTAATAAATGCTATACCGTACTAGACGGAAGTAGTAAGTTTTGCGCGCCTCTATAACGGCTAGGTCGTTTAGTAGCTATATAAATATAGATAGTGCTCCTAATAGCTACTCTCCCCCCAATAGAAGAGTAGCGGCTTTAGTATAAGATGCACTTTACCGCCGAGAGTATTAAGTTAATTAGGGCGCCTACTACTAGACCTAATATACGCTACGGTATTATTAATATAGACAAGGAGCCGGTATAGAGCCTAACTATAGCTGCCATTAACTAAGCCGCTTAAGTTATTAGCCGCTATATTACGGGCCTACTAGAGCCGTAGGGGAAAGCAATTATATATTACTACGCGAGATAGATAACCAACAGTCTTAGTAAAAGCCTTCGCTGTACAGCCTACTATTCTAAATTAATTAACCGAGAGGATATGCTTAAGCGCTTTATTTCTAGTAATAACGGGACTATTATCGCCACGAGCTCGCTAGGTTTGGGCGTTAACGTACCTAGTATAGACGTAGTCTTATACCTAGAAGCTCCGAGGTCGGTTAAAGACTACGCCTAAGAAAGTAGAAGAGTAGGCCGCGATGGAAGGGTAAGCTAGGCTATTATTTTTCTTAGTAATAGGCTTAATACGCCTACAGACCGCAATTAAGGCCGTAGGGCAGCTCTGCTGGAGTATCTCTAAAGGGAAGCAGACGTTAAAACCTACCGTAGGGTGATACTTAATAAATACCTAGACGGGAAAATAGACGGGATACTAGTCCGGAACGGTTGCACTAATGGTAAGGAGCTATATAACGTCTGCGCTGCCGAACGGCTAGATAGTTAAGAGTTAGACATGCCTATTCTTTTAGACGCTAATAAGGCTGAGTTTACGATATAGAAAGCGCGGATAAGCATTTAGCGATTAAAAGTAACCGCCTTAGTAAGGGCGGAATAGCTTACGCTAGAGTAACTAAGACACTGTCTTATCTAGTAGACGATATACTGCTTAATCTATATAGCCTAGGCCAGCAAAGCCTTATATAATATATGTACCTGCACTACACCCTTAGCGGGCACCGTTTGGGATGCCGCTAGGAGGTTATAATTAATATTACACTTTACTAAGTTTAGCAGGTGTTATTACTGTATAGTGCCTTAAGAGCTATGCAACCGGTAAATAAAGGATCCTATATAGGGCTGGAAACGAAGTAGAGTTAACCAGTACTAATACAACGAGCTTATATTAAGCGTTATCCTAGGCACAACAGCGGCTATAAAGAATGTTAAATAGGCCTGGGTAGAGCGCTTATAGGGATATAGTACCGACCCTAACGATATAAAGAGTATAGTAGCGTTCTTATTAGCTAAAGTAGACGCCGATTAATTAGAGGTTCTTAGATTATTACTTAAGTTAGTATAGTTTACCTAAGTAATTAAGCAACGCTAAGTTAAGGGATTGCTACCTTAATAAAGGTCTAAAATGGTGTTATAGATAGTAAAGGTAAATAGTAATATAGATAGGAGATGGTAAAGCAAGGTAGTTTTTTAGAAGCCTTCCTAAAAGTTCCCCTAGCTAACGGCCTAACCGTAATACAATATTAATATTACTTTGCCCTAGTAATGCAAGTGGTTTAAATCGTGTTTAAAAATAAGGCTAAACCTAGTCCAAAATCTAAATTAAACCTTTAATATGGCTGCTTTGCCTAAGGGTATAAAATATCACTATACTTACGTATCCGAGTTAGGTAATTCTTTTCCTTAATAACATTCTAAATTCGTTTTACTTAGCTATATACTAAGTTAGCTAATTTATAGAGGAGGGAGTACTGGCCTTATAACTTTCCCTCCTTATTACGACGGACGCGATATATCTTATACAGTAACTCCTAAATAGTTAGGGGGTTAGGTATGTCTTTTTCCATATCTATAGTGATATAGAATGAAATCTAGTTCACATTTAGGGCTTAAAACGGCTTAATATAGGCGTAGTGTTTCCTAAATTCTAAAATATCGGTTAAACGTCCTGCAAAAGTGAGATATGCCTTAATGGCGTCGGTGTGCTCGGAAGGGTCCCAACCGGTAAATTCGTTTACTTAAAGTCTAAGAATTACATGTTTTGGCTAGTGTTTAGCACTAGGGGGGTTTAACATTATGTGGTATATGGATTAGGGGTTAGCCTCCGGTTGTTTAGGATATTAAGTGGTTTAGAGTGTAGGGAAATTGCTTAGCTATTAGAAGCGTCGGCTACCTTATATACACAGCCACCTTATACACATTATTACGGCCTAGCTAAATAGTAACCAATAGGAGACCTAGGTAGTAGTAGGATTAGTTCGCCTATAGGACTAATAGATATATATCACGAATTAATAATAGGGTATCTGTAAATAAACTATCCGTTGGCACAGGTTATATAACCCATTTATTAGTACTATTGTAAAAGTAGTCCGCGACTCTAGTTAAGGTTGTTAAGACTTAGCAAGATAAGCTAACGGATTATAATAGAGGAATAATATAGAACATAGCATAGCCACTATTACAATTATAGACTAAGTAACAATTCTTCTTAAATAGTTTTTTAGCAAATATCGTATCTTACTTCGTCCTTTAAGCCCATCTCCTAAGGTACTATAAAGTAGGAGGTATATTAATTATTGCCTCTTTATACTCCGGGCCTCGTAGACCTATAACACTGCTACTATTTTAACCCTTACCTAAACCGGGCCACCTATTTATTAAGTCCTTAGTGCTAAAATTTTATACGTTACACTTAATCCTTAGTTATACTTATTACAAAGTATATATGCAGATATAATTACTGCGAATGCTTAGAGCTTAGAGGAGATAGCCTATAATAAGGTGGATATAAACCAGCTAAGTCTTAGTCTTATATATTAAGGGCTCGTAGAAGATCTCGTATAGATCCACTTATAGGCACATAAACTTCTTAGTTAGGGCGTGTAAGAGCCACCGAACATTTAGTGTAATAATAGGGATAGAGATAGCCATAATCCTAGTAATAATGGCAACGTTACTCGTATATTTTAATGAGAATAAATTAGAGTAAGATCTAGGCGGCGTTAAGAAGGATAGTATTTATAAGGACTAACGCCGCACTATATAAACGGTTTGTAAAGTTAGGCATTACTACTACCCGACAAGGCGCTACCTTAGTAGCATTATATAACACTAGGCCACATAGTATTAGGGGTAGAAGAGGTACTACTTATTTTAAAAAATAAAATAAAAAATGGTAATAAAGGGGATGTTTTACTGCTTAGTAAGAGAAATTCGTTTTACTATAGCGTAATCTTTAGGGCGAGAAATATAAATGCTTTTGTAAATCTCAACTAAGCACTTGCTAGGTGACAATGTATAGGGCAATATTTAGAAAGCCTTCTAAGAAATGGTCCTACTATATAACGTATTGCCGCGACTAGTAGAAAGGCGTATATAAAGTAAAGTTCCTAAAGTCTATAAGGGCCTAAGTGTTAAGTAGTGTTACACAAACAGATTAGCGCGTAACCCCAGGACTTTTCGCTAAACTGCTTGGTGAAGCGCATACGCAACCATTATATATAAATACCGCAATCCCCCGCCCAATTTACATTATATTTATAGATATTTGCAACTTAAATATATTAAAAAGCTAAGGGCTTAGTAATTTATATAAGCTTACTTAATTTAAACCTAGATTATTAGAGGCCTATAAACCTAAGCGTTATCCTAGGCATAATGGAGGCTATAGAGGATGTTAAATAAGCCTAGGTAGAGCGCTTACGGGGATATAGAACTAACCCCTAGGAGATAAAGAGCATAGCAGCGTTCTTATCGGCAAAAGTAGACACCGATTAATTAGAGGTTCTTAGATTATCGCTTAAGTTAGTATAGTTTACCCAAGCAATTAAGTAACCCTAGGTTAAGGGATTACTACCTTAATAAAGGTCTTAAATAGTGTTATAGATGGCAGAGGTAAATAGTAATATAGATAGTAGATAGTAAAGTAAGGTAGTTTTTTAAAAGCCTTCCTAAAAGTTCCCCTAGCTAACGGCCTAACCGTAGTACAATATTAATATATTACTTTGCCCTAGTAATGCAAGTAGTTTAGATCGGTTCTAAAAATGAGGGCAAAACCCGTCTAGAATTTCGATTCGGACCTTTAACATCACTACTTTGCCTAAGGTAATAAAATATCAGTATATTTACGTATCTAAGTTAGGTAATTCTTTTTCTTAATAACGTTCTAAATTCGCTTTACTTGGCTATATACTAAGTTAGCAAATTTATAAAGGAGGGAATACTAGCTTTATAACTTTCCCTCCTTATTATAATAGACGCGATATATCTTATACGGTAGCTCCTAGATAGTTGGGGGGTTGGCTAAGTCTTCCTTTATGTCCATAGTGATATGGAATAAGATTTGGTTTACCTCTAGGGCTTAAAACGGCTTAATATAGGCGTAGTGTTTCCCTAATTCCAAATTATTGGTTAGGCGTCCTGCAAAAGCGAGATATACCTTAATAGCGTCCATATACTCGGAATAGTCCCAACTAGTAAATTTATTTACTTAAAGTCTGAGAATTATACATTTTGGCTAGTGTTTAGCACTAGGGGGGTTTAACATTGTGTAGTGTATAGATTGGGGGGGTTCGCCTCTAGTTATTTGGGATTTTAAGTGGTTTAGAGTGTAGGGAAATTGCTTGGCTATTAGAAGCTCCGACCACAGCCACCTCGTGTACGCTATTACGGCCTATCTAAATAGCAACCAATAGGAGACCTAGGCGGTGGTAGGATTGGTTCGCCTAGGACTAATATTATTATAAATTAATGATAGGGTGTCTATATAAGTGCAATTAACGATTCTTTTTGGATAGTTCCGTTAGAAAATAAGCCCGTAATAATATTATATAATAAGACTTATAGAGAAACCTCTGGGCAGGAATCTAACCAATTAGACAGCTTTAACCGGCGGTCGAAGTTCCTTAAAATCTCTTTAACTGCCTATATAGAAGATAAGTAATACACAGAGTTTTAGCTCTATAACCTTAATTCAACAAGGAGGTATATTAATTATTGCAACCTTATACTCCGGGCCTCGTAAACCTAACACTACTACTATTTTAACCCTCGCCTAAACTGGGCTAGCAATCTATTAAGTCCTTAGCGCTAAAGTTATATACGTTACACCCAATCCTTAATTATACCTATTGCTAAGTACGTATTTAGACACAATCACTGCGAACCTTAAAAGCTTAGAGGAGTTAGGCTAAAATAAGGTGGACATAAACTAGCTAAGTCTTAGTCTTGTATATTAAGGGCTTATAGAAGATCTCAAATAGATCCACTTATAGGCATATAAAGTTCTTAATTAGGATGTGCCAGAGCCACCGAACATCTAACGTAATTATAGGCATTAAGATGGCCACACCTTTAATAATAATAGTAACGTTACTCGTACATTTTAAAGAGAATAAATTAGGGTTAGATTGAGGGGGCGTTAAGAATAATAGTATAGTCTTAGTAGGGTATTTATAAGGACTGACGCCGCACTATATAAAGGGTTTATAGTATTAGGCATTACTACTACCCAACAAGGCGCTACCTTAATAGCATTGTACGACACTAGGCCATATGGTATTAGGGGTAAGGGAGTACTACTTGTTTAAAAAAAATGCATATAATAGAGGTGACAAAGGGGATACTTAGTGCTTAAGATAAATTCACTCTACTATTTTCTACTATAGCGCAGCCTCTAGGGCGAGAAATATGGATGCTTTTATAAACCTTGGCTAAGTACTTATTAGGTAGCAATATATAAGGAAATATTTAGAAGGCCTTCTAAGAAATAGTCCTCGTATATAACGTAAGCCTAGACCGATAGAAGGGCGTATATAAAGTGAAGTTCCTAAATGTCTATAAGGGCGTAGTACTAAGCGGTTAGATCGATTAGAGGTTCTTAGATTATCGCTTAAGTTAGTATAGTTTACCTAAGTAATTAAGCAACGCTAGGTTAACGGATTGCTACCTTAATAAGGGTCTTATAGACGGCAGAGGTAAATAGCAATATAGATAGTAGATGGTAAATTAAGGCAGTTTTTCGGAAGCCTTTTTAAAAGTTCCCCTAGCTAACGGCCTAACCGTAGTACAATATTAATATATTACTTTGCCCTAGTAATATAAGTGGTTTAGATCAGCTCTAAAAATAAGGGCAAAACTAGTTTAAAATCCGAATCGCACCTTTAACATAGCTACTTTACCTAAGGGTATAAAACATGCGTATCCAAGTTAGGTAATTCTTTTCCTTAATAACATTCTAAATTCGTTTTACTTAGCTATATACTAAGTTAGCTAATTTATAGAGAAGGGAATACTAGCCTTATAACTTTCCCTCCTTATTATAACGGACGCGATATATCTTATGCGGTAGCTCCTAGATAGTTAGGGGGTTGGCTAAGTCTTTCTCTATGTCCATAGTAATATGGAATGAGATTTGGTTTACCTCTAGGGCTTAAAACGGCTTAATATAGGCGTAGTGTTTCCTAAATTCCAAACTATTAGTTAAACGTCCTATAAAAGCAAGATATGCCTTAATGGCGTCCGTGTACTCGGAAGGGTCCTAACTAGTAAATTTATTTACTTAAAGTCTAAGAATTACACGTTTTGGCTGGTGTTTAGTACTAAAGGGGTTTAATATTATAATATATAGATTAGGGGGTGTTAGCCTTTAGTTATTTGGGATTTTAAGTAGTTGGAAGTATAGGGAAATTGCTTAGCTATTAGAAGCGTCGGCTACCTTATATACATAGCCACCTCGTGTATATTATTACGGCCTAGCGGAACAGCAACCAATAGGAGACCTAGGTAGTAGTAGGATTAGTTTGCCTATAGGACTAATGGACACTTATTACAAATTAATAATAGGGTATCTATAAATAAACCAACCGTTAGTACGGGTCACGTAACCTATTTATTAGTACTATTATAAAAGTAGTCAGCGACTCTAGTTAAGGTTGTTAGGACTTAGCAAGGTAAGCTAACGGATTATAATAGAGAAACAATATAGAACATAGCATGGCCATTATTACGATTATAAACTAAGTAACAATTCTTCTTAAATAGTTTTTTAGCAAATATCGCATCTTACTTCACCCTTTAAGCCTATCTCCTAAGGTATTATAAGGTAGGAGGTATATTAATCATTCCCTCCTTATACTCTAGGCCTTGTAGACCTATAACACTACTACTATTTTAACCCTTACCTAAACCGGGCTACCTATTTATTAAGTCCTTAGTGCTAAGGTTTTATATATTACACCCAATCCTTAGTTATACCTATTACTAAGTATATATCTAGACAAAATTACTGCGAATGCTTAGAGCTTAGAGGAGATAGGCTATAATAAGGTGGATATAAACCAGCCAAGTTTTGGTCTTATATATTAAGGGCTTATAGAAGATCTCGTATAGATCTACTTATAGGCATATAAACTTATTAGTCTGGGCGTGCAAAAGCTACTGAATATTTAGTATAATTATAGGGATAGAGATGGCCGTAATCCTAATAATAATAGCAACGTTACTCGTATATTTTAAAGAGAATAAATTAAAGTAAGATCTAGGCGGCGTTAAGAAGGATAGTATAGCCCTAGTAGGGTATACATAAGGACTAAGGCCGCACTATATAAACGGGTTATAAAGTCAGGCATTACTACTACCCGATAAGGCGCTACCTTAGTAGCATTATACGACACTAGACTACATAGCATTAGGGGTAGAGAGGTACTACTTATTTAAAAAAAAATGCATATAATGGAGGTAATAAAGGCGATATTTAGTGCTAAAGAGAAATTCGTTCTACTAATTTCTAATATCCCTTCCGCCGGTAGCGTCCTATAAAAGGCAGACCGTGCGCGAATACTAAAATCAAAAGTATATATATACTCGCGGAGTTAATTCTATTGGCCAGCTCCTATTAATAATAGTAAAACGGGATATACTAGCGGAAGGGATAGCCTAACCTCTAGGGCGAGAAATATAGATGCTTTTATAAACCTTAGTAAGGTACTTATTAGGTAGTATTATATAAGGAAGTATTTAGAAAGCCCTCTAAGAGATAGTCCTTATATATAACGTAATACCTATAACCAATAGAACGGCGAATATAAAGTGCAGTTTCTAAAAGTCTATAAGGGCGTAGGACTAAGCGGTCAGATCGATTAGGGGTTCTTAAATTATTACTTTATTTATATAATTAAACAACACTAGGCAAGTTCTGCATAATAGGTCCGTATAGGTTAGCTAAGGGATTTACTAACTTAATAAAGCTTATTTCCAAATCGCACTATGGACGGCAAACACAGGTAAACAACAATATTTGCTACTACGTCGGTTTAGATAGTCAGGGCAGTTTTCTAGAAGCCTTCCTAAAAGTCCTTATTAGTAGTAGCGTAGCGCGCGCAGCTAAAGTAAGGAGGTCGGCAATAAGTAATAGATTTAGCTAAGGTAGTACCTATAACAGTAGGAACTTACACTAATAGGCTAGCACGCTATATAAGCGCCTTCGCGTAATACTATTTAAATCTTAATACCTAAACTCGCTATTAATTTACCGCGAAAGTGTAAATTTACTACAAAAGTCCGAAAATTTAAATTTAAAATTTAAATTTAATTATGTAAATAGAAAACTTTATAATTATATAAGCACGCTAGCGTAATTAACTAAAAACACCGTCTATAAACCTAAACTTCTATTTCCTTAACCTCTTGCGACTTCTCTTTTTAAGTTAAATTTACCAAATTTTAGCAGATACTATTTTTCTCCTAATTTCCCAAAGCCATAATCGTATCTCTTAACCTCTCTTATATTTTACCCCACTATTACCTAATTAAAGTATTTTTAGGCACTAACTTAAAAAGGGAAAGGCTTACGGGCGGCCTTTTACCGCGTTAACTTTGCGCGGCAATTAGGACTTTTTTAAAAGCCTTCCTTAAAATCCTTATATACGCCCCAACTTTAATATAGGTTAAACGCAGTTATTACTTAACGCTAATAACTAGTATCTACTATATAGCCGACATTAGTAAGATAGAGTGCGATAACGATCCTAGTAAGTAGATCGTGCCTAATAAACTAATACAAAGTGTATTGTTATACTAATCGCTTATATAAGTTCTGGCGAGCATATACTAAACCTCCCTATTAGTACCTTTGCTATTTATTACTAGCCTAATAAAGCCGAATTAGCGGCGCATATAGCTTAAATCGACGTATTAGCAGAGGAGGTTTCTCTAAAGCCTTCCGATAATATCCCCCTTATAAATAAACCGGTTAACAGTTCCGAAACAAATAAGCACTTAATAGATAAAGATCTCTTTAAGCCGCCAACCACCCTAGCGGACTTTTACTTAGTAGAAGGGCCGCCTACAAATAATGGCTTAGACGCGGGTTATAATAGTGCGGATAATATCTGGGGCCCTAAGATTAAGGACAACGTTAATAAACCAGAAGCTCCTATTAAGGAACTAAATAGTATTTAGGGCAACGACGGGAATATTACCCAAAACATAGTAAAGCTGGCGACATTCTGCGGGCTTAGCGCTAAGGAGCTTACCAAACTTATAAGCGAAGAACCGTTTATAATAATGTTCTAGCTAATTAACAAAAAAGTATTTAAACCAGCTCGACAATAAGCTATTTAAATGATAAAACTACGCCTATATATAATAGACCTAAGAACTATCATCGCCGGCCTAAACGCTGGTAAGTTATATAGTAACTAGCGTTATTTAAATCCCTAGCCAGGTAAGTAGGACCGTTAGTTAAACCTAGACTATTACGCGAATTTCTTATATTAAATGCGGAAACAATTCTATAAGCGTTAAGGGGGTTTCCTATTTAGGCGCAGCCTAAATAATAATAAAGCAAACCAGCGCATCTAGCTTATCCTTAAGTGTGCCGACATAAACCTAGCTCCTTTTAGATAAAAACGCCAAGCTAAGAAGGCTAAGCACTAATTAAGGGGATTGGAAAATAATACGCCTAGACGCTTAAAGACTAAGGCTGCTTCTAGCCGCAGTAAGGGCATTGTTAGAAAGGCTTCCGGCAAAGCTGTATTAGATAATAACCCTATACTAAACAGTATAGTCGATAGCGTTAATAACGGCAATAACGCCGATAACAAATTAGATATAGAGGTATTAGTTAAGGATATAGCGGTTAATAATAATACGTTCCGCGCTACCGCGGAAGACCTAATATACGTATTAGGGCAGATACGCGCGGAACTTCCTAACGACAATATCTTAACGCTAAATTACAGCTACTAATATTAGCAATACCGTTATATACGCGCTCTTACAACTAACTATTATTCTGCTATTAAAGCTGCTAAACGTATTAGTACAAATATTGCTGCGGATAAACTCAACGATATTAGACTAGAGGAAGGCTTAGTAATAGCCCGGGCCGATAAAGACTAGGAGGCTGACAATATAGACACCAACATTGTTTATATAGGTAAGGCAACACTAATAGAGCTTAAGAATGCTAAACGGCTAAGTAGGTTATTATCTAATTCTAAGTATTAACGGGATAACCTAAAATAATCGCTTAACGCGCTAAGAATTTAAAATTAAAGGTTCCCCCGCCTCCTAGAATAATCGCTTAATTACCCCCTTTACTAGTAGCAGATTATTAGCGTAAACGCCATCGCTACTGCTTAGAAGCAGTGTAAAATGCAGGGAATAATTCTAGCGGATATTATCGGCCTAGGTAAAACGTTCTAGGTCGCCGCGTACATACTATATATAAGTTATCGCAGTCTATCGTTTATTATATATCTCCTAGGCAATTTTCAGAAAGGCTTCCTAAAAATTTCCCTCGTTAACTTTATTCTAGTATATCACTAAATAGGTAAGAAAGCTTAAATAAGCAAAAGAGTTAAACAATCGTGCTTAGGTTAAAGCTCTTAGCCGTGCAAAACCCTTCCTAGTCATTATGCCGCTAGCCCTTATTAAATAATGGATTAAGGAGTTGCAATACTTCTTAGAAGTTTTTAACGTCTATATATATTACAAAAAGTCTATTACCTAGAAAACGACCATAATAGGCGTAACTTATATCGTAGAGTTATTTAAGAATACTAATGATTTATTTTCTGGCGATAAATAGACTTCCTAGGTCGTGGTTATCAGCATATATAGCGTCATTGCCTCTTATTACGGGCTAAATACTTTATAAAAATAGCGCAAGGGCTAGTTAGGAAAGGGAGTTAAGCTTAATCTAAAGCTATTTAACGTTTCTAAGCGGTTATAGGAGCACGACCTCTAGTATTGCTGGTATACTATTATCCTTAACAAAGCCCATAACGTTAGGAACCCTAACTACTTAGCTAGTATTACTATAATTAATATAGATTGCAAGTTTAACGTCCTAGTTAGCGCAACGCCATTATTCTCTGGTATTAGAGATAACTTTAATTTCCTAAAGATTATCCAACCCATCTTTAAGTTTAACTATCCGGTTAGCGGTCTAGACGGTATAATATTTAGCAGAAATAATAATCTGTTTAACCTTCCGGACGACTACTTAGCTATAATCTTTAGGTTAATGGCTAGATCGTTCTCTACTTTTGTCCTTAACTTAATAGACAGCGTTAAATAGGGGAAACAATTAGAAGCCATATAGCAGCACTACTTGCTTTGCCGCCGCTATACCTTATATTATCCTATAGACTCTAGCAAGAACAAAATCGGCGGGGCTCTTCTGCGTTATAAGACCGTTATCCTAGATCTGGAATTGCCGCCTCCAGCTTAGAAAGTCTATAATTATTTTTTAGAAGGCTTTTTAAAAAAGCTTATAGCTACTAACTAGACACGTTCCGGCGATAACTATATTATTATTAATACTAACAGCTATTAAGCCCTTATATTAATGTCCACTTAGCTATTACTTACTTTATTATAACTAGCTATAAACTCTCTAAAGAATAAGCAAAACTAGTCCAAAAGGTCCCGCGTTCTATTTAACATTAAGTATTCAATTATAAAGCACTTAGCGCTATAGTATATACTAGCGGACCAAAAGCTTCCAGAATCTCCTTAAGATGTCCTAAAAACCATTGCCATTACGCTTTAAAATTCCTCGCGACTTAGTATATTAGTCGTAAATATTACCAACTAGGTAGTTAAGAGAAAGGAAAAGGCTATAATATAGACTCTATATCTATTAGAGCAACTAATTATTTAGGAAATTCTAGTTACCTTCGGCATTAATACGCGTTTACTTGCTTCGGATTTAGCCTAGGGTTAGAAATCTAACCTTATTAAGAATTTTAATATGCCAGGCATCTGCACCGTCCTAATTGCTAGCTATACCGCTAACAATGCGGGCCTAAACCTTTAGCAAGCCTACTATAACATCCACTTATTTAACCTAGCGCCGAGCGCTAGTGCGCAGAAGTAGGCCGTAGGACGAAGTTACCGTCTAGGCTAGTCTAAAAAGGTTATAGTAGTTAAGTACTATATATATAAGACTTTTAATAAGAGGGTCGTAAATAACTAGATCTTACGCGCTCTCCCTAGCTTAATAGCAATAATAGGAGACAAGTTAATAATAAGAGCGTTCGGCGGTAAGAGCGATAAAACGCCTTATAGGCCCATTAATACCATATTCGACTTCGCTTCGCTATAAGGTTTCTATATTAATAGTAACGGGCTATTATAGCATAGCTTTAACCCTAAGATTCTAGTAAACCTGCTTTTAAAGGACCTACTTAACCTAGATAAGGTTTTTATTAAGTTCTTTTTTATAAACTATAGCCGTTATGTTTATTAATATAGAGGTTTTAGCAAAGCCTTTTAGGAAATGCATATTAACCCGCTATTACCTACGCCTAAGTATAGTACTTCTAAGCGCGGTTCTAAAAAATAGAAGCGTAATAATAGCGGCGACGATAAACTAAGCGATATAAACACCGATAAACCTTTTAAGCCGGAGAACGCATATAAGGCGGCGAAGCCGAAACCCAAACCCAAAGCGACCCCAACCGCCACTGCAGCGTTAAGTAGGACAACTTATACTACCGCGACCTATATAGCACCGCTAAAAAAGCAGGCGAAGGACGCTAAAACTAAAGCTATAAGCCCCACGGCTGGCGTAGAAGCAGCTAACGCGAAACCTAAAACTAAGCGTAAAGCGCGTACAGACGTTAATCGTAACATTGGTAGAATGCTTTCCCCCAGACCTGGCCCAGACTTTACTTAGTATATTTAATCTTCTCTACCGCCTTATAATAAGGCCATTATTAGGAAGCTTTCTAAGATAAATCCCTTTCTAGTGTCTTACCCTTTACCCTTTTTCTTATTTTATATCTACTATATACTATATTAGACGTAACAAACCCGCCCACTATTCTAGAGCGAGTTTATTCCAACTATCTTAAGCTATAGTATCTCTCTTATTCCTCCTTTAGCCCGTTTAAATTCCCCCGGCCAGTGCTACTCCGCAATATTAATATTTGGATTTTCTCTTATAGCGCCTATCCCTACACTATTAGTCTTTAGGGTTTAAATACTAACGGCATTTTTTAGAAGCCTTACAAAATTTGCCCCTAGTTAGTAATTTATACCCACTAGCCTTGAGATTATTTTTATACAGGCCTGCCGCCCGTATATTTTTGGCCGGTTTTTAGCCTTTATTTTAACCGTAGCATCTAATTCCTAGTGATTATCTTTTTCCGTATCACGTTTTAAACGTACACTTTTATATACTTTCTTTAAACAATTCCACATTTTACTTTTCCTTCTTTCTTAGTTTTTTTTCTTAGTTTTAATTATCTAGTATAGGCGCCTTTAGGATCCGTATACTGCTTAATATAACTTATTAACTACAGCTAACTAAACACCTACTAATTAGTGCTATACCACTTAGTCTTAGTATATATATACGCAGCCCTTAAAATAGCTAAGTAGATAGCAATATAAAAGTTAGGCTATTGCCCAATGTTTGGAATACTATTTTAGCCTTTAATTATTTATCTCTAATTTAATTCGCGGTTATATATTAATACCGTCACTAAGAATTAACTAATCTAATAGGTAATTTGGTATGCCGATATTTTAGTATAGTAATTTAATATATTATAGCAATATATCCAGTATACCGTCCCGGTTATTATACTCGCTATAATAGGGGGTATTTATTAGAAGGCTTTCCAAAAACCCTCCTCTTATTAAGTGCTTCGTTATAATAGACTTTTTATATATATTATCCTATATAGGTTATATTAACATATACTATGCTACTTAACCTATTATAACCTATGGTCGAAATCTGCCTCTACTTACCACCTCTAATTTTCGCCAATGCCTCGTCAATGCTCTTGCTGTTAGCTATCGCCTTATTAAAGCCCTAATTGGCTAGTACCGTCTAGACTCCTTTACTAATTGCCAATAGCAGATCTAACTACGCAGACGGCATACCTTTATAATGTTAGTTCTTCTTAGTCGTTTACTGTAATTTAGCGCGCGTAAGAATAGCTTAGGATTGCTTATAACAAACCCTAACAAATACTTCCTACCCTATATGGCGTGGAATATTAAAAGGCGTTTAATATATGCCCTTTTCGACTCTATATTTATTAGTATACTATTATTTTATCGTAACGGTTTACTAATAGAGGAATTAGCCGCTTCTACAGCTCTCTAACTTCATTGGCCCATTCCTTATCCTTAGCGAGTTCCTTTAGTATTTAGCTTTGCGATTTAAGAAGCACTCCGTTAATTAGGAATCGACTTATAACACTCTTTATTATAGGTACTAGCGATTTAGGTAACTATATATATTAGTATATATTAGAGGCATATAATATAGGGATATTATACCTAAAAGCATTCGCTTGGGTCCTTAAGGCATTTACAGTATAGTTAAGTGGTTTCGGTAAGATTAAGGTCGAAATACTTATAGTTATCCGGGCCAATAAACATATACCAATTAGGGACTCTATAGACTTAGAAGGCTTTAAATACCCTTAGTAAATAGGTTACGCACATATTGAAATTAAGGGTCGCCTTCGAGATCGCTTCATTGCGTCGTTACTTAAGGAGGTTAAGGAACACCAGGTCGGGCCTTTATGCGAGTAGGGCCTTAAGCAATATCTGTAGCATATTATTACGAGAAGGGATGCAGTGCGAGTTAGATTTAGGCCAAATTTTAGAATTTAGGTTCCACTTAGGGACGAGGATTTAGAAGTTTAGGTTTTTAATTAAAGAAGATAAATTTATATATGGCAGATTACCTAAGCAATTTATTATATAATTTAAATTTAAA
>Ga0307515_10007843_pt1 | contig 20992 bp, 9 predicted proteins | sample 17_EM_MG_FD_194513 | JGI IMG/M metagenome (GOLD analysis project Ga0307515, IMG submission 194513) | Populus trichocarpa ectomycorrhiza microbial communities from riparian zone in the Pacific Northwest, United States - 17_EM | ecosystem: Host-associated > Plants > Roots > Unclassified | place...
ATACAGGATCTTCTTATCTTGGTAAACGTAGTAGTACAAGCAAATACAACTTATTAAGATTGTACTGGTGTTTGCAGCTATTAGCCTTGAGGTTTGCAACAGTAGAAGACAAATGTGCAAAATTACTTGCCTCTAGTGGCAGCTGAACTGCATCATGAGTTCGTAGAAAAAGCAAAGTCCAGGTCCAGAAAGTTGCCAAAAATTAATTAGATCATGTATAGTGAAAAGCCACTCAGATCTTGCCATGTCATGATTCAGGACCAGAAAGTTGTGGGTCCAATCTCATGTGACCAAAGGTTAACTTCCAAAAAACTGAGTACCATACATGTAACCCCATGTAGAATCTAATCGTTAAATCAGTTAGAGGCTCTGCTTCATCCTCTTATCCTTCACTAGACAAAAATACCACCGCCAGACCTCATCCCAACCGTACAACATCTGAAACTCTCTAACTGAGCAACTCAACTCAGTAAATGGCATTGTTTAGGCCACAGTTGGAGAGATTCCTATCAACCAAACTCCCTTGTGGCCACTCCAGTACCAAAACCCCCGCTAAAAACTTCTTTTTTGCTACTAGGCCTAAAAGCCAGTGTTCTGCTATAGCAATAGATGCCCCATCTTCTTTAACTGATGTTGCTGGGATCCGGTGGGGTTCTGCAAGCTTGCAAGGCGCACGTGAAGAGATGGAGGATGACATCATAATTCGATCAGATGGCCTTGAAGGATTCTCCTTTGCTGCTGTTTTTGATGGCCATGCTGGTTTCTCTTCTGTGAAGTTCCTCAGGTTTGACAAATTTTAGAAACATCAGCACAATCATGGATTCATATTTCTTGAGTTCTTTTGGTGTAGTTTCTTTATTCAGTCTTTGATTCATCATTGTTAGGGATGAGTTGTACAAGGAGTGTGTAGCTGCTTTACAAGGCGGGTTGCTATTGAATGGAAAAGATTTCAATGCTATTAGAAAAGCATTAGAAGAGGCTTTTGAAAGGGTTGATGCAAAATTGCTAGATTGGTATGCCTGTAGAGTTTTCTTTGTGCAAAGATTGCTTTTGATTGTAGAAAAATGGGCAGATAGTGAATAGTGTAATTCTATATTCTATATTATCGCGTTGAAGGTTTAGGTGATGTTTGATTTTGTAAAGGCTTGAGAAGGATGGTGTGCAAGACGAATCTGGTTCGACAGCGACTGCTATGTTCATTGGAAACGAAAAGCTAGTCATTTCGCACATTGGTGATTCATCTGTGGTATACATTCAATTCTAATGTTATTGCTTTTTGACAATATCAATGGAAAAACTGAAAATATGTTGGGTGATTATGAGCAATTTTTGCATAATGTTTCGCTTTTGATTCAGGTCCTTTCTCGTTCTGGAAAAATGGAAGTGTTGACTGATGCTCATCGACCTTATGGAAGCAACAAAATCTCTCTTCAAGAAATCAAAAGAATCAGAGAAGCAGGTGGATGGGTGTGTTTTCTTGCAATTTCTGTAGAAAGTTCATGTAGTCTTCTCTTGACTGCTCTTACCTTCTTCCTTGCTATCCTTATGATTGAAATAGTGCTCAACTTGGTACCCCTTGTTGCCATTTCCTTGTTTTCATGTAGGAGTATCCTGCTAATTTTAGAATCAAAAGGATTTTTCGAAATCTGTTAATTTTCTTGGCATTCTTCCTTGTTATAACAATTTGAAGTCTGAACATTTCTTAATAAAGTTTCTTAGACAATGATCCATAAAAGCCTTGTACTTTTGTGATCTGTGGAGAATATCATCTAAATCTTCTGTATGCTTCTTCCTGATCAAAACCAAATCTTACATGCCTTATTGTCTGATGATTACTATTGTAATTTTTCTGTAGATTGTCAATGGAAGGATTTGTGGAGACATAGCCGTATCTCGTGCTTTTGGTGACATGCGGTTCAAGACAAAAAAGAATGAGTTTGGTCCTTTTAATCTCTGACTTCCTTTTCTACTTTTGAACACAAGGGTTAGTTTGAATATGTCTTCAACCAGCACATACATTTCTTAACAATGTGATACATGAATAGGATGCTGGAGAAAGGAGTCAAGGAAGGGAGATGGTCTGAAAAATTTAGTTCTCGGTAAGATCTTTTCTATATTTTCCATCAGTATGTTCATCTACTCTCCATTTTTGTTAACTGACCCTTGGTTATAAGATAGTTATGGTGCATTTCAATTGCGTACAAAACATCACAAGACCTGATAGATCAGATTTAAAACCTGAAATAGCCCATGATTTGGGTTGGTAATGGTTATTCGATCAATCTACCTGCCCTAAGAACATAGCAATTGGAGCAAAAGACAAATCTCATTCATTGTGTCTAGTACATCTGCCCTGTATGGTTCTAAGGTTGTATGCTCTCCTAGGAACTACAAAATGCATGTTCTGTTGAGATAAGTTCATATGAGAAAAACCCTATGCCGCCACCATTTACTAATGGATGGATGACAAAAGCTTGCTGCATATGTATTAGCCAAGAATGATGCTCGATACAGTGATAAGATAAGGAATCATTGAATTTATGATTTGCAAGTTTTTTCAGAAGGTGAACTAATCTTGTGTTGTGACAGAGTACAATTCAATGGGGACTTGGTCATTGCATCTCCAGAAGTTTACCAAATAGCTTTTGGATCAGATGCAGAGTTTGTAATTCTAGCATCTGATGGTTTATGGGATTACATGAACAGGTGTTTTATCCCATCCTCCAACTGTATTTCTTAGTTGCATTCTGTGACATCTGTTTCTGTAATCTCTTGATTTTCATTCATAATCAGCATCTTGCTTAACTGTTTGCTATTGTCGGTAACAGCTTAGATGCAGCTGCTTTTGTCAGGAACCAACTTCAAAAACATGGAGATGTTCAGGTAATCATTATGTTGGCTATTGAATATCCAATGAATCCATTGCACTTGAGTTCTGAACCTGGAACAAGTTTTGAATGTCTGCATGGTTTTAGATGATACCATTGCTGTGCAGCGGCATTTCTAACTTGCCTCTCATTCTGCTTTCAGCTAGCTTGCGAAGAACTTGCACGGAAAGCTATTGTAAGAACTTATATGGACAATTAGTCTTATTCGACATTATCGTTCAATATTTTACCAGGGACTTCAAAAAGCTTTGAATTCCTTGTATTGCAGGACCGGCGGACACAAGACAATGTTAGCATTATCATTGCTGATTTAGGGTATGCATGTTTTTGCTTTCATGCATCTTCGTCAACGCAAATTGATAATGAAAATCTAAACTGGTCTAAGATGTTTGAGATTTGCAAGCTTGTTGTGCGTGCTTTTCTTTGATTATTGAGAAATGCAATAATCTTAGAATTCTGCCATTACTAATTTTGTTCTGTTTTTGGTCTTAATTTCTGCAAAGGCGGACAGACTGGCAAAATCTGCCTCTCCAGCAACAAAATGTTGTGCTTGAACTGGGCCAAGCTTTTGCTACCATTGGTATTGTCACACTTGGAATATGGATGTCATCCTTGTTTTCTTCATAAATGCTAGAGCTTCAGAAAGTGTATATAAATCAACATAGATTTCGACACATTAGTCCATAGAAATCTATATGTGTCAGCACCTTAATGCTTTTCTTTTAGGCGAAAGAACGATAAACATCTTGTCTTTCGAAATCTCATTTCCATAATCATATTGTATTACATTGACTCTCTGAACAATACCTGTTGAACACACAAATCATTCTGTAGCTTTGTTACATAAACATATCTTTGAATGTTAATCATCGAGGATCAAGGGAGAAAGAAGATAGGAAACTGATTTGGTATTGATGGCTTAGTATTCAAGTTTCGATAGTGTTTGGAAATGCAGTCGAACCTACGTTCTCAATATTAGAAGCAGCAAAAGCATGCTTTGTGATTAGTATGTCCCAGAAGAACCCTGACCTCTCTACTATCAATTCGCAGTACTGTTCTATGGTGTTTCCAGAAGCCCAATCCAAGCTTCGTAGGAAATTCCATCCTCCTTGTACATGTGACCGTACCATTACTTGCCCTTTCCTTGGCCATTTTTGCGACCAACCATTTCCCCATCTTTCCTATGTCTGTACTTGACCTGCATTTCTTTACTTTTTCCAGCTTTCAGTGAAAAGGGTTGGAGAAAAGCTGAAGCCAAGAGAAAATCCTTGTCATAATAAACCCAAGTCTTTATTTGCTCAAACTTTGGCTTCATCTGACTAGGATTTGTTACTGTGACCTTTCCTTCGCGATTCGCTGTGAACCCTGGGTAGGATTCTGTAAAGTTGGAGACGGAAATGGTAGTAACTTCGCCTCTAGGAAATTCAGGGAAAGTCGACAATGTTTGATAAGCTTGAAAAGCGAGGCCCCATCACCGAACACTACAAAAGGCACTGTTTTTTATTATTATTCGGATTAGTTTATGCGCATTTGACTTAATCTCACATTACCTGAATTAATAATTTTTAAAAAACAAATTTTAAACCTGAGCATGACCTGAATTAATAATTTTTAAAAAATAAATCTTAAACCTTCTTTCGTGTTGAAAAGCACCCATCTTGACTATATTGCATATTGTTTCCGAAGCCATCTTTTAAGGCAAGAGAAAAACTGCGACGCAATATTTTCTAGCACAATATTTCTGATACGTTCGAATACTTCTAACAAACATATCCTTAAGAATCTGTTTGACGTCTACGCAGTAACGGTGCTCTATTTCAACCGCGGCATCACCGCCTAGATAAACGGGACCAAAGTATGTTCATCTCGGATACATAGCAGAGGTTCTTCTGTCACTACTAGAATTATTCTAGGTACAGACCCAGGTTATGGTATGTTGCAATTTTGTTAATGTAATTGGCTTGCTTGAAATGAGGACTCATCAAGTATACGGTGACTACAACGCCGAGGCTAATGACATTGCAATTCTCTTGTTGGTTAGCTGTGGGTGGCAAGGCAAGATTTTGGCACAAGGAGGAATGGAAGAGGAGAGGCCTTTAACTAGGTTATTTGTCATGGGCTTAATAAAGCCTAGGAATTGAGTGTATAAAACACACCTGAAAAGGTGAAATACAAGTAATCTATATATATATATATAGTCATTAATGGAACGAAGAAAACTCTTGAAAAGAAATTCAAATCTAATAAGATGTTAACATTAATATCAAGAGTGATTCGTTTTTAGGTCTTTCTGCTTCTTAACATCTATGACAAATGCTCAAATCTTGAATTAAAATACATGGTGCTTGACTCATGCAGCTCTCCTTGACCTCGCCCCTCAGGAACCAGAAATTAAAAAAGAAGGTTAACAGTCCTAGCTTTTTCGTTGATAAAATGAAAAATAGAGGAGATTTTGTATTGTTCTGCTGCGTACGTAGGGGCCGCCATGATTGTATATCCCAGTATCTTCATCAATCAATATGTTTGCTGTGCGTAGAACACATTTTGGTGAGATAATGCATGTTGCTCTTCCTTGGATTCTTTCTTTTATTAACGCAAGTGGCTAAGGCTTGAATTCCTTGAATTAATATATTGGCTAGTGAATTAAATAGCCCCATTTCTATATAGATATGATAGGCACCAGCTAGCCAAGCAATTAATAACACTATTACAAGCGGAATGGAAGAATAATTTTTTTTTTTGCGTGTATTTTTTATCTATAAAACCATCTGTAAATTTATTAACTACGAACTCACCGACAGAACAAAAATTACTAAAGATTGTTTTTCCGACAAACATTTTATGTTCATGGTATCATCAATAAAATAATCATAGATGGATTATTAATGTAAATACTTAGAAGTTTTTATTAATAAACTGTAAAATATGATAGTGGTTGGTCATGATGGTACTTTTCAAGTGCTGATCATGGAATCCACAACTCAACTCTGTGAACCAGCAAAAAATTCCTATGTTAAGCTCATCTCTTTAACTTCCATTTGCTGGAGACTCTCTTGTATGAAGTAGCAAAAGCCAGCTCTGCTTCATTATTTATTATTAGAACATAAGATAAGCAATTGCCTGAGAAGTTCATACACAAATCAGCACTGACATGCACGCATAGAATTATACAACGTAAAATCTTATCTTAGTCCCACAATTGTGTGGGCTGCGTACAATAATAATAATAATAATACATTACTAAATAAAATTCATTTTGAAATGCAAGATTACACATCTCCTCATGCATGCACGAACAAAACCTCTAGAGGGAGAGTTGATGGTTCGAGAGGAGTCAAGGGCTCTTGCCACCAACAACAACAGCTTTCCCCCTGGGGTCATGCTTATGGTTAGCTCCTGCATCACCATAATCCAGCATATCCAGCAAAAGCTTCCTTGCATTGATCATATGGATGCCATCCTTTACAAAGAGACAAGATCCTTGGGTTATTAAAAGAATGCATAAACAAAAGATACTCACTACTTGAAAGAAAAACAAGAAATTAATTATCTCAAAATAGAAAAAATTTCAGGAAGAAAACGGGAGCTAGGTATACCTTGACAAATGAGTTGTGTGGATGCATGCCTTCCTTGAAGCCTTCAACCAAACCTACAAGTGAAAATAAACACTCTTTGTCAAGCTATATTATCTAAATTTTGAGAATACGAGGTACTGAAGGTAATGTTGAGAAAACATATACAAACCCGAAGATGATAAGGGAGCAAGGAGCAAGAGGGACAATAAAAGAAAGGTCTTGATCCTAAGAGTAGGCGCCATGGCTAAATCTTGAAGTTCTTTGTGAGGATATGAGCTATGGCCTTAGCAAGAGTGGAGGAGGGGAGGTTGGCTTTTATGGCTAGTGGTAGAGAGTGCCATAAGAGCTATGGTGATGGGGTGCACCCACCCAATAGCTACAGAATGATGAAGAAATGCATTAACTTTTAGCCCACAACCCTAAAGTCAACTTCACTGTTTTTTATGCTGCATAAAAAAAAGCAGCAGCACAATTGTCTGCATGTGTGGACAAAAGCTCTTCTGCATGGCTTGAACTGTGTTAACCATTTTCAGCTATAGGTGTGTAAGCCTTTTTTAGTATGTACTCGATCAGCCTTGATTTTCAGTAGAGTACAGCAGAATGTTGTACAAGAAACAGCGAATCACTCATCTCATGTCATCATCATTTTGCCATTTACTTTAATTTGAACCACACATCCCTGAGATTTATATTGAGTGGAAGCTACTGGAAAAAACTCCATGATCTAGGTATTCTCCTGAATATTCATCTCAACACATGACAGAGATCAGAAAGATATAGTTTACATTTAGTTTTGGTGTTTTATCATTTAATTGTAGCAAGAAACATCAGTAGATTAATGGAAAGAGATTTTTTTTTATAGAATTTTATATATATAAATCAGCAGGTAAGAAAAAAGTTTTAGAAAAGTGAGTAAACCAAACCTAATTTACCTAAATAAAACCTAAAAAAATCATATTTAATTCACCCAGCATATAAAAAATGAAAACCTAATTAACCCGACTAAACACAAGTTACAAAACCACTACAGTCTTGCATCTCCTTCCACCTCTCATCCCCACTCTCTCGTCCATTGTCAAATTCAAATCTTAATCCATAACTTAGAAAAGAAAAAGAGAAACCTAAATATATTCAAAGGTAGGTGGGAAGGATTGAGGACAAAAAGAGAAACATTTTCTCCTTCATTTCATCGTTGTGCCCAGTCCCACCATGCACTAAACAACCATCCATCCATCCATGTAAAACCAATACTTGAGACCCTCACGCCCCTCCTCCCATGTCTGATATTGTTACTGGTCATTAATTATAAATAAATCATAATTTTGGTATTTAATCATTTATGGTGAGAAATTAATTAACATCAATAGATTAGTGGAAAGAATAAATATTTTTTTAGAATTTTATATAGATTAGCGTGTCAAGTGATGATGAAACAGATATGAATCCTATAAATAATAAATGACTGATCTTCCATAAAAAAAAATGAAATTAATTATTAATTAGTATACCAATTAAAGCTTCAGAATTAATTTCTATTTGAAGGTCTAAAGTTCAAACCTGGAAAAAAAGGAATGGAGTAGAATCTTATAAAAAGAAGAGGGGCTACCCTTAAAATTTCCCATTTATCCATAGTCCAATATTTACAATATCTAAATTATAATTTAATTTCATCAAATTACGAATGGGATTAGCCAAAAATCCAAAAATATTGAAGCTCAGCGCCCATGAACAAGTCTTGCCGACTGTCTCACTACGTACAAGCTTCAATGAGAGCTAGGCAAGATGGAAAGGATTGTCAACCATATTATCCTGCGACCAAGTATTGATCAGTACTAGTGGATATTCTTAATATCCGTCTCCAAGATCTCTTTTTTCCGTGGTACCAAACAACAATTTGATAAGCAAAAATGCTTTTGATCCTCATGTTTCGGCTTTCATGACCTTTTGAAAGTAAAAAAAGAAAAGAAAAGAAGAAGATGGAGACAGACATGGCGAGTGGCCTACAGATGAAATCAAATGGAAAGCATTTTGAGAAGTTGGTTTTTGGTGAGGCATTAATTAGCGGGACTAGCTAGGAGCACTAGCAAAAGAGGAGACAACACAACTCTTTGAACTCCCAACACTAGGACCAGTACTAATTATTTTAATCATCAATTAAGACCAAAAAGTTCAGTTAATCATCCCTGAGGAGACAATATGTTGGTAATTATGGTGTTTATAAGGTTGGTAATTGACTCATAAACTTGTTGAAAACTCTATTCTTTTGGAAGAGGTTCTAGGTTGTCGGACAACAAAATTATTGCCCTTGTTGTTTCACTTCAATGCCTAGCTAGTTTATATATATATATATATATATATTCATGGGATGCTATAATGTCTATGTTTTGAACATCAATCTAATATCTTTTATTATTGCACTTCAATGACTGGTTTATTGCCGACGGAATATTTTGTCGGTGTTTTCTAATTTTTTTGTAGTAAATCTAATGTTGATCGCTATTAAATTATTGAATTTAAATTTAATTAATGAATTCTTATGTAATATTTGATTATTATCTTGTGGTATATATAATTAAGAGACAAGGATGGTGAGGATAAAGATAACATGTTTTTCTATTTTATTTATTTATTTTAAAAGTACAACAACTCATTATAAGATTATTCCAATGACAATTTAATTATTTTGTTTTTGTTAGTCTATTTATCCAAATATATCTATGTATTTTTGTGTATATATTTCTTTTATCTTGGAACATTTGTATATTTTATTCAAATCCAATAATCATTAACATGGTAGACATTCTCCATGATTTAACATTCCCGTCAAGACACCAAATTTACAACTGGAATTCCATGGAATTGGGTCCTTGGTTTGAGGTTTATTCAATGGTGGAGAACAACCAAATATAAATATAAAGGGGGTTATTGATGAGAAATGGACGTTTTCAAAGGAAGTTTCTATGAAATAACATCAATTATGGGGAACCGAATAATAAGTAGCAAGAATTATTTTAAGTCAAAGAAAAGGTCATCATCCTCTCCCTTTGAGGACCATAATAAATTTATTTTGTGATGTGTGGATATTAGCTAGGTGTGCACGTCTTATGTGTCAATCTTAACGTTGTTATAAACTATATATTTGTGCTCACAAATTTTCATATGAGATTTTGTTTGATGTATATAAATGGGCAATTTGTATGTTGGCAGAGAAATATAGTATATAGTTCAACCTTATAATAACTCAGATATTTTTTTTTATTAAATTAAAAAAATATTTATAGTTCTCCATTATATGCATGGGAGCAAATGTGCAATGCCATAACATGTGCCATATATATATATATATAAAGCAATTTTAGAGTTTGATTTTACGAAATTTATTTTATACTAGTCATGGTTTTATGTGATTTATAAATAGTTATATATATAAAAAAATATCTTAATATCTTTTCTAATTAGAAATAAAATAAAGTTTATATATAATATTGATGTATATGTTGTATTGTGTATAAAAAACAAATATCTGGATTTTTTTTTTAAGATAAGACAACAAGATTAGTGTTCACCTATAAATCCTTAATTATAATATATGTGATATTTATTAAACAATAAAGATGTTTTTATCAAATTAATTACTTGGACACAGAATTCGTATTGTTGTGGATAAATGGCTGTAGAAGAAGAGCTAGAATCCATGAAATCTGTCGGTCAAAACTCAAAAGTGGTAGATTCTGTTCATTTAGGATGCTTACCCCTTTTTTTATTTTTATTTATTTTTTTATTGTAATTCAATAATTAATTTTCTGATTGGGAAGAAAAGATAGTGTCTGTAGCTAAGATGGAGGACAGCAGAGGAGAGGAGGGAGGAAAGAAAATGTGAAAACACAGCCACATTCATTGCTTCGTTAGATATTAATGGTGGCAGTCATATCACCATAGCTCACTCTGCCACCTTCTCTGAACTACCTTTAAAGTAAAACCTGTCATTCCTTTGGTGGGGGGTTTGTGTTGCACTTGGGGAAATAAAATAAAATAAAGATATTAGATAAGTTTTTAAAGAAATAATTTATATTCTTTTATAATATATTCTTTTAAGTTAAAGTTTTTTAAGTATAAAATTTTTTACGAATATATATTATCTTGTATTTTTATTAAACTTTAATAAAAAAATAAAAATAATAAAATTCAAACTCGTGATCATTTGATGATGATCGAGACTATGATATAATATTTAAGAATCATCTTAGTCTAAAAGTTTAAGTTATTAGATGAGAATTTAAAATATAATTTATATTATTTTTTAACTAGTATAAGAAAATTTAAGATTTTGATAAAATAATACTTGTGTAAAAATATTAATAAACTACAATACGCTTAAAACTTGTCAAAGTTCATATATGATATTTTTTAAAAATATTATTAGGTAACATGATATTTATTAAAAGTTGTGTTCATAAACCATGACTTACCCCTAACATGCAAGTTACTTGATAATTTTATGAGTTTGTGATTTTAAAACGCGACATGCATAAACTATGTTATTGTGCCTATTATTTTATAAATTGTGTTATTTTGTCAAAAAAAAAATTAATAGAAACGGTGCTAATTTTTTTAAAAAAATCTTGCACCAAAGATGGGTTCTAGTAAGCTATTAAATCTGGCCTATGATCCGATATAAAGTTCAAGTCATACATTGAATATGTTGATCTAGATCAACCCAAAATGCTTTTAATTTTTTTTTTAGAAAAAAAAATTAAAACAACATTGTTTTGAAGATTTTCTAAAAAATTCAACTTGAATTTTGATCGAGTTATAGGTTTTGACCTATCAAGTCGATTATGTCAATTCCCAACCAATTTAATTTGAAACTCAATGTAAGTTAGCAACCAACCCAATGAATTACCAAATTTACTTATCATGTTTACTAAAAATTTGATTTGATATGCGCTCCGTAGTGGGTCAAGATTTTTATTTCTCAGAAGAAAAAAAAAACTCGAGTATGAAAACTATTTTGATATGTTTTTTTTTACATAATAAAAATTATAAGTATAAATCAAAAAGTTTATTCAAACATCTAATAATCATCTATGTAAATAAATAAAAATAATTGTTAACAATAACTAAAAGAGAAACTTGAAAATTGAGAGATGAACGTAGATCAAGATATTTGATCTTGCAAAATGAGATATTTATTGGTTTGTGTCTACTAAATTTGTTCATTAAAATCAATAAAAGATAATAAAAATAAAAATATATATGAAACAGAGTGAAGAAAATAAAAAGAAAAGGAGTATGCATGACCAAATATATAAGAAATATTATTTCAAAATAACTATTTTTTGTACAAAACAAAATCTACTTGTATAAAGTAAAATAAAAAATTAAACACAAAACAAAACAATTTTTTTAAAAAGAAAATTTGAATGCATAGAAACTATTTTGTCTCATGAATATTTTACTTGTTTTAAAGATTATACAAAGTAAAAAGATACCCTTCATCAACATGTTTAAATTTCGTTGATCCCCGGGTAAAAAAGTATTTTTAATATATAAAATAATATAAAAAAAAAATAATATTTATGTTCAATCTTTTAATAATCAGTAAGCCAGCATAAAAGATTAACATACCCTTCATATACTAATATATCAATTTTTCTACCAAGAGGCATAAAAGTAAATTTAGAATCCATAGGAAACCATGTATATTACTTATTCCACCACATGCATTAAAGTTTTGTTAAATTATTTCAATAGTTTTTCAATTAAAAATTATTGTGAAAAAGGTATTTAGAACCGGTAATCAACTCCTTTATTTAAAATAATAATTACTAAAGAAATATTAATTATCAAATCATTTTTAAAATGGTATTCAAGGAAGGAAGAGTCATTGAATTGAAATTTTGTTTAGAAAAGCTGCTGTCAACAGTCTAAAACAGCGAGTACATTCCCCAATTATTTTAATATCTCCTAGCAATTGTTTGTGTGATGTTTCAGACGAAGGAAGCGGTTTCTCATAAAATTTAAATTTTTTTTAGGTTAAAATTTAATATAATTTATATATTTTAAATCGTTTTGATTTATAAATATCAAAAATAATTTTTAAAAAATAAAAAAACTTCATTAACATACATTTCAGCACGAAAAGTTAATTAAAAAGCAATCGCTACCACACTACCAAACATACCCGAAATCATTAACATAATTAGGAAAGGCATGGAACCATGTTAAAATGTAAAATCCAAGCAAATTCGAGATCTTATTTTATTTTATTTTTTTATCAGAAGCAAAACTCAAGATTAAATTTACAAATTCAATATATTTTCAAGCAAAAACAAGAAAGGGAAACTTCTAATGAGATTTCTGGGGCCAAAATGTCAAAAAATTCCAGAAATCCCATGGTGTTGCTTCATAGCTGAAGCAAACAGAATACAATCGCAAGGCCGACATTCAATCCTTACAATGTCACCACAGTTCATGACATGACATCTTACCAAAATATTACACATTCTGACAGATGAAACCTATATTTGTGAAAAGAAAGAAAAGGAAAAACGAGGGCAGAAGAGTATATGATTTAATGAATGCAACTATGCAAAAAGTATATAACATTTGACTTGAGACCTATGAAGACAATGAAAAAAAAAAAAAGAATAATGCAATGCAGGATTCAATACCCTCAATAATATGTTGAAGGCAAGACCCCCAACCATGTATACCAAAACAGTGCAACAGTTAAAAATACAACCTGACCATGACTGACATTATGATAAACTGATACAGACATGAAGAAACAAAAAGAACGAGGAGCAGAAGAAATCAGGAATGAAATCTGGGTCTTCTGTTGTGCAGCACCTAGGTGGTCTTCAAGTGTAACAAAACTTTGACCTGACACGCAGATATCCATCCCAACAACCTAAGGTACTTCGGAGACGATGACCAAGGCAGTATGGTTAGTCTGACAAGAAGAGGTCAACCATTTCAAGGAACAACAAACAGCCAATGACTCGGTGTTGACTGACTTGTATTTACTCAGCAAATCGGATGTTGCCTCCCCCCCATTTCCACCAATTCTATTCTCTATACTCAATAATTTATTGGACTTTTTTGACAGACACCTTCACCCACTTCTTCAAAGCAACCCCCACCCACTTCTTCTCCATGACAGAATCGAGAACCCAAACTCACAGTGCTGATGCAAGAGTTAGTGACAACCTGAAGACCGGTGACTTCCATTGTCTGAAAATAGCAGACGACTGATGACCTGACACAAATGCAACCCAGGACCCCGACTCAATACACCCAAATGCATGCAGGGACTTCTAAAAGGAAAGAACATGCCGAATAGCAATAACCTCAAACTGAAATGGCACGACTGATGGCCAACTTGGCCCATTCGGCAGATTCCTTAATCATATGATCATCAGAAGACAAACATTCATTTAAAAAGTCTTTGCTAGAGAGAGATTGCTGTATCAAAGAACCAGCATTACTTCCCAGTGTATCTGCTAAATCTCCAAGGACTCCAATAGCAGTTTTCATCACCACATCATCCCTGCAGACAGAGAGCTTACAAGTCATTAACCAGAAAAACACGTGCACATTTTATAAATAATCAAAAAAAGAAGAAAAGGAGTATATTTCAGAAGAACTCACATGTCTTTCTCCATGTACATGCTATCCAAGAACTGCAGGATGTGAGGTGCATAAGGAATCAAGAGCTGAGTTTTAGGAGAATTCTTAAAACCTTGAAGAATTCCAGAATATGCCTCCAAAATTCCGTTTCTCAAAGAATTTGTGTACTCAGTAATTTCATCATCAGCATCAGCTGTGTGGGCAGACAACTCAGCAGCGCTCTGCAGCATGGGCATGGCATACATCAAGTACTTCTCAAAATTCTCTCCTATTGCCAGGGCAATGTCGCCAAAGCTAGAGAAAATGGGAGGCTTCACAGATCTATGCAACTGGTTACTTGATAAGTCCTTGAGAAGCTGAGTCATAATACCATCACAGTAAGGCAAAGTTTTATCTTCCAATGCCCTGCAAATATCCCCCACCACACCAACAGTAACCGCACAGACTTGGTACTCCTCAAAATTCTGAAGGCCCATTTCTAAGTACTTGTAAAACTCTGGCATGTATTTGGCAAAATCTGGACCAGTTGCATAGGCAAGGGCTCCAATAGCCAACATGGCCTCCTCGTGCACTGTTGCACTTCTACAAGCAAAAACCCTCAGGAAGAGTCCCATTATCTGGTCTGCATATTGCATGAACACATACTTAGTTGGCTCAGAGGAGCCTAACTTCTGAATTATGACCTGTAAGCAACCACAGAGAAGCCCTTGCAATTCACCCTGCTTCTCTCTCTCATCAGAAGAAAGCTTCTGCCCTTCAAGAGTATTGTGAAGCTCCATCATGATGACAGGAACCAGTTGCAGCACCATAGGTGCGGTTTCATCAGTTGAGCACCTCACCACCTCATTCAACGTTTCATATGCAGCAGTCCTTAATCGGGACTCGCCAGCATCTTCTCTGTGGGTAACAGTGAGAAGTGCCTGGACAATTTCTTGGAAGTAAGGAGTAAGGGGAGATGATGGGCTCACCTCTTCATAACCCTGGGCAAGGAAATAGAGGGCACCACATGCCTTCTCTGCTACATTGGCAACGTCCTTCATGCTCTGAAGTAGCACAGTGACAATTTGTTGGCAATTTGCCTGAGTAATTATTGGTGTATCCACAGTTGAACCATGAAGGAATTCAAAGATTCGACCAAGGGTCCAAGCAGTTGTATCCTTCACATGGTTATTTGGATCCTTGGTCAATGCAGTAAGCATGAAGTTCAATGCAACATTAACAAGAGGTGTTAGCTTGTCAGGGGAAGGACCCTCCAAGATTGAGCCAAATGCATAAGTCGCTGCCTCCCTTTGCCTCCAATCTGGTTTTGTAATGTTCTCTTCAATGAATGGCATAACAAGTTGCACAATATCATCTCCCACAGTCCTTGCAACCAAACCAAGGCATGTTCCGCCAGCCATTGCAATATTCCAAGCTCCTTCATCTTGATCCTGATCCTCCTCTTGCTTAAGAAGAGTTTCCAACAGCATAGGGACCAGAGCAGGGAGAGCCTGCTTAATAAAGTAAAAGCAAGGAATCTCAGAATCCCCAGTGAAATCACCCCCATATTCTTCCAAGATATCTATCTCCTCATCACATATTGAACTCCAGAATTCAATTGCTTGAAGAGCTACAGGTTCATCATCTTCCCTCACAGCTTTTGCTGTGATGTTAAAGATATCCTGAATATAAGGAGCCAATTTCTCATAATATGTTGATGAAATAGAGACCAAACACTCAAAAGCAGCCTGTCGTATCTTCACTTCTGGGGACAGTGTTGACTCGCAGACCACTCTCATGATATAATCACGCTCCATATCATTGCTGAAATTTGCTTGAGCAAATCCAAGTGCATTGTACAGTGCTCGGGTTGCAGCAAGCCTAACATCATTGTTTCCTTCAGATGCATTCATGCCCTGAACTACTGCTGTAAGTATCTTGTTTACATGGTCTTGATCTACAACATCAGGTGAGACTTCCTCACACAAATATCCAAGAGTCTCTAAAGTAGCTTGCTTGACATGAGCAGGTAACTGATGAATATTAGATAAAAGTGATCCTATCAGCTCCGGCCATTGTCGCTGAGGCAACTCAATCCCAGCAATCTTAGCAATAACTTGAGATGCAGTTGACCGTGCATCCGGTACAGGAGAAGCAAGGGTCTTCAACAAAAACACCTTAATTTGACCCTTAACATTGTTGTCCAACGACAACCATCTTTGAACAAGCTCGAGCTTTCTATGTTGTTCCTTTGCATCCAATGCATTTTTAAGTATTAAGCCTGCTAATTTACGGCTATCAACAGGCTTCTCATCATTTGCTAGCTCTCCAGAGAGGGAGAACAAAAAACCAGGCAGGTTTTGCTCCTGAAACTGTTTTAAGCTTTCTTCCGCATGCTTCCGCACATTCCCGTCTATAGATTGGGCATTCAATAGCACCTGGGTCACTTCCATCGCCATATTCTACCTGAAAGTATCAAACTTTCATTAGTCACACACATCCAAACTTCTAAATGCAGTTAATTTCACAGTCAATTAGCAATTAAAAACACATTTCAAAAGCGATTCATAACATACCATACCATAAACACACCAAAATCCAACATAAAAAATTCAAACCTAGCAAATCGAATCAATAAATGGAAAAGGCTCAAAAGTTTATGATGTAGATCACAAAATAATTACAGCTAAAATCAGTATAATTACACTCAATCTGTGAATTTAATTAAAACCCCAGAAATCATAATCAATCAAAATTCACTAAAAACAGAGCAGTATAAGAAAAAAACCAAAATAATAATAAAAAATTACCCCGATCAAATCAGATTCAGTAAAGCTTCAAAACTGAATCAAAATTCAACAGAATCAATAAACCCAATTAGAAATGAATCACAGTAAATCAGTGAATAAACAAAAAATTCAGATCCAATGGATTAGATCGAGTGACTAAATCAATATAATAATACCCTAGTTAAGCTAACAATGAAGCGATTTCGAGAGTGAATTAAGAGAAATTAATTATCACCTGTGGAGAGTGAGAGGGCGAGGGAGAGAAGAGAACGGCGCTTTCAAACCCTAGGAGAGAGAGTTTTTAGAGAGAGAGAAAAAGGAGAGAGAGAGGACGCGGATGTGTGAAGCTGGATTTGAATACAAAGGGAAATCTTAGTATGTTAAAAATGGGAGTTATCCTCTGCTACAAGCCTTGATTACTTAGTGGGTCCCACTTTTGCTGGCCTTTTTTGGTTTTTAAAATAATTAAAGGGCAAACTACATTCTGGTCCATCTAATTATTCAACAAGTCTTGATTGGGTATCAAGATTGATCACCTTCCGTCCCTTAACTATGAAATTATTATACATCATAATCGTAAATTGTTTTTTTTTTTATTTTAGAAATAAAAAACAAAAAATATCGCTAGCACTACGATGATCAAAGAATTTATTATTTTCAATGTATTTCTTATGTTTGAATAAAAAAAAGGTTATAACAAAATATTTGATCTTGAATTCATTAGGATGGTTTACTTATATTTACATAATGAATTCAATATATATATTTAATTGATTCAAAAATGTTTGACAACACATAAACTGATATTGGTTGGCTGGAAGGTAGAAACTAGAGAGTGTTTCAATTATGACATATAGTGATGTAATTAAAATGCTTAGTGGATTGGGGGCCTAAGTGAAAAATATATTATAGTTGGAGGGCTTGAATGTAGTTTGCCCATTGTTAAATAATCGCTAGTCAAAAGTTTAAGTGAGAATAAAAAGTCATCGTATTGACGAATATGATTGGTGATTGGAGAATTATTGAGGTTTAGGTACAGTAACTTGGTGTTTGGGGAAAGGAAGTTAGGGTGTGGGCTCCAGGTGTCAGTGAAAGTTGTGTGTTATGCCAATGGCTGGATATTGTTTGATGATGGTGATATGTGTGAATCCAACGGTGGTGGTTAATTTGGGGTGGCTTTGTGGAGTTGTGACTTGGGTCCAGATGGTTTGATTCGTAATCCAACTTTTTTGGTTGGCTTCTGATTTGGAAATGCAATAAGAATTTTTTTTTTGAATTTTTTTCCCATTTTTTTTTTTAAAAAAAAACAATAGCATTAGAAAGCACGTACCTTTTACTTTTAGAAAAACATAATACGAACGAGGGCTGGCGATGTGTTGGACAGCTCTATTTTTTTATTTTTTTAAGAAATAATACTTATGTGTTGCAAGAATGTTTTAAATAAAAAAAATCAACGAGATATAATTTACAAATTCAATCAAATATGTTGGTTCTATTTTAATTATATAATAAAAAAAAATAGTCAAGATACTAAATGGACTAAAATTCTTTAAAGAAAAAAAGATTGGGAAAAAATAATGCAATTTAATTTTTAACTAATTAAACATTGAGAGATAAAATTAGGTAAAAAAAGGATAACAAACAGTCCGAGTTAACCCGAACTAGCATGACAGACATGTAACCTAGATAATAAAGACGAGTTAACTCGAGTTAACCCACTAAATTTTGTAGCCCATGTCATGAGATCATAATAATATTATAGACAAGAAATCAAAGAAAACCGCAAAAGTCCATTTTAAAAAAAAAACAATTTTGAACAATGAAATCAAAAAAGAAAATAAATAGGAAAAAAAATCAACTCGTGTTAACTTTTTAAACTTGTGACTTAGGTTATTAGATTAGATGCACCATACATGAAAAAATAGTGAAGCTCAATTCCCAACCAATTAAGGATAAAATAATAAAAAAAATTATACGAAAGGATCCAAACCTAAAAATAGAAATTAAAAGAAAAGAATTGAAATTGAAACAAAAATGAATTAGATGACAACTATAAATTTTTTATTGAATTGTGAAATTGAAAAGAAAATGCACTTTAAAAAAGGATAAAAAATAAAAAAAATATGGATCAAATTAAAAAAAATTAATATATCATAAATTTGGATTGAATAATAAAATTAAAACAAATAAAAATTGTTCAATAGGTTCAAGAAAAAAAATTTAAATCAAAATAATAAGAACCAAATTAAAAAAAATAATATATCATCAGTAATAGATCATAATTAGCACTTGCATACAAGTTAAAAAGATTTCACTTTTAAGAGTAACAAAATAATTATATTGTATCAAAAATTAAAAAGATACATCTATCTTAATCAATCTTATAATGATTAATTAAAAAGACCGAGATACCCCCTACACCAACATTATTGGTTTTTTTATTTAGAAAGGCCAAATAGTAATTATATTGTTATGTCTATAACTACAATGGACTAAAATTTACAAATTCAATCAAATATGTTGGTTCTATTTTAATTATATAATAAAAAAAATAGTCAAGATACTAAATGGACTAAAATTCTTTAAAGAAAAAAAGATTGGGAAAAAATAATGCAATTTAATTTTTAACTAATTAAACATTGAGAGATAAAATTAGATAAAAAAAAGATAACAAACAGTCCGAGTTAACCCGAACTAGCATGACAGACATGTAACCTAGATAATAAAGACGAGTTAACTCGAGTTAATCCACTAAATTTTGTAGCCTATGTCATGAGATCATAATAATATTATAGACAAGAAATCAAAGAAAACCGCAAAAGTTCATTTTAAAAAAAACAATTTTGAACAATGAAATCAAAAAAGAAAATAAATAGGAAAAAAAATCAACCCGTGTTAACTTTTTAAACTTGTGACTTAGGTTATTAGATTAGATGCACCATACATGAAAAAATAGTGAAGCTCAATTCCCAACCAATTAAGGATAAAATAATAAAAATAAAAATTACAAGAAAGGACCAAACCTAAAAATAAAAATTGAAAAAAAAAATTGAAATTGAAATAAAAATGAATGAGAGAACAACTATAAATTTTTTATTGAATTGTGAAATTGAAAAGAAAATGCACTTTAAAAAAGGATAAAAAATAAAAAAAATAAGAATCAAAATTAAAAAATTTAATATATCATAAATTTGGATTGAATAATAAAATTAAAAAAAATAAAAATTGTTCAATAGGTTCAAGAAAAAAATTAAAAATCAAAATAAGAACTAAATTAATATATATATATATATCATCAGTAATAGATCATAATTAGCACTTTCATACAAGTTAAAAAGATTTCACTTTTAAAAGTAACAAAATATTTTTATTGTATCAAAAAATTAAAAAAATATATATTCACATTGATCAATTTTATAATGATTAATTAAAAAGACTAAGATACCCTCTACACCAACCAACGTTATTGGTTTTTTTTTTTAGAAAGGCTAAATAGTAATTATATTGTTGATATGAAGTGTTTTTATTTTTTGTTTTAGCTTTTTTGTTATATATTATTTTTTAAAAAAAACTGAATTTTACATATTACAAGAACATAATGGAAAAATATACAAATGTAAAGTAGAGCAAAAAAAGTCTTTTTTTTAAAGCGGCGTACAGCAAAAAAGTCTTAGCAATTAAATTATAATAAATTTGAAATAAAGACATGAATATTGACCGAAAAGCAATCAATTTTGTTCTTAGAAAAATCATTACACAGCTCGTTCAATAATTACCATACCAACTAAATTATGCTGATTTATTGCATTAATTTCAAAGAAAAAAATCAGAATATCAACTTATGTGTTGGCGATGAGTTGGACAGCTCTATTTTTTTATTTTTTTAAAGAAATAATACTTATGTGTTGCAAGAATGTTTTAAATAAAAAAAATCAACGAGATATAATTTACAAATTCAATCAAATATGTTGGTTCTATTTTAATTATATAATAAAAAAAATAGTCAAGATACTAAATGGACTAAAATTCTTTAAACAAAAAAAGATTGGGAAAAAATAATGCAATTTAATTTTTAACTAATTAAACATTGAGAGATAAAATTAGGTAAAAAAAGGATAACAAACAGTTC
>Ga0307515_10007845_pt1 | contig 20987 bp, 20 predicted proteins | sample 17_EM_MG_FD_194513 | JGI IMG/M metagenome (GOLD analysis project Ga0307515, IMG submission 194513) | Populus trichocarpa ectomycorrhiza microbial communities from riparian zone in the Pacific Northwest, United States - 17_EM | ecosystem: Host-associated > Plants > Roots > Unclassified | place...
CGGAGCCTACCTAAGGATGAGTAACCTAGATCCTCCTGCCCCGTCTATTACGGAACGAGCAGCTGTAATACGGAAGGTGATGGCCGAGATAGTTAAACTACGGGCCAAACAAACTGTTAATAACGCCCTATACTACCGCAACGGACCTAACACGACCTCAGTACACGACCTCCCGCTTAACTCTGAAGTCCTCGTATGGCGTAAAAGCGGCAAGTGGACCGGACCCTACCGTTTACTGGCCGTAAAAAACGAGACGTGCTGCGTACAACTTCCTAGCAGGCCAACTAGGTTTAGAAACACGTTTGTAAAACCCTACTTTCGGCCCAAAAACACCCACGACGTTAAGCCAGACGAACTAGAAGCAACCGCCAAACCAGACGAATTGGAAGCACCCCCGTTTACCCTAGAAGTCCCCAAGAAACTCATTAAACCTGTTAAGCCGACTATAAAGCGCGGTTGAGGACGCCCCCGGAAGCACCCCGTAAACAAGAACCCTGCGATAAAAAACTATATGACCTCCGTAGGCATATCTGTAAACTCTGTAGGCATATCCGCAAGCTCCGCAGGTATACCCGCAAGGCAATCTCCGTATATAGATATATCAGTTCTAGTACAGGAAACCCCTTTTACGGACTTACGACGCAAAGAGATCAACGGACTACTTAAAAAGGGCGTCTTTATAGTTATAACGGAGAGAGACGTTCCGCAAGGCGTCCGTATATTTAACTCACGCTTTATTGACGAAATTAAGCACCCTAGTACTGATAAAGCCTTTAAAAAGTCAAGGCTTATCGTATAAGCTTATAACGACTAGGGGAAGGACTTAGTCCTTACGCAATCGCCTATAATTTAACGGGTCAGTTAACGGATTATACTTGCGCTTATGCCTAGACTACAGCAAACTAAACCCATAGCCCTCTACTTACGGGACATCTTATAAGCCTATGTGTAGTCTAATACCTACCTAAGTAGGGACATCTTTATACGACCACCGCTTAAGCTCAATTTGCAACTAGAAACAATCTTACGGGTTATAAAACCTCTCTACAGAGTACCGGAAGCTGGAAACCACTAGTTTAAGACGTACCACCAGCATCACGTTAGTAAGCTTAAAATGGAACAGTCGACCTACGACCCCTGCCTCCTATACAGCCTATCAAACGGCCTTAGTATCGTCGGGCTCCAAACAGATGATACCCTCTTCCTAGCAGACCAGACCTTTACGGACACTAAAGAAACCGAACTGCAAAAGGCTAAGTTCTTGGCAAAGCCGCGAGAGCAGTTAACTGAGTAGGCCCCAATTAAGTTCAACGGAGGCTTAATTACACAAAAGGGCAACTTAATCTAACTGACCCAGGAACGCCAAGCTCAAAACCTAAAGCTCGTTACAGCAAAGCCTACGGACCTTACTAGTTCCCGCGGAGAGACCCGTAAGACCGTAAATACAAAGGACTAATACGCTGCACAGCGTGCAAGAGGCGCCTATATTGCCACAGTCTGCTAACCCGAATCTGCCTATGACTTGTCCTTTGCGGCCCAGGCAGTAAATCCGCAAGAAGAAAATATCAAGCAGCTTAATAAGCGCATTTAGTGGCAAATTGACAATGCAGCAAGGGGACTTACTTTCGTACAACTAGACCTAAGTTCCCTTAGCTTACTAGCATTTACGGACGCCTCCTTTGCCAATAATAGGGACCTATTATCGCAAATCGGCTTCGTAATTGTACTTACGGACCGTAATTAAGACGTAAATATACTGTATTGGTCTTCAATCAAATGTAAACGAGTAACCCGTAGTGTACTAGCTTCGGAACTATATGCACTAGCCTATGGCTTTGATATAGCAGCCGTAATCAAATCAACGATTTAGAAGATCCTACAACTGGAACAGCTACCCCTGGTTTTATGCACTGATTTAAAGTCCCTCTACGACTGCCTAGTCAAACTGGGTACGATATAGGAGAAGAGGCTCATGGTCGACCTAATGTGCTTATGTCAGGCCTACAAACGACGCGAGATTGCGGAGGTCAAATGGATTAGCAGCGGAGACAACCCAGCAGACGCCATGACTAAGGCAAAGCCGTGTCAAGCTCTTAAAACCCTAATTAACACGAACAAGCTCAACCTGAAGGTCATAGAATGGGTAGAGCGAGACTAATGGAGCATTTACGGTTCAGTTACGACCCGTCGGAAGGCCATACGGTACATCTACGGCCCGTTAAAAGGCCGTACAGTTCATTTCACGGACCGTAAGCAGGACTTACGACTAGTTTGGAGCACCGTTTGGAAAGCAGCCTAGACGGCACCTTGGGGGAGATTTCCTATGTATTTTCTTACGTCTTTTATGGTTCTATTAAGGCAATTACGGAGGTTATACGCAAGTGGTTCTATTTTCCAAGTACCGCCAGTGTATAATTACAGCACCTGTTGTACCAACCGCGTGCCTACGCGTTCGGTGCACGAAGTACGCGTTTACGCGTTCTGTGCACCAACCACCCGCTTACGCGTCTGGTACACTCCTGAAACACTGGCTTAGGGGGGAGGTACGTTAGTATATAGACCGCATAGCCTACCTCAATAGAATCGACAGTCACCACCGTCTAAAAGAGCATACGATACCATACGTATTTCGTGCCCCTAGACACGACTCACTCGTGCTATTAAATTAGTACGAAACCAACAGTAGCTTTAGAAGTAGGGCGTTAGAAAAGGTAGTAGAAAGGTCTAGTCTCGAATCGACCCTCCTATGTTTTCGCACCAAAGGCCCTCAGACGGCAACCAAGACACATTGTTAACTAACCCCAATTCGATCATACTAGCAAGGGTCTGGTAAAGCTATACTAGTTAAGTACTAGCGAGATTTACTGTCTTGGTTGCCGGACTGAGATAACCTGAACTACTCTGAGGAGGCTTTCACGCTGACAGATCAAAATCCGTCGAGGGCTGTCGACGACTCCGTGGAACTCGCCGGTTCGGTGTGTCAGGATAGCCATGCTTAGTTTCGGACATCGGCCGACGGATGATCGTTTTCGCAGTGTTCTACGATGATTATGAAGACGAAATGAATCACTGTGGTGTTCTTTTGTTGTACGGCTGAGGTGGGAAGCGCCGACTTGCAAGCTACTCGGCTATCTGCAAACATAAAGCGAGCACTCCCTTTCGCCGCTCCCTCAGCATCCTGTCGCTATCATTTTCAGCCTTCCAGATGTGTCGATCTGGAGAACTCGTGTATTGATTGATCTATGAAAGAAAAGAGACTATATATACATGATGTCGGTGCAGGACCAGCGGGGGAGTACGTAATAGGGAGTAGGTGATCAAGTCAAGCAGGGGTGGGTGACTGAGTCGAGGGGTAGGTAAACTGAGTCGGGTGGCAAGACAAACTGATTCAGGTCGACAAGATGGCATAAAAACCGTCCACCGTTTGTACACTTCCAAATTCCGGCTACACTGACAGACACCCCGCATCGATGCTCAAATGAAGGAACTACCTTGCGGCTATCACACCTGAGTCACAGACACGGAAGCAGTACGGCTTTCCAGAGAGGAGTGCCGAAGAAATTACTTCGAATTATTGAACTGCCAGCTATGCCGGTTATTTCCGAAATTTGTTAGTAATTTGCAAGTTCAAACACCGCTGGAACGTGAGATGGGCAGGGCTGCGGTTCTCGAGTACTCGAAAGGAATATGCTCCGGGCAGAAAGTTGTCAAGAGCTCAACAGAATTGCAAGAATATCTCGAACAAACTGCTATAATTCAAGCTCGAAATCCAAGACAAAGATTATTCTTGCTTGAAGATCTCTCACGGAATTACATAGAAGTTCTTGGTTCCTAGTTGCGTATACCCCCAAGCTTCTTTGGCGCTCACTGGGACGAGCCTACTGCACCTACCTTCAACCATCGATCTCCGTTTTGCCGATTCTCAGAGGGCGGGTTTCTCATAAGGTATCCTTCAAACCAGCCTATCGAAGCTGACACAGAATCCAGCCTGGACAGCAATGTGTATTCCTGGAATGCTAATGTGAATCGCCATGTTTACTGCTATAATCCGAAGGGGCCGTTGATCGACTACCCGAAAAGCTACCATATCCTTTCATTCTGGACTACGGGCATGGGGATTGACGGCTCGTGGGACGGTAAGCGTTGCCTCCCCTATCTATTAATAGCACCCCATCTGCTAATGTACTTGATGTGAAGCGGTGCTACTTGTCGATCCCCCAATTGGGGACTATGTTAAGGCGCTTCCAACAGGCAGTCTTGTTAAGGTCAATAACCATTTAAACGATCAAGCCTCTTCCCAAATGGGTTCTCTATACCCGGATTTCAGTACTTTCCAAATTCTCCCTCAAAATGCGTCAGATTGGGGCGACGGTTTGCTGCATCCTCGATACAACTCAATCTTCGACGACATACTTTCTATTAGCCAACTTGCTCAGCAGCGAATCGAAGATCCTAGGGCCTCCACCGAAATAGCCCGCAAGCTTGTTATATCCATTTTTCTCGCATTCCTGCGCCGCCGCTATCTGAATATGCTCAAGCTCCAAATTCGCCTTCCGGGAGACTCGTCGCGCATAAATCGCTGCGACTATCTCCGGGATTTCGCGGGAGGTGTGCTCTGCAGTTGGCATCACGAGCTGTTTGGATTCATCGTCAACGTCAAATTCAGAATGAATGTTCTCATCAAGGAGGTCGAAGAGAACATGACTGCGTTAGGCCTGGATCATAGCGGTGTCGTCACTGGTGTCACAGCCCCGAGATGGGAGCAAGACGGTTGGAGAGCGATCCATGAGTCCTGCGCCACGGTCATCACGATGGCGGATATGTTTTCACAGTCTTACTTGCAGTTCATCAGTATACAAGAAGCGCAACTGTCGAACAAGAACGCGATGAGTTTGGCCAGAATCACAAATCTGACGATGCTGTTTGTACCACTGTCTAGCATAGCTGCTATTTTCTCCATGGGCGACGAGTTCTTACCGGGGAAAGGAAAAGGCTGGATCTTCTGGGTAATCTCTTTGCCAGTGCTGTTTCTGATGTTTGTGTATACTAGAAAGTCACGTCTGCTGATGAAGCAGCTTTGGACGGCAAGGCGAGGTATTCTGCGGAAGAACCGGAGAGAAGATAGGAATATGCCGTAATGATTGGGTACACTTCTGCCGCTTTACATCCTATCTCGAGCATATCGAAGACTCGCAGGTGTCGGCAAGATACCGGTACGGCGAGCTCAGGCTGACAAGCTGAGCTTCTACGCGCTACCGTTCCTTCGTAAGTTCCATTTCGAACAGGTCTATTGGGATTTCTTTGGGCAGTTTTATGGACCAATACTTTTTGTACTACGTATAGGTATAGAGTCCGATTTCGACGGCCAGTTATCTATATATATAATCTCTACCAATATATAATACGCTAAGTATCTTAGATTAACTTAAGGCTTATCTTTCTCCTTAAGTTTACACCGGTATCTTACTAATCTAAATAATATAATCTCGTTTTCTAGTACTAAAATACGCCAGTTAATTCTTTCGTGGACTATATGCTAGTAGCAGCGGTTTTAGTAATTTTTTCACGCGTCCGAAATATTAGGATAAAGTGGTGACTGCGTACGTCAAGAATCTTGGTGGTTTATATAATGGTTTGTATAACAAGGGTAAGTCTTCACCTCGACCTAATCACTCTCTTCAAACTCCATGGTTATCTCCTCGCGTCGGCAGCCATGCACATCCCGACATCTCTGCACAAGGCCTTTACTTTGCCTATTTCTGGAACGGCACTGAAGGCGTGATCAGTGGAACCAGTGCATTCTGTCCCCTAACATCTGGCATTATCTCTCTTGTTAACGGTGCGCTAATTGTCTCCGGAAAGCCTGTGCTTGGCTTCCTTAATCCCTGCATCTATTCCAAAGGACTTAAAGACTTTACCGATACCGTGAACGGGCCGTCTCACGGATGTAACACAGATGGTTTCCCAATGGCTCCTGGATGGGATCTAGTGACTAGATTTGGAACACCCGTAAGTTGATATATGCCTTCCGTCCTCTGTATATCTTCTCTCGAGTTTGGCGGAAGAGCTTAAGGATGACAAGGACTGACTGAGATCTCGTGTGCAGGTTTTCCCAGAGCTGGTAGAGTTGGCTGGTGGATATTACCATTGAATAGAAAATATCTGACTGGGAGCCGACATTAAAGTGGAAATAGTGTCACATAATTTCCTCTTTAATTCCTGCCCAGGTAATTCCAGACAAAGCTACAAGTCACAAAATATAGCGTTAAACCCATAAGCAAGACAGAAAATAAATATATCTGACAGAGAAATTAAGTGCTACTAGAATCGTAATACAGTCCAGTTACTTATATATGGTTGAGGTGTATAACAGACGCCTGAAGCAAATACTGGATTCTTGACATGGGCGTAAATTCAAGTTCGCATAACATCATTTCACCCCGACCTTGATGCAGCACTAAGCTTTCAAAAACGCCATAGAGCAATGCCAAAATATCCCCGCATCCATACCAAATGCCGAATCTAGACGCAAATAATAATCGGTTATTTGAGAAACACATTCGATATTTCGCTTCACGACCAGACATGAAACAACAACCCTCAATAAACAGTCAAGCAGCTGACCGCCCCATTCTTGAGGACTTCGAAAATCATGCCCGGAAACCCAAAAAGTTCTACGTTCCCCACACTACCGTCTCCAGCATCAGTATTTACTGAAGACGCGTTCGCAAACTTCTTCTTGGGGGCAGAACCGTCTTCCCAGCCGCCTAGAAGTTCGCAAGAACTCCCAGGGCTGTCACCCCAGCCCCTATTCAGAGCCATACCACGTTGCTGGAGTCGCTCTTCTTCTTCACTGTCATAGTAGCTTTTGAAGACTTCTTTCAGACGGCCGGAAATATCGGCGAATCTCATCTCGGAGTTGAGTGGCTCTTTGTATTGCGCGGAGGGGACGTGCTCGAGTGTCCATCTACTCCGACGATGGCGGTTGAATTGGTAGGAGCCGGGGATGTTTCCGTGGAAGATAATTTTGGTGGCTGTGAGATGGTTCAGTGGTTGTGCGCTGAGTTCTCCCTCTTCGTGTTCGTCTGCTTCGCGGCGTTGGGATGTAGGCGAGGCGGGAGAGATTTGGGTGGGCTGGGAGATGAGAATGTCGAATCCGTGGTGGTAGTAGTTGTAAAAATGCTCCGCGGCGGCAACTTCGCGATCGTTGGCTTCCGTTGCCGCATCTTCATCGTCTTCCCATTCTTCTTCATTGTCCGTCCCAACAATCGATCCATTATCGGAATCTAGGCCATCGTCGTGCGCGTCGTTCGATAGCCCACCGGAAACATCCGATGCATCACTAGCCCTGCGCTCCTTGTGGATTGACAAACGATGGTCGTTTTTCCTGTATGTCGAATCCGGTGCTCCAAGTTCCATGATCAGATCCTGAGGAGTTGTTTCGCTTAGTGTTATCCAGAATGGTGGGCTAGACCGCCGGATGAGTTCTATCCTACCCTCGCCGTGAATCTTGACGAGCTCTATCTCATCTGGTCCGCTTTCTTTACCTTTCCCGGCAAGACTTTGAGTTCGTGGATTTGGCGGAGTTGCAGTAAATAATGTCCCTCGGGCTTTTTGCCATGATTCGCCGCTAAATATTGCCATGGATGTCGCTAGTCCAGTAGCTGATGACGACAGTAACGATATGAAGTCTTTCTTTGGGGAGTATGCGGAATGCTGCACAGGGAAGTTGAAGGCAATCCCGGGGTATGAGAGGTTGTATATTCCTTTCGCGTTTTCATTGTTCAATGTCGGGGGAAGGTATTCACCACCATACGTAGGTCCTAATAGCTTATCGTAAATGTGCCTAAACTTAGGTCCATTAGGTCCCGCCATCATCTCCGCAACACCTTCCGGCGCCTTATATACTTCAATATCCTTGTAGACTAGTTTCGCTTTCGCAAAGTCTCGTACTTCGATGAGGCGGAGTCGTTGATCGGGACCATCGAACTGCAGACGCAGCCCGTTCTCAGGTAATACGACGTGGACTGGGGAGGAAATAGGATGGTCTTGGTCATGGTAAAGTTGAAATCTTGGGTAAAGCTTGACCTCGGCTTTTATTGTGGTCAAAATTTCATGGAGAGAGCATCCAAGAGCTGGTGTGAACTGGACGTTAGTAATTACGATGGCAGAAGAGGACATGAGCTAACCTAGAAGGTTTGAACGTACTTATGAAGCCTATCGAACGGCCTGGAACCACCTGCATTGTGGTGTTTTCTGTGTTGTCCATTCTCTCGGAATACGGAAGCGTATATGCTTAAGTTGCACTCTGCGCTGTCAGGCTTCAGTTTGGAATGTATCCTCGTGCTTTGTTCACGCGGACGACAGTAGTGAGACACTGGAGGTTGGATGCATCAGCGCAACGAAATCAGAGCTTGATACCATAGAAAGACCACCCGATTTTGAGGCACACCAATGCAGCTTGAAACTCCCTTGGACGAGGTAGTGGTCTGCTTTAGCAAGCATAAGGTGGGGTGGAGGCAACGGGTGAGTCTTGAGAGCGTCACCTTCCCCTAGAACTCCCACGCACCTCATAAGATAGTTATGTATAGTAGGGATAGCCTTTTAAAGCTCTGCAATAAGGACTGAAGTAACGCAGAAGTTCGTCTGGCGAGCTTCCAGCCATACGTAGGCAGCCTGGGGTTGCTCGGAACGAGCTAAATGACCGATAACGATAAGACTTAGTGGAAATCTTGGCACTAAGAAAGTAAACAAACAAGCCGTCCGCTACTCCACCAACATCCACGGCATTGCTAACCACATAGCGCACCCTGAATTTCCAAATTCGTAATGTTCGGAATTCCACGAGCTGGGCCACCTCCGGGCAGGAAGGTTCCTACAATGCGCCCTCCTAGCATGCGCCCTCCTCTTAATATGCGTGCCAGATCAGCGACACCTGCTACGAGCGGCCGTATTTCGCCTACAGAATCAGTTGCATCAGTCACCACGAATGCCTCTCGAGCTCGCTCACCTACTTCACAGCGTGGGGGTACTAAAAGAAAGGATCGAGACTACGAGAGTGAAGGGGGAGAGGAAACAAATATCAATGTTGTTGTCCGATGTCGAGGCCGTAATGATCGCGAAGTGCGCGAGAACAGCGGTGTTGTCGTTTTTACGGATGGTATTAAGGGGAATTCTGTTGAGCTTTCAATGGGCCCCAGCGCCTTAAGTAACAAGACTTATCACTTCGATAAAGTATTTTCTCCTGCGGCCGACCAAGGCATGATCTTCGACGAAGTTGTTGCGCCAATTCTTGATGAGGTATGTAAAGCTTTCTCGTGTATACTACGCATATTAACCTGGATTGAAGGTACTTGCTGGTTTCAATTGCACTATTTTCGCCTATGGGCAGACGGGAACTGGCAAAACATACACCATGTCCGGAGATATATCGGATACTCTTCCTCTACCAGATGCTGCTGGTATCATCCCACGAGTTCTGTACTCACTCTTTAGCAAGCTCGACACCGAGGAGTCGGAAAACTCGGTAAAGTGCTCGTTCATAGAGTTGTACAACGAGGAACTACGAGATCTACTGTCTGCAGACGACAATGTGAAGCTGAAGATATTTGATGACAACAGCAAAAAAGGTCATAGCTCGACTTTAGTACAAGGCATGGAAGAATCGCATATCAAATCTGCATCAAAAGGAATTCAGCTTCTCCGTGAAGGAAGTCACAAACGCCAAGTTGCGGCCACAAAATGTAACGACCTCAGTTCCCGAAGTCACACCGTTTTCACTGTGACCGTTTACATAAAGCGAACCACAGAGACTGGGGAGGATATTGTAAGCGCCGGCAAGCTTAATCTTGTTGACCTGGCTGGAAGTGAAAATATTCAGCGAAGTGGAGCGGAGAACAAGCGCGCAGCCGAAGCTGGCCTCATTAACAAGAGTTTATTGACTCTAGGCCGTGTTATCAATGCACTGGTTGAGCGCGGATCACATATCCCCTACCGAGAATCGAAATTGACACGCCTTCTACAAGACTCCTTAGGTGGTCGGACGAAAACGTGCATCATTGCTACATTATCACCAGCAAAGAGCAATTTGGAGGAAACGATTTCCACATTGGACTACGCTTTCCGTGCGAAGAATATTCGCAACAAACCACAGATCAACCAAATGGTCTCTAAGAAGACATTACTCCGGGAATTTACGGCTGAAATCGAGAAGCTAAAGAGTGAACTCATTGCAACGAGGCAGCGCAATGGTGTCTATCTGACTCAGGAATCATATGAAGAGATTACCACAGAGAGTGAATCAAGAAGAATTCTCAGCGAAGAACAGCGTGACAAGCTCGAGACCATGGAAGTTAATCTCCGGAACAAGGTCCAAGAGCTCTTCTCGTTGACAAGCAACTTCAACAATCTCAAGAAGGACAACGAAGCGACAAAGATGGTTTTGGACGGCACAAAGAGTCTCTTAGAAAAGACTGAGGTTGTTTTGGCACACACCCGGCAAAATCTAGCGGAAGAAACATTGCTTCGAAAAGCGCACGAAAAGACTGAGGAAGATTTAGCAAACATTGGCCAAGATTTGATTGCTACACTTGGAAAAACAACGTCTGATATTGGAGGTCTTCATTCCAAGATTCGCCGCAGGTCTGATCTTCAATCCATGAACCGCAAAAATTGGACGTCATCGCAATCTCAAGTGTCGGATACTACGCGAGTAGTAGAGGACCGCATTGGGGAGTTCCAGGCCCAGCAAGAACAACTTATCACCAGATTATCGTCCCGTATGCAAAGTTTTGTGCATGATGAGTTAGAGAAGCTAGGTTCGTCTCAAGCGTTCCTCGAAGAGAAGATGAAGTCTTTTGAGTTATCGGAAATGGAAGTGAATGAGCAAACGGCGAAAGCAAGGGATGACATGAACGAAGTGCTGGAAGAGATTAAGACACTACGGGAAGACGTCAAACAGAAGGTTGGAGCTGGCTTAAATGATTTATCCGTCGCTGCGCAAAGGATATCAGCCGGCATTGTCACCGAGCTGGAGGCTTTCCATACTCAGGTGGGATTGATAATCACCGGGAAGATTTATGAGACTATTTGCTAACCGACTGTAGTTGCATTCGTCCTATGCTTCTCTAGGGCGAGACTTCAAGAGCACATTTGACGATCTTGTAAAACATCTTAACGAACAGCAGGCTGAGGCCAATCAGCTTCGTCAGCAAATTGTTCAGGCCGATATAGCTCTGCTTGCGGCTAACAGCACTGCGCAAAACAAGTTAACTCAAGTCATAAACGAGGAAAAACTAAAGGCTGTGGAAGAACGACAACATCTCCTTACGCAGATCACCTCTCTGGTTAATTCTACGGCAGAAGCTCAGGAAAGCAGGATGACGAGCAAGATTATCGGTGTGAGCGAAGGCATCGATTCTGCGCATGCGGCGTATAACACGGTTCATGATGCTTATAATCAAGGCATGGACAATTGGTCTGAGAAATCGAAAGAGCTAGTCAGCAGTGTTGTCAGCTCAAGAGACAGCGTTAAGACCAAGATTAAGGCAGACTTCGCCGTAAGCTTCCCCACATGTCTCTTCAGACCCCAACTAATATTCTTATTTTAGAGCGCCAATACTCACATGACTTCCCTCCATACAACTACTACTTCAGTCCATGATAGCACCGTTAGTATTGTGGCAGCCCAGATGTCCCACATGGATACACAGCTCCATTCCCTGGATGAAATCGTGTCTCGTATCCGTGCCCAGAATAACGCCCATCATGCGGCTCACACCTCGTCTCTTGGATCCCTCTCCTCGACTGTGCAATCCTCTTATTCCAGCATTGGTGATCATCTCTCAACATCTTTCGCACGCGTAGAAGCACTCGATTCCGACATGGCTGCTGAAACAGCCGCTCTCAGAGGCACACTCCCAACGCTTGCCTCCGACGCTGAAATCCGTGCACTGCTCAAGGAACTGAGAGATGAAATCGAAAGCCAAACTCTGCTCGAATATATTCCAACAGGCGAGACACCTACGCGCACAAACTACGCCTATCCTTCCAACCTCCCACGAACCGAAGGTCACGAACTCCTCATCTCTCGACTCCGTGGGCGCTCAGATTCTTCCTCCGATCCAACACGCAGTCCAAGTAAAGGAATGGTATTCAGTGATGCGCATACGGAAGAGCTTGCATTCGGCGCATCAACTACTGCATCGAAAGTCCGCCCTACAAGTTCGACGAGCTCGGCCACAGTGGGCTCGACAAGCAGTTCACTTCGAGAATTAGACGTTAACGTGGTTGCGCAAGACGCGGCCTCTTCCACACCCACTGAAAATGTATCGACGGCCATGCCTCCACTGAAAAAGCAAAACACCAATGGGAGCAGCCATGGAGGGTCGTATTCGGCGGAGAGCAAGTTGCCAATGAAGAAAGGAGCGCGAATGACTGTTGCTGGAGTTGGGCTGAGCGTCGGAGATAGAGAAAACCTTCCCGTCTCAATGAATTTCAGTGCGAGCGTTGGGCAGGGTGGAGGAAGGAAGCTAAGGAGTCATGGGAATGGGTGAAGCTGAATTACTCGCACGGTGGTGGTCTGCTTTTAAGGTGTCTTGGGATTTTGCTCGGTTGTATTCGTATGGGCCTTACTTCCCTGGAGTCTTTGGATGGCTTAGACCATTTCGAGGAATTTTGCTTGTTTTGAGCCATGGTTAAAATTCTGCTTTAGAGTTTATGTTGATAGATGTTCTCCTATGCTGTGCTGTAATCATTAAACTCGGAATGGAGTTTACCACATGCTTTCATCGGACATGCACAGAAATCTTCATATTCCACTACTAGCGATTCTATAGAGCATTCAAACGATTCAAGGGCTTCTCGGTGCTCAATTAGAATTTTTCAATAGGTATCATGCGTATAGCGCTTCTGAGCGGGGCTCCGCTGAGTAATCTCCGGTTTTTCGACTACGGCAACATGATAGCATCACCCGAGAGCACTGTATCCACCAAGTCCGGTACAAGTCCAACAAATAATTCTCGATCTTCCCAGCCGCTCTCCTCATACCCCTCTTCAGCCCTCTCCCATGCTTTCCATATCCGCCTGTAGTATTCGTTGCCACACTCCCAGCAATGCATTTGCTCGCCCCACTCACGTCGAGTCCGCAACCGCCTTCCAGATCACCGTCACATCGATCGTCATTCAGACGTATATAGGATTCGGCAATCAGCCGGCTCGTAGACAAACTGCAGCGGGATCTGATCCGCAGAGGTGTCGCCATGCCTTATCCCGTCTCTGAAGTTCACATTGTGCGCGGTGCCAATGGCGGCGTGGTAAAAGGGCAACTGGCTGTAGTAATCGCCCTGCTCGGCCGTGTTGTAGTGGGCCTGCTCTTCGGGCTCCTCAGGCGTAGCGTACGCGTACGCACTTGGACTAGGTTCTGGATATAATCCCACGGGAAGTCGTTCGTGCCCTTGACGCCGCCAACGGCTTGGCTTATCCCGTGGCGGCTGCGTCCGCCCATCGCGATTGTCTTGATCCCCACCTGTTGATGCACGAGTTCCGAGAAGATCGTGCAGGTTGACGCGCAGTAGCCGTCTGTTACGATGATGACGTCCTTGGCGGTGAATAGCTTGGTTACGTTGGTGAGGCTACCGTCGCCGGTGATGTAGATGCCGCCGCCATTCAGAGGCGCGAGAACGTCGGAGAGGTTCCAGTGGATGATATTAGTGAAGCTGCCGCCGTAGTAGTGCTAGGGACCGAATTTAGCGGCGCAGGAGGGGAAGTTCTTGTAGTTGATGTTGACGTCGGTGCGAGAGTTGAAGGCGCTCGAAACGATGTCGGATTTAATCTCGGTCAGAGTCGCGTTAGACGTGTCGAGCGTGCGCGGAACCTGTCCAGCAACTTCGGGGTACTTTTTACCGATGGGATTAGTGCTTTCGAAAAGATAGCTCCTCCGCCATTCGCGCTGACATCTATGATAAACTTAGTTTTACCCGCTGCTTTCGCCGTAGAAATAAACTGCTTCACAACCGCTTGAAATGAAATCCAGAGAAACGAAGGACGGGACACTAAGGACTGCGACATTAGAATATTCATCGCCTTCAAAGTAATAACCGCCAATCAAGTTATTTAACTGAAGGGCACCCGGTGATGGGTACCCTGGAGCTGGAGTACTGGCTGCGGCTGAAGATGTTGTCGGTGTCGTATTGGGGGTAGCGGCATTTTGGCTGGTTGCAGTGCCTGAGGGAGTAGAGAACTACAGCTCGTAAAGACTCTCCGCTCGTGATGCCGGAATGGAATGGGGAGTTTCGCAAAGTCCATATAGGTGGCTTTCGTCCCATTGACGAATCCCAATTCCGTCGTAGTTCCTGGGTAAAGCCAGCGGTCACGACCTCCCCCAGTAAACGTTCCCATACCAGAACCAGGCGTACGCAATGACACCTGGGCCAACTCATGGAAAACATTAATGTAAAGAGCGTCACGATCTTGAAGAGATACGAATTGACTCCAGTTTTCGAGGTAGTTGGTCGCCATTTCTCCATTGATGGTAACAATCAGGGATGGGTATACGAAGCGTTTCCCAGCGAAGCTGCAAGAATATCTGGATATGTATAAGGCTTTGGTAGGGAAGTGCCGTCTTCGGATACGGAGACTAAGGGAATCGGGCGACTTTAATTAAACGCCATGCCAATTACATCAAGTATATATAAGAAGTGACCATTATGCGTTGATTGCAGGAGGTGGTATAGGTTCCGTCCAAACTATTAAATGAAGTCAGCACATGCGTAGCAATCATAAAATAGCTTCACTTCCTTGGAAAAGTCAATAATTCTTTATGGACGGATCCCAAAGAGTGCTTTGAAACAATGTGATGAGTTGTGAAGCAACGTTGACCAAGCTTGGAACACGTCCGGAACAACAATTGTACTCTTTCGTGTTTCTTTTGTTGAGCTCATGAGTCGCGCTAAAGCTCAGCAATTCTTCATACTTTTACAATCAAAACTTAAGAAGATCATTAAAGAGTCCTGATCGGTTCATATCTTTGGTTTTCTTAGATATTTGGGTGGGGTTTGGGGTATTTTCTCGAGTTTCGAAGTCCTCGCACACAACCGCTAGGCACCGCATCCTGGTCCTAACTCTGCCCACAAATATTATTAAAAATAAGACTTTCTTACCTCATATTCCTGCATCCAGACTCTACTGGATGGGTTCTTCTCGATGGCATCCAAACCGCCCCAAACGTCCACCAAGTTTTGGATCTTCCCAACATACTCCGCCGGAGGATTTTTAAATAAGCAGTGGTACTCTGCTAAAGAAAAAACGGTCGTATAGCCTTGGTAAGGGCCAAGGCTGCGTTGATGTTAAGTGGCGCGTTTGTCATGCATTCGTACGCCAATTGTGCCGGAACTGTTGGAGTCGCAACAGGGGCTTGAGCGTTAACTGAGGCACTCACGGCGGCGCATGGCAATGTGGTATTATCCCGTCGTCGTAGAAAGGCATTGCTATGACCTGACAATGGTGTCGCGGTACCAATTGAAGCCAACGCACACAAAACGAATTTTTGGACAAGGAGCGTTTTGGAACGGAGCACAGCATCCCTTCAGAGGGAGAATCTCAAGCATAATGTACTCGAGAACTAGGTAACATTGCACAAGTTGTTCCCTGCGGGGTGAGATTGCAGTCGCCCGTCATTACACTGCACATCTGAACTCTTTCCGGAAGCTGAAGTAGCATTATCAGAGCTGCATGGTGAATACGGAAGATTCAGGGTTGATTAACTAACTCATGTTAGCAAGGGAAGTTTAAGAGCTGCATCTTCAGGAAGCCGTGAAACACGCTCAAAGGCCAACCGTTCACCAGCCCCGCGAGATACAACCATTGAGACTGTGTAAACATTCTGGTATTCCCGGTAAACATGCTCCCGAGGTAAGTCCTGGAAACATAGTGGTGGGCATTGTATGGTACAGATGAAGTGGAAGTGGAGAAGGATACGAACAGTCGATGAGCAGAGAAAACTGGGCGTCGATGGTCTCCTTCCATCAAACAAGCCATCCTCCCGCTCGATAAGCCGAGACGGTTAAGACAGACCACTCTAGGGCTTGCCAGCTTAGCTACTAAAACGCCTTTATATCTACAGTGGCCCACTAATAGATTTTTTTATAGGTAATTAGTGTTCCGTTTTTGCTTTTTAGGTTAATTAGCGCCTCCAATTTTAGGCCTATATATACTTTTACTACTTTTAAACAATTGGGGTTAAACTATATTATAGTTAGCCCTTGGTCAAGCACTTCCGAAGCTCCCCAAATCCCGAAGAAAAGCCGAATACCATAATTTTCACGGCTGCCAGATATAACCACAAAGAATACAATGCAACCCACAATGCTACCATGCTAACTCCAACTCGCCTTCTGCGGGCACAATGGACATCGACATTGCACCTTCCCAAATCCGCCTTCCCAGCGCGGCCGACGCCCGCATCCACTGCTCTATACCTAAAACGATGCACCGATGACTTGTACTCGTGGCAGCAATCCAAGCGCTATGATCGCAATTGCAATGCCAATCCAAGGCCTGAAACATTCATATTACATGATGGGCCGCCATACGCGAATGGCCCATTGCACGTCGGGCATGCACTCAACAAGATTACGAAGGACCTAGTTTGTAGATTCCAAGTTGGGCAAGGAAAGCTAGTGAACTACATTCCAGGCTGGGATTGCCATGGGTTGCCGATTGAGATTAAGGTATTACAAGCACAGAAAGGGCAAGGAGCTGGTAATGGAAATGGGAAGACAGGATCACGTCTCAGCGCTGTCAAAGTGCGGGAGGCGGCCAGGCAGTTGGCGGCGGGAACAGTTCGCGAGCAGATGGAGGGTTTCAAAAAATGGGCAGTTATGGGTGATTGGGAAAATGCATACAAAACTATGAACAAGGACTTTGAAATGAGGCAGCTTGGGGTCTTCAAGGAGATGGTCGAGAAGGGTGAGGTCCGTCTCTGGAACTGTGATGTTTAGGGATTTACGCCTTTTACTACCCTCAATTGAATCTCCCCAAGGGTTCAGGACTATTCTAACTATTTCAGGTCTGATATATCGACAATATAAACCCGTATATTGGTCACCATCATCAGGCACGGCTCTTGCCGAAGCCGAGCTAGAATATGACGAGAACCACACTTCCACAGCCGCTTTTGTGAAGTTTCCGTTACAGATTTCAGAAACTTTCAGAAGGGAGTTCCAATCAATAGATTGGAAAACCCTTAATGCTGTCATATGGACAACAACACCATGGACACTACCCGCTAATAAGGCCATTGCTGTCCACAAAGACATGGACTATTCCGTTGTCGTGAATCCAGATATGCCGAATGGACAACTTCTGGTGGCGACATCTCGAATTGAGTACCTTGAATCTGTCTTGGGACACGAACTCGATATAGTCAAGAGTGGAATTCTAGGTTCAAAATTGGCAGGGAATCTTCATTACCGTAACCCGCTCCATGGAAGGTATGCTAAACCTCAGCCTATCATACACGCGGACTTTGTTTCCGACATTTCCGGTTCAGGTCTTGTTCATCTCGCTCCGGGACATGGGACGGACGACTACAACGTCTGCAGCGAGCTTTCCATTCCGGCTTTCGCACCTGTAGATGATCAAGGAAGGTATACCGATGTTGCTTTACCGGAGCAGCCTGACCTATTTCAGGGACTGTCTGTCCAGGGCGAAGGCACAAATGCAGTCTTAAGCTATCTCAAGGGCATGGACATCGATTACGTCGTTGGCACGCATGCGATCAAACATAAATATCCCATTGACTGGCGAACCAAACAGCCTGTTATTGTACGAGCAACGGAGCAATGGTTTGCCAATGTTGACGGAATAAAGTTTGGATCAATGCAGGCTCTTGAGGATGTCAACTTCATCCCCGAAGGAGGTAAGGTGCGGCTTCAAAGCTTCATCGAAGGACGTAGCCAGTGGTGTATCTCTCGGCAGCGCGCCTGGGGTGTTCCGATTCCGGCTTTGTACCGGACTGATACTGGAAAGCATGAAGCAGTAATGAATGGTCCCACTATTGGTCACATCATGGAAGTTATTGAAAAGCGTGGGATAGATGCCTGGTGGACAGACCCCGAGGATGATATGGCATGGATCCCTGAGCATTTAGAAGGGGCCTATGTTCGTGGCAAGGATACGATGGACGTCTGGTTTGACAGCGGAACTAGTTGGACCCTTCTTCCTGAGAGGAGCAATGGACCTGTTGCGGATGTATATTTGGAGGGAACGGATCAACACCGTGGCTGGTTTCAGTCCTCTCTCCTTACATATGTCGCTCATCAAGCTATATCAGAGGAAGTTACCCAAGGGATTGCGCATGAATCACAAACTAGTGATCATAAGATCAAACCACCTTTCAAGACCCTCATCACACATGGCTTCACTCTTGATCAAGATGGCCGCAAGATGAGTAAGTCACTTGGCAATGTCATCTCTCCGGATGAAATCATGTCAGGCTCTCTACTTCCGCCTTTAAAGCACAAGAAACAAAATGGCAAGGGCAAGGTTAAAAACGATATTAATGATCCTAAGCCTACATACGACGCCATGGGTCCGGACGCGCTCCGTCTCTGGGTAGCAAGTAGTGACTACACGAAGGATGTTGTCATTGGCCAACCAATCCTACAAGCCGTCAATACAGCCCTACATAAGTACCGCGTAACATTCAAGTGGCTGCTCGGTGTTCTTGGGCTCCAAACGCGAGGGTTTGACTCCTTCGACCTTCGTACACTACACACTCAGCTTTTAGACTCGGACATCTCTCTCATAGATAGGATTGCCCTGCATCGACTATCGCAGGTGTCTAGAGAAGTCCACTCACATTACGCCGCTTACGAATTCTTCCGCAGCATCAACACATTAAACAAGTATATCGCACACGATCTCTCAGCATTCTATTTCGAAACGCTCAAAGACCGAATCTACGCCGGTTCCACCACCGACCGTCTCTCCGCCGAACGCGTCTTAGGCATTATATTCTGGGAGCTCTGCCAGATGCTCGCCCCGGTTTGTCCTTTGCTGGTTGAAGAAGTCTGGGAATGGACGCCGAAGCCTATGAAAGACGTTTCGGAGCATCCTGCGCGGGTGGTCTGGACGCCGTTCGACTTACCCGTGGCGGATGTCGAAATGCAGAAGTTGAATCGCCAGATTGAGGTGCTGAGCTCGGCTCATACTGCGATCAAGGCCGCGCAGGAGCGTGCGAGAGCAGAAAAGAAATTGGGGAGTGGGCTGGAGTCCTCGGTGCTTATCTCCCTACCGAAGCAGGCAGATAAGCATGTTGTAGACCTTCTCAACGACAACCGTGAGGAGGAACTGGCGGGTATCTTTGTGGTTTCCGGTGTCAGTGTTGTGGAAGCTGAGGGCGTAGACACCATGTTGAAGGAATTGAAGCCCGCGTGGAAATTCGAAGAACCCTTCGATATCCACGCGGACGAGGAGTCGAAACATGCAAAAAAAGGAACCGGTTGGGTTATGGTGGTTCCCCCGACCCAGCATAAATGCCCCCGATGTTGGCGGTTTGTAGCGCCGGAGCCGGAGGCATTGTGCCAGAGGTGCGATGAGGCAGTAAAGGAAGATAAGGAATAAGATGACTATGAAAATTTTATATTAGCTTGTATGAGTAGATAGACTGTATAATAGAACTGTAAGATAATTTTATCATGCAGACAAATTCGTACTGTATCCATCCCACTCCTAGAAACGCATGATCCTTACGGATTAACGACAACTGTTGGCTGTTCCTTTTGGTACCAATCATTTGGAAGCAGAGATTCGAAATGCCATATAGGCTGTAAGCAGAGCAAGAAATAACATGCCTGGGCCACAGGTCATGTAATTCTAGATGGCTGACAATGAACGATAGTTTTCACCATTATAGCACCAGGGAAGAACACTGAGCATCCTAACAGAACATCCACAGAAAACCGACCTTCGAAATTATGTGCAAGGCTACCGCCAGCTTTGCTCCCGGTTATTGTGAAGATGAAGATAGCCAACTGCAGCCCATGGATCCATATGGATATTGAAGGAGTTGGAACTTCAATGGCAGACTCTATAGTTAAAGCTTGGAGGCACCAGGCCGGTGCAGGTTTGATTTGACGATCGAGAACTTTGAACCCTTGTTTGGCAGAAAGGGCAGGTGGACAGTATAAGAGTACATATATTTTAATCTTCGGTAGTCAAGGAATGCCAATTTTCAACCTTTTACAGTCGGTTGCAAAGTCGGCTTTCCCTCCAAGCGTGCAGCTGGGATTTTGCCCACGTCCAGAAGCATATATCTTGGCATTCGCCTTAGCGAACACATCTCGACAAGGGTGTGGCCGGAGCGGGTCGGCCGCCCTCCCTGGTAGTGCTGGTATGGTACAAAGAATCGTTTTCGTTGCACAACTTAAATTACTTATTGACCCGAGGTACGAGTGGTCTATACTTTCAGGGTGTCCCAATTTTCAAACTTTGCCAAGCCAGCTTCTGATTGGTTCAAAAAAACTTGCGGACGGTAAGTCGTGGCAGAATTCACGTGACGAACTTCAAAACATTGGGCTTTACAAACGCTCTGCACAAAGCTCCGTACAAAGCTCTGCGAAAGCTCTACCGAAAGCTCTACCAAAAGCTCTACCAAAAGCTCTACCAAAAGCTCTACCAAAAGCTCTACCAAAAGCTCTACCAAAAGCTCTACCAAAGGCTCTGCCAAAGGCTTTGCAGCACCTCCGCCCACCTAGTGTACTGGCCATGCAGTAAATGGAGCACGTTGTGCGCAGGGGTCTAAGGGGGTCTCCCCTTTGAAGCTCTGCTCGAAGCTCTGCTCGAAGCTCTGCTCGAAGCTTTACTCGAAGCCCTATACGGAGCTCTAAAGCTCTACTAACACGCAGCACTAATATACTAGGAAGGTTCTGCAATCGGCCGTATAACCGCCCATACGGTCAATCGCCGTACAATTGTCTCTACGAACG